>Ga0335081_10003854_pt1 | contig 23632 bp, 20 predicted proteins | sample Lox_Sample_35_FD_206713 | JGI IMG/M metagenome (GOLD analysis project Ga0335081, IMG submission 206713) | Soil microbial communities from Loxahatchee National Wildlife Refuge, Florida, United States - Lox_Sample_3.5 | ecosystem: Environmental > Terrestrial > Soil > Wetlands | place: USA...
GAGCCGGTGACGCCGGCCTCAGCGGCGAGCTCGCCCATGGTCTTTCCGGCGTTGTGCATCACCATTGCGCGGTATTTCTGCGCCTGCGCGAGGAGTACCGGTAGCAGCACCGTCTGGGTTCGGAAGGAAGAAGGCCGCTTCCCTGTTACGGCGTCTGAATACCCTGTTCTGCGAAAACTTTCCCTGATATGCCACGAGAGATTCCCTGCGATTTTTGGGACCAATTTCGCTCGTAAAGACTCAGAAGCGCCCGATATACCGAAGCGATCAACTCAGGCGCAAACGCATGCCCCGACGCAGAGATTGACGACATCGCGCCGAGGCCTATTGGAACGCCACTCGGGACCACGACGTCAACCAGAACTATTCGGCGCTCCTGGATGCAATTGAGGGCGATCCCCCCTATTCCATTCTTGATCTGGGTTGTGGACCCGGCCGAGACCTACGCTACTTCCGATCATTGGGCCACGACGCCGTGGGCCTGGACGGATCGAAGGAATTCGTGGCCATGGCCCGCTCATATTCGGAGTGCGAGGTTCTCCAACAGGATTTCCTCGCGATGGAATTACCGGAGAGCCGCTTCGACGGCATCTTTGCGAATGCATCCCTGTTTCACGTGCCGAGCCAGGAGTTGCCGAGGGTTTTGGCAGAACTCTCCAAAACCCTTGAGGCCCTGGGGCGTTCTTTTCTGCTCAAACCCGAGAGAAGGCAACGAGGAAGGTTTGAGCGGAGACCGCTATAGCTGCTTCCTCGATCACGACACCTGGTGCAATTACGTTACCGCTGCCGGGTTCTTCCGGGTGAGGCACTACTACCGCCCACCGGGACTGCCGCGCCACAAGCAGTGGTGGCTCGCGACCGTTTGGCGCAAAGATTGACCTCTCGGCGTTTTCGTCAGCCTCGGTTCCCTGTTATTGCGTTGGGATTCCCTGATCCCAGCAAAATTTACTCTAATACGCCTTCCAAGAATTCCCTGCTCAATTCGACGGTCGAATCCTCCCGCAAGCTCAGAAGCTCCCGATACACCGAAGATTCCGGGTGACTTGACCGGCGAAGGCTGCCGACCGTCGAGAACCGCACAGCGTTCGGCTAACCTCGCCTGGATCATGGCAATACTGCCGAGCGAGGTCGCGGACGGATGCCGCTCGTCCTTGTGCCAAGTCATCGTTGCCGTGGACAATACCGAACTTTGGGAAAGGATGATCGATTGCCGACGCGTGCAAGGGTGCGCGAATTCCTCGAGAGCGTCGCGAAGCGCCGAATCGTCATTACCTACCAGGAGCTGGCGAAGGCTCTTCAGTTCTTGCCACCCCATTCCATTCATCGGGTGAGCGAAGCCCTGGAGCGCCTGATGGAGGAGGACGCGGCGGCGGACCGTCCGTTCATCGCCGCACTCGCCATCAGCAAGGCGCGTGGCGCCTTGCCGGCCCCGGGGTTCTTCGACTGCGCCCGACGTCTCGGCCGGTTCGCGGATGGTCAGGACCCAAGGACGTTTCACGCCGCCGAGCTGAACGCCGTCTTCGCTCGCTGGGCCGGTTCGCGCGACAACTAACAGTGAGGACATCATGTTCACCGAAACTAACCCGCCCCCTACCCGAGGCGGCGGACTGTTCGGCCCCCCACCATTCACAACGGCTTGAGTCGATGTCCGGCAGCGGCTATCCCAAGTTCAGGAACGACCGCGGCGTGCCGGAAATCCGCATCGGAGTGAGGGAATTCAAGTGTATCGGCGTATCCCCGCCGGGGGACCACCCGCACGTCTACATCAATATGGGCGAGGCGGACACGATCCTCTGTCCCTACTGCGCAACGCGGTTCCGCTTCGATCCTCGATTGACACCGCTCGATGCCGACCCGCCGGACAGCGTCTTTGCTGACCACAGCGCAGCCTGAGCAGAGCCGTGGCGCGGGACAGGTGATCGTGTCCCAACCGAAGCTCGATGGTGCGGGCCCTCTCACGGACAGCATGTCGGCGCGGTTGTTCATGGCTGGAGGGGGTGCCTTAATCCGGCTTGTCGAAGGGAATGCCATGACTACGGTTATTGTGTTCGGCGGATCGGGGTTCCTCGGTCGTCCGCTCGTGCGGCACCTCATCGCCGAGGGAGCGACTGTGCGCGTCGCGGTCCGGCATCTCGACCGGGCTCAGAGCGTCCTGCATGCGGCCGGCCCGGACCGGGTCACCGTGTTTCGCGTCGACGTGCGTGACCGAGCCTCGGTAGCAACGGCCGTTGCCGGGGCCGACGCTGTCGTCAACGCAGTTTCGGCCTATGTCGAGAAGGGCGGCGTGACCTTCGAGGCCGTGCACGAGCACGGCGCCGAGACGATAGCGCGGGAGGCCGCAGCAGCCGGCGTCACTCGCCTTGTCCTCGTCTCCGGCATCGGCGCCGATCCCGGGTCGGGGTCGCCATATATTCGCGCGCGCGGCCGCGGCGAACTCGTGGTGCGGCAGGCGTTCCCGGGCGCTACCATCATCCGCCCAGGCGCCATGTTTGGTCCGGGCGACGCGCTCTTCGGCACGCTCGCCGAACTCACCCGACTGCTCCCGGTGCTGCCACTGATCGGTGGTGGCCGGACCCGCCTGCAGCCGGTCTATGTGGAGGACGTGGCGGAGGCCATCTCCCGCATGCTCGCCGACCCTGGGACTGCGGGCCAGACCTATGAGGTCGCCGGCCCTGGTGTCTACACGCTGCGCGAGCTGGTCGGGATCGCGCTGCACCTCATCGGTAGACGACGGCTGCTTGTCCCGGTGCCCTTCGCCGTGGCCGAGGTTCAGGCTCGGCTGCTTGAGCTCCTGCCAAGCCCGCCGCTTACCACCAGCCAAGTCGACCTTCTCAAGGCGGACAATGTGGCGAGCGGCGCCCTGCCAGGATTCCGAGAGCTCAACATCCGGCCGAAAGCGGTCGAGGAGATCGTCCCGACTTATATCGGCAGGTCACGTTCACCGGAACCGGACTGATTGCCATTGTTACCATAAGATCCGTCCATCGCGAGCGTCTCGACTGACTGCGCTCACCTCGAGACGGGAGTCCGGTCCGCGGCGCGCAGTGCCCATAGGCGTAGAGGCCCTGGAGCAATCTCCCTGTTATTGCGTTTGAATTCCCTGTTCCGCGAAAAGTTTTCCCTGATACGCCTCAAAAAATTCCCTGCTCAATTTCGGGACCGATTCATCTCGCACGCTCAGAAGTGCCCGATCTGCCGGTGCTTCCAGGTGATTTGACCGGGTGTGAAGGCGCTCCGAAGCGCAATATTCCCTGTAAATTTCCCTGTTAACAGGGAATTCAGTTCGGAGACGGGTTCGCTGGAGACTGCGTCCACCGCCAATATCCGGTTCGCCCTTATGTGCGGCGGTCCGAAATGGCCCTAAAAACAGCGCAAAGATGGGAGGAAAGTGATGACAATCCCATCGACCCAGCAGGCACTTTTCGAACTGACTTGTCGAGACGCCGCCGTTATCAGCCTCTGTGAATTTCTTGCGACGCTCTCGCTCACTCATGTACGCGAACTATTCTAATTGACATAGCGAGCGGCCGCACCCCGCTGCCGCTTGAGTAGGACAGTACGTTGTCGCCAACAACGGAAATGCGAGGCGCCAGCGTTGCCTGAGAAGACACCTCTATGGCGGACTGCGATCAAGGCGATCGTTGATGGTGGTCCAGGCACCTGCCATTTCGCGATCACCAGCGTATGCAACGCCCGTTGCGGCTTTTGCAATTTCGCGATCGATCGGCTGCCAAAGGAAAAGCAGCACTCCGTGACTCTGGAGGAGGCCAAGCTCGCCCTCGATATCTTGGCCCGCAATGATATTCGACACGTCCATTTCACCGGTGGGGAACCGCTCGTTCATAGCGATTTGGTCGCGATCGTCGCCCATGCACGCCGCCTTGCGATGTCGTCCATCATCGTCACAAATGGCTGGCTGTTATCAGTCGAAAAAATCGAGGCATTGGTTGAGGCGGGTCTCGCTTCGCTGGCGATCTCCGTTGATGCGCCTTCAGTCGCTGCACACGACGAAAATAGAGGTCTAATAGGCCTGTCTGATCGCATCCGTCTAGCCAACGCCGCCTGCCGAGACCGGTGCCTACCCACCATCGCGTCGGTCACGATGAGCCGCCTTGTCGGCGATTACGCGGTGCTGCCCGAGTTCCTAAAGGATTTGGGCTTCGATGCAGTCACGTTCTCCTACCCGCTCACCGAGCTGCAATCCTCTTATTTGAGCTACCGCGATTCGGATCTCGTTACCTACTCGGCTGAGGAGCTTGACGCCGCGTTTGCCGCGATCAAAGCGCTCAAGAAAAGCTTCCCGGTACTCAACCCGAGCGCGTCGATCGATGAGATGCGGCGCCACTTACGCGGCGAACACGAACAGTTCGGTTGCCTCGGCGGCTATAAATTCTTTTACGTCGATTGGCACCTCGATGTGTACCGGTGTCATGACTGGGCTCGACCCATGTGCCACATCACCCAGTTCGATCGCACGCCTCGCATCCGCGACGGTTGTAGGGCCTGCATGATCGATTGCTACCGCGACGACAGCGTCATGCAGCATGTTGCCGTCGGAATTAGCGATGGGGTCGCGGAAGCCGCGAAGGGGCACTGGCGTAAGGCGCTGGGGCATTGGTTCGATCGACGTAATTTGATTTCGATCGGAGCCGTGCTGGAGGCGGCGCCTCTCTGGCGCCGTCTTCTCTAGGCCAAGTGTGTTGGGTGTTACGAGATAGTCGCAGCGCTGGCGCGCGACCGGTAGTGCGGGTTAGTGCGCGACGCCGCGCTGGCGAGCAGACCGTATTAACGAGCCCAAGTGAAGGCTATCGCGAAGAGCGTGAGAACGACAAACGCACCCAAGAAAGTGAGCATCGGGTCCTCCTCCGCCACTAGATAAGAACGGTATATCGAAACTCGGACCGCGACAATGCCGCTGGATAGGTTGCTGGTGGCAATTTCAGGTTAGATGTTTGTTGCGGTGCGGAAACACAAGGGACGCGAGCCGCCCGCCAGTCAAAGCGCATCAGCGCCATCGAAGGGAATGCGCGAGTGAGTTGCGCGCGCTTATTGGAGTGACGATGGAACGCCTATTCGCGTGCGGTGTCCCGCGCCGGCACCGATCATCTCTCCCTCGTGTGGGCATTCATGCGCCGCAACAGATCGCTGGCAGCTTCCGGAAAGCCGTTGCGATTGGTCGCACGGTAGGGCGAGCCCGCGGGCAATTGTTCCATCAGCAAGCGGTGAGCACGCGCCATGCTGTGATACGGCATCTTCGGAAAGAGATGGTGCAGCGCGTGGTAGCGCATCCCGATCGGGTACAGTACATAGGAGCCGAGACCGCCGCCGACTATGTTGATCGAGTCGGTCAACTGCTCGGCATGGCTGCGCGCGCCGAGATGCTCGAACCGGTGGGCCGTGAAATCACGCATCGCATTCAGTTCAATCACGGCAACATACACGGCATAGACCTTTGTCAACACGGGCCACGGAATGACGCCCGTCGCCAATAAAACGATGTAGACAAGCGTGGTGACGAACGCCGCGAGTTCCAGCACCGCCCATGCGGCATGGTTCTCGTCGGGCCAGACTCTGCGGGACACCCCCACATTGCCGAGGGTCGTCGCGTACCGGAGCACCCAGCACCGCAGCCGGGGCCATAGCAGAGAGATCGGCGCGAGGATCAGAAAACGCAGCGTCACGCCGATCGGAGCGATGAAGGCGACCAGAAAATGGCCCACGAGTTGCCATTTCGATCCGGTCACGAAATCACTGTACTCGGCGTCGCGCTCGGTGCCATAGGAACGCCAGTCGTGATGGTCGCGATGATTCGCGTACATGAACGACGGCAGCAGCATCGGGATGCCGTAAACGAGGTTCCAAGCGACGATGAACGGCACCATCTCGCCGCGACCCATGTGCTGGATTTCATGGATGAACATGCCGGCACGGAACAAGGCGCATGCGCAGACGACGCCGGCGGCGACCTGTCCGAGTGCCCAACCCGGCCGGAAGTAGAAAAAGCCGCTGGCGTAGACGACCAGCATCGTCGCCGCGAGATCGGCAAAGTAGACTGCAGGACGCCGGCGGAACAAGCCGCGCACAATGGCGTGTGCCTGCTTGACCGAGAAACCGCCGGGCGTCGCTCGACGATCGACCCCGAGAACCGAAAGCATTTGACCCCCACCGGGAGAGCTGCCGATTGTACCCACCGTCGATGAAGTGATCCAGTAGGCTGCTGCATGTCTCTTGACGGGCGGCACATCTCGGACGTATCGCAGTGACGTACATATGTCCGCTTTAGATGGGGAGAAACGGACCCAAGCGGCGCATCACTGATTCGAGAAGTGATAATTGCGTGCCGCGCAGTCAGGCCCGTTCCGATTTGTGCGGCTGCGGTTATCTCTGCGGTTGCGGGTCGGCGCCCTCCTTTGCGCCGTCCCCGTCGAACTGCTCTGCTCCACCGGGTTTCGCCAGGATGGGCGGCACCTTCGTCCAGGCCGTTCCCGCCAGGGCCTTCGCGTGCCCGTAGGCAAACAGCGCCTGCATGTAGGCGGTGTCGAACTCCGTTCCGCGCTCGGCGGTGAAGTCGGAGCCGATATACGCCAGATTGTAATCGATGCCGTCTCGCCTCGCGGTGAAGTAGATGCGCACAACGTCGTTCAAGCCGCTGGAGTGGATCATCGTGCTGATCGCCCGCGGGCCGATGCTGAGCAGTCGACGATCCACCTGGGCCCATTCGGGATCGAGCCGCGCATTGCGGATCACGTAGGCGATGCGCGGGCGCACGGGCTGCTGTCCGCCCCTTGCGATCGCCAACTGGACCCGCGACGGGATCAGGAACGCCTGCGCGAAGGCGCCGCCGTCCACGTGCATTTCCTGGTAGCGACGCCCGCCGACATCAACATCGATCATTACCGGCGGAAATACGCCGGGAATCGCGGCGGAGGCGAGCAGGATGCGGCGGAATAGGTCCAGGGCCTCCGGTCGACCGCTGGTCGCTATCGCTCCGATGTTCCAGATCACCGGGCGCTGCGCGTCGAGGTCGGTGGTGCCGATCAGCAATAGCCGCCCATTCAGGTACTCGCGGCCGATCGCGTCCAGCATGCTCTGGTTGACGTAGCGCGAAATCAACTGGAAGAGCGGGGTGGTATCCGAGAGGGCATCGCTAAATACCGCCGTGAGCGTCCAACGTCGCGAATAGACGTCCTCGGGTCCAATGGTCGTGAACACGGTCCGCAACTGCTCATCGTACGCTGGTCCAAGAAACGCGAAGGGAGCAATCAGGGCGCCAGTGCTAATGCCGGTGACAAGCGCAAAAGACGGGCGGGTTCCGGTCTCGGTCCAGCCGACGAGAAGTCCGGCGCCGAACGCGCCGTCGTCGGACCCTCCTGATACCGCAAGAAAGTTTGCTGGGCCGAGCGCCGAGCCCGGCATGGACGCCGCGCGCTCGCGCGCTAGCGCGCGCATTGCCTCCTGCAGCATCGCCGGCCACTGCGTGTCAGCCCAAAATCGGGCGTTCGGCGTTCCGAGAACGCTTACATCCTCTTCGAGATTCGGCGGGACCGCCGCAAGGCGGCTCGGTTCGGCGCAGCCAGCGAGCGCCGCCACAAGAAGGGGCACAAGTACCATTAGCGACCCGGTAGTTCGCGCTGTCCGGAGCCGCGTCCGCAGCGCAGTCCGGATGCCAAATACGTCCCATCGATTGCACACCCGCTCCCTCGCGTCCCGATGGTTCGTTTGGCGAGCTTGCAGCATCCATTCTGTCCGGCATCGCTCGCCCAGTCCAGTGTCGACCGAACTAACCGGTGTTGCCTGCCGCCACGACCACCCACCGGTTTGCCGCATGGCGTGCCCGGCTTGCTTGCGCGGGTCGGCGTGCGGTTCGAGCTTTGTTTCGTAAGCCTGATACAGCATCTCGTATAGATGCGACGCCACGGTTCAGCCGGCGTAGACGGTCGCATAGACGAGCGCGAGCGTAATCGCGAGCAGCGCGAGCCCCGCCGCCGGCCAGCGGCGGAAGGCGGCGTCGACCCGGTCGAAAAGCGCGCCCGAGGCGAGCGACCTGTCGATAGCCGCCTCGCCGAGGACAATCGTGTCGCCGGTCGGAATACGTGGAACCCCGTCCGCTATGCGCGCGAGCCCCAGCGCAAGGACGCCGCCCAAGAGGACGGGCCAAAGGTCGTCCCAAAGCTTCCAAAAAAATGTGATCGCGTCCGCGAGGTTGCCGACGAACGGGAAGAGCAGGTAAGGCAGAAGAAGGGCGCCAACCGCGGCCAATGGCCATGAGCGGACGAGCAGAACCTCCGTCGCGGCCGCTTCGTACGCCGCCGCATGCCGGAGGCGGGAGACGAAGTGCAGCATCAGAAGCGCGCTGGCCGCCGAAGAGGCGGACGCGAGGCTCACGGCGAGGCCATTCCCGAAGACTGACTTCGACGCCGCCTTGGCGAGCGCGCCGCCCGTGAAGGGGAGGCCCGCGAGGCTCAGCGCAAGCGCGACGGCCAGTAGGGTCCAGGTGGTCGGCCGAGCGCTGCGGACCGCGAAGGCGCCGACGGTTAGGAAGAGCGCGCCCTTGACCAGCACGTGGTTGGCAGCATAGAAGGCGATGAGCGAGGACGCGTTTGGGTCGCCCGCGGCGAGCGCCATGCCGAGCGCGGCGGCGATGACCCCCATCTGGCTCACGCTCGAATAGGCGAGAATGGCTTTGAGGTTCTGCTGCGTAAGACCGATCGCGACGCCGTAGAAGGCGGTCGCAAACCCGATGACTGCGAGCGCCTCGCCCCAACCCGCGAACGGCACTCCAAGCGGGAGGAAGCGGATGAGGCCGATCACGCCCGCTTTGACGCCCGCGCCGCTGAGCACGGCCGCAGCCGGAATCGGCGTCGCCGCGTAGGAGAGCGGCATCCAGCCGTTGAGCGGAACGAGGCCCATCTTCGCGCCGAAGCCGGCGACCAAGAGCGCGAGAGCCATGTCTCGCCACGGGGAGCCGGGCAAGGCGGCGACTACGTCGGGAATCCTCAGGCTGCCGTGCGGCTCGGCCGCAGCGAGCATGCCGAACGCGAACAGAAGAAACGCCTCGCCCAGGAGGGCGAAGGCCATGTAGACCCGTCCGGCGCGCAGCGTCGCCGGCGATGGATCGAACGCGAACATGCCATAGGCTGGGATGCTGACGAGCGCGTAGACCAGATAGAAGGAGAGAAGATCGTCGGCGACGAACACGCCGAGGCTGCCGATCATGGTAAGGAGCCAGCAGACGGCCACCCGCGGTTCCGGCCGCTCGGCCCGATCGAGGAAAGCTCCGGCGCCGACCACGATCCACAGAAGCGCCGAGACCGCGAGCAGCAGAGCGGCCGGCAGGTCGAGCCGCAGGCTGAGCTTGAGCGACGGGGCCTCGAAATCGAACGGGGCGCCAGCGAGCGCGGCGAGGGCGGCAAGCAGAGCGGGGATCGGCGCGACCCATTGCAGCGCAAGCGCAGCATGACGCAGGCGGGGAAAGAAGCACGCCGCAAAAAACGCCGTCGGAACAGCCAAGCTCGCCGCCAGAAGGATAGGGCCCATCGCGGTCATGGTGAAACCGCTGTCAAAAGCACGGGGCGGCCGATGTCGAGCACTTGGAAGAACGAGTCCGGAGCGAAGCCGAGCGCGACGGCGACGACGGCAAGCGTCAGTGCGATCACCTCCCCCGTCCGCCGAGGCGGGGCCTTCAACGCGACGGGGTCGCTCGACAGAGCAGGGGCTAGAATTCGGTAGACGTAGCCCGCTGCGAGCAGGCCGCCCACGAGCAGCACGAGCGCCCAGAGCCACTGGCCGGAGGCGACGGAAGCGCGAAGCAGGAGCCATTTCGCGGCGAAGCCTCCGCTCGGGGGCAGACCCACGAGCGAAAGACCGCCGAGGCCAAGCGCCAGGAACGTCACCGGCATCGCGCGCGCCGCGCCCGAGAATTTGGCGATCTTGTCGTGTCCGAGCGATTCGTAGAGAAGGCCGGCGGCCAGGAACATTGCGGCCTTGGCGAAGGCATGCGCCAAGACCTGCATCAAACCGCCGTTCCAGCCGTCTGCGGTCCAGGCGTGGAGTCCGGAGCCCAGCGGGAAGATCAGGAAGAGATAGCCGATCTGGGCGATCGTCGAATAGGCAATGAGAAGCTTGAGCCGCGGCTGCCGCAGCGCGAGCACGCTGCCGAACACCACTGCGGCCGACCCGAGCGCGCCGAGGATCGCGTCGAAGCCGAACACGGGCAGCGCCGGCAGGACATAGAACCAGAGGCGCAAGGTCAGGAAAAACGAGCCCTTGACGACGAGGCCGGAGAGAATGGCGCTCGCCGGCGCCGGGGCGTTCGCGTGCGCGGGCGGCAGCCAGAGATGGAGCGGAAACAGCGCCGTCTTGGCGAGCAGCCCCGCAGTCATCAACGCCGCCGCCGCCGTGACAGCCGGCAGGGAGCGCATTCTTTCGGCCAGAAGGGCGATGTCGAGCGTGCCGAACGCCCCGTAGAGGAGCGCGGCGCCGAGCAGGTAGAAGATCGAGCCGAACAGGGCAAAGAGCAGATAGCGCAGGGCGGCGGCGAATGTCTCTGCCCGTCCCTCCACGCAGGCAAGCGGCACGGCAGCAAAGGTGAGAAGCTCGAGCGCGACATAGAGGTTGAAGAGGTCGCCGCTGACGAAAATGATCGCGAGCGCGGCGGATATCCCCTGAAGCAATATCCAGAAAGTGAAGGCCTTGCGAGATTCTCCTTCGCCCGGGCGGCTCGCGAAGCCCGCGCGTGCATAGAGCCCCGCCGCGGGGACGATCAGCGCCGACGCCAGCAGCATCACCGCCGATACGCCGTCAGCCCTCAACGCGATGCCGAGCGGCGGCGAGAGTGCCGCGACCGTGTAGACGATCGGGCGCTCGGCCCGTACGACCTCCGCCAGGACCGCTAGCGCGATGACGAGGGCGACCGGTGCGGAGCCGAGCGCGATCCGCTCAGCGGCGCGGCCGCCGAACGCAAAGGAAACGAGAATTCCCGCCACGGGCAGCAGGATCGCGAGCATCAGCAGAGCGCCGCCCTGGGTCGTCGCCCCGGCAGCGGTCATGCGTCCTCGGCTCCGTTGTCTAGCTTCGTTTCGCCTTCGGGATCGAGCGTGATGCGGCCGGACTCCTTTGCCAGGCGCAGCATAAGGGCGACAGCAAGCGCGCTCGCTGCGAAAGCCACCACGATCCCGGTGATCACCATGGCCTGCGGAATCGGGTCGAAGGGAAAGGCGCCGACCGCGCCACGGCGCGCGACGATGCCGAAGACAAGAAACACCCCACTGCCGAGCAGATTGAAAGCGAGCAGCTTCTTGAGCGGGTCCGTATTGACGATGAGGGCGTAGAGCCCGAGCCCGACCAGGACCGCGGCCGTCAACCCGGCAATGGTCGACGCGCTCATCGTCGGGCCTCCCGGTTCGGCGGCCCGGCGACCAGCAAGGGCAGCGTGACGGCGATCGAGAGCACCATGAAGGCTTCGATGAAAAGGATCACGGGCTTGGTAAAACCCGGGGGAAAAGCAAAGAAGCTCCCGGCCATGACCGGGCCGGCGAGGCCTGCGAGCAGAAACACCCCAGGTCCTGCGATCAGCGCAAGTCGGAGCCAACCCGAGCTGATCCGCGGCGGCTCGGTCAGGCGCGCCATCATCACGATCATCCACATCGCGGCGAGGATCGCTCCGCCTTGGAACGCGCCGCCCGGCTCGTCCGCGCCGACCCAGAACATCTGAACCCCGATCACGGCTCCGATTGGTGCGATGACGCGGGCGAGGAAGACGAGCGCTGCGTCCGGCGCGGCTGGGCCGAGCGGCGCCGGCGCGCCGCCCCAGAACCGATCGGGCGCAACCGACCAGACACCCGCGACCGCCAGCACGAGCACTACCTTTTCCAGCATGGTGTCGAACGAACGATAAGCGATGAGAACGGCCGTGACCGCATTGCCGAGACCGGTTTCGGCGAGATGCGCGTCGGCCTCGGGAGCGAGCGAGGGGGCGGGATCGGGCAGGTACAACACGGCCGCCGCCACGATGCCCGCGACGAGCGCGGACAGAGCCGCGGCCCCAGCTTTGAGCGCGGCGCCAGGCGGCGCGTCCGGCGCCGGCAGCGGCCCGAGCCGCGTCGAGGCGGAAATGAGCAGAACGCCGGTGACGCCGCTGCCGATCGCGGCTTCGGTCAGCGCGACGTCGGGCGCGTAGAGGCGCACCCAAACGATCGCCAGCAGGAGGCCATAGGCGACGTAGGCCACGACCGCGCCGAAAACCCTGCGGGCCGAGATGGTCCGGGCCGCGAGCCCGAGCACGATGGCGGCGAGGCTGAAATCGAGCGCCTCAAACAGGGTCATTCGATCTCTTCCCGCCGGCGAAGCGCGCCGCCGATCATTTGCGCGACGGTCGCGCTCCCGAGTTGAACCAGCGCCCAGAGCACGATCAGCTTCAGCGCCGCCAAGGGGGAGGCGGCGCGGGGAATGAGGCCGAGTACGACCAGCCCCAAGCCGAGGTTGTCCGCCTTCGTCAGCCCATGCAGTCGGGAGAGCGAATCGGGGAACCGAAGGAGCGCCACCGTCCCGGCGAGGAAGAAGAACACGCCCAGGCCGACGGCAAGGACGGTGAAGAGGTCGAGAACGACGCTCATCGGTTCTCGTCCCGGTCGGAGCCGCGTCGCGTGGGCGACGCGTTGACAAACGCGACCGACGCAAAGCTCGCGAGCAGGGCGAGTCCCAGCGCCACGTTTTCGACCCCGGCGACGCCGGTCGCCGAGGCGGCAAGGAGCAGTGCGGCGATGCCGCCCGTGCCGAGGAGCTGGACGGCCATCAAACCGTCCACTTCGCGCCCGCTGAGAACGCGCGCGAGCCCCGCGCCGACCGTCAAGAGGGTAATTCCTGCGGCTGCGAGCAGCGCATCATTCATGGCCGATCATCCGCATAAAGGAGGCTTCTCCGGCCGCAAGATCCGCCGCGATCGGTTGGCCAACGTCGAGCCCATGGACATAAACCTTCTGGTCGTCGCCGGGTTCGAATCCCGTCAGGAGCGTTCCGGGCAAGAGGCTCGCGATTATGCAGAAGGCGTTGCGCGCGTAGCCCGGCGCAAGCCTAAGCCGCGCCTCGACCACGCCAGGGCTAAGATCGGGCCTCGCGCTAAGCGCGCGCCGCGCAACGTCGAGGCCCGACCAGAGCGACAGGCGCAGGAAATCAAGGAAGTAGATCAGCGCGGCTCGAAGGTTCACGCGTCCGCCGGAGGGCGGCGCAAGAATGAAGCTCGCCCAAGTTGATCCAACGGCGACCGCGACGCCGATGGGCAGGTCGGCCGGCTTGCGGCCGGCGACCGCAAGCCAGAGCAGCAGGAAGGCGAACGCGCGGCCGATCGTCGTCCTCATGGCTCAACCCGAGGCCGCCGGCGAACCCGGCGGCGCCTGCGCGGTCGCGCAAACACGACGGCGACCCGAGCGTGCTCGACATCGTCTATCGGCGTATCGACCAGACGGCAGGCGCCCGACGCGAGCACGAGTCCCACACGGGCACCGCACATCGCAACGATAAGGCGTTTGCGTCGATCCATGTGTTCGCCGCACGGCTGCGTTCACCAAGCCCACTCTATCCCGATACGACTTCCGGCCTGGAGACCAGGGTTTCGGCGCCCTCCTGTGGCGTCTCCCGAATTCGGAAGAAGATTACATAAAGCGCCGGTAGGACGAGGAGCGTCAGCAGGGTCGCGACAAAAAGGCCACCCATTATGGCGAACGCCATCGGCCCCCAGAATACGGTTGGCGCAATCGGAATGAAGCCAAGCACCGTCGAGATTGCGGTCAGCATGATCGGGCGGAAGCGGGAGACGGATCCCTCGACCACGGCGTCCCACGCGCTGCCCCCTTGAGTCCTCTCCGTCTCGATTTGCTCGATGAGAATGACGGCGTTGCGGGCGATCATGCCCATGAGCGCCAAGATGCCGAGGATCGCGACGAAGCCCAGCGGACGTCCGGAGATGAGGAGCGCGCCGACGATTCCGATGAGCCCCATCGGCACGATGCTGAGCACAAGCGCCAGGCGGCTGAAGCTGTGCAGTTGTGCCATGAGGAAGAGCAGCATCAGCAACAGCATCAGCGGCACCTTGGCGAAGACCGAGGCTTGCGAGGCTGCGCTCTCCTCAACCGTTCCCCCGACGCTGACGCTGTATCCTTTGGGAAGGCTCGCTTGGAGCTTGTCGATGGAAGGCGCGAGCGCTGCGACCGCAGCTTCCGGCGTCGCGTCCTCGGCAACGTCGGCTTGAACCGTCAGCGTCGGGATGCGGTCGCGCCGCCAGATCAGCGGATATTCCTGATCGAACTCGAAGGTCGCGATCTGGCTCAACGGGACCGTGCGCCCGCTCGGCAGCGGAACCTGGAGGCTTTGCAAGGTCGACAGCGACACGCGCTGTTCGTCCTGAGCGCGGGCGACGACGTCGACGAGATAGATGTCGTCGCGCACCTGCGTGATCGGCGCCCCGGTCATTACGGTGTTGAGGAAGGTCGAAAGAGCCTGGGAGCTGAGACCCAGCAGGCGCGCCTGATCCTGATCGATCTCGACCCGAACCTTGCGCGCCGGTTCCATCCAGTCGTAGTTGACGCGCTTTAGCGCGCCGTCGGCCCCCAGGATCTGTCCGAGCTGGAGCGCGATCGAGCGTACCTTGGAAAGGTCGGGGCCGCTGACCCGGTACTGCACTGGCCATCCGACCGGCGGCCCGAGCTCGAGCGGCGAAACCCGCGAGACGACGCTGGGCAACTCTTCGGCTAGCCGCTTCTCGAGCATCGCGTGAAGCCGCTCGCGCGCGGCCACGTCCTTGGCGATGACGACCGCTTGGGAGAAGAAGTCGTTGGCGAGCTGGACGTTCAAGGGCAGGTAGAACCGGATCGCGCCTCGGCCGACATAGGTGCTCCAACTGGCGACGTCCGGATTGCCCCTGAGCATGGTGTCGAGCTTTGCCGCGACCTCGTCGCTCGCATAGATCGAAGCGTTCTGCGGGAGGGTCAAATCGACAACGAGCTCCGGCCGGTCCGAAGCGGGGAAGAACTGCTGCGGCACAAGAGGCAGGGCTAACAGCGAGAGCACGAAACAGGCAAGCGTGAGCGCCACCGTCACCCAGCGATGGCGCATCGCGGCGAGCAGAATCGAACGGAACAGGCCGACGATGCGGCTCGGCTTGCCTGGGGCAGCCTTGTCCGGCACCTTCAGAAGCCAGATGCCGAACAGCGGCGCAAACAGTACCGCAACAAACCAGGAGACGATCAGGGCGATCGAGACCACGACGAAGATCGAGAACGTATATTCTCCGGCCGAGCTCTTTGCGAAGCCAATCGGCACGAAGCCCGCAGCGGTCACGAAGGAGCCGGTCAGCATCGGAAACGCGAGCGACTGATAGGCGAAGGTCGCGGCCTTCTCCTTGGTTTCGCCTGCTGCCATCTGCGACGTCATCACGTCCACGGTGGTCATCGCGTCGTCGACCAGGAGACCGAGCGCAATGATCAGCGCCCCGAGCGAGATGCGCTGCAGGTCGATGCCGAGGTACTCCATGATCGGGAAGATGATCGCCATCGTCAGCGGGATCGACAACGCGACCACCGCGCCCGGACGGAAGCCGAGACTGACGACGCTGACCGCCATGATGATCGCGATCGCCTGCCACAGCGACGCCATGAATTCACCGATCGCGTTACTCACGACGACTGGCTGGTCGGAGACGAGTGCGGCGTCGATGCCTAGCGGCGTGTCCGCCATTGCGGAATCGAGCGCCGCCTTGACGTTTCGGCCGAGCGCCAGAATGTCGCCGCCCTCGCGCATCGAGATCGCGAGCCCGATCGCCGGCTTTCCGTTGACGCGGAACATCGGCTGGGGTGGATCCGCGAGCGTGCGGCGCACTTCGGCGATATCGCGCAGCCGGATCAGCCGCCCGTTGGACAAGAAATTGACGTCGAGCAGATCGTTCTCGGACTGGAAGGCTCCGGTCACACGGATCGAGATCTTCTCGTCGCCGGTCACGAGGGACCCTGCGGGAATGACCGCGTTTTGCGCCTGAAGGGCCGCGACGAGCGCGGCGCGATCGATGCCGAGGCCCGCGAGCACTTGCGTCGAGAACTCCACGAAGATCTGCTCGTCCTGCGCGCCCAGGATCTCGATCTTTGACACGTCCGGCACTTGCAGGAGGCGCGAGCGGATGTCTTCGACATGATCCCGCAGTTCGCGGTGAGTGAAGCCGTCGGCGGTGAAGCCGTAAATGAGCCCGTAGGTGTCGCCGAAGTCGTCGTTGAATCCCGGTCCGACGACGCCGGACGGCAGCGTCCGTCGGATGTCGCCGATATTCTTGCGCACTTGGTACCAGATGTCCGGCACCTCGGAAGCCGACGTCGAGCCCTTGAGGGTGACGAAGATGGTCGTGAGGCCGGGGCTCGTGTAGCTGCGCAGAAAGTCGAGCCCGTTCGTCTCTTGGAGCTTGCGCTCGAGCCGCTCGGTCACCTGGTTGAGCGTGTCGTCGAGCGTCGCGCCCGGCCAGGCGGCCTGCACGACCATGGCGCGGAAGGTGAACGCCGGGTCCTCGTTTCGGCCGAGCCGGAAATAGGACATGATGCCGGCCATGGTGATCGCAATCATTATGAACACCATGAACGAACGATGCTTGAGCGCCCAATCGGAAAGATTGGGCCCCATCATGACTGCGCCCCGAGCAGCCGGACTTTCTGGCCGGGATGCAGCGCCTGCACGCCGGCGGTCACGACGAGTTCGCCCCCCTCGAGCCCGCTGGAGATGACCACGCTGCCCGGGTCGAAGCGCAGGACTTCGACCGGTTTCAGCGCCACGGTCAGGTTCGCCGGGTCGACCACCCATACGGCCGGACTGCGGTCGACTGTGGTGAGCGCGCTCGCCGGAACCGCGATGCCCGTCCCGGAGGACATGTCCAAGCGCCCAGTCACGGTCGCGCCGAGCCGCATGGCGGGCGGCGGGTTGTTGACGCTGACCCGCACCTTGAAGGTGCGGGTGACCGGATCGGCCTGCGGATCGACTTGGCGGACCCGACCCTTAGCGGTCACCGACGGATCGTCGGTCAGCGTGATCAGAATGTCGGCGTCGGCTGGCGCCGTACGGATCACCTGCGCCGGTACGTCGAAGACCGCGTCCCACCCGCTGTCGCGCGCCACCTGGAATACCATCTGCCCGGCCTGAACGACCTCGCCTGCCTCCGCGCCACGCGCGGTTATGGTCCCTGTGACGGTGGCCTTGAGCTCGGTGTAGCTAACCCGGTCTTCGGCGATCTCGAGTTGCGCCTTGGCGTCGTCGACCGCCGCCTGCGCGCTGCGGTAGGCCTGCTGCGCCTGATCGAACTGCATCCGGGTCGTGAAGCCCCGGTTCAGCAACTGCTGCTGTCGCTGAAACTGATTGGCGTCCTGTTCGAGGCGGCCCTCTGCGGCCGAAAGCGCGGCGCGCGCCGAACGCAGGGAGTTCAGCTCATTCTGCGGGTCGAGTTTCGCCAGCACCTGATCCGGCTGGACGTGATCGCCAGTGCCAGCCAAGCGATCAAGGATTCGGCCGCCGATGCGGAAGGCGAGTGCGGTTTCCCTCTCTGCGAGGATCTGGCCCGTAAGGACGATCGACTGACCCAGCTCGCTCTTTTCGGCAATCACGGCGCGGACGGGACGCGGCTGAGGCGCCTCGGCTGTGGTTTCGCGCTTGCAGCTCGCGGCAACGACGGCGAGCGCCGCCATAGCCAACAGCATCAGCCGCGGCCTGCGTTTCGAAATCGGAGTAAAGGCGGATGGAGGCACGATATGAACCTCGTAAGGAGCGGTTGAGTCTTGGGTGTCGGCGGAAGTCAGAACGACCCCATGAGCGATCCGAGCACGATCACGACGGCGAGCGCGATGATCGCGCCGACGATGGCGACGACGAAGACATCCTTGTACGCGTCCTTGTGGGTCGAACCGCAAACGGACAGAAGCGTCACGACGGCGCCGTTGTGCGGCAGACTGTCGAGCGTTCCCGACCCGATCACAGCCACGCGGTGGAGAAGCGCCGGGTCCATTCCGATCTGCGCGGCGCGCGCGAGGTAAGTCGCGCCCAACGAATCCAGCGCGATCGTCAAGCCGCCGGATGCGGAGCCCGTCAGGGCCGCCAGGATGTTGGTTGCGACGGCAAGCGACACGAGCGGGCCGCCGCCGATGCCGAGCACGGCGTCGCGCACCATCGCGAAAGCCGGCATCGCGGCCACCACCGCGCCGAACCCGACAAGGCTCGCAACGCTGACCGCCGGCAGAACGGACGCGTTGGCGCCGGCGTCCATCGTCGCGCGCAGGTCGGGGATGCGCCGGAAATTGAGTGCGCATACGGTCAATATGGCGCAGCTCAGCGCGGTGATTACCGACCAGATGCCGGTGACCGCGGCAGGCAACGTGCCGCCCCATTCCGGCCTGCCGAGGAAGCTCAGATCGAGCCGCGGCAGGACGATCAGGGACAGGACCAGATTGACCAGAATGACGACGACGATCGGAGCCGCGGCGGCGGCGAACGACGGCTGAGGCGGCGCGGCTTTTCCGTGGGTAATCTCGGCCGGATCGAAGGGGCCCGCCGTTGTCGCGCGCTCGCGCAGGGTCTCGTCTTCGGCCAGCGCCTCGGCCGTCCTCGGCGCGCCCTCTCCAAAGCCCTCGCCTCGCGCCTTCGCGGCCGCCTCCTCGCGCTGCAGCCACCAGAGACCGAATCCCAGCATGATGATCGAAGCCAGAATGCCGAGCCCGGGCGCCGCGAAAGGCGTGGTGCCGAAGAACGGCATTGGAATGGTGTTCTGGATCGACGGCGTTCCCGGCATCGCCGACATCGTGAAGGTTGACGTGCCGAGCATGATCGCCGCCGGCATGAGGCGGCGCGGAATGCCCGCCGACTGAAACAGGTTCTGCGCCATCGGCGCGATGACGAAAAAGGCGACGAACAGGCTGACGCCACCATAGGTGACGATCGCGCCGCCTAGGACGACCGCGAGGATGATGCGGCCTGCGCCGAGTTTCTTGGTCATGAAGTCGGCGATGGCGGTGACCGACCCCGAGTCCTCCATGAGCTTGCCGAAGAGGGCGCCGAGCAGGAAAAGCGGAAAGAACTGGGCGAAGAAACCCGCCGCGCTGCGCATGAAGGTCTGCGTCCAGTGCGCGAGAATGGGCTCGCGCGCGAACAGACCCGCTGCGACCGCCGCAATGGGCGCGAGCAGAAGCACGCTCCACCCTCTGAATGCGAGCCAGATCAGGATGCCGAGGCCGACGAGTATCCCTAGAAGGCCGATGAGATCGGAACCGCTCATCGTCTTAGATCTCCGTCAGCAGAACGTCCAGGTCGGCCGTCGACCGCTTTCCGAGGTCGTCGGCGTTCGTGGCGAGAAAGGCGTCAGCGCTGCGCCGGCCCTCCTCCTTCAGCATCACGAGAAACGCGCGCTCGGCGTTGAGCTTCGACGACGCCCCGTATTCGGCGAGCTTGTCGGAGTAAATCCAGTGCGTGAGCATCCGCGCCCAACGCGCGCCTTCTCCGGTGCCGGGGTCGGCGGCCTGCCGGAGGAGCGCGATCATTCGCAGCTCCTTCATCAGCGGCGAGTTGAAGGAGACCTCATTCAGGCGGTTGAGGATTTCGGTCGCGGTGCGCGGCGTCTCCTGACGCACACGCGGGTTGATCTGGACTAGAATGATGTCGGCGGCTTCGCTTTCGCGCACGAGTGGCGTGATCGTCGGGTTGCCGACGAAGCCGCCGTCCCAATACGGCTCCCCGTCGATCTCGATCGCCTGGAACATCGTCGGCAAGCAGGCAGAGGCGAGGAGAACGTCGGGCGTGAGGTCCTTGTTCCGGAACACCCGCCCGCGGCCGGTGTGCACGTTTGTCGCCGTGATAAAGAGCTTGATCGAGGCTTCGCCGAGATGCGCGAAATCGATGCTCTTTCGGAGGATGTCGCTGATCGGATTGATGCCGAAGGGATTGAGGCTATAGGGCGAAATCACCCGCGACATCAAGTCCAACACCAGATAGCCCGGCGAGGTGTCAAGGCTCCAGCGGTTCATCAGTCTGTCGAGCGGGGAGCGTTGGATCAGGCTGAACCGCGCGGCGTCGGCGACCCTACCCCAAAACGCGTCGAGCGCTGCTCGCGCGCCCTCGGCGCCCCCCTGCATATAGCCGCTGACAAGGACGGCGCCGTTCATCGCGCCGGCGGAGGTGCCGGAAATCGCTTCGACCTTGAGCCAGCGCTCCTCAAGAAGCCGGTCGAGAACGCCCCAAGTAAAGGCGCCGTGCGATCCCCCACCTTGGAGGGCCAAATCTACCTGGACCTGACTGCGAGGCGTGTCGCCCGCATCCCCGGCTCGCTTCGGCATGCTCGCCCCATGGCCGGCCCCGCGGCTGGCACCTAAAAATCACTCGTAACATCTTGTTGCGTGTGCCATCTCGCGACACGACCATCTTCCAGAGCTAAGCCGGGCAGGTCGACTTCGTGCTGCGACGAAACGTCGCACAAACTGGCACACGATATTGAAGAACTGGGGATCGGGGCTGCGCTCAGTCGCTCGGCAGCCGGTGCCATCATCGCGGTCGCGTGGCTGCCCGCCGCCTCGATGGCGCTACCCGCGCCGATGTCGGAATCGGCGATTTGTTGCCCGGCGCTAAGGTGTTCGCCTCGCAGGCGCACAACGTCCGGGCTTGCCGCGAATTTTGCAATCTCAGCCCGCTTTCGTCCGCTGCGGACCTCCGAGGAGATCGGCAATCCATCGGGTCGAGGGATAGTGACCGCAGAAAGTGAGCGCCGCGATGAAGATCGGCACGCCGATGAAAGCGCCGTATAGCCCCCAGATGAACGCCCAGAAGAAAACAGCGAACAGCACGACGACAGGCGAGATCGCCAGCACCGCGCCGGAGACTCGCGGCTCGACATAGCTGCCGATGACAAACTGGATGACATTGAGGCAGACGAAGAGGCCAAACAGCGCCTCCCAGGTCGTGAACTGCGTCATTTCGAGCAGCGTCGGGACGAGCGTCGCGACGAAAGGGCCGATGAACGGGATGTAGTTCAGCGTGAACGCTATAACGCCCCATTCCACCGGGAACTGGAGCCCCACCGCCCAGGCGAACAAGCCGACGAGCACTCCCGTCGCTAGGCTCATCTCCGTACGAACGACCATATAGGCACGGAACTTGCGCGCGGTGTCTGCGGTCGCCGACAGAAAAGCCTTTGCAGCGTCAGACTCGGCGTGCGTCCGCAATTTCTGGCGCATACCGTCGACCTCGGTAAGGCCGAGAATGACGTAGAGCAGGGTGATGAGCCAAAAACTCAGCGTCGTCTTGACGCGGCTCGTCACCTGCTGTGCCCACCCAAGCATGCGGCTCGCGTTGACGTTATCCGCCCACACGCCAGCGATCGACACGCCGTGACGGTCCAGCCAGTCGATCGCCATGTTGTAAATTTCCTGATAGCGAGCCGCGTCGGAGATCAAGGTCGTGCTCACCCGCGCAAACCCCCAAACGATCAGCGACGCGAATACGACGACAACGACGACCGTCCCCGTCGTGACGATAGCGAGCGCGGCGAGCGCGGGCATCCATCGTTGCAGCCAATCGTGTATGGGCCAGACGAGCGCGATGATGAACAAGCCGAGCGTCAGCGGTGCAAAGACCGCCTCAGCTTGGTAGGCGGCGACAGAGACGGCAATCGCCGCGATGAGCGTCGCGGAGGCTCTTGAGGTCTGGTCGCGGGTCATCGTAGAGCCTGTCGACGCAATCCGCCACGCACCCGCCTCAGCGCCAATCTCATACGTCTACGCCTGCCTCGCTCCGCCGCTTGCCAGGAGTCCTGCGACGTCGAACGCACTGTCGGGTGCATGTTATCGCGCAGTCGAAAACACGCCCACAGTATCTTTTTCCGCTCCTGCCTGGCGCAAGAAGTGCGTTTGCCATGGGAAAACGATGTGCAAACGATGGCGCGTTCACTCCCGACTTTAGTCGGCCATTGAAACCCAGGCGGTTTGCCATAGGTTGATTGGGCCGATGTGTCGCGCGCACGGGCGCTCGCCCTTTGGTCGTCGACGCCCAAGCGACGTCGATTTTGTATTGTCTGCCGCGGACCGAGTTTGAACGAAATTCACTGAAGGAAAGTGGCCGGCTTATGTCGACGTTGCTCCGCTGGTTGATCGCCGGAATCAACCTTCTGGTCCGGATCGTCGTCATCACATGGACTACGCTCGCCATCTATTTTTCGAATCTGCCGTGGCCCGAGCTGCGGTTGGGATTGGCGGTGGCGTTTGCGGCATTCGCTATCTGGGCGTTCTGGCTGTCGCGCCGGCGGCGCATGCCGGCGGTGGCGTTCGCGCTGGTGCTCGGGGTCATTGCCTGGTGGCTGACCATCACTCCCTCGCACGATCGGAACTGGCGCACGGAGGTTGCCGTGATGCCGCGGGCGTTTATCGAGGGGGACCGTGTGCGTCTGACGGGCGTCCGCAACTTCGACTACCGCAGCCGGAGCGACTTCACGGTCCACTATGAAGAGCGCGAAATTGATCTCTCCCACTTGATCGGCTTGGATTTCTACGTGTCCTACTGGAGCGAAGGACTGATCGCGCGCTGGAGCAAAGGGCAAAGGCTGATAGGGCACACGTTCGTTAGTTTCATCTTCGACAACGCCTCCCCCCTGAGCATTTCCATCGAGGCGCGGCCGGAGGTAGGCCGTGGCTTCGAGCCGATCCCCTCCATGTTCAAACAATTCGAGCTGATTTACGTGGTGGGTGAGGAGCGTGACCTCGTGGGTGTACGCGCCATCCACCGTCGAGAGGCGGTCTACCTCTATCACCTCAACACCTCGCCCGACGACGCGCGGCGGCTGTTGATGGTCTATCTGGCGCGGATCAACGAACTCGCCGATCGGCCAGAGTTCTATGACTTGCTGACCAACAGCTGCACCATCAACATCATTCGTTACGCGAACGCCGCCGGGCGAAAGGGACAGTGGGACATCCGCCATTTCCTCAACGGCCTGGTCGACAGCTACCTCTACCACTCGGGGCGCCTGGACACGACCCTACCTTTCGACGAATTGCAGCGGCTCTCCCGGATCAACGAGGCCGTCGAAGCGGCCGATGGCGCGCCGGAGCCGGAATTTTCGCGACGCATCCGCGTATCCCTGCCGACGGTTGCTCGCTGATTCCTAGGGCATGTCCCGCTCCCTGCGGAATTCGTCACGTGGCATGAGGTCAAAAGCTCGTTGCCAAGCAACAAAGAATTGTCCGCAACCGACGGTCTCATTACGGGAGGCTGAAATTCTCTTGGTGTTGCTAGAGGACAGTCGGCAACTGTTCGAGAACGGGGTGCAGAACGATGCGCGCTCCGTGTCTGCTCTCGGGGTGAAGCGTACTCGATCGGTTATCCAATCTCGGAGGGGTCGGTTAGATTGAAAATCAATAAGCAAACACTAGACTCATCTTCATTGCTGCAATAATGGGAGGAGCGCGATGCGGATTCCTGTTTTGGTCGGTATGACGTTAGTTGCGTTGTGGCCCGGCTTTGCACGTGCGGTTGACAAAGCGGACTTCGACCTGAAGACGACCGAGGATCTCTATAAGGTGTGCTCGGTGGGGCCCGATGATCCGCTGCGGGCCCAGGCGCTGAATTTCTGTGAAGG
>Ga0335081_10003855_pt1 | contig 23626 bp, 20 predicted proteins | sample Lox_Sample_35_FD_206713 | JGI IMG/M metagenome (GOLD analysis project Ga0335081, IMG submission 206713) | Soil microbial communities from Loxahatchee National Wildlife Refuge, Florida, United States - Lox_Sample_3.5 | ecosystem: Environmental > Terrestrial > Soil > Wetlands | place: USA...
GCGCGACCGTGCCGAAGCTGAGCTTCAGAAGGTATCCGCTTGATGGGCTGAGCCTGGCTTGCTAGCTTGTGAGGCCGGTGTGCCGCATCTCGATGCGGCGGCATTCCGTAGGGCCTGTGGCAACAACTGCCCGGGCCTTTTTTGTCACCTCGTTTCAGGGAAGAGGAGCAGGCGGTGCCCATGCGCGCGGCGAAGCGTCTCGGGGTGCTCGGCACGGAATCGGCCTACGTCGTGCTCGATGCGGCGCGTAGGCTCGAGGCCGCCGGGCACCGAGTTGTTCACCTCGAGATTGGTGAGCCGGACCTTCCCACGCCGGCTCACGTCGTCGACGCCGGGGTGCGTGCGCTTCGCGAAGGGCGGACCCGCTATGCCGTGGCTGCCGGTGTGCCGGAGCTGCGCGACGCCATCGCGCAATCGCTCACGGCTCGGGGAGTCCGTGCCAGCGCAGAGCAGGTGATTATCACGCCCGGTGCGAAGCCAATGCTGTTTTGCACCGCGCTCGCGTTGATCGACGAAGGCGATGAGGTCCTGTGCCCCAATCCGGGATTCCCCATCTATGAGTCGGTAGTCCGCTTCGCGGGCGGACGACCCGTGTATTATCCGCTCGATCGACAGCGCGCGTTTGCTCCCGATGTCGATGCGATCGCTGCGTGCATTACCCCCCGCACGCGGGCGCTGATTCTCAACTTGCCCCATAATCCTACCGGTGGGGTCGCGACAGCCGGCGATCTGGCGCGGCTCGCGAGTCTCGCCGAGCGGCACGACCTGTGGGTCATCACCGACGAGGTGTACGGCAAGCTGCGCTACGATGGCCGCTACGACAGCATCGCCGCGCTGCCGGGCATGCGCGATCGGACCGTTATCGTGGACGGATTCTCGAAGTCTTACTCGATGACAGGATGGCGGCTGGGCTACGGCGTCATGCCCACGTGGCTCGCTGGCCCCATGACGACGCTGATCATCAACAATCTTTCATGCACCGCCACGTTCGTGCAGTATGCCGGGCTCGCTGCGCTGACCGGCCCTCAGGAGCATGTGGAGCGGTTCGTGGCCGGACTCCGGACCAAACGCGATCTGCTCGTGCCGGGATTGAATGCGATCGAAGGAGTGACCTGTGCCACACCGGCGGGAGCATTCTACGCATTCCCCGACTTCAGCGGTCTGCTAGATCGGAGCGGCCTCACCTGCGAGGTGCTGGCGGAGAGGCTCCTGACGGAGGCGCATACGGCCGTCCTGGCTGGTACGGCGTTCGGCCCGGCCGGTCGAGGCCATCTGCGGCTTTCGTACGCGAGCCCCGCGGCCGATGTCGAGGCCGGGCTCGGGCGTATCCGGAGCTGGGTGGCGAGTCTTGAGACGGTGGGGGCCCGCCGGACGGCTTGACCTGCGCCGTTCCCGAGATACCTTTTCTGCGAGCAGGACCACAACCGTAGCGCCGTGGTGATTTGCCGCGTATTGCCGCCACGTAAAACAACGCGCTAAAAAGCGACGCCCGCGGCATGATTTGCCCGGGCCTTTTTTTTGAGGATATGACAACTACCGTCGCGCCAACTCCCGAGACGAGTCTCAAGGCTCTTCCCCTGCGCTGCCGGAGCTGCGGCGCCGAGCGAGTTCCCGCGCCGCTCTCGATTTGCGACAACTGTCTGGGCCCGCTCGATCCTGTCTACGATCCGAAGCGGCGCCTGCCGGACGCCCGGACGATTGCGTCGCGCGCGCCGTCGCTCTGGAGATACAAGGAGTGGCTGCCGTTCGAGGGCGAGCCCGTGTACTCGCTCGACTCGGGCTTCACGCCGCTCGTCGAGGCGCCGAAGCTGGCGCGCCGGCTCGGCGTGGCCCGCGCGTGGATCAAGAACGACACCGTTTCTCATCCCACCCTGTCGTTCAAGGATCGCGTGGTGGCGGCCGCCATCAATGCGGCCCGCGCGTTCGGGATCGACACGATCGGGTGCGCGTCCACGGGCAATCTCGCCAATGCGGTTGCGGCGCATGCCGCACGCGCCGGCCTCGCCGCCTGGGTGTTCATTCCCGAGGACCTCGAGGCCGGGAAGATTCTCGGCACGAGTATCTACGCGCCGCGGCTCGTGCGCGTACGCGGAACCTATGACGACGTGAACCGCCTCTGCGCGCAGGTCGCCGACCGGTTTGGCTGGGGCATAGTGAACGTCAACCTGCGTGGTTATTACGGCGAAGGGTCGAAAACCGTCGCCTTCGAGATCGCCGAGCAGCTGGGTTGGCGTTTGCCCAATGCCGTGGTCGCCCCGATGGCGGGAGGCTCACTGGTGAGCAAGCTGCGCAAGGGGTTCGGCGAATTTCTCGCCGCCGGCTTGGTGCGCGGCGCCGTGCCCCGGCTCTATGGGGCGCAGGCTTCAGGGTGCGCGCCCATCGTCCGGCTGCTCGAACGCGGGGGGGAAGTCGTCGAACCCGAGGTGCCGCACACCATCGCTCGCTCCTTGGCCATCGGCAATCCCGCCGACGGCGCCCTCGCCTCGCAGGTGATGCGCGAAACGGGCGGCTGGGGCGCGCACGTGAGCGACGAGGAGCTGGTGTCGGGCATTCGGATCCTTGCCGAGGACACGGGCGTGTTCGGTGAGACGGCGGCGGGCGTGACGGTGGCGGCGGCGCTGGCGCTCGCCCGCGCGGGGCGGCTCCGCGCCCAGGATGAGGTGGTCCTCTGCGTCACGGGACACGGTCTCAAAACGCTCGAGGCCGTGAGCGGCGTGCTGGCCGACGCTCCCGTGATCGCACCACGCCTGCGTGAGGTGGCTGCGCTCGTCGAGCAGGCTGGAACGCATTGATGGCTTTGAAGGAGATCGAATCATGGCGGTGAACGTAAATCTTCCCTCGGTACTCGCGGCGCATGCCGGCGGGGCACGGATCATTCAGGCGAACGGCCGCACGTTGGGCGAAGCGGTTGCCGATGTCGCCGCACGATTCCCGGCGCTCGGCCCACGGCTGCAAGACAAGGATGGGAAGCCGTATCCCTTCGTCGTGTTCTACGTGAACGACGAAGACGTGCGATTCCGCGGAGGCTTCGCCGCGCCCGTTGCCGATGGCGACGAGGTGACGGTGATTCCCGCGATCGCCGGCGGCTGACGAGATCCGTAGGGCTCTTCCGGGAGTCGCCCCACGAAAAAATGGATGGAAACGCGCGCGGTGCTGGCCCGGCTCGATGCAGTCGTACAAGCCGGAGAATCCGCGGCGCTTGCGACTGTCGTTCGCGTGATCGGGTCGGCCTACCGCCACGCAGGCGCCAAGCTTCTCGTCTTGTCGGATGGTTCCACCGTGGGCAACGTGAGCGGCGGCTGTCTCGAACAGGACGTGGTTCAGGTCGCGCGGCATGTATTGCGCTCCGGTGCGCCGGAGCTACGGATCTACTGCTCGAGTCATGATACCGTCCACGCCTGGGACCTAGGCCTCGGGTGTGAGGGACGGGTGGACGTTCGCGTCGCCGCCGCGCGTGGTTCGCCGCCGCTCGTGCGCGAGCTGCTGGCGAGCTCGGCACCCGTTCCATTCGTGCTATGTACGGATCTCGAGGGACGGGCGCTCACGGTCACAGCGGAGGCCTGCCAAGGCGGGCTGGGATCGCCCGATCTCGATGACCAGGCGCTCGCGCGTGCCCGCGACCTGCTGGCGCAGGAGTGCGGCAGTCTGGAATCGATTCGCGGCCGGTCGATTTTTTTCGACGCGTTCGATCCGCCGCCCACACTGGTCATATGCGGCGCCGGCGAAGATGCGCCGGCGCTGGCGCGGCTCGCGTCCGGAGTGGGCTTTCGCGTGGTGGTCGTGGATCGCCGCTCTGGACGTCTCGATCCGGCGCGCTTCGCGGATGCCGAGCGCCTCATCGAGACCGACGGGGAGAATCTTGCCCGGTTGATCGTTCCGGCGCGGAGCTATGCCGTCGTGATGACGCACAATTTCGCGGACGACATGGCGTATGTGGCGGCTCTCGTTTCGACGCCCATTCCTTATATAGGCGTGCTGGGACCGCGGGAGCGCACGAGCCACATGCTCGAAACCGCGGGCCTCGGGATCACCGCCGCGATCGATCCGCGCCGGCTCCATGGGCCTGTCGGTCTCGACATCGGCGCCGATGGCGCCGAGCAGGTTGCGCTTTCGATCGTGGCCGAGCTGCTGGCGTTTCGGTCCGACCGGCCGGCGCAATCGCTGCGCGACCGAGCGCTCGGCATTCATGCCTGACGCACGATTCGCGGCCGTCGTACTTGCGGCCGGCGCGTCGCGGCGCATGGGTCCGGGGCGCAACAAACTGCTGCTGGAATTCGATGGCGAGCCGCTCGTGCGACGATCCACGCGTGTCGCGGTCGACGCGGGGCTACGGCCGGTGATCGTGGTCCTGGGCTTTGCAGCCGACCAGGTGCGGCGTGCTTTGGGCTCGCTCCAGTGCGACGTGGCGCTGAATCCGCGGTGGGACGACGGGGCGATGAGCGCGTCGCTCCACGTCGGCCTGCGCCGCGTCCCCCGGTCCTCGACTGGCGCCATCGTGCTGCTCGCCGACATGGTCCGGGTGACGGCGGAGATGGTCCGAGCGGTGCGTGACAGCGCGGCGCACGATGCAGCGCCGATCGTTGCGTCGCGATACGAAGGGGTGATCGCGCCGCCCGTGCGGTTCCATCGCTCGATCTTCCCCGAGCTCGTGGCCTGGACGGGCGAGGGATTCAAGTCGGTCGTGCAACGGCACGGGCCCGCCGTGCGTTTCATCGACTGGCCCGCTCAGGCTCTCGCCGATGTCGATAGCCCGGGCGATTTGGAGCGACAACCGGGTATCATCACAGATCATTGATCGGGGGAAACAGCATGTCGTATCTGGCGCAGCGCGGGCTCGTTTCGGTTCTCGCGCTCGGGTTGATCACCGCGTCCCGACTTCCGGCCCAGACAACCGGAGACTTGGCCACGCTGTGCCGGTCGCTCGGTCAGGTGAAGGTCGGACAATGGGCCAAGTACGGCATCGCGGGTGGCCAGCTCGACGGTTCGGAAATGCGCATCGCCGCCGTGGGCTCGGAACCCCGCGGTGACACCACCCTGTACTGGATCGAAGTGCGCGATTCGTCGGGCCGGAACCCGTCGGCGAATTGGATTGCCCAGGTTCTCGTCCCGAGCTTCGTGTTCGACGCGAACGGGATTCACGGGCTGGTGTTCAAGTCCGGGTCGCAGCCGGCGGCCCGCGTTCCCGATGAGCTGCTGCCGCTCATCAGCCAGCGGCTGGCCCAGCTCAACCCGGCCATGGAAATGGGGCGGCGCTGCGCGTCGGCCCAGACGGTAGGATGGGAGAAAGTCAACGTTCCGGCAGGCTCGATTCGCGCACTGCACGTTCACGCACCCGAAGGCGACGCGTGGCTGTCGCAAAGCGTGCCCTTCGGGGCGGTGAAGCTCGCGCCGGCCTCGGGCGGCGAGACCGCGCTGCTCGGGTCGGGGGGTGATGCGAAGTCGTCGATTCCCGAAACACCGCAGATGATGATGCAGCTGCCCGGTCTCAGGCCTTAGGACTTCGTGTCGGTTTCGAGCCGCAGCAGTCCAGCCCGCGCTTCCCGAACGTAGGGCGCGAGGGTCGAGTCGGCGTGCAGCCACGCCGCGGCGACGTAGCCATATCCGGCGCGCGCCGTTTCGCGGTCGTGCAGCCGCTCCGCCACGCGGGCGCGTTCCATCTCCCAGAGCACGTGCGTCGGTGTGGTTGCCCATTTGGACCAGTCGATTACCGGCGGAGTTGCGAGCCGACGCGCGGCGTCGTCATACTGTCCGAATGCCACTAGCAGCTTGATGCGCGTCAGCGCGTCCAGCTCGCATTGACCGAAGCACGCGCTGTCGGGCAACGCTTCGAAGCGCCGCAGCGCCTCGCCCGAGTCGCCGCGGGCGAGCGCCATGTATGCCTGGGACGAGTGTGTCACATAGCCGACAATTTCCCGCTGGGTGGGTGACAGCGGAAACGGCGGCGCCCGTAACCCCTGATTGGCCATGCGCGCGGTGGCGGCGATCATGGCCGTGTCGCGGCGCGACGCCCACCAGGGCAGCGCCCACCACGGCCTGGCACCGCGGACATCCTTCCACGAAATCCAGCGCCGCATGATTGCGTTGGCGGTATCGGGCGGAATCGAGCCCAGCAGGGCCAGCTCGGCGTTGAGCGAATTCTTCGGGGCGAGGTGGCGCCGGGCGTCCTCGAGATGTCCGCGCAGCGCGAGCGCCGGGTAGAGCGCCCAGTCGGCCTGGGCCGAGTCATCGGCCGTGCGCGCCTCGCGCAGAATCCGGTCGCGGTGGCGCTGTGCCACCCAAACCCCCGTCTCGCTCGAGTCGAGCGACTCGATCACCGCCAAGGTGGCGAGGTGCGTCGCCACCATGGGCATCGTGTCGAGCAGCGCCAGCGTCGCCGGGTCGCGCGCGGTGCGGGGATTGAGCAGCAACAGCATCAGTCCCACAGCATCGGCGTAGCTCCCGGCCGCGCCGGCGCGCAGATATCCGGTTGCGTAGCGGCGGCTTGCCTCCACACCGCGCAGCTCCATGCCCAGCTCAATCGAATGCACATAGGATGGGGTGAACGCGGAGTCGAGGGCGATCGAGCGGTCGAACGCCGCCAGAGTTTGTTCGCGCCCCACTCCGGCCAACAACCCCTGGTGAAACGAGGCGTCGCCGAGCATGTACCACAGCTCGGGGTCCGTGGGGTAGCGCCGCACGGCTTCCGTCAACATTGCGATCAGTCGCCGCGAGTAGCTCCAGCGGAGCGGCCCGAGCTGTTCGGAGAATCCGAACAGCGTGGCCTGGAGTGACTCCGCCTGCACGATCAGGCTTTCGCGCGGGGCGAGGCCGCGATTCAAGGCGCCGGCGCGCAGCAGGTAGGTGATCGAGAGGGTGTCGACCGCCGAGTGCGCCCAGCCGGCGGCGAGTCCCGCATGGCTCCAGGCGAGCGCGAAACCCGAGTCGAGTGCGAGTGCGCGTTGATCGTACTCGATCGTCGAATCCCACTGCGACCGTCGCAGGTATTGCTCGCCAACGAGAAACGCCTTGAGCGCCGATAACGACCGGGACCCGAGCGGCGCGCCACGCACGAGGCCGATCGCTCGCGTGCGGTCCATCTCCCGCAGCACGTGCACGACCAGCGAATCAGCCACGCGATCCATGCGATCGGCGCGGTCGCGTAGCTCGAGTTCGGCGAGCGACACGCCCCGCGAGACGTCGAAAATGGTGGCCGTGACCCGGACGGAATCCGGCCCCGCCGAGAGGAGGCTGCCATAGATCACCGTCTGTGCGCCGGTCTCGCGGCCGAGCGCTTCCGCCGATGACTGATCGGACCGCCCGTGCCAGCGACGGATGACGAGGGTCGGTGAGACGGTGCGCAGTGGGCCCGCGCCATCGAGCCCGCGCGACAGCACGTCGACCAGCCCTTCATGCCACAGCCCGAACCCCGTGGGGCCGACCACATCGAACGGCGCGACGGCAACCCGGTTCTGATCCAACGGGGCCGGAGGCTCGTGTCGCAATGCCACCCACCCGAGAGCGAGCACGGTCAGCACGCCCACTGCCACGGAGGCGCCGATCCAGGATCTCGATTTCCTTGCGGCGGAGCGGGCCGCGGCCCCCGATCCCGAGCTGATGCTGTCGAGCGCATCGCGCACGGCGGCTGCGCTCGTGGGTCGCTGGTCGGCGGCCTTGTCGAGGCAGCGCATGACCAGCTCGGCGAGCTCGGCCGGTACATCCGGCCGCTGATCGATAACGGGGGTCACGGGATCGAGGACGTGCGCCGCGATCATTCGATGCGGTGCGAGGTCGGGGAAGGGGGGCCGGCCCGTGAGCATCTCGTACGCCGTCGCGCCCAGCGCGTAGAGGTCCGCCCGCGCGTCGACATTGGGATCCCCCGCTGCCTGCTCCGGGGCCATGTACGCGGGCGTGCCGATCGCGAGACCGAGGGAGGTGAGCGCCGACTCTCCGCCGGCGTAACTCAGCGCCTTCGCCACGCCGAAGTCGGCGACGACGGCGTGGCCGCCCGACAACAGGATGTTGTCCGGCTTGATGTCGCGGTGCACGATGCCACGTTCATGCGCATACGCCAGAGCATCCGCCACATCCCGCAGGGTACGGATGGCGTCGCGAATCGACAGGCGCCCCTCCCGTGCGAGCCTCGATCGGAGCGATTCGCCCTCGACGTAGGGCATCGTGTAGTAGAACACGTCGCCCGAACCGCCGGCGGCGAGCAGGGGAACGATGTGCGGATGTTGCAGCGACGCGGCGAGCTGAATTTCGCGCCGGAACCGCTCGCGGGCGATGGCGAGCGCGAGCTGCGGCGGCAGGACCTTCACGACCACACGGCGCTCGAGCGCCGTTTCGAATGCCACGAATACCCGGCTCATTCCGCCCGCGCCGAGCTCGCGCTCGATGCGGTACGAAGATCCGAGAACTTCCTGCACCCGATCCCGCAGCTCGATCATGATCGCAAGATACCTCGACAATGGCGGCCGTATGCTACATTAGCGTATGACCACCGCCCCGCGTCAGCCTGGCTACACGCTAAGCCTGCTTGTCGGTGCTCTGCTCGTCATTGCCGCCGGAGCACTCCATCCTCACCTGATGGGAGACGGCGCCGCCCAGCTCGCGCTGGTCGCTGGATCGAGCGCCTGGCGCGCGATTCACTGGGCGTTCCTGTTCGGATTCGCGCTGTGCCTGACCGGGCTCGCCGGCCTCGCCGCGCTCCACGCGGGAACCGAAGGCGAGCGGGCCATGCGGGCCGGTCTCGCCGTGGGGACGCTCGCATATGCGGCGTGGGTAATCATCGTCGCATTCATGGCGGGCACGGCGTGGATGCTGGCGCAGAATTTCCGGGCCGCGGAGCCCGGGATGACCGCTACTCGCGCGATTTTCCTGTACGACATGGCTCACCCGTTTGCCCTGGCCGCGCAGCGGTTTGCGGCGTTCGCCCTCGGTATCTCTACGTATCTATTCGGCTGGGGTGCCGTCCGGGGCCGGGTCTTGCCCCGTTACCTCGGCTGGCTTGGGATCGCGAGCGGAGTGATCGGGATCGTGCTCGCGGTCCTGTTTGACGAAAGGACGAGGGCTGACCAGGCAGCCTTCGTCCTTCCCGTCCTCTGGCAATTCGTCGTCGCGGCGGTGCTGCTCAGCGCGCCCGCAGCCGAACCACCCGTCCCGTCCAATTCGACGGCGACGAGGGGTCAGGGCTGAGGATTTGCAGCGTCACGATATCCCCGCTCTTGACCTTCGAGAGCGCATCACGGAACTCGCTGCGGCTCCGGGTCGGCGACCCGTTCACCTTGACGATGATATCGGGGCCGCCCGGATCGTCGACGGTCGCGAGCCGCTGGTAGGCGGGACCGTCCGGTGATACCGACGTCACCACCATCCCACCACCTTGCTGGATGACTGAGCGGAACCGCGGATCCTGCCCGTCGTCGGGGCCCAAGGGCTGCGCGGAAATGCCCAGGGATTCCTCTGTGGGCGCGGTATCTCCGCCGCCGGACTTGGGCGAATTCGAGGCGACTTCCTCATCGCTCAACGGGGCCCGCTCGAGCCGCACCGTGTAGTTCTTCTTCACGCCGCCCTGCCGGAGTACGCTGACATCTACCGTCTCGTTCGGCTTCTTGAAGCCGACCATCTGCTGCAGTTGCGGGACGTTGTTGACCGGCTGGCCATCGAGGGCCACGATAACGTCGCCGGGCTGGAGACCCGCCTTCTTTGCCGGCGAGTCGTCGCCGGTATAGCTGTTCACCACCACACCGGTAATGGACTTGAGTCCGACGGCATCGGCGTCCTCAGGCGTTGCGTCGCGGATCGCAATGCCCATGACGGCACGCTCGACGTGTCCCGTTTTGACGAGCTGCGTCATCACCGAGTGGGCCAGGTTGATTGGAATTGCGAACCCGTAGCCCGAGTAGAAGCCCGTCTCGCTGGCAATGGCGGCGTTGATTCCAATGACCTCACCCTGGATGTCGACCAGCGGGCCACCGGAGTTGCCGGGGTTGATCGCCGCGTCGGTCTGAATGAAGTCCTGAATGGCGTAGCGCGACTGCTGCAGTCCATTGAGCAGGCGCCCCTTGGCGCTGACGATGCCGGCGGTCACCGTGAAGGCGAATTGCTCGCCCAGCGGATTTCCGATCGCCAGCACCCACTCACCCACCCGGGTCGAATCCGAGTTACCCATGATGACCGCCGGCAGGTCGGTTGCGGGGATCTTGATGACCGCGACGTCCGTAGCGGGATCGGTTCCGATCACCTTGGCCGTGAACTCGCGCTTGTCGTACAGCCGCACGGTCACGCGATCGGCGCCGGCTACGACGTGGTTGTTCGTGAGAATCAATCCATCTGGTGAGACAATGAAACCCGAGCCCGTGCCCTGTTCGACCTGGGGTCGGCGCCGGAACTGCGGGAAGAAATCCTCGAAACCCGGAGGCAGGCGGGACGCGTCAGTCCGCTCCCGGTGCTCCGAGCGGACGAAGACCACGCTGGGCCGCACGTGGTCTGCCACCGAGACGAAAGCGCTACTCAAATCCGCGATCGGCTTGGCCGCAGGAAGTGGCGTGCGCGCCGATGCCGGCGGCACTGCGGTTTGCGGGGCCTGCGCCGCCTCGGTCGCCCGACCCTTGGAAGGCAGGTTCAATGCCGAGGCAAACGCCAATCCGAATACAAAGGCGATCGCGACCAGCATCCCGAATTTCAACCAATCACGCGTGCGTACCGACATCGGCTTCTCGCTGCTCCCGGAGGAAGATTATTACTGCTTCTTGTTCTTGTCTTCGTCGACGATCTCGTAATCTGCATCGACGACGTTATCCTGTCCTGCCCTGGCGCCGGCCGGTTCACCCTGCTCTCCGGGCGCGCCGGGGCCGGATTCACCGGCCCCCCCCCCGGCCCCGCCCGTACCGGCTCCGCGTTGCGCCGCGTACAGCGACGCACCGGCGGCTGAGTACGCTTGCTGGAGCTCCTCTAAGGCCTTCGCGATCTCATCGCCATTGCCGGAGCGCAGCGCCTGCTGCGCGCCGGAGACCGCCGCATCGAGTCGGGACTTGAGGGACGCGTCGAGCTTGTCGCCCCACTCCTTCGAGCTCTTCTCGACTTCGTATACCAGGGTATCGAGGCGGTTACGGCGCTCGATTTCCTCGCGCCGCTTCCGATCATCGGCGGCATGCGACTCGGCGTCGCGCACCATCCGCTCGATATCCTTCTCGCCCAGGCCCGAGGACGCTTCGATCCGGATCTTTTGCTCCTTGCCGGTCGCCCGGTCCTTGGCCGAGACGTGCAGGATGCCGTTCGCGTCGATATCGAAGGTCACTTCGACCTGCGGCATGCCGCGCGGAGCCGGCGGGATGCCCGTGAGCTGGAATTTCCCGATGGTGCGGTTATCCAGCGCCAGCTGCCGCTCGCCCTGGAGGACGTGAATCTCGACGGTGGTCTGATTGTCCTCGGCGGTCGAGAACACCTCCGACTTCTTGGTCGGAATCGTGGTGTTCCGTTGAATCAATACGGTGGTGACGCCCCCGAGTGTTTCGATGCCGAGCGACAGCGGAGTCACGTCGAGCAGGAGGACGTCCTTCACCTCGCCGGCGAGCACGCCGCCCTGAATCGCCGCCCCGATCGCCACCACCTCATCCGGGTTGACGCCTTTGTGCGGCTCCTTGCCGAAGAACTTCTGCACGATTTCCTGCACCTTCGGCATCCGCGTCTGACCGCCGACGAGGATCACTTCGTCGATCTCGGTCGGCTTGAGCCCGGCGTCCTTGAGCGCCTGCTCCATGGGCGGAATGGTCCGCTGGACGAGATCGTCGACCAGCTGCTCGAGCTTGGCGCGCGACAGGGTGATGTTCAGATGCTTGGGACCCGACGCATCCGCCGTGATGAACGGCAGGTTGATCTCCGTCTGCATGACGGTCGACAGCTCCATCTTGGCCTTTTCCGCCGCTTCCTTGAGACGCTGCAGCGACATCGGATCCTTGGACAGGTCGATGCCCTGGTCGCGCTTGAACTCCGAGACGAGCCACTCGATGATGCGCCCATCGAAGTCGTCGCCACCGAGGTGGGTGTCGCCGTTGGTGGAACGGACCTCGAACACGCCCTCAGCCAGATCGAGCACGGAAATGTCATACGTGCCGCCACCCAGGTCGTACACCGCGACTTTCTCTTCCTTTTTCTTGTCGAGACCGTACGCGAGCGCGGAGGCGGTGGGCTCATTGATGATGCGCACCACGTCGAGCCCCGCGATCCGGCCGGCATCCTTCGTGGCCTGTCGCTGCGAATCGTTGAAGTAGGCGGGGACCGTGATGACGGCTTTCTCGACCTTGTGGCCGAGGTAATCCTCGGCCGTCTGCTTCATCTTCTGCAGGATCATGGCCGATATTTCGGGCGGCGTGTAGCGCTTGCCCTGGATTTCCACGGCGGCGAGCCCATTCGGTCCGTCCATGACCTTGTAGGGAACGCGCTTGATCTCCTCGGACACCTCGCTAATCCGCCGGCCCATGAACCGCTTGATCGAGAACACGGTGTTCTGCGGGTTCGTGACAGCCTGACGCTTGGCGACCTGCCCAACGAGCCGCTCGCCGTCCTTCGTGAACGCCACGACGGAAGGCGTGACCCGCCCTCCTTCGGCGTTCGGGATGACGACGGGGTCCCCACCCTCCATGACTGCCACGACGGAGTTGGTGGTACCGAGGTCGATGCCGATGATCTTCTCAGGCATGATTGTTACTCTCCACTAAGATGTATATGATGCTCGGACTTACCCGCGGGTCGCGGAAAGCAATTCCTGTGCCCGATGAAGGTGCCAGTCTGGCAGGTGCGAGCTAGATTGCTAGCCTGTGATTCCGTACAAAGACGAAAATCCGACCTTCCTGACGCCCGTGGTCACGGTCGGCATCATCGTGGTGAACGCGCTGATCTGGTTGTTCGTGCAGGGCGGTGGATCGGAGCAGAGCCTCGCTGCTTCGGTGTGCAGGCTGGGGCTGATCCCCGGAGAGCTGACCCACACGCTTCCCTTGGGAACGGTCGTCCCCCTCGGCCCGGGCATCACGTGCGTGACCGGGCCGCCGTCGTACGCGGCGATCTTCACCTCGATGTTCATGCATGGCGGCTGGCTGCACATCATCGGCAACATGCTCTTCCTCTGGGTATTCGGGAACAACATCGAAGACTCGATGGGGCACGTGCGCTTCCTGGTGTTCTATCTGCTGTGCGGAGTCGCCGCCGCGGCAACGCAGATTCTGGTCGATCCCCACTCGCGGATTCCCATGGTCGGAGCCTCGGGTGCGATCAGCGGTGTCCTTGGGGCGTACGTCCTGCTGTACCCCCGGGTCCGGGTGCACCTGCTTCTGCCGCTGGGATTTTTCGTGACGACGATCGTGCTCCCGGCGTACGTGATGCTGCTGTATTGGTTCGTGCTGCAGGTGTTGGAGGGCACGGTGGGAATGTTCGCGCGGGTCGAAGGGGGTGTGGCCGTGTGGGCGCACGTCGGAGGATTCCTGGCGGGGCTGATCCTGATCAAGCCGTTCACGAACCCGGCGCTGCTCGAGCAGCGCCGGGTTCCCGGCGCGACTTAGCCGCCTTGCTCCGCGTGGTGCTTGATCGTTTTTCCTTCGACCAAAAAAACCACATCTTCGGCGATATTCGTGGCGAGGTCGGCCACCCGCTCGAGATTACGGCTCACGAGGAACAGCTCCATGGCCGCGCCGATGATATGTGGATCTTCCATCATGTGGGTCAGGAGAATTCGGAACACGGAGTGATGCAGCGCGTCGACTGAGTCGTCGCGGCTGCAGATCTCCCGTCCCAGCGCCGCATCGCCGCGGACGAACGCGTCGAGCGCGCCGGAAAGCATGGACCGGGCCTGACGGGCCATCTCGAGCAATTCCGGCTCGGGGGCGATGAGGCGCGCCGACAGCAACCGCTCGGCCGACTGCGCGATGTTCACGGCGTGATCGCCGACGCGCTCCAGATCGTTCGCAATCTTGATTGCGGAGATGAGCAGCCGCAGGTCGCGTCCCATCGGTTGCTGGGTGCCGAGCAAGTCGGTGACGCGCTCCTCGATTTCGAGCTCGAGCGCATCGATGCCCCGATCACCGGCGATCACCTGGACGGCCAGGTCGCCGTCGCGGCGGAGCAGCGCGTCGAGGGCGTGGCCCAGCGCATCCTGGGCTTCGCCCGACATCGTGAGGAGCTTTGCCTTGAGATCCGAAAGCTCGTCGTGGAAATGGCGATGCACGACCGGCGTCCGCACCGGTCCCGTCTGTTCGGGCAGAGGGCTCAACCGAACCTCCCAGTGATGTAGGCCTCGGTCCGTTCGTCTTCGGGCCGCGTGAACAGCTGATTCGTCGCTCCGAATTCGATGAGCCGGCCCAGATAAAAGAAGCCCGTGAAATCGGACACGCGTGATGCCTGCTGCATATTATGGGTGACGATGACGATCGAGTAGGTCTGTTTCAGCTCGACCATCAGCTCTTCGATGCGCTGCGTGGCGCCGGGGTCGAGTGCCGAACACGGCTCATCCATGAGCAGCACTTCGGGCTCGTTGGCGAGCGCCCGAGCGATGCATAACCGCTGCTGCTGGCCGCCCGACAGGCTCGTTCCGGGACTCTGCAGCCGGTCCTTGACCTCGTCCCACAACGCGGCCTGACGCAGGGCACGCTCCACGCGCGACGGCATCTCGTGCTCCGCGGCGAGCCCGTTGAGCCGGGGGCCATACGCCACGTTGTCGAAGATCGTTTTGGGAAACGGATTGGGCTGCTGAAACACCATGCCGACTTGCCGGCGCAGCTCGACGGGATCGATGCCGCGCGAAAACACCGACACGCCCTCGAGCAGGATGTCGCCCGTATGGCGCGTGCGCGGGATCAACTCGTTCAGCCGGTTGATGGATCGCAGGAAGGTGGACTTGCCGCACCCCGAGGGCCCGATGAGCGCCGTGATGGCGCGCCGCGGGATCGCGAGCGTGACCTCGAATAGCGCCTGCGTTTCGCCGTACCAGAAATTGTAAGTACGGGCGTCGATGATCGGCGGACCGGCGAACCGGCGGGCCGCCGGGGCGGGAGCCGCCGGCTGCGGAGCCAGGACAGGGGGTTCCGGCCTTCCCACCATCGTCATCCAAACCTCCCAGTGATGTACGCTTCGGTTTGCTCTTTGGTCGGGCTCGTGAACAGCTCGTTTGTCACCCCGCGCTCGATCAGCTCGCCCATGTAGAAGAAGGCGGTGAAATCGGAGATGCGGGCCGCCTGCTGCAGGTTGTGCGTCACGATCACGATCGTATAGGTCGTCTTCAGCTCGTGGCACAGCTCCTCGATATGCTGCGTGCCACCTGGATCGAGTGCGGCGGTCGGCTCGTCTAGCAGCAGCACCTGAGGCTCGGGAGCGAGCGCCCGGGCGATGCACAAGCGCTGCTGCTGGCCGCCCGAGAGCGCCAGCGCGCTGGCGCTGAGCCGGTCCTTGACCTCGTCCCAGAGCGCGGCGTGGCGCAGCGACCGCTCGACCACCTGGTCGGTTTCCGCCCGGCGCTGTCGGTGGCCGTTGATCCGCAAGCCCGCCGCTACGTTGTCGTAAATCGACATGGTCGGGAACGGTGTGGGCTTCTGGAAGACCATGCCGATGCGGCGCCGCAGCTGCACGGGGTCGATAGTGGGGCCGTAGATGTCATCCTGATTCAACAGCACCCGTCCCGTGGCCCACCCCTCGGGCGACAGCTCGTGCATCCGATTCAGGCAGCGGAGAAACGTGCTCTTGCCGCAGCCGGACGGCCCGATCATGGCCGTCACCGTGTTGGGTGGAAACATGATCGAGACATCCTTTACCGCCGCACGGCGTCCATAGAGCGCCGTGAGGTGCACCGCCTCGAGCCGCTTATTCGGGTCAGCGTCCGGCACGGTATTGCCTTATTGCCCAGCGGGCGGAGAGGGCGAGGACGAGGACCAGTCCCATGAGGACGAGCGCCGCGGCCCAGGCCAGGCGGTGCCAGTCTTCGAATGGGCCAGTGGCATAAGTAAAAATCTGGAGCGACAACGCCTGCATGGGCTGCAGCACGTTGGTCGAGAAATTCAGATTGCCGAGCGCGGTGAACAGGAGCGGTGCCGTTTCGCCCGCAATACGCGCCACGCCAACCAGCGCTCCGGTCACGATCCCAGCGAGGGCCGTTCGCACGATGACGTGCAGCGATGTACGCCACCGGGGATAGCCGAGCGCGAGCGCCGCTTCGCGCAGGGAATGCGGCACGAGGCGGATCATTTCCTCCGATGTTCGCGCGATCATGGGGATCATGAGCACGGCCAGCGACACCCCGCCGGCGAGGGCCGAGAAATGCCCCATCGGTTTCACGAGCCAGGTCCACGCGAAGATGCCCACGACGATCGAGGGAGTGCCGTTCATCACGTCAGCGACGAACCGCACGATCCAGCCGAACCGTCCCGAGCCGAATTCCGCAAGATAGAGGCCCGTCCCGATGCCGATGGGAAGGCCGATCACCGACGCCAAACCCACGATGATGGCCGTCCCCACGATCGCATTCGCAACACCGCCTCCGGCCTGACCCGCGGGCGCCGGATTCTTTACGAAGAAATTCCAGTCGAGCGACGAGGCGCCTTTGCGGATCAGGTCTCCCAGAATGAGAAACAGCGCGAGCACCGCGATAAAGCACAGGGCGCAGACGACGCCCGTCATGACGCCGCTCATGATGCGGCGCCGCAGGCGCCGCGCGCCGCCGCGCGCGTCGACGGTTCCCGCCGTCACGGCACCGGTACTCACAGCGCCCGGCTCCCGACTGCCGTGCCGCGCGCCACCTGCCAGATGAGCAAGCGGGCCAGCGCGTTCACGCAGACCGTGATGACGAAGAGGACGAGCCCCACTTCGAACAACGCCGAGAGATACAGGTTGGTCGTGGCCTCGCTGAATTCGTTGGCGATCGCGGCGGCCATGGTATACGCGGGCCCGAGCACCGAGAGGCCGATGTCGTGACGATTGCCGATCACCATCGTGACCGCCATTGTCTCACCGAGCGCTCGCCCGAGGCCCAGGATGACGGCGCCGATCAGCCCGGCCCTCCCGTAAGGAATAACCGCCGTCCACACGGCCTCCCAGCGCGTGGCTCCCATCCCGAGCGCTGCTTCCCGCTGGCTGCTCGGCACCGCGAGCAGCACTTCGCGAGACACGGCAGCGATGTACGGAACGATCATGATCGCGAGAATGACCGCCCCCGCGAGCAGCGAGTTGCCGTAGAACACGCCCGACAGAAATGGCGTCCATCCGAGCACGTGCCGGAGCGGCGGCACGACGAACGTGCGCAGGAACGGGATCAGGACGAAGATGCCCCACAGCCCGTACACCACGCTCGGAATCGCGGCGAGCAGTTCGACGGTGAAGGCCACGGGAGCCCGCAGCCATTTGGGCGCGAACTCCGTCAGAAATACCGACACCCCGAGTGACAGCGGGACCGCGAGAAGCAGTGCTAGAAATGACGATGCGACCGTTCCAAAGATCATGGGCGCCGCCCCGAACTCCCCGGCGACGGGATCCCACACTGACGTCCACAGGAAATGGAACCCGAAGCGCTTCAGTGAAGGCCCGGCATTGATGATCAGCAATCCGACGAGGGTCGCGAGCACCAGGGGGAGCATCAGGGCGAGCACCGAGAGCGTGGCCTGATACAACCGATCGCCCAGGTTCGTCACTCCTCGCCGCCGCGGTTCCGGCTGAGTGGGAAGCTGATCTTCGAATGGCAGGGGCGCGGGAACCGGTTCGGTGGGTAGCGCGGTCATGTCGCGGTAACCTACCCGCAGATTGTCACGGGCATGTAACGGCTGTGACAAATAACACCCCCCGTGCGGCGAGGGGAAGCCACACGGGGGGAAAACGGCACTGGGGGGAGGGGATCCCCGCGTGCCGGTTACTTACTCCAGGCCATCTTCCCGTCGGCGGTGACCGTCTTCAACCGGGCTTCGATCCACGGCCTGAGGGCGGCGGGGAGCGGCGCATAGCCCAGCGGCTCGGCGCGAGCCTGACCCTCGGTCTCTGCCCACCAGATGTACTTGAGCAGGGCACCGGCCTTCGCGGCGTCGGCGTACGTCTTGTGGACGAGCAGGTAGGTCATGGATGCGATCGGATACGCTTCCTTGCCATCGGGGTTCGTGATGGAAACCCGGAAATCCGTGCTCGGGCCCATGGTGGACATGGCTCCCGCGAGTGCGGCGGTCACCGACGGCAAGGTCGGGGTAACCCAGGTTCCCGCCTTATTGCGCAGGATGCCCGCCGGGAGCTTGTTCGCATTGGCGTAGCCCAGCTCGATGTAGCCAATCGCACCGGGCGTCTGCCCGACGGTCGCGGATACGCCTTCATTGCCTTTACCGCCCAGCCCGACCGGCCAATTTACCGCGGTGCCTTTTCCGACCTTGCTCTGCCATTCCGGGCTGACCTTCGAGAGGTAATCGGTCCAGATGTAGCTCGTTCCCGAACCGTCGGACCGGTGCACGACGACGATGTCCGCGTCGGGAATCTTCACCCCCGGGTTATTGGCGGTGATTCGGGGGTCGCTCCACTTCGTGATCTTGCCGAGATAGATGTCCGCGATCACGTCCGGCGTGAAGCGCAGCGGCTGTTTTACATCCGCCAGATTGTAGGTCACGACCACCGCACCCAGCACGGTGGGGATGTGGAGCACGTTCCCCTGAATCGCGGCGATCGCCGAGTCACTCATCGGCGCATCGCTGCCGCCGAAGTCCACGGTTCCTTCGGAGAACTGACGGATGCCACCGCCGGAACCGATCGACTGGTAGTTGAGCTGCACGTCGGAGTGGGTCTTGTTGTACGTGATCATCCAGTCCTGATAAATGATGTTCGGAAACGTGGCGCCCGCACCGTTCAGCTTGACCTGGGCGGCGGCGGGCGGAGCGGACACAAGCGCCAGCGTCAGGGCGCCGAGCGCCCCGTGCGAAACGCGTTTCATTCCGTTTATCCTCGTGGTCACGGTTTTCAGAAGTTGATTTGCGTTTGGAAGAATGCCGAGCCTTGCTGCAGTTTCTGCGCGGCGGTCGGCGTCAGCTCGTACGACAGGTAATCCACGTCGGCGAGGAGGCGCCACTGGGGCGTCAACTGATACGAAATGCCGGCGATGTACCGGTTGGTCCACTGCGACGCAGCGACACTCACCGTCCCTGACTGCGGCTTCGCGCGGTCCACGCGGGCGATGATCGCGGCATGAGAATGCGGTACGTGGTAGACGCCATAGGCGGCGTATACGTGGCCGTTCAAGGGTTTCGTCGAGGGAACCGCAGGAGGCGCCCCGGTGGTGCTGTCCCGGGTCGAAGCTGCTTCAGCCGCCAGCGTGAAGAGCTTCGACTTGTACGAGATGAGTCCGATCACGCGTGACCGCGCTCCGCCGGTATTGGGCGTGCCCCAGCCACCGTAGGCCGTGATGCGTAGCCCACCCACCCGGCTCGGGTCGTCCGACGGGACCAGGCGTACCGAGAGCCGGGCTTGGATGTCCTTACCGTCGTCTCCCGTACCCTTGTTGTAGTTCTCGCCATTGACGGCCGTGATCTGAAAATTGGCTTGCTCGTGGTTGAACATGCCGTCGATACCCAGGCCGAAATCCGCCGACGACAGGTAGCCGTTCCGCTCCATCGGCATGGAGCCCTGCACGCGGTAATCCCACAGCGTCTCTTCCCAATCGAGCCACGGCGTGTGGATCAGGCCCGCCTTGTAGGTGAGGGGACTCTTTGCCGGAGTGTACGCCGCGTAGGCGTATTTCAGGCGATAAGCGCGCGAGCTATCGGTGTTCGTGAAGATGTCGCCGGTGATTCGGGCATACATCCCGTTGGACCACTTGCCGATGACGTTGATGTACGCACGGGTCACATCGAAGCGGTTCAGGCCCTGAGCGGAATCGCTGAAGAAGTACTGGTACTGCGTGTAGACGAGTGCCCCGACGGTCAGAGGATTCGGAGCAGGAGCGGGCGGTGGCGGAGGTGCCGGCGCGCCCTGAGCTGCCAGCACGGTTGTGCCTATGGCGGTAGCGAAAGCGGCTGCGGCCAGCGCCCGACGCAGCAAACCCATGATTGATTCTCCCTTGCGGTTAGTGGAGTGAACGACGATCGGCGACGATCGAAACCAACTTTTCCCAAGTCACGACTTACAGCAGGATGTGTAACGGTCAGGTAACGGCGGGGGTGTCGTCCGTCCGAGCGGGGGGCTCGCTGGGCTGAGGCAAATCATCATCTGCCGGGGAATCACCGGGGATGGGGGACGGCGCGGCGGGGCTGCCCGTCGCGGCCCCGGAGAGCGCCGTCGCCAGGGCCGCGCAATCGTGGAGGAGCTGCGGGATCTTTTCGGTTCGCCATTCGGCTACGAACTGGTCGAACCGTTGCTGTCTTGTCTCGTGGATCAACCGGGCGAGCGCCAGGAGCCCGCTGGTGGCGGCCCGTGGGCCTTTCCGGGGCGATTGTTCGGCGGTCTCGGGGTCGAGGATGCGCTCATGCTGCTCGCGTGCCCGCTCGGATGCCGCGTCGGTCACGCCGACGGCGATTTCTCCGGCCAGGATCTGCAGATCGTGCACCGCCCCGAGCGCGTCCTGCAGCTCCTTGAGCCGGGGGATCAGGGCCGCGGCTGCCGGGTCGCTTTCTTCCAGGGGCTCGAGCAGATAGCGCAGCCGCTTGATGACGATGCGGGCGCGATGCCCCGCGGGGTCGTCCGCCGGTGAGTTGTAGGTGCTGAGCTCATCACGCAACGCCGTGGTGTGTTCGCTGATGATCGTCGCCAGAACGATGCCGTACGTGGGTTGCGCGATTTCAGCATCCTGCTCCTCGACGAGGGGAGTAAGCGACTTGCGGATCCGGCGGTCGAGTTTGCGGAAGCGCGGCAGGATCTTCTCGCGGATCTCGGCGTAGGCGCCTTTGCGGCGCCGGCCGAGCCTGCGCCGGAACCAGGTGATCCCGCCGCGGCGGCCGGCGGGGATGGTGCGGGCAAGGTCTTTGACCCAATCGCTGAGTACTTCATCATCGCGGGCCGGCGTCGTGGCGCGCGTCACCTCGCGCAGGCGGGTGCGCAGCTTTTTCGGGATCTCGTCGTCGAGCTCACCGCGGAAGTTGCGGAGTGTGCTGCGCAGCCGGCGCACGGCCACGCGGAAGTCGTGCAGCGCCTCGGGATCGGTCGCGTCCGCGAGGCGATCGGCCGCCGCGTCCGCCTGGTCCAGGCGGGCGAGGGCGATGCGGGCGGCGGCAACCCTCGCCCCCGTGTTGAAGACTTCAGCGCGCGCGTCAGTCACGGTCGGCGCCGATTCGCCGCAGGTGCTTGGGGCCGAGAAACCAGTCCATGACGCCGGCACCGCGCGCCACCGGCGCCGTGAACTCGAGCAGGCAGGCGGCGCCCTTGCGGAATTCGATGAACGGCCGGTCGGCGCCGCACAGCAGCGCGGAAACGAGCCGGCTCAAATCGGGCTCGTGACCCACGACGGCGGCGTTCCCTTTTGTCGGGAGCGCGGCGAGCCAGCTGATCGTGCGGTCGAGCGGCGTGCCGGGAGCAAGCTCGGGAATCTTCTCGACGGGCAAGTCGCCGTAGGCGCGCGCGAGGATCGTGGCCGTGTCGAACGCGCGCTTGAGCGTAGAGGACGCGATGGTCGTGAGCTCGGGGACGAGCTCGCGGATTCCTACCGCGCCGCGCTCCATCTTGGTGCGACCCTCGGGGGTGAGGGGACGCGCCGTATCGTCGTTGTGGGAGCGGGCGTATTCTTCACGATCGACGGCAATGGCGTGGCGAACCACCAGCAACCGCATGCGTGCCTAGTCGCCCGTCCCGACGCGCTCGGGGGCCGGGGCGGGGGCCGGGGCGGGGGCCCGGCTTTCTTCCGCGGGTGTGGCGCCGTCTTCCGTTGAGAGGACTGGAGCGCGACGAATCACCGGCTGGAACAGCGGGCGGTTGCCGGGCTGTTCGCGCGCTTCGCGCGCCAGGTGCTGCAGGGCCACCTGGCAGCGGGTCACGGGCTCTCCCTCGCGGGGCGCACGGCGAACATAGGTGCCGTCGGACCGGAGCTCCCGGGCTTTGACGTTGTCGGCGAGCAGGATCTCGAGCACGTTGACGACGCGCCCCTTGAGTCGCGCATTCTCGATGGGGAACACCGTTTCGATGCGGCGCCAGAAATTGCGCGGCATCCAGTCGGCGCTGCCCAGAAAGATCTCGGAGTCACCGCCATTTTCGAAGTAGAAGATGCGGCTGTGCTCGAGAAACTTATCGACGATGCTCGTCACCCGGATGTTCTCGGAGACGCCCGGGAGGCCCGGGCGGAGGCAGCAAATGCCGCGAATGACGAGGTCGACCGGGACGCCGGCTTGGGACGCGCGATACAGGGCCTCGATCACCGATGGCTCGACCAGCGCGTTCATCTTGACGATGATGCGGGACGAGCGGCCCGCTTTCGCGTTGCGTTCTTCCCGCTCGATCAAGGCGATGATCCGCTCGCGCATGCCCAGCGGCGCAACGACCAGTCGCTTCCACTCGTAGCCTTCCGCGTACCCCGTGAGCAGGTTGAACAGCGCGCTCGTGTCTTCACCAAAATCCTGATCGCTCGTGAACAGCCCGAGGTCCGTGTACACGCGCGCGGTGGTGGGATTGTAGTTTCCCGTCGACAGGTGGACGTAGCGGCGCAGGCCCTCCGCCTCGCGCCGCACGACGAGCGAGGCCTTGCAGTGGGTCTTCAATCCCACGACGCCGTACACGACGTGAACGCCCGACTCCTCGAGCTGGCGGGCCCACGCGATGTTGTTGCGTTCGTCGGCGCGCGCCTTGAGCTCGACCAGGGCCGTGACCTGCTTCCCGTTCAGGGCCGCCCGCGCGAGCGCGGAAACCACGGGGCTCGCGCCGCTGGTGCGGTAGAGCGTCTGCTTGATGGCGAGCACGTCGGGGTCATCAGCCGCGCGCTGAATGAAATCGGTCACGCAGCCGAACGATTCGTACGGCAGGTGCACCAGCACGTCCTGTCCGCGGATGATCTCGAACATGTTGCGATCCTGGGCGAACGCCGGCGGGATCCGCGGGACGAGGGGCTCATCGCGCAAGCCGTCGAACCCCTCGAGCCGGTGCAGGGCCAGGAGCGCCGTAAGATCCACGGGCCCGTCGACCCGGTAGAGGTCCCCCGCGCCGAGATCGTGGGCTTCGGTCAACGTTTCGATGAACGCCTCGTCGGCGTCCGCGGACACCTCGAGCCGCACCGGATCGCTGCGCATACGCTGACGCAGACTCTCCTCGATGGTCTCGAGTAGGTCTTCAGCGTCTTCTTCTTCGATGGTGAGATCGGTGTTGCGGGTCAACCGGAACACCGTGTGCCGCACCACCCGCAGCCCGCCGAACAACTCGCCCAGATGGTTCGCGATGATGTCCTCGAGCAGGATGTAGCGCACGCGTCCCGGTGCGCGTGTCACGACCACCACGCGGTCGAGCACCGACGGTACCTGCACGACCGCCAGGTGGCGCCGCGGCACGGAGCGGTTTCTCCGGTCGATCAGCAGCGCGATGTTGAGACTGCGATTGTGCACGTGCGGGAACGGATGCCCGGGATCGATCGCGAGCGGCGTCAGCACCGGGAAAATGCTGGAATGGAACAGCCGGTCGACGTCGCGACGCTCGGTCTGGCTCAGGCCGTCGTAGCGGACGCGCTCGATGCCCT
>Ga0335081_10003857_pt1 | contig 23625 bp, 19 predicted proteins | sample Lox_Sample_35_FD_206713 | JGI IMG/M metagenome (GOLD analysis project Ga0335081, IMG submission 206713) | Soil microbial communities from Loxahatchee National Wildlife Refuge, Florida, United States - Lox_Sample_3.5 | ecosystem: Environmental > Terrestrial > Soil > Wetlands | place: USA...
CGCGAAGCGATCGAGCTCAATCAGCGCCTGCTGATGCTCGATCCGCGCAACAACGTGCTGATCAGCTACCTCGCAAATGCCCAGCTGGCCGACGGCCGGCTGCGCGATGCCGCGCACACTCTCGAGAGCGCTCTGCAACAGAGGCCGGACGATATTGTGTTGCAAACGGGGTGGGCGGTCCTCGAGTTTGAGTACAAGGGTGACCTTGACGCCTTGAGTCATCTCGATGCCAAGATTCTGGCCCTCACGCAGTTCGATCGACTGCGCTATCTGCATCAGTATGCGGCGCTCGAACGATCGCTTTCGCCGCCACCGCGAGTGATCCCCGGGGTTTCTCGGATCTGGTGGGCGGGTACTCGGTTCGGCGTTCAGGCCCGAGGCTGGGCGAGACTCCTCGCGGGCGATCGTGCCGGTGCGCAGCGCGATGGCGAAGCGCTGCTTGCTCTGATCCGGCAGCAGAAGGAGCGCATCTGGAACCGGGCCATCCTGCGCTCGATCACAGCGCAGGCCTACGTTCTCACCGGCAAACGCGCGGACGCCATCGCGGCGGCAGATGAAGCCCTGGTGCGAGCGCGAGAAACACGTGATGCCTATGAGCTGGTGCCCGAGCTCAGTCTGCAGGTCGCCGCGGTTCTGGCGTGGAGCGGAGCGGAGGATCGGGCTGCGGATCTGCTGGCCAGTCTGGCCGCGACAGCTCCCGGCCCGGGCCCGGCGATCATGACCCGCGATCCTCTGTTTACCCTGCCGCTCGCGCATAATGCGCGCTACCAGCAGCTCGTCGCGCGGCTCGAAGCGCAGATGAAGGCGACACAACTGCGCTGAGTCGGAGCAGCTGCGCTCGGAGGGCGGGGGATCAGAGCAGGACGCGCGGCGCGCTTCAATCATCAGGTCGGTCGGTTGTCGGGCGGGGGTCTCATCGGATCCTGGTGCGCAGAAATGTATCGGGGGGACCGCGGCTCAGGCAGAATCTGTCGCGAGTGAGCGAGCCACCCATGCCGACGGATTCTGGCGCGCGCGAGCCCGCGGCCGTCTGGTCGCGCATTCGCGAACACAAAGTTCTGCAGTGGAGCCTCGCGTACCTGGGTGCAGCGCTGGCGCTGGCTCACGCCCAGGAGCTGCTCGCACATAATTTTCACTGGCCGGAGAGTGTCGGTCACGTCCTTGTCGGCGTCTTGATCGTCGGCTTCCCGGTGGCTGTCGCGCTCGCCTGGTATCACGGTCACAAGGGGGTGACGCGGCTCTCCGCCGGGGAGTTCACTGTCGTCTCGATGCTGCTCGTCATCGGGGCCGGCATCCTGATCGTGCTCGTGCGGGCGCCGCGGGAACAGGCAACGACGCCGCTTCAGCCTGCCCAGGCGGACGGACACACTCCTGCGGCTGCTGCTGTCGTCACAGCCGCCAAGCCTCGACTGGCGATTCTGCCGTTCGAGAATCTGAGTCCGGACAAGGCCAACGAATACTTCGCCGACGGGCTGCACGAGGAAATTCTGACGGCGCTCGCCAACGGCGCACAGGGCCTGGAAGTGATCTCGCGCACCACCATGAATTCCTATCGCGGCCGCCCGATCACGGTGCAGCAGATCGCGAAGGACCTGAGCGCGACGCGCGTTCTCGAGGGCTCGGTGCGGCGGGATGGCAATCAGGTACGACTCACGTTGCAGCTCATCGATGCAACGACAGATGAGCACCTGTGGGCGCAGAATTACGATCGCGCGCTGGCCAATACGCTGCAGTTGGAGTCAGAAGTCGCCGCGGAAGTCGCCGCGCAACTCGCCGTTCGACTGATCGCCTCTCCCGCGGGCGCAGCGTTGCGAACGCCGGATCCGCATGCGTACGACCTGTACGTACAGGCGCTCGGCCAGCGCAATGCAATCGTGCGGGTCACGGGAGCGACGGATCGAGACGAGCGGCTGAAGCAGATCGAGAGCGGCTTTTCACACGCAATCGAGGCTGATCCGACCTTCGCCGCAGCATATGCCGAGCGCTTCGGTCCGCGCATGCGCGCCGCGTTGCTCCCGAGTACGACCAGTACGGCGGCAGAGCTGGCTCGCGAGGACCTCGAAATGGCCGCGCGGCTCGCGCCATCGGATCCCAAGGTCCTCGCTGCGAGGGCATGGTACCTGCAGTACGCTTTGCTCGATTGGGACGGGGCGCTGCGCGCCTATACGGCCGCGGAAGCCGCCGGACTCACCGATCCGCTGTGGCTCGCGGACAAGACCGGCGTACTGGTGAATCTCGGCAGACGCCGCGAGGCCATCGAGTTCGGACAGCGGCTGCTCACGCTCGACCCCCGCAATCGGCTCGTCATCGGCGTCGTAGCGATTCTGCAGGTGATCGATCGCGAGCCGGCAGCAGCGCTGCGCACGCTTGACGCCGCCCTCGGACAGATGCCGGACGCTACGGAATTGCGCGATCTGCGCGCGAGCGTTGTATTCGATTACTCCGGCGCACTCGATGCATGGAACGGCTCCGTTCACGGCAATGAGGATTTCAACACCAAGCTGGATCGACTGCGCTATTCGCATCAATACGCTGCCATCGAACAGCTGTTGAGGCACGCTCCACGGCTTTTCTTCAGCGAGCTGCGCCTGTGGTCCGGTGTCCAGTTTGATGTGCAGGCACTCGGCTGGGCGAAGCTGATGCGCGGCGACCGGGAGGGCGCGCGGTACTGCGGCAAGGAACTGCTTGCCTTGGTGCGTGAGCAGAAGGAAACGGCTTCGAATCGCGCTACGCTGCACTCGATGGTGGCACAGGCTTTCGCGCTCATGGGTGAGCGCGAGAGCGCAATCAGCGCCGGCGCTGACAGTCTGGCGCGGGCGCGCGACAGTCGCGACGTGTTCAACACGGTGCCCACGGTGAGCATGCAGATCGCTGCGGTCTGGGCGTGGAGCGGGGCGGAGGATCGCGCCGCAGATCTGCTGGCGAGCGTGGCGGATACGACTCCTGGTCCAGGTCCCGCTCGCGTCAGCCGCGACCCGCTCTACAGCCTGCCGCTCGCGCACAATGCGCGCTACCAGCAGCTCGTCGCGCGGCTTGAAGCGCAGATGAAGGCGACACAACTGCATTGAGGCGGGATCGGTTCACAGCAGGGCGCGCAGCGCGCTCATGGCGCCGGTGAAATGCTGCTCGTGCCCGGCGAGCTCGTGCACCAGCTGAAAATCCCTGAAATCAAAACCCGGCCCGACGCTGCAGCCGACGAATGAGTACGCGCCGGTGCTGCGGGCGGCCTGCCAGGTGCGCGCGGGGATGATCGCGACCGGCAAGCGCTCTGCGCCGAGTTCGTGAGTGTCGAGCTCGCGCGTGTGCGGATCGTATGCGTAGAGCTGGAGTACGGCGCCAGCATAGAAGTGCCATATCTCATCGGACGCGACGACGTGCCAGCAGCTCTTGTCTGCCTGCTCGAGCAGGTAATAGATCGTCGTGAGCGCAGAGCGCTCGCCTTTTGGCCCTGCGACGCGCATCGGCGAGCGATAGATCTCTCGATACCAGCCGCCTTCCGGATGCGGCGCGAGCCCAAAGCGGGCAATGATTTCGGCGGCATTCATGAGGGGAATTACCTTACCGCAAATGCCCGTTTTGGCCGCTGCAAAATGCTAGAATTTCGCCTTTGCCCTGACCCCTAATTTCATGACCGAAATCGCGCGCGAAGTCCTGCCCGTCAATCTTGAAGACGAGATGCGTCAGTCGTATCTCGACTACGCAATGAGCGTGATCGTCGGGCGCGCGCTGCCCGATGTGCGCGACGGCTTAAAGCCGGTGCACCGCCGTGTGCTCTATGCCATGCGCGAGCTCGGCAACGACTACAACAAGCCCTACAAGAAGTCGGCGCGTGTCGTCGGCGATGTGATCGGCAAGTACCACCCGCACGGCGATACCGCGGTGTACGACACCATCGTGCGCATGGCGCAGCCCTTTTCGATGCGCTACCTGCTGGTGGACGGGCAGGGCAACTTCGGCTCCGTCGACGGCGATATGCCCGCTGCGATGCGTTACACCGAAGTGCGCATGTCGCGCATCGCGCACGAGCTCCTGGCCGACATCGACAAGGAGACGGTGGATTTCACGCCGAACTACGATGAGTCGGAGTCCGAGCCCTCGGTCCTTCCCGCGCGCATACCGAACCTCCTGGTCAACGGTCAGGCGGGCATCGCGGTCGGCATGGCGACCAATATTCCGCCGCACAATCTTACCGAGGTGGTCAACGCCTGCATTGCGCTCCTCGCGGATCCGGCGCTGTCGCTCGCCGGGCTGATGCAGCACATCCCGGGTCCGGATTTTCCGACCGCCGGCATCATCAACGGCGCGCAGGAGATCGCCGCGGCTTATCGCACCGGGCGCGGGCGGCTTTCGATCCGGGCCCGCACTCACACCGAGGAGCTCGACGGCCGGGCGCGCGAGGCGATCATCGTCACCGAGCTCCCCTACCAGGTGAACAAGGCGCGGCTGCTCGAGCGCATCGCAGACCTCGTGCGCGCCAAGCAGCTCGAAGGGATCGCGGAGCTGCGCGATGAGTCCGACAAGGACGGCATGCGCGTCGTCATCGAGTTGAAGCGCGGTGAAGTCGCTGAGATCGTGCTGAACAACCTCTACGCGCAGACGCCGATGGAGACCGTGTTCGGCATCAACATGGTCGCCCTGCAGGACGGTCAGCCGAAGCTGATGTCGCTGAAGGAGATGCTCGAGGCGTTCATCCGCCATCGGCGCGAAGTCGTCACACGCCGCACGATCCATGATCTCGCGCGCGCACGCGATCGGGCCCACATCCTGGAGGGCCTCGCGGTCGCCCTCGCCAACATCGATGACATCATCGCCCTCATCAAGGCGGCGCCTGCGCCGGCGGAGGCGCGCACTGCACTCATCGCTCGTGCCTGGCCGCCCGGCATCGTGCCGGAGCTGCTGCGCCGCGCCGGGGAGCTGTCGACGCGTCCGCGCGGGCTGACGGGCGATGCGGGTCGGGTCAACGGCGGCGGCTATCACCTCTCCGAGGCCCAGGCTCAGGCCATCCTCGACATGCGCCTGCACCGGCTCACGGGCCTGGAGCAGGAGAAGATCATCGCCGAGTTCAAGGAGCTGCTCGAGGCGATCCGCAACCTGACCGACATCCTGGCGCGCCCCGAGCGGCTGACCGAGGTGGTGCGCACCGAGCTCACCGAGATCCGCGAGGCGTACGGCGATGCGCGCCGCACCGAGATCAACCGCGATCACCTCGACCTCACCACCGAGGATCTGATCGAGCCGCAGGACGTGGTGGTGACGCTGTCTCACGCCGGCTACGCCAAATCCCAGCCGGTCACCGAATATCAGACGCAGCGCCGCGGCGGGCGCGGCCGTGCCGCGACCGCGGTGAAGGACGAGGATTTCGTGGAAAAACTGTTCGTCGCCCACACGCACGACACCGTGCTGTGCTTCTCCAACCGCGGCAAGGTGTACTGGCTCAAGGTGTATGAGCTGCCGCAGGCCGGCCGAAGCGCGCGCGGCAAGCCGATGGTGAACCTCTTGCCGCTCGAGGAGGGCGAGAAGATCAATGCCCTGCTGCCGGTGAAGCAGTTCGACGAGGAGCATTTCGTGTTCATGGCGACCAGCCACGGCACGGTAAAGAAGACCCCGCTCGCCTCGTTCTCGCGCCCGCGCGCGAGCGGCATCATCGCGGTCGATCTGCGTGACAACGACCGCCTGGTCGGCGTCGCCCTCACCGACGGGCAGCGCGAGATCATCCTGTGCACCAGCGGCGGCAAGGCCATCCGCTTCCATGAGGATGAGGTGCGGCCGATGGGCCGCGATGCCGCCGGTGTGCGCGGCGTGCGCCTGGGGCTCAACCAGGAGCTCATCGCGCTCATCGTGGTGGGCGAGGGTCTGGTGCTCACGGCTTCCGAGAACGGTTACGGCAAGCTGACCCCGCTCGATGACTTTCCGCGTCATGGCCGCGGCGGCCAGGGTGTGATCGCGCTGCAGACCACGGATCGCAATGGTGCGACCGTCGCCGCCCTGCAGGTCACGGCGGGTCAGGAGATCATGATGATCAGCTCGACGGGCACGCTGGTGCGCACGCCGGTCGATGAGATCTCCGTGGTCGGCCGCAATACCCAGGGTGTGCGACTGATCCGACTGGCCGAGGGCGAGCGGCTCTCGGGCATCGAGCGTGTCGAGAGCCTGGAGGGTGCTGCGGAAGAGGGCACGGAGGCGGGCGTCGAGCCGCCGGAGTCACCCGCGACACCGCAGTAAGCTCAAAGCTTAGGCCCAGAAGTTCTCACGGCCGTGAAGGCCAGTTGTTAAGATCCCGCATCCCCGACGTCGACTTCCCTGGAAGGCAAGCGTGCGCGTTTTCAATTTCGCTGCGGGCCCGGCGATGTTGCCCTTGCCCGTGCTCGAACAGGCTCGTGCCGAGCTCACGGACTGGCACGCCTGCGGCATGTCGGTCATGGAGATCTCCCACCGCAGCAAGGCCTTCATCGAGGTCGCGCGCGAGGCGCAGACGCTGCTGCGCGAGCTGATGGGCATTCCGGCCCAGTACAAAGTGCTCTTTCTGCAGGGCGGCGCGACCGCGCAGTTCGCCGGCGTGCCGCTCAATCTCTCCACCCCCGAGTCCACCGCCGACTACCTGAACACCGGCTCCTGGTCGAAGAAGGCGATCGGCGAGGCGCGGCGATACTGCAAGGTGAACGTCGCGGCCGATGAGGCCGCTTCCGGTTACAACACGATCCCGGCGCCCGAGGCCCTGAAACTCACCGCCGGTGCGGCGTTCGTGCATTACACGCCGAACGAGACCATCGGCGGCGTGGAGTTCGACTACGTGCCGCGCACCGGCGCGGTGCCGCTGGTGGCGGATCTGTCCTCGACGATCCTGTCGCGCCCGATCGAGGTGTCGCAGTTCGGGCTGATCTACGCCGGTGCGCAGAAGAACATCGGCCCCGCCGGACTGTGCGTCGTCATCGTGCGCGAGGATCTCATCGGCCGCGCCCGCAGCGACACGCCCTCGGTGCTCGACTACCAGGCGATGGCGGCGGATGACTCGATGCTCAACACGCCGCCGACCTTCATCTGGTATCTGGCCGGCCTGGTCTTCAAATGGATCAAGGCTGAGGGCGGGCTCGCGGCCATGGGAGCGCGCAATCGCGCCAAGGCCGAAGCACTCTATGGCGCGATCGATGGCAGCGGCTTCTATAGAAATCCGGTCGCGCGGCACTGCCGCTCCTGGATGAACGTGCCGTTTCAGCTCGCACGACCCGAGCTCGACAAGACCTTCTTGAGCGAGGCGAAGGCCGCCGGACTCACCAACCTCGAAGGCCACCGCTCGGTCGGCGGCATGCGCGCGAGCATCTACAACGCCATGCCGCTCGCGGGCGTGCAGGCGCTGGTCGGTTTCATGCAAGAGTTCGAGCGCCGGCACGGCTGAAGCTTCCCATGCCCTACCGCATTCTCACCCTGAACAACATCAGCTCGCGCGGCCTCGAGCGCCTGCCGCGCGAGCGCTTCGAGGTCGGCAACGCCGTGACGGCGCCCGATGCCATCCTGGTGCGCTCGGCCGATATGCACTCCCTGGAGGTGCCGGCGTCGGTGCTGGCCGTGGGACGCGCCGGGGCGGGCACCAACAACATCCCGGTGGCATCCCTGAGCAAGCGCGGCATCGCGGTATTCAACGCGCCCGGCGCCAATGCCAACGCCGTGAAGGAGCTGGTGCTAGCGGGGCTGTTCCTGGCCGCGCGCAACATCTGCCCCGCCTGGTCTTTCGCGCGCGCACTCTCGGGCGATGATCAGGCGATCGATGAGGCGGTGGAGAAGGGCAAGAAGAGCTTCGTCGGCTTCGAGCTCCCGGGGCGCACCCTGGGTGTCGTCGGGCTGGGGGCGATCGGCGTCGAGGTGGCGAACTCCGCCGGCGCGCTCGGCATGAAAGTGCTGGGCTACGATCCGCAGATCACGGTGCAGCGGGCCTGGCAGCTCTCCGCGAGCGTCGAGCAGGCGCGCTCGCTCGAGGATCTGTTCGCCCGTTCCGATGCCGTCACCGTGCACGTGCCGCTGAATGGCGACACGCGGGCGCTGGTCAATGCCACGCGGCTCGCACTCATGCGGCGCGGCGGGGTGATCCTGAACTTCGCGCGCGCCGGCATCGTCTCGGACGAGGCCATCGTCGCGGCGCTCAACGCCGGCACACTGCATGCCTATGTGTGCGACTTTCCGAACAATGCCCTCAAGGATCACCCGAAAGTGGTGGCGCTGCCGCACCTGGGCGCTTCCACTGGCGAGGCCGAAGAGAACTGCGCCATCATGGTCGCCGAGACGGTCCGGGATTACCTGGAGAACGGCAACGTGAGGAACAGTGTCAACTTTCCGGAGGCGGTGCTGCCGCGGGTGGCGAACACCACGCGGCTCGCCATCGTCAACAGCAACGTGCCCAACATGGTGGGACAGATCTCGACCTGCCTGGCAGGTGCCGCGCTGAACATTGCCGACCTGCTGAACAAATCGCGGGGCGAGTACGCGTACACACTCATCGACACCGACGGGACTTTGAGCAAGGACACGCTCGCGCAGATCCGCGGCATCGATGGGGTGCTGTCCGCGCGCGTGGTCTGATGGCCGCGCCCCGCAAACGACGCCGCTCGGACGCGGCCCGGGCCGCGGCTCTCGAGGCCGCGCGCCGGCGCATCGACTCCGTCGATGAGCGTATCCACGCGCTGTTGAACGATCGCGCGCGGCTGGCGCGCGAAGTCGGCATCTCCAAGCACCGCAACGGCCACACGGTCGACTTCTACCGTCCCGAGCGCGAGGCGCAGGTGCTGCGCATGGCGAAGCAGCGCAACCACGGTCCGCTGCGCGATGAGGATGTGCTGCGGCTGTTTCGCGAGATCATGTCGGCGTGCCTCGCGCAGCAGGAGCCGCTCAAAGTCGCCTTCCTCGGGCCCGAGGGCACGTTCACGCAGACCGCGGTGCTCACGCATTTCGGGCATTCGGTGCGGGCACTGCCGCTGCCCTCGGTCGATGAGGTGTTCCAGGAGGTCGAGTCCGGCAGCGTCGACTTCGGCGTGGTGGCGATCGAGAACTCCACCGAAGGCATGGTCATCAACACGCTCGATCGCTTTCTTACCTCGCCGGCGAAGATCTGCGGCGAGGTGGAGCTGCGGATCCACCAGTTCCTGATGGGACGGATGCGCTCGCTGCGCCAGATCGAGCGGGTGTGCTCGCATCAGCAGGCGCTCGCGCAGTGCCGCGGCTGGCTCGATGAGCATCTGCCGGATGCCGAGCGCGTGGCCGTGACGAGTAATGCCGAAGGTGCGCGCCGCGCGCGCGACGAGAAGGGCACTGCGGCGATTGCCGGTGAGACCGCGGCCGAGGTCTATGGCCTGAACGTCCTCGCCAACCAGATCGAAGACCGCCCGGACAACACCACGCGCTTCTTCGTGCTCGGGCGGAAGCTCCTCGCCCCGAGCGGCCAGGACCGCACCACGCTCATCGTCTCGGTCGGACACACCGATGCGCCGGGAGCGCTGTTCCGGCTGCTCGAGCCGCTGGCGCGTCATCGCATCAGCATGACGCGCATCGAGTCGCGTCCCTCGCAGCGGCGCAAGTGGGACTATGTGTTCTTCATCGACATCGAGGGTCACGCCGAGGACAAGCGCGTTGCGCGCGCGCTCGCGGCGCTGAAGAAGCGTGCCTCGCTCTTTCGGGTGCTGGGTTCCTACCCGCGGGCGGTCACCTGAAGAACTACGTCGTTGCTCCCGGTGGTCAGGTTGCAGGCACGCTCGGCGTGCCGGGCGACAAGTCGATTTCGCACCGCGCGCTCATGCTGGGCGGCATCGCCGAAGGCCGCAGCGAAATCAGCGGCTTTCTCGAGAGCGAGGACTGCCTCTCGACGCTGAAGGCGCTGCGCGCGCTCGGGGTCAGGATCGAGCAGCCCGAGCGCCAGCGCGTCATCGTGCACGGTGTCGGTGCCGCGGGTCTGCGCCAGGCAGCCGGACCGCTCGATATGGGCAATGCCGGCACGGCCATGCGCCTCATGACCGGCCTTCTGGCCGGGCGGCCCTTTCACTCGACGCTGATCGGCGATGAGTCGCTCATGCGCCGGCCGATGGAGCGCGTCGCGACGCCGCTGCGCCTCATGGGCGCGCGCATCACCACCCGTGACGGGCGCCCGCCGGTGCAGATTCAGGGCGTGCCGCACTTGAATGCGATCGAGTACACGATCCCGGTCGCAAGCGCCCAGATCAAATCCGCGCTGCTGCTGGCGGCGCTGCAGGCCGAAGGCAGCACACGACTCACCGAGCCGGCGCCCACGCGCGATCACACCGAGCGGATGCTGGGCGCGTTCGGCGTCGAGCTCGTCCACAGCGGACTCATGGTGGCGATGGAAGGCGGGCAGACGCTGCAAGCCACCTCCTTGAACGTGCCGGGCGATTTCTCCTCCGCGGCCTTCTTCATCGTCGCCGGGTGCCTGGCGGCAAAGGGTGCCCTCACCATCCGCAACGTCGGCGTCAACCCCACGCGTACGGGACTCATCGATCTCTTGCGCGAGATGGGCGCCGATATCCGCGTGCACCGCACCGAAGCCGGCCGCGCCGCCGGCCCGAGCCACGAGCCGATCGCGGACATCGAGGTGCGCGCCGGCGAGCTGCGCGGTATCAAGGTGCCGGAGCGGCTGGTGCCGCTGGCGATCGACGAGTTTCCGATCCTGTTCATCGCCGCAGCCTGCGCCGCAGGGGAGACTCTGGTGCGCGGTGCGCTCGAGCTGCGGGTGAAGGAGAGCGACCGTCTCGCCGTCATGGCCGAGGGTCTGGGCAGGCTCGGCATCGAGCATGACCTGCTGCCCGATGGCCTGTGGATCCGCGGGGCGGGCGGCTTCGGCGGTGGTGCGGTTGAGAGCCACGGCGATCACCGCATCGCGATGGCGTTTGCGGTGGCCGCGCTGCGGGCCAGGTCGCTCATCGAGATCCGCGACGTGGCCAATGTCGCCACCTCCTTCCCGGGCTTCGTCGCGACCGCGCGCGGCGCCGGATTGGACATAACCGAGTCGGGCTGAGCGGGCACTTCCCACCGATGGCCATCCCCGTCGTCACGATCGACGGCCCGAGCGGCTCGGGCAAGGGCACGATCAGCCGCGCCGTCGCCCAGCACGCCGGCTGGCACTGGCTCGACAGCGGGGCGCTCTACCGGCTGGTCGCGCTCGCCGGCGAAACCGCGGGTCTTGCGCCCGAGGATGTGGCGGGACACGTCGAAATCGCCCTGCGTATGCGGCCGCAATTCGGCGCCGGCCCCTCGGGGGAGGGCATCCTCCTCGACGGCCGCGACGTGACCTCGGCGGTGCGCTCCGAGACCGCCGGACGCGGCGCCTCCCGGGTGGCGGCCTGGCCGCCCGTGCGCGCGGCGCTCCTCGCCCGCCAGCAGGGCTTCGCCCAGGCGCCGGGCCTGGTCGCCGATGGGCGCGATATGGGCACCGTCGTCTTCCCGCAGGCGCTTCTGAAGATCTTCCTCACCGCCAGCGCTGAGGAGCGGGCCGCGAGGCGCTATAAGCAGTTGAAAGACAAGGACTCTGGTGTTAGCCTTGCCGCCCTTTCGCGCGAGATAGCCGAGCGGGATCGGAGGGATTCGACACGTGCCGCGAGTCCCCTGAAAGCCGCCACCGACGCCCACGTGATCGACTCCACCGCCCTCTCGATTGAGGCCGTGGTCGAGCGTGTGCTGGCCCTGGGTCGCGCGCAGGGCCTGTGGGCGTAAGTCGAGACAATTTTTTTGGCGCCACTGCAAGGAAGCGGGGGCAGTAACCACATCCCGGACGCGCACTGATGCGCTCGCCGGCAGATCCGAAGTGAAGGTATGACTGAAAGTTTCGCGCAACTCTTTGAGGATAGCCTCGCTAACCAACGCATCCGCCCCGGAATGATTCTCACCGGCCTCGTGGTCGAAGTGACCGAGGACGTGGTGATCGTGAATGTCGGCCTGAAATCCGAAGCCGTCATTCCGCTGGATCAGTTCAAGAACGAACGCGGCGAGATCGAAGTCAAGGCCGGTGAAGAAGTCGAGGTCGCTCTCGACTCGGTGGAAGATGGCACCGGCGAAACGCGCCTGTCGCGCGAGAAGGCCAAGCGCGCCCGCACCTGGACGCGACTCGAGGGCGCCTTCAACAATTCCCAGATCGTCACCGGCGTGATCACGGGCCGCGTCAAGGGCGGCTTCACGGTGGAGATCGAGAACGTGCGGGCATTCCTGCCCGGTTCTCTGGTGGACGTGCGCCCGGTGCGCGACACCTCTTATCTCGAGGGCAAGCCGCTCGAGTTCAAAGTCATCAAGCTCGACCAGAAGCGCAACAACGTCGTCGTCTCACGCCGCGCGGTCGTCGAGCAGGAGTTCTCCGCCGAGCGCAGCGCGCTCATGGAGAACCTGCAGGAAGGCGCTGTGGTGCGTGGCGCGGTCAAGAACCTCACCGACTACGGTGCGTTCGTGGACCTGGGCGGCATCGATGGCCTGCTGCATATCACCGACATGGCGTGGAAGCGCGTCAAGCACCCCTCCGAGGTGGTCAAGGTCGGCGATGAGATCGAAGTGCGCATTCTCAAGTTCGACCGCGAGCGCTCGCGCGTATCGCTGGGCTTGAAGCAGCTCGGCGCGGATCCGTGGGAGAACATTGCGCGGCGTTATCCGCCCAACACCCGCGTGTTCGGCAAGGTCACGAACATTGCCGACTACGGCGCGTTCGTCGAGATCGAAGATGGCGTCGAGGGCCTGGTCCACGTGTCCGAGATGGACTGGACCAACAAGAACGTCAATCCGTCGAAAGTCGTGCACACCGGCCAGGAGGTCGAGGTCATGGTGCTCGATGTCGACGAAGAGCGCCGCCGCATCTCCCTGGGCCTGAAGCAGTGCAAGGCAAATCCCTGGAAGGAGTTCGCCGAGAACTACAACCGCGGCGATAAGGTCGCGGGGCAGATCAAGTCGATCACCGATTTCGGCATCTTCATCGGCCTGCAGGGCAACATCGATGGCCTGGTGCACCTGTCCGACATCTCCTGGGATCAGCCCGGGGAAGAGGCGGTGCGCAACTACCAGAAGGGCCAGCAGGTCGAGGCCATGGTGCTGTCGATCGACCCGGAACGGGAGCGCATCTCCCTTGGCATCAAGCAGCTCGCCAAAGATCCGTTCTCGGCCTACATCGCCGATAACCCGAAGGGCAATATCGTGCGTGGCGTCGTCAAGGAAGTGGACGCGCGTGGCGCGGTCATCGACCTGGGCAACGGCGTCGAGGGTCAGCTGCGCGCCTCCGAGCTCGGCCGCGACCGCGTCGAGGATGCCCGCACTGTGCTGAAAGTCGGCGATGAGATCGATGCGAAGTTCATTGGCGTCGATCGCAAGACCCGGACGATTTCTCTGTCGGTGAAAGCGAAGGAAGCGCACGAGGAGGCCGAGGCCGTGCAGAGCTACCGCTCCGAGCAGACCCCGACCGGAACGACCCTGGGCGATCTGCTCAAGGAGCATATCGGCGATCGCAGCTGATTTCGTAAGCGGATCAGAAAAACAACATGACGAAGTCGGAGCTCATCGAGATCATCACCGCGAAGCAGAAGCACCTTCCGGCGAAGGATGTGGAGCTCGCGCTGAAGCAAATCCTCGAAATTATGAGTGATGCGCTCTCGCAGGGAGAGCGCATCGAGATCCGGGGGTTCGGCAGCTTCTCGCTGCACTTCCGCCCGCCGCGGCAGGGGAGAAATCCCAAGACCGGCGAGGCGGTCGCGCTGTCGGGCAAGTACGTGCCGCACTTCAAGCCGGGCAAGGACCTGCGCGAGCGCGTGAACGACGGCGCCGACCGCCCGATCCGGGACTGACGCCTGCGGCGCCGCCCGTGGTGGAGCAGCTGTCGCCGCTGATCCTCGCACTGGCGTTCGTCGCGGTCGGCTGCGCGGCGTGGCTTCTGGGACGGCGTGCCGCGCGCAGCCGCACGGTGCGCCTGCCGCGTGACTACTACGTCGGCTTAGACCATCTCATCAACGATCGTTTCGACCGCGCCGCCGAAGTGTTTGCGCGCGTCGCTGAAACCGCGGGCGATGCCGCGGAAATCCAGTTCGCCCTGGGGAGCCTGTTCCGCCGCCGCGGCGAGGTCGAGCGCGCGATCGCGATCCACACCCGGCTGAAGGACGAGGGCACGGCCGCGGTGCGCACCCAGGCGACTTTTGCACTGGGGCTCGATTACCTGGGAGCGGGCCTCATGGACCGCGCCGAGCGGCTGTTCGAGGAGCTTTGCGCCTCACCCGAATATCGACGCGATGCGCTCGAGCAGCTGCAGCGCATCTACGAGCAGCAGGGCGACTGGTCGAATGCACTCAAAATCTTTCACGAGCTGCCGCCGCAGTTGCAGCGCACGCGCCGCCGCGTGGCCGCACACTATCTGTGCGAGCTGGCCGAGCACGCCATCGTGCAGGGCGAGCTCGAGCGCGCCCGCTCGCTCCTGCGTCAGGCGGCAACCCACGATGAGGAGCTGCCGCGCGCCCGCATTCTCACGGCGCGCATGCTGGAGGCGGGCGGCGATATCCGCACGGCGGCGGCGCAGTATCTCGAGGCACTGGAGAGCTCACCGGGACTTGCGCTGGAGATCATTCCGCGTCTGCGCCAGATCGCCGAGCGCGCCGGGGAAGCCTCGATCCTGCAGGACTTGGGCACGCGCCTGACACGCTCCGGCAGACTCTCCGCGCGCCAGCTCGAATGGCTCCTCGCCACCGCACTGCCCGGTGAGCCCGGTGCCGCACCCTCGTTGGGACAGCTCCTGAAGCGCATCGGCGATGCCGGCGGGCGCTATCAGTGTGAGGAGTGCGGCCTGAACAGTGTCGGCTGGTTCTGGCGTTGTCCGAAATGCCGCGCATGGGATGGCATGCGTCCGGCAGTGTTCAAGTGGGCCGAGCGCACGGACGAGACCCCGCGGTCACAGTAAACTGCACGTCACTGACTTGCGCGAGACTCATGCGATGAAATCACACTCCGTCATCCGCACGGCGGTATTCCCGGTCGCCGGACGCGGCACGCGCTTCCTGCCCGCCACCAAGGCGAGCCCGAAGGAAATGCTGCCGGTCGTCGACAAGCCGCTGATCCAGTACGCGGTCGAGGAGGCGCTCGCCGCCGGTGCCACGCGGCTGGTGTTCATCACCGGTGCCGCCAAGCGCGCGATCGAGGATCACTTCGACTCCGATCGGGAGCTGGAGCACATGCTCGAGGCACAGGGCAAGAGCGCGCTGCTCAACCAGCTGCGCAGCGTGCTGCCCTCCTATGCGACCTGCATCTACATCCGTCAGCCCGAGCCGCTGGGCCTCGGGCATGCGGTGCTGTGCGCGCAGCCGGCGGTCGGCGCCGAGCCCTTCTTCGTGCACCTTGCCGATGACCTGATCCGCGCGGAAGTGGGGTGCCTGAAGCAGATGGCGGACGTCTACGCGGCCAAGCGCGCGAGCGTGCTCGCGGTGGAAGTCGTGCCGCGCAAGGACACCGAGAAATACGGCATCGTGGAAGTGGAGTCGCAGGGCTCGGTCACGGCTCGCGTGCGCAGCATCGTCGAGAAGCCCAAGCCGGCGGTCGCGCCCTCGACGCTCGCCGTGGTCGGCCGTTACGTGCTCACGCCCTCGGTGTTCGAGCACCTGGAGCGCATCGGACGCGGCGCGGGCGGTGAGATCCAGCTGACCGACGGCATCGCGGCGCTGATGCGCGAGGAGGCCGTGTATGCCTATCGGTTCACGGGTCAGCGCTTCGACTGCGGCAGCAAGCTCGGCTATCTCGAAGCTACGGTCCAGTACGCGCTCGCGCATCCGGCGCTCGGTCGCGACTTTCGCAAGTACCTCGAGACGGTGGTAGGCTCGAAACGCAAGCGCGCATCCCGCTGAACGCGCGCCGCCGCAGGAGGAGTGTGTTATGGCGACGCGTCGCACTCAGGAATCCGGGCAGTCTCTTCAAACTAAGTCCAGCCGCGCGCTGCGCTCGCGCGCCCTGCCAGCGGCGCCCGCTGCGGCCGGCGCCAACGTGTCGGCGGAGAGCCGACGCGGCATGATCGCCGAGGCCGCCTACTGGCGCGCCGAGCGGCGGGGCTTCGCGCCCGGCAACGAGATGGACGACTGGCTGGCAGCGGAGCGCGAGGTGGACGCGTTCCTGTCATCGCACTCCGGCTCGCCGCAGTAGAGTAAAGCTCCGTCGGGAGAGTGGCGTCCCGCCGGCGCTGGTGGGCCGGGGAGGTTATTGACGCCGCGCCACCTGATATAGTTATATATAACACCAGTACAACCATACCAAACCTCGATCCGGGGGCTTGCTCGCAATCGCATGGACCAGAAGACGACACTGCTCGAGCAGCTTCGGATCGACCGCAGTAGCGACCACCAGACCGATTCCCGGGCACCCTGGCTTTTGTGGGGGGCGGGGGCGCTCTTGCTGGTGCTCCTCGCGGCCGCCGGATGGTGGTTTTTCCTGCGTAATCCGGGCGTTCCCGTGCACGTGGCCGTGGCGAAGGAGATCGCCGCGGCACCCGGCAGCACCGCGGTTTCGGCGTCCGCCCTGGATGCGTCCGGCTACGTCGTCGCGCGCCGCGAAGCCACCGTCTCCGCCAAGACCATCGCGCGGGTGCTCGAGGTCCTGATCGAGGAGGGGCAGAAGGTCAGCGAGAACCAGGTGGTCGCGCGGCTGGATGACTCGAACACGCGCGCGGCGCTCGAGCAGGCGAGGGCCCAGCTCGCCCAGTCCGAGGCCAGCCTGCAGGCGGCCACCATCGCGCTCAAGGATGCCGAGCCGATCTTCCGCCGCAACGAGCAGCAGGTCGCGGCCAAGGTAATCAGCGCCCAGGAATTCGACAATTCCAAGGCCGTGTACGAGGCCACCCAGGCGGACTTCGCGGTCAAGCAGCGCGCGGTCGAAGTGGCCCGCTCGATTCTCACCGTCGCGCAGCGCCAGCAGGATGACATGACCGTGCGCGCACCCTTCGCCGGTGTGGTCACCGACAAAGCCGCGCAGCAGGGCGAGATCGTCTCCCCGAGCACGGCGGGCGGTTTCACGAGGACCGGCATCTGCACCATCGTCGATATGGACTCGCTCGAAGTCGACGTCGACGTGAGCGAGAACTTCATCAATCGTGTGCGCCCGGGGCAGCCGTCCACGGTGCGACTGAACGCCTATCCCGACTGGGAGATTCCGGCCGAAGTGCTCGCCGTGATCCCGACGGCCGACCGCTCCAAGGCCACGGTGAAAGTGCGCGTCGGCTTCAAGCAGAAAGATCCGCGCATCCTGCCGGAGATGGGCGCGCGCGTGTCGTTCCTCACGGCGCCGGGGGAGGGCACTGCCAAGGGCGGCGCCGTCGCGCAGGCGACGATGCTGCCGCCGGAGGCCATCGACACCAGCGGGGACTCACCCGCCGTGTACGTCATCGACGGCAGTATCGTCGAGAAGCGCAGCGTGCGCCTGGGCGCGAAGACCAGCGAAGGACAGACCGTGCTCTCCGGGATCGGTCCCGGGGCGCGCGTCGCAGTCGGGGATTTCACCAAGCTCTCGGACAATGGCCGGGTTGCGATTCAGGAGTAGCGTCATGACAGCAGTCGTCGAGTTGCATAACGTCGTCAAGCGCTACATCCGCGGCAAGCAGCGGGTCGAGGTGCTGCATTCGCTCGATCTCACGGTCGAGGCCGGCGAGTTCCTCGCGCTCATGGGTCCTTCCGGATCGGGCAAGACGACGCTGCTCAATCTCATCGGTGGCCTGGACCGGCCCGATGAAGGTGAAGTGACGGTCGCCGGCGAGCGGCTCGACAAGCTCTCCGGCGGCGAGCTCGCCAGGTGGCGCGCCCGGCACGTGGGCTTCGTGTTCCAGTTCTACAATCTCCTGCCGGTGCTCTCGGCCGAGCGCAATGTCGAAGTGCCGCTGCTGCTCACCAAGCTCTCGCGCGCGCAGCGCCGGCAGAATGTGCTCGCGGCCCTCACGCTGGTGGGCCTGGCGGACCGCGCCAAGCACAAGCCGGCCGAGCTCTCCGGCGGACAGCAGCAGCGCGTCGCCATCGCACGCGCGCTGATCGCCGATCCGACGCTGCTGGTGTGCGATGAGCCCACGGGCGATCTCGACCGCGAGAGCGCGGAAGACATCCTCAACCTGCTGAAGATCCTCAATCAGAAGCAGGGCAAGACCATCATCATGGTCACGCACGATCCGCGCGCCGCCGCCTACGCCACGCGCCGGCTGTACGTGGACAAGGGACGTCTCACGAACGAGCCGGAGCGCACGGCGGCATGAAATATCTCCCGCTGATCTGGGCGGCGCTCAAGCGCCGCAAGGCGCGCACGATCCTCACCTTCCTGTCGATCGTGACGGCGTTCTTTCTCTTCGGCGCCCTGCAGTCGATCAACGCCGGCATCGATTCGGTGATGGATTTCCTCAACACCTCGCGCCTGCGTGTGATGAACCGCGTGAGCCTGGGGCAGCCGATGCCGCAGGCGCACGTTGCGCGGATCGCGGCGCTGCCGGAGGTCTCCGCGGTCACCGGTATTGCGATCGTTCCCGGTACTTTCCAGCGCCCGAACAACGTGCAGGTGGCCCTGGGAGTGGATCTCGCGTCCATGTTCAAGATGTATCCGGAAATGCATGTCGATCCGCAGCAGCTGGCGGCGGCGCTGCGCAACCGCAGCTCGGTGCTGGTGGGCAAGGCGCTCGCCGATAAGGAGGGCTGGAAGATCGGCGATCGCATCCCGGTGCATTCCTTTGGCGTGAGCAAGACCGACGGCAGCCTCGACTGGACGTTCGACATCGCTGGCTTCTACGACATGGACCAGCATGATTTCGCTTCGAACATTCTGGCCAACTACGACTACATCAACGAGGGGCGGGCGAGCGGCAAGAATCTCGTGGTGCAGATCCTGGTCGGTATCAAGGATCCGTCACACTCCGCGCAGGTGGCGCAGAAGATCGACGATCTGTTCGCCAATTCACCGAATCAGACGGTGACGCAGAACGAGAAGGATTTCGTCTCCTCGATTCTGCGGCAGATCGGTGACATCAGCTTTCTCGTCAATGCCATCGTCGGTGCGGTGCTGTTCACGCTCTTGTTCCTGACCGCGAACACCATGGCGCAGTCGGTGCGCGAGCGCATTCCCGAGCTCGCGGTGCTCAAGACGCTCGGCTTCAGCGACGGCACCGTTCAGATGCTGGTGCTGGTGGAGGCGCTGATCGTGTGTGTGGCCGCCGGTGCCGTGGGACTCGGCATTGCAGCGATCGTCACGCCGTTGGTCATCTCGCTCCCCGGACAGGGTATCCCGCCGATGCACATGCCACGGATCGTCTTCCTGCTGGGGCTTCTCACGGCCGCGGTGCTCGCGCTGGTGAGCGGTCTGCCGCCGGCGCAGCGCGCCCGCCGGCTGCAGGTCGCGGCCGCGCTGTCCGGACGCTGAGGGCCTCGCCGTGAATACGCTCACGCAAATTGTGGCGGTCGTGTCGATGAACCTGCGGAGCCTGCCGCGCCGGGCCTCGACCTCGTTCGTCGTCGTCATCGGCATTGCCGGTGTGGTTGCGGTGCTGATCTCGGTCCTGTCGCTGTCGACGGGACTCACACACGCGCTCACCTCGACGGGTAAGCCTGACCGCGCCATCGTGCTGCACGCTCAGGCGAACAACGAAGTGTCCAGCACACTGCCGCGCGATCAGGTGCTCTCCATCCTCGATGCTCCGGGCGTGGCGCACGATCGCGAGGGCAAGGGGATCGGCTCCGCCGAGATGATCACCACCATCAACGTGCCGCGCCGTGACAACGGGCTCCTGGGCTCGCTCACGCTGCGCGGCGTCTCCCCGCAGCTGTTCAAGCTGCGGCCGGAGATCAAGCTCGTCGAGGGACGCGTGTTCCGCTCCGGACTGCGCGAGGTGATTGCAGGCAGACAGGCGCAGGAGCGCTTCCGCAATACAGCGGTCGGCGGTGTGATCCACTTTGGTGACAACGATTGGACCGTCGTCGGGAGCTTCGAAGGCGGCGGTGCGCACGATTCGGAACTGCTCGCCGACAGCGAGACGGTGCTGTCCGCCTATCAGCGCACGACGGTGAACTCCGTGACGGTGAAGCTCGACGGCGCGGACGGCTTGAGGCGACTGAAGGCGGCGCTCGGTGCGGATCCGACGCTCACGGTGACCGCCGCGAGCGAGGTGACCTACTACGAGCAGCAGTCGCAGACCTTCGCGCACTTTCTGGCCATCGTTGCCCGCGTGATCGCCGTCATCATGGCGATCGGCGCCATCTTCGCCGCGCTCAACACCATGTATTCCGCGGTCGCCTCGCGCGCGGTGGAGATTGCCACGCTGCGGGCCATCGGCTTTGGACCTTCCGCGGTCGTCGTCTCGGTGATCATCGAGGCGCTGTTCCTGGCGCTGCTCGGCGCCGTGGTCGGCTCGCTGCTCGCGTGGCTGCTCTTCAACGGCAACACCGTGAGTACCGTCGGCGGGGGCGCAGGTCTGGGCCAGGTCGTGTTCCAGCTGCGCATCAATGGCGCACTCATGGCCGTAGGCATCGTCTGGGCGTGCGTCGTGGGGCTGATCGGCGGCTTGCTGCCGGCGATCCGCGCCGCGCGCGTGCCCGTTGTCACGGCACTTCGAGCGATCTAGAGCCGACGGCGGCGCGTGAAGATCCTGACCACCCACGTCGGGAGCCTGCCGGGGCCGCCGGGTTTCGATCCGAGTGCCGGGATGTCAGACGCCCAACTCGCCCAGGCGGTGGCCTGGGTCGTGCGCGAGCAGCGGGCGATCGGCCTCGATCTCATCAATGAAGGCGAGCTCACCAAGGGCGGCGACTGGCTCGCGTTCATGGACAATCGCCTCTCCGGATTCGAGCCGCGCCAGGTGCCAGCCGGTACCTCCATCGTTGCCCGAGGGAAGGACCGTGAAGAATTCGACGACTTCTACAGCTGGGCGAGCGCACGGCAGACACTGTTCTTCAGCGCGGACAAGCGCATGCAAACCGCCCGTCGCTACCAGGTCTGCGTCGGCCCCATCCACTACGCAGGCGGCGCCGCGCTTGAGCGCGAGATCGCGCTGCTGCGCGCGCAAGTGGCTGACCCCTCGCAGTGCTTCCTCACGTCCACCGCGCCAGCGAGCCTCGAGCCGTACCGGGGGAACGAGTACTACGCGAGCGCGGAAGCTTTCGTCGCTGCACTGAGCGAGGCGCTACGCAGCGAGTACCAGGCCATTGTGGATGCCGGCTTCACGCTGCAGATCGACGATGCCTGGCTCGTGGCGCTGTGGGACCGCATCGGCATCGGCATGGGCCTTGCGGCGTTTCGGGCGCGCTGCCGCGAGCGCATCGAGGCGCTCAATCACGCGCTGCGCGGAATTCCTGCCGAGAAGATCCGCTATCACCTGTGCTGGGGCAGCTGGCACGGGCCCCATGCGCATGATCTGCCGTTCAAGGACATCGTCGATCTGATGCTGCAGGTGAATGCGCGCTACTACTCCTTCGAGGCCGCCAACGTGCGCCACGAGCACGAATATGAGCTGTGGCGGGAGGTGAAGCTGCCGGATGGCAAGGTCATCATTCCTGGCGTCGTGACGCACTCGACCGATCTGATCGAGCATCCGCAGCTCGTGGCGCAGCGCATCCGAAGGTTTGCCGCCCTGGTCGGTCCCGAAAACGTCATTGCCGGCACCGACTGCGGCTTCGGCGGCCGCACACATCCGCAGATCGCCTGGGCGAAGCTGCGCGCGCTCACCGAGGGCGCGCGGCTCGCGGCCAACCCATGAGCGCACCGGATCTCAGTCATCGCGACGAGCTGCGCGTCATCGCGCGCCGCGCCATGCTGGCCAGGGGCCTCGAGCCCGATTTTCCGCCGGCGGCGATGTCGCAGGCGGCGGCCCTTTCCTCGCCGGCGCGGGATAGCGATGCCGGCATCCGCGATCAGCGCTCGCTCCTGTGGTGCTCGATCGACAACGATGATTCGATGGATCTGGATCAGCTCTCGGTCTGCGCGCCTGCGGCCGATGGCGCGGTGAAGATCCTGGTGGCGATCGCCGATGTCGATGCGCTGGTGCAGCTCGACTCTGCGCTCGATGTTCACGCCCGGATCAATACCACTTCGGTGTACACCGTCGGGCGTATCTTCCCGATGCTGCCCGAGAAACTCTCGACCGATCTCACTTCACTCGCGGACGGGCAGGAGCGGCTGGCGCTCGTGATCGAGATGACGGTCGACGCGAAGGGCGCACTGGGCACCTGCGATGTCTATCGCTCGCGCGTGGTCAATCGCGCCAAGCTTGCCTATGACAGCGTGGGTGCGTGGCTCGAGGATCGCGGCCCGATGCCTGCGCGCATCGGTGCCGTGCCGGGTATGGCAGAGCAGCTGCGCATTCAGGACCGGGTGGCACAGCTGTTGAAGCAGGTGCGCCAGGGGCAGGGGTCGCTGCGCCTGGATCCGCTCGAGCCGCAGGCGATCTTTACGGGCGATGTGCTCACCGATCTGAAGCCGCTCGAGCGCAATCGCGCCAAGGATCTGATTGAGGACTTCATGATTGCGGCCAACGGCGTGGTAGCGCGTTTCCTCGCAGGGCGCGGCGTGGCGGCGATCCGGCGGGTGCTGCGCACACCCGAGCATTGGGACCGCATCGTGGCGCTCGCGGCCGAGGCAGGTGGGGAGCTGCCGCGCGCACCGGATGCAGCCGCGTTGAGCGAATTCCTTAAGCGCCAGCACGAGCACGACCCCGATCACTTCGCCGACCTCTCCCTTGCGGTCGTAAAGCTCCTGGGCACGGGGCAGTACGTGATGGAGCAGCCGGGGCAGGCCGTGGAGGGTCATTTTGCGCTGGCGGTCCGCGACTACGCGCACTCCACGGCGCCCAACCGGCGCTACCCGGATCTCATCACCCAGCGGCTCATCAAGGCGACGCTCGCCGGCCGACCCTCACCTTATGTCCCCCAGCAGCTCGAGGGTCTGGCCGCGCACTGCACCCTGCAGGAGCACAATGCCGAGAAGATCGAACGGCAGGTGCGCAAGTCTGCCGCGGCGATGTTGCTCGAGCCTCGCGTCGGCGAGAGCTTCGATGCCGTGGTCACCGGCGCGACCGTGCAGGGCACCTGGGTGCGCATCAGCGCCCCGATTGCGGAAGGCAAGCTGGTGCACGGTGCAGCGGGCCTCGCGGTCGGGGACCGCGTGCGCGTGACGCTGGTACAGACCGACGTGGCGCGCGGATTCATCGACTTCGTACGTGCGAGATAAACCGATGCCACCCGATGATCCGGCCCTGATCTACGAGAACGCGGGGTTCATGACGAGCGAGGAGGCGCGGCCGCTGCGCATTCTCGCCGAGTACCTGGGGCCGCTGGAGCGTCTGCGCCGGGCACGCATCCGCGACACCATCGTGTTCTTCGGCTCCGCGCGCATCACACCCGAGGGGCCGCTGGGCCGGTATTACCAGGAGGCGCGGCAGCTCGCGCATGCGATCACCGCCTGGTCCAAGCAGCTGCCCTCGCACTCGCACCGCTATGTCATCTGCTCAGGCGGAGGCGGCGGCATCATGGAGGCCGCCAATCGCGGCGCCTCGGAGGCCGGAGGCCGCACCATCGGCCTGAACATCTCCCTCCCGCACGAGCAGCAGCCGAACTCCTACATCACGCGCGAGCTCGCTTTCAAGTTCCACTACTTCTTCATGCGCAAGCTGTGGTTCGC
>Ga0335081_10003858_pt1 | contig 23621 bp, 22 predicted proteins | sample Lox_Sample_35_FD_206713 | JGI IMG/M metagenome (GOLD analysis project Ga0335081, IMG submission 206713) | Soil microbial communities from Loxahatchee National Wildlife Refuge, Florida, United States - Lox_Sample_3.5 | ecosystem: Environmental > Terrestrial > Soil > Wetlands | place: USA...
AACCATCGAGACGGCTTCATGAATGCTGAGTGTGCTAACGACGGACTGTCTCAACAGAGGGGTTCTACCAGAGAAGAACTGCAAGTGTGCCAATTTTAGTTTGTCTCAGCAGAAGGGTTCACCTCAATCCACTGGGCCCTTTCAGTGCCTAATGATCCGATGACTCAATGACTCACTCAGACAGCTACTTCGTGATCTCAACTGATGCCCGGGTTGTGTCCCAGTCCATGTGCATGGTGCATCCGTTGGCTGTCTTATCGTAAGCGATAGTGAAATTCTCAAGAGGCGAGGGCAGCTTCGAAAGGTGCATATCGACGCGAGCCAATTCGTCACTCTCGTATTTGTAAGGAATGCCCCATTCTCCGGTTTTCTTGTTTATGATCAGAGTCCACTTGTCCTGATTGGGAATGGCAAAAATCGTATAGCTGCCAGCGGGAACATCCTTGCCGCCCACCTTCAGGCTGGTGCTAGTCACAAACGTTGTGGCTTCATTTGCCCCGGCGCGCCATACCTGGCCGTAGGGAACAAGCTCGCCGAAGATTTTGCGGCCTCGCATGCGCGGGCTGGAGTAATCGGTTTTGATGGATTGTCCACCGCCAAGGTCACAAGCGGCGGAGGCGGCCGGACTAGGCTTTTGGGCAAACGAAAGGGTGGTTACAATGAGCGCGAAAAACGCGAGGAAGCTAATTTTCTTGTGCATGGGTTCTCCTTCTGCGGGGATGAGACAGCAAGATTGTTTGACGTTTGGAAGTTGATTTTGTCAGCGGCCCATTATCCTCCACACCACAGCACAGTTACAATCGAGCCATGCCAGTTTTCGACGAGAAGCAGGAAGCACTTGAGCATTACGAGACGATGATGGGCGTGCCGCGCGGACGGCTTGCCGTCACCATGGACACGATCACCGACGCCATGGCCCTGGTTGGACAGCATGGTGTGTATTGCCAGAGTCAGCGTTGGCCAGGCAAACCGGTCATGGACATCCAGATCATCATGAAGAATCTCACCGATGCGAAAGAGTTGATCCAGAGCGTGATGGAAGAGTTGAAATCAAAATAGTTCGCCACGGAGAGACAGAGATTGACTTTCAAAGGCGTCATCCCGAGTGCAGCCGCTTTTCAGGCGGAGCGAGGGATCTGGCGGGGAGTGCCATGGAGCTGCGCGAGATCCCTCGGCCCGCTGGTGAAAACGCGGTCCTTCGGGATGACGCCACAAAAATCGCCTACGGTTTCACTGTAACCATCGCCACGCCGTGCGGTGCGACTCGCGCCGAGAATTTTCCGCTGAACTTTCCCAAGTCTTTGTGCAGCCACAGGTCACGAACCGCAGCGGAAAGCGACGCAGGATAACCGATATCCTCCCACTTCGCAGTGATTTCCTGCTCAGATTCACCGCGATTGAGAAGAACCACGGCGCGGCTGCCATCTTTCAGTTGTTTTGACCAGACCTCTGCCTCGCCGTTCTTCGCGACCCGCTCTCCTTCTCGCCCCAGCGCATCCTGATCGACGGCGATGACTTCTTTGTTCGTGAGAATGTCGTGAATCGCGGGAGTCATACTACGCAGATCGTTGCCCGCGAGCAGCGGGGCCGCCAGCATCGCCCACAGGCTGAAATGCGACCGATACTCCACGTCGGTCATGCCGCCATTGCCGACTTCCAGCATGTCAGGGTCGTTCCAATGTCCCGGTCCGGCGTAAGACTGCAATCCAACCTGCTGATCGATAATGGCGAGCACTCCGTTGGAGCAGCAACTGCCGTCGGGCCACTTCTGCTGGCCCCCCCAGCGGTCTTGAATATCGCCGGTGGTGCGCCAAAGATTGCCGCCGACCTCCTTGCCCCAGAGCCACGGCTTGGCCGTTCCCCATTCACAGATGCTGAGGACGATCGAGCGTCCGGAGGCATCCAGCGCCGCACGAATGTTGGCGTAGGATGCTCTCGCATCCTGCGTCGTCGTATTGCACCAGTCGTATTTCAGATAGTCCACGCCCCACGACGCATACGAGATCGCGTCTTGATATTCGTGGCCGAGACCGCCGGGACGTCCTGCGCAGGTTTTCGATCCCGCATCGGAGTAGACGCCGAATTTCAGTCCGAGCGAATGAATGTAGTCGCCGAGCGCCTTCATGCCGTGGGGAAAGCGTTGCGGGTCGGCGACGATATTGCCGTGCTCATCCCGGCTTACCTGCCAGCAGTCGTCAATGTTGACGTAGATGTATCCCGCGTCTTTCATTCCGGATTTCACGACTGCGTCGGCCATGCTTTTGATCATGTCTTCCCTCACGTTGCAGGCAAACTTGTTCCAGGAATTCCATCCCATGGGCGGCGTGAGTGCGAGGCCGGCGGAGGGAGCGGGCTGAACCTGCCCGAAACAGATTGGAATCAAGACAAGAAAGAAAGCGCAGAAGAAAAGCAGTTTCGTTTTCATGCGCAACGTTGTACCAGAAGAAGGCCCACTTTGGTACAGCGAATCGGCGCAGGGTCGCTAAGAACGGCGTCTCTAAGGGATCTGAAACGTACCAACCGTCGTGAGATTACGGGAAGAGTTGCCCAGATAAACCGTGAACGTCCCCGACGGCACCAGCCAGCCATGGCTGGTTACGTCCCAATACGAGAGCGGATGTGAGGAATCCGCTGCATTTACCTGGATCGTCTCGCTTTGCTGCTGACCGGCGTTCAATTGCACTTTCTGCCATCCTACGAGCCGTTTCGACTCGCCTGTGCTCGCTGGCAAGCCGAGATAAACCTGCGCGACCTCGGCGCCGGAGCGCGTGCCGGTATTCTGCAGGTCGAAAGTGACCTGGAAGCTGGGAGAGCTTCCCGATGTACTGGCGCTCAGTTGAGCATTGGCAATCGAGAAAGTCGTGTACGACAGACCATAGCCGAACGGGAACAGAGGAACCAGCCCTCTGGAGTCATACCACTTGTAGCCAACGTTGAATCCATCGATCGTGTAATCGACCGGGAATGGTGTGGTCGAATCTGGCGGGGTAGCGATCGCTGGACGCGGCAGATCGCCGACGCTTGCCGGAAACGTCATCGGCAACTTCCCGGATGGATTGACATCGCCGAAAAGCAGGTTGGCAATTGCCGGTCCGCCATTTTGACCCGGATACCATGCTTCTAACACCGCGCCCACGTTGTTTAGCCACGGGAGGACCTGCGCACCTCCGTTTTCCATGACGACGATCGTGTTCGGATTGGCGGCGGCGACTGCCTGGACCAGAGCGTCTTGATCGATCGGAGTGGCATGAATCACGTCGGTGAAGTTGAGGCTGGGAACATCCATGCCTTCGCTTGCCCACTGACTGACGAACACGATGGCAACGTTGGAGGCAGCCGCCAAAGCCGCTGCGGACGCGGCATTCGTCCCATCATTGAATTGCACACTGGCACCGGGGACCTTCGCTTTTATGGCTGCGAGCGGGGGCGACGGGTCCCAGATCACTCGCGACCAGCACGGCGGACACGGCATCGCTTCATAAGGATTGCCGCCGAACATTACCGGTCCGCCGACAGGCTGCACTTGTGCGGAACCTCCGCCGGATAGAACTCCGACATCGGCGTGAGAACCGATCACCGCGATGGATGTCAGGCTTGAGCTTAAGGGCAAGATGCCAGAATTCTTGAGCAGCACCGCGCCTTGTTCCTCCATTTCTTGCGCAATGGCCGCATCTGCGGTTACGTTAATCGGCTGAACCGTCGCCGGGTGATCCACCAGACCGTTCGTAATCACCGCCCGCAAAATGCGATGGACCATGTCATCGAGGCGACTCTGGGGGACTTGTCCGCCTTGAACCGCGGTCTTCAGGCTCGAATCGAAGTAGATGTTCTCCGGCTGTTCCTGATCCAGCCCGTTCAAAGCCGCACTCACTGTGCTGTGCGTCGCATCCCAATCCGACATCACAAACCCGGGGAAAGCCCAATCTCCCTTCAGAACGGTATTCAACAGATAGGGGTTCTCGCACGCATAAGCTCCGTTGAGCAGGTTGTAGGAGCACATCACTGACTGCACACTTGAGTCTTTGGCGGCGATTTCGAACGCAAGCAGGTCACTCTCGCGCCCGGAGCGCTCGTCGATCTGGACGTTGGCCGTGGTGCGGCCGGTCTCCTGATCATTGAACGAGAAGTGCTTCATTCCTGCCAGCACGTACTCCTGTTGAATAGCAGTGAGATGCGCAGCAGTTATTTTTCCGGCAAGCATGGGATCTTCGCCTTTGGTCTCGAAGGTGCGTCCGTCGCGGGGTTCGCGTCCCGTCAGATTCGCATTGCCGCCGAGATTGACATTGATCCCATAAGCACTCAGTTCGCTGCCAATGACCTGCCCGTATTTGGCAGCTTCCTTCAAGTCCCAACTGGCGGCGCTGGCGATCGAGGAGGGAAGCGCCGTCGCCGGTCCGACACTGTACGCTACGCCGGCGCTTCCATCCGCAAAGTAGAGATCGGGAATATTGAGCCGCGATATCCCGGGAATCCAGCCGCCACCACTGCGCGGCAGTGTGTGATTCCACCAGTCGAGCGCAGCGCCTCCGTGTACCAGTTGAATTTTTTCGTCAATCGACATTTGAGACACGAGTGCATCGGCCCGCTGATCCGGCGTTCCCGTGACAGGCGGAGGCTGCGTAGCGGTGTTGTTCGTGCCGCAGGAAATCGCCAGAACCAGCATCAGACAACATGACAGCCGAGGAATAAACGGCACAGAACGACCTGATTGAAACCGCGTCTGCATGGGAATGAGTCGAGTTCGCATAGACTTCAAAATTCTCAACCGGATGGGAGGCGTCCTGCCGTGAGATCGCTCACTCATGCCAGTGATCCCCGCACGCGCCCGTGGAGCGGCCCGACAGGATATACAATCGCCAGTTGCCGGCAATGCCCACTTATTCATGGTCGGGGGAATGGACATGAACCACTTCGCAGCCCGGTTTGCCTTGCCTATTTTAGTTCTGATCTTCTTCGTCAGCACCCTGAGGCCGGGTGAAGCTCAAACCGTGACTCCAGTGGGGATCTTTGAAGCGCATGCCGACGTCGGCACTGTTCTTCATCCCGGTTCGGTCGAGTATGATTCCGCGAAAGAGGCCTACGCGATTACTGGCAGCGGCGAGAACATGTGGTCGACGGCCGACGCGTTTCAGTTCCTGTGGAAGAAAATGTCGGGCGATGTGAGCCTGACTGCCGACATCGGCTTTCTAACGAAGACGGGCAACGAGCACAAGAAAGCCGTGTTGATGCTACGTCAGAGTCTTGACGCCGATTCCGTCTACGTTGACATCGCGCTCCACCTAAGCGGCCTGACCGCTCTGCAGTTCCGCGATGAAAAGGGGGCCGTGACACATGAGATCGAGTCGAACCTCTCCGCTCCGAAGCGGCTGCGCATTGTGAAGCGCGGCGAGTATGTGTACATGGCGCTGGGCTCTGAAGGCGGTCTCGATCCGGCGGGCGGTTGGCTTCGGATTCCGCTGGGCGAAACGTTTTACGTCGGACTCGGAGTGTGCTCGCACAACAAGGATGTTTCCGAGCAAGCCGTTTTTTCACATGTCGAGCTCACCCAACCTGCCGCGTCGTCAGCTCAGCCAACTCTCTACAGCGTTCTTGAAGTCGTGAATGCCGACGACGTTGCCATCCGGCATGCTCACTACATTGCGCAAGGCCGCTTCGAAGCGCCCAACTGGATGCGTGACGGCAGCGGCTTTCTATTTAACCGCGATGGACACATCGAGCGGCTGACGATCGGCAGCGATCATCCAGTTGTGATCGATACTGGTTTTGCAAACCGGCTCAATAACGACCACGGCATTTCGCCCGATGCAACCCAGCTTGCCATCAGCGATAACTCGCAGGGAGATCACGAATCGCGCGTTTACATTGTGCCGATCGGCGGAGGTACACCAAGGCGCATCACTGAAAAAGCGCCGTCGTATTGGCATGGCTGGTCGCCGGATGGGAAGACGCTGGCATTCGTTGGCCAGCGGGATGGTGACTTCGACATCTATACGCTCCCAGCCGAGACGCGGGCGGGGGCGCCCGCGCCACAAGAGACACGGCTGACGACGGCGAAAGGCCTGGATGATGGTCCGGAATATTCTCCAGATGGGAAGTACATCTACTTCAACTCCGAGCGCACCGGACACATGCAGATCTGGCGCATGAAGCCCGACGGCAGCGAGCAGGAGCAGGTGTTCTCGGACGATCTGAACAACTGGTTTCCCCACATCTCGCCCGATGGGCAATGGATGGTGTTCCTTACATATCAACCGGACGTGACCGGGCATCCGGAAAACAAAGATGTGATGCTGCGGCTCATGTCTCTCGCGGACAAGAACATCACCGTGCTGGCGAAATTATTTGGCGGGCAGGGCACGATTAATGTTCCATCGTGGTCCCCAGACAGCAAGAAATTGGTATTTGTGAGTTACATGCTGATTCCGGCGGAGTGAGAAAACATATTTCGTTGCCCACCCTTTCGGCCCGGTTTGGCAAAGGGGGGGATTCAGATCCAGCTTCTGCTCCGAGCCGAGAATATTTTTTGCACTGCAGAACCTCCCTTGGAGCACCAATGCCCAATCACTCTGCTCAGAGTCTGCTGCTCGCCACTCGGAGGATATTGGCCCACGATTCGGTGTAGCCACTCCGGACAGGGCTTCCCATTATTTTCTGTGCATGTGGTCGCCTGCGTGGTTGAAGGTGCGCTTGGAGGAGCGTTCGTCTTTGATCCCACTTTCTGTTGCGCAGCGATCGGCATTGCACCGAGCGACGCACTGAGACATAGGAACCGCAGCGCTGCAGAAAGCTTTTTCACAGTAGAACTCCTACGAGCGCGTGTTCGCACGCATGGACGCGCTCATAGGTTCATCCGGCAACGCAGCGACCAAAGCAGATTAGAAGTCTCTAAGAGGTGAAAACTGCCAACCTGCGCTGACCTCGCAACAAATCATTTCGTCCTACCGTGTCTTCGCAGTTGTGTCGCGCTGTGAGTGTTGCGATCTGATTCTGAATCGCAACATTGTTTGCGAATTCTCGCGCGCCTGCTATCCATTGCATCCAACGTGCGTCACATGTGCCAAGTGCTGTCAGTCCGCCCGCCGCGGTGAGCAGCGGACACCTTCGTGACAGCTGTACTGGAGTGCACTATGACGAGCCGCGCGTTCCTCTTTCTGTTCTTGCTTACAGGCTTCACTCTCGCACAAATCGACATGTATCCCGAGGGAGCTGCAGCACTCGAGAAGAAATTCAATTCCACCGCAGGCATTGACACTCGATACGTAAGCGGCGGACTGGTGACGGTTTCGGAACTGTCGGTGCCCGCCAAAGCGCGCAACGAGTTTTCGAAGTCGCTCGAGTCGTTGCGGAAGCAGAATTTCACCCGTGCATTGCAGGAGTTGAAGCGTGCCCTAGCGATCGATCCGGCATTTCCCGGAGCGTATAACAATCTTGGCGTCGTCTACGCGCATTTGGGCGATACGCAACAAGAACGCGAAGCGCTCGAGAAGGCGGTCGCGTGCAACGATCATTTCAAGCTGGCTTACCTGAATCTCGCGCGACTGGATATGGTCAGTTCCGATTTCATTGATGCCGACATTGCTCTGCGCAAGGTTGCAGCACTCGATCCGGGCGATCCCACGCCCCTGTTCCTCCTCGCCTATTCCGAGATGATGCAGGGAAATCTGTCCGAGTCAATTGCCACAGCGAATCAAGCCCACGCCTTGAACCAGCCTCATGCATTCGCACATCGCGTCGCGGCGCGCGTCTTCGAACGGCAGCGGCAATTCGATCGCGCCATGGCCGAGCTGAAGATGTTTCTAGAAGAAGAGCCGACGAGTCCCTCGGCTGCAGACGTGCGCAAGGAACTCGAAATCGTCCAGCGCCTGCAATGAAAATCTTATTGCGGCGCTTCGGCGGGGACCTGCCCCGTCGAAAGGCGCAATTCTCTCGACCGATCCAGCACCCATTGCGGAAACACCGGCGCACCCTGCGGAATCCTTCCCTGCGTAATGGCCCAGTGGTCGAGCCAATCCGTCCCGCCTTCGCCAATGTAAGTGTCGGGCAGGCTGTAGGCCGAGTCATCGAGCGCTTCCGCCAGAGTGATGAACCGATAGCCTCTTTTGCGCAGCAGGTCGAGCAACTCACCGATGTGGTCGGCTTCCAGGTTACTGGCGTGCAGCAGCAGAATCTGTTTCGGCTCGTAACCGACAACCTTTACCGACAGCTGCTCGTAATAGCCGAACACCACGTCGTGGTAAGCGAGATAGTCTTTCACGATTTTCTGCTGCATATCTGTATCGTTTCGCTTCTTTGCATCTTCATAGATGCCCGCAAAGGCCCAGTCCCACGCATCGAGAGTTACGGGAGCGATGCGATAGCCGCGCTGCGTTAAGAATTCCTCCGCCTTTTGGCGCGTGACTAGATCGCGTCCTGTATCCAGATATGGATGCCGGAAGTAGCGCAGCTTCATCTTTCTCTGGGTCAGAAGAAGTTTCAGAACGTTCTCGCCCTGAATTACGTCGTCCTCCCAGGGCTGGAGCCCGGCTTGGTTCAGTGACATGTGGCTGAAGGTGTGATTGCCCAGTTCAAAGCCGTAATCGAGCCACATCTGCATCACCTTGATGCGGTCGTCGACCTCTCCTGTTTTGTACAGCTTTTTTTCGTTGACGAAGCCGACAACAGGAACTTTCTGGTTACGCAGGGTCCCGAGCAGCTTGGCAGTCATGGCAGTGATATCGGCCGCCGGCAAGCGGTCCGCCATGCCCGCAGGAAGGTCGTCAATGGTGACCGCAACCTGACGGTCGGGCTTCTTTGAAGTTTGTCCCAGGAAATTCAGCGGGAGAAACAATAAAAACACACAGCCAAACGTCAGCGTAAGCAGGGGACGGTTCATGGAGTTCCTTTCGATGGAGAAAAGTTCTACCAATGTTCCTTCGCGGAACATTAAATCACGGCTCGACCAGTCAATTCGGCCCATGACGGCAGTGAAGAATACGAAAAAAGAGCTGTTGCATCCGATAGTGCGGGCATGTATAATCTAACTAACTGGTTAATTAACGATGCCCCGTCTCTTTCACAACCGTCAGGCTCTGCATCGGCGCATGGGCTCGCGCGGCCAGCCCGAAGAAAGCCGCGCCGCCATTCTCGAAGCCGCTGCCCGTGAGTTCGCCGCTTATGGCATTGCTGGCGCCCGCACCGATGCCATAGCGCGCGAGGCCCGCGTGAACAAAGCGTTGCTTTATTACTACTTCAAAGACAAGGAAACGCTTTATACCGCCGTGCTCGACAACGCCTTTTCCGGATTGAAAAACGCGGTTTTCGAGGTACTCGACAGCGCCCTGTCCGCGCGCGAAAAGATGTTGGCCTATGTCGGAGCGTATTTCGATTTCATCGCCTCCAACCAGCTGTATCCGCGGCTAATGCAGCGCGAAATGATGGCTGCCCGCGAGGGCCATTCGGTCCACATTGACAAGATTGTCAAAAACTATATTCAGCCCATCTTTGTGCGCGTTAGCGAAGTCATGCGAGACGGCATCGCGCAAGGCGAATTCCGGCCGGTCAACCCGGCGCATTTCGTTCCCTCGATGGTGGCCATGATCGTTTTCTACTTCAGCAGCGCACCGGTCATGCAGAAAATCGTTGGCTTTAATCCGCTGACACCCGATCGAGTGGCGGAACGCCGGGCCGCAGTACTCGATTTCATGTCCGCGGCGCTGTTCACGTCCCGCCACAACGTCAACCAAGGAGCACGCTCATGAGCGCGCGCAACCGGTTCTTTATTCTTTTGGGAATCATTTTCATTATTGCCGCAACGTACTATTACTTTTCAACCAATCACTCTCGCGATCTGGTGCTGATCGGAACGGTCGACGCCAATCAGGTGATCGTCAGCGCGCAGGTCGAAGGCCGCATTCAGAAACTTCTCGTGGATGAGGGCACGCCCGTGAAAGCCGGCGACCTCATCGCCGTTTTGGATCCGTCCGAATTGCAGGCGCAGGAAGCGGCCGCCAATGCCAATATCGCGAGTCTGCAACACAAGGTCGCTGAGATGCAGCATACGGAGGCTTCCACTTCCGGATCCACCACCAGTGACGTCGCCAATGCCGAAGCCAAGCTGTCATCCGCGAAGGCTCAATTAGCCCAGGCCCAAGCTGCGCTCGACCGCACCGAAAGCGACAGCCGCCGCACCATTGAACTCGCCAAGGCGGGCATCGCCTCGGACCAGGAGCGTGTTCAAGCCGAAACCAACCTGCAGGCCGCGCAAGCCACCATGCAGGCGCAAAAGGATCTGGTTACTGCCGCAGAGGCCGATCTGCGAGCCGCAAAAGCGCGAACCTACCAGGCGAACGCTGCGAAGAGCACGGTCGCCGCGACTGAGGCAGACCTCAAGAACGCCATCGCGCTGAAAAATCAGGCGCAGGTTCGCCTGGGATACACCAATGTTAATGCCCCGGTCAGCGGAACGGTTTCGGTCCGTGCCGCCCGTCAGGGAGAAGTCGTCAACATCGGCGCTCCCATCGTGACCATCGTCGATCTCAGCGATACCTGGGCGCGGGCCGCCATCCCGGAGACTTACGCCGATCACATCGGCTACGGCGATGTTCTGCGCATACGCTTGCCCGGCGGCACGGTAACCAGCGGCAAGGTTTTCTTCAAGGGCGTGGAAGGTGATTTTGCGACGCAACGCGACGTGAGCCGCCGCAAGCGCGACATCAAGACCATCGTCTTGAAGGTTCGTCTCGATAATCCCAAGGGAGCCTACGTCCCCGGCATGACTGCGGAAGTTCTGGTTTCCCCCGAACAGTTGAACGGTAACACCACCCAGAGCGCGAACGCAGCGGGGCAGCAATGACATCGGATTCCAATCCAAAAGCGAACGGTCACAACGGGCTCGAAAAGCCTGTCTACGATCCTGCCGCGCCCTCGGCGATCGAAGTTGAGCGCATCGTCAAAAAGTACGGCGATTTCACCGCCGTCGACCATGTTTCGTTCAGCGTGAAGGAAGGAGAAATTTTCGGATTACTCGGGCCCAATGGAGCAGGAAAGTCGACCTTAATCCGAATGATGACCACGCTGATCCCAATCACTTCCGGGATCGCGCGCATCGCTGGGCACAATGTCGCCAAAGAGCCCAACGCTGCTCGCCGCATGATTGGCGTGATCCCCCAGGCGCTCACCAGCGATCTCGACCTCACGGTCGAGGAGAACATGAATATCTACGCCAAGCTCTATGACGTTCCCGCGAAAGAGCGACAGAAGTCGATTAACGAACTGCTCGAATTGGTCGACCTGACGAAGTGGCGCGATGCGCAGACCAAGACTCTCTCCGGCGGGATGCGGCGAAGGCTCGAAATCGCGCGCGGGCTCGTGCACCATCCCAAGATTTTCTTTCTCGATGAGCCGACGACCGGGCTCGACCCCGTCTCCCGCGTCGCCGTTTGGGAGATGCTGGGCAACATCAAAGAACATCGGCAGCTCACGATCCTGATTACGACCCACTACATGGATGAGGCCGACCGGCTCTGCGACCGCATCGCCATTGTCGATCACGGCAAACTGGTCGCACTCGATGCCCCGAGCGCGCTCAAAGCCAGCGTCCCGGGATCGAATGTGATCGAAGTTCAATTCGATGATGCTCCGGCCGATTGGGAACAGAAACTTCATACACTGGACGACGTCACTTCGGTGCAGCATGAAGGCGCTGGCATGTATCGGGTCCTCACCAGCAACGGTTCGCGCACGACGACAGAATTGGTGGAAATGGCCGTGCAGGCCGGCGTAGCTGTGAAATCGCTTTCCGTGCAGAACACAACATTGGACGACGTTTTCGTGCACTACACGGGCCGCCAGCTTAGGGACGAACTACAGAAGGCGTATGCGTTCGTGATGCCCCAACGTCCGGGGCTGCAACCGTGAGTAGTCCTGAGTCGCGAGTCCTGAGTTCCGAGGACCTGCGGCTGGCGGTGATTGAGGATGTATGAGTCAGAACAGCTACAAGGATCTGATTGCTTGGCAGAAGGGCATGGAGCTTGTGTCACTGATATACGATGCGACCGAACAATTTCCATCGCATGAGCAGTTCGGGCTAACAAGTCAACTTCGGCGTGCCGCGGTTTCTGTCCCAAGCAATATTGCCGAGGGAAGAGCGCATTACTCGAATCGTGATTTCGTGAGATTTCTGCGCCATGCCCGTGGATCGCTCGCTGAGATCGAGACGCAGGTTTTAATCGCGCAACAGCGCCAGTATCTGTCCACCGAAACCGCGACGAAATTGTCCCAGAAACTCGACGAACTCGGCCGGATATTAAGCGGACTAATCAACTCTCTGAAAAAAGCAGAGAATGCTCGGGACTCGGGACTCACGACTCAGGACTAGCTATGAATCGCATGATGGCTATTATCGAGCGCGAGATGCGCAAGTTCTTCCGTTCGCCGGCTCTGATGCTAGCGTCGATGATCTTCCCCCTCGTCCAGTTGATCATTCTGGGCAACGCCTTCGGCGGGAAGATTCACGATGCCAAGATCGCCATTGTCGACCAGGACGGCGGCCCACAGGCGCTGAAGATTCGCGAAGCCTTCGACTCGGTGCGGGCCAACATCCGCACCTTCACTCCCATTGATTACGACAGCGACAAACAGGCCTCCGAAGATGTCCGCAATGGCAAGCTGCAAGGCGCGGTGATCATTCCGCCGCAGTTTTCGCGCCGCGTCTACGAGCAGAATCATCCACAGATCGTGCTGGTGGTCGACAACAGCGACAACTTCATGAGTTCCGCCGTTGAACAGGAATTGGCCGATCTCACGAATGCTCTGAATCAGCCGGCCGCCTCGCCGCGCATCCTGCAGCAGACCGCGCTCAGCATTGTGGAACTCTATCCCTACATCGAGTACATGAAATACCTGCTGCCCGGCTCCCTCGTTCTGGCGATGTTCGTGTCGGTGATGATCGGTGGCGGCATGCTCTACATCGACGACAAGGCGCGCGGCGTGCACGAAGGTTACCTGGTTACTCCGATTACGAAACTCGAGCTTGTGTTGGGATTGAACGGCGCCGGTGCCATCAAAGCAGTAATGACCGGGGTGATTATCGTGGGGATTGGTTCGATGCTGGCCGGAGTCGGCACTATCTTCAATCCAATAACAGTGATCGGCTTGCTCATCATGATCGTGCTCACCTCACTAGCCTTCAACACCATGATGTTTCTCCTGATGGTCCGCATCGAAGATCCGCTCGTGCCGCGCGCCATGTTCGGCATCCTCAACACTCTTCTGTTTTTTCCCAGCGGCTCGGTCTATCCCATTCAGGCGTTCCCGCCATGGCTTCGCGTCATCGCCAAGGGCGACCCGTTTACCTATGCGGTCGACGGATTCAAATGCCTGCTACTGAAAGAAACCACGCTGGCAGCGGTTGTCCCGGACATGCTTTTTCTCACGATCTTTGCCGCTGTCACACTCGGCATCGCGATCCCGCTATTCAAGAGAACCCTGTGATTTCCGATTGGCGATTTGCGATTGCCGATTGAAATCAGCGTTAGGGTGCAAAATCGGAAATCGGCAATCGCCAATCGAAAGTGTCATTGGAACTTTTCTGTCACCCCCCGTGTCCGTTATCCTATTGAGGTATGACTCTTCTGGACGCGAAAGAACTGGACCCCGAGCAATCGCGGAAACGAAAAAGGCGATTCATCGTCATCATCGTCGCTGTCACCGCCTTTCTTTTAGTCGGAGTACTCGGAGCTTTGCTCGGCTATGGTTGGTGGTTCCGCTATTTTCCCGAAGAGCACCTTGTGGGGCGCTTTTTTGAGACGATCCAAAAGCAAGACTATAAGACGGCCTACACGATCTGGCAGCATGACCCGGAATGGGAGAAGCATCCCGACGATAAAGCTATCCGTGATTATCCATTTGGGGATTTTTATCGTGACTGGGGTCCCGGCGGCGAGTGGGGGCTGGTCAAAAGTTATAAAGTCTATGGTGCGAGCAAGTGTCCGAGCATGGACGGAGCGTCAGCGAGCGGTATTGTCGTTGACGTAATTGTCAACGATCGCGCCGAGCACGCTCAAGTCTGGGTGGAAGACTCCAATCACACGCTCAGCTTTCCGCCGTGTGAATTGCTCTTTCGCTGAAAGCTTGCTTGAAAGGGTGCCCCGCTCAAGCCTGCTTTTGGCTTGAGTGGGGTAGTTCCGGAGTCTGCGTCATCGCTTCCAGCGTTTTCGCCAGGCTCGCGTCATCAGCGACATTGAGGCACGTCTTCGATCGGTCAATCTGCCGCATCAGTCCGCATAATACTTTCCCGGGACCAACTTCAATAAAGGTCTGCACGCCTTTGGCAATCAGCAGCCGCATGCACTGATCCCACTTCACCGAACCCGTCACCTGCCTCACGAGCGTGCTCTCTGCCTTGACGTCATCGGTGACCAGTTCCGCATCCACATTGCACGCGATGGGATAAACCGGCTTCTGCATCTCCAGCTTTTTCAGATCCAGTTCCAGCCGGTCCTGCGCCGGTTTCATCAGCGAACAATGGAATGGAGCGCTCACCGGCAGCAGCTTGGCGCGCTTGGCGCCGCGTTCATCGGCGAGCTTAGCGGCTCGCTCCACCGCGGCCGTGTTGCCCGAGATCACCACCTGTTCCGGCGAGTTGATGTTCGCTGGGGAGCACACCCCGCCCTGCGCAGCGTCGTGGCACACCACGGTTACTTTCTCGAGGTCCATGCCGAGGATCGCAGCCATCGCTCCCACGCCCACGGGGACCGCCTCCTGCATATACTTGCCCCGATTGCGCACCGTGCGCACGGCATCAGCAAAGCTGAACGTTCCCGACGCCACATGCGCCGAGTACTCGCCCAGGCTGTGCCCGGCAACGTAAGCCGGCCGCGGAATCTTCGTCTCCAGCACGCGCAAAGCCGCAATCGAAACCGTCAAAATCGCCGGCTGCGTGATCTCGGTCAGCCTAAGCTGATCCTCGGGTCCCTCAAAGCAAAGCTGCGAAAGTTTGCAGCCAAGGGCCTCATCGGCTTCTTCAAATGTTCGTTTTGCTTCGGGATGTTTCTCGGCCAGTTCCTTGCCCATGCCGACGCCTTGCGAGCCCTGTCCGGGGAAAATGAATGCAACAGTATTGTTGGAGTCTGTCATTTGAGTGGTGGAAATAGATTAATTCATCCGAGGTGAAACTGCGGAGCAAGTCACGGTTCGGTCAGGAATCGCATAATTTCCTGCATGAGCCGTGTCCCTTGCGCGGTGTCGAAGATGAACTGGGCATGAGCCGAGCCATCGAGGACGACCATTTTCTTCGGCTCCGGAGCCTTTCGGTAGCTTTTCATGATTCCTGGCAGCCGCGGGCCATCGCCGGATCGGTCATCGCGGCTCACGATGAACAGCTTCCGGCCGTTCAGTTTTTCCGGAGCGCTTCCGCCTTCAGCGCCCAGAAATACAATTCGATCGATCTCACCCGCGGCAGACTCGCTGTCCGCATCACCGACCGCATCGCCACCCATGCTCGCGCCAACCACCGAGACCGACTTTGCTCCCGCTGTGTGCAAATAGCGAACCGCAGCCAGCACATCCGGATACGATTTCCAATCTTCTTCTTGTGTCCCCGGAATGGTTTGTCCGTACCCGCGAAAATCGATGGCCAACACTCGCAATCCAGCCTTCGCTAGTACTTCGGCTTGCGGCTTCCAGCTCTTCCGGTCGAATCGCCCGCCATGGGCCAGGATCACGGCACGCTCACCGGTTCCATACTGATCGGCCTGAAGGATATGCCCGTCCGGGGCCGTGAAGGTAACAGATTCCTGGGCTCGGACTCGAAGCCCGATGCATAGAAATCCAAACGCTACTCCAAGAATTAGTCCGCGCAACATCGGCGAGTCCTTCCAGGGATGCATGGCCTCGTGCTAGGTGGCGGGCGCGACTTCTGTTGTCGCAGGATGCAGCGCGGCCAGCCCGCGCTCGATCAACTGATTGATTCCGCCCTCGTAAAATTCCGAAGCCACGCGGACCGCGTTCTTCATCGCATTTCCATTCGAAGATCCATGCGTGATGATGCACACGCCCTTCACGCCCAGCAGCGGAGCGCCGCCGTATTCGGTGTGATCGAGACGCTTCTTGAAATCGGTGAAGGCGCTCCGCGAGAGCAGCGCTCCCACCTGGCGCGTGATCGTCGCTTTCAGAGACTCCTTCAGCGCCGTCCGCACCAGGTTCGCCACACCCTCGGAAATCTTCAGCGCGACATTGCCCACGAAGCCATCGGCCACAATCACATCGACTTCGCCGTTATAGAGATCGCGTCCTTCCACATTGCCGACGAAGTTCAAGGGCAACTGCTTCAACAACTGAAACGCTTCGCGCGTCAAGTCGTTGCCCTTGCTTTCCTCTTCGCCAATCGAAAGCAAACCGACGCGAGGTGTTGCCTTCTTTCCGAACATGGCGCGGAAGTAAACGTCGCCCATCACCGCGAACTGCTGGAGATTCTCGGGCGTGCAGTCGACGTTTGCTCCTACGTCGAGCAGCATGGCAGGATTCCCTGGCGCCGTCGGAAATACCGCCGCAAGAGCGGGACGATCCACTCCCGGCACGCCGCCGAGAACAATTTTCGCGGTCGCCATGGCAGCGCCAGTGTTGCCGGCCGTGACGAACCCGTTGGCCTGGCCCTCGCGCACCAGGCGTAGTCCCACCCGCATGGAGTTGTCCCGCTTGGCGCGGATCGCCTCCACTTTGTCATCCATGGTGATGTATTCGCTGGCGTGGACGACTTCAATGGGCAACTGCCCCACGCCGCGGTGGCGGTCGAGTTCCGCTTTGACGATCGCCTCAGGACCGATCAGCAGCACGCGCACGCCGTATTGGCGTGCGGCCTGAATCGCGCCCTCAATCTCCGGCTTGGGCGCGCGGTCCGAACCCATCGCATCCAGCGCGATCACGCTAGGCATGTGTGCAGGAACTAGCTGGCTTCTTCGACGTCGAGAACTTCGCGTCCCTTATAGTAACCGCACTTGGGGCAGGCGCGATGCGGCATTTTTTTTTCGTGACAGTTGGGGCACTCGGAAAGGCTGTGGCCTTTGAGCGCATCATGAGCGCGCCGGGTCGAGGTGCGCTTTTGCGAGTGGCGTCGTTTTGGATTAGGCATTTATTTAGATTCCTTTGGGTGCCCATTCTTGTCTTCGCGTTTTTTGCGAAGACAGGATGGGCTCGTTAGTTCTTCAGTGCAGCCGTTCCCGCACGTCTTTCAGCGCGGCCCAGCGCGGATCCTCCACTTCAGTGGAGCAGGAGCACTGTTCCTGATTCAGATTCTTGCCGCATTGCGGGCACAGACCCTTGCAATCCGCGCGGCACGTGACTTTGAGCGGCAGGGCCAGCAGGATTTGCTCGCGCAATACATCTTCCAGCGCCAGCCCTTCGCCCTGATAATACCCGATCTCGGCCTCCGCATCGGTCACCGAAAGCTCGTCTTTTCCCGCATCCGCGCCGAGCGGCCGGTACAGCAACTCAAACTCCCGCTTCACGTCCTGAGGCACCGGCTCGAGGCAGCGCGCGCATTGCAGTTCCAAGCCGGCCGACACCTGCCCGCGCAGGCGTATGTCTTGGATGATCTGATGCTTGCCGTGATGCTCCTCGACCACTTCAGCGCGGCCGGAAGCTTTTACCGGCGTCCGCTGCCGCACCTCTTCGCCCAGGTCGATCGCACCGGGCTGAAACTCCTCCTCAAAATCAAGCGGATGGAGTTCCAAATCTTTGATGTCGAGGAACATAGCGAAACCTCCGCGGTAATCGTGCCCGGCACCAGCCCGCGGAAGCACGCCCGGAGGGCGTAAGTACCGCAAGGAGCAAGACTTAGGATATAAGCTGAGCGAAGGAAGTGTCAAGAAAACGAGGGCCGTCAGGGAGTAACTCAATTTGAATCCGAACGATTCCACAAGGCGTCATCCCGAGCGAAGCCGTTCTTCAGGCGGAGAGAGGGATCTGCCTCTAGTCGGCTGCATTTCAAGGGAGATCCCTCCGCCCGCTGGCGAAAGCGCGGGCGTTCGGGATGACGCCAAGTCTGGACTCAATTTGAGCAAGAAGTCGGTCGCGAAGGACCGGGAAGGGCACGACTTCAGTCGTGCCAAATGAGCGACATGACTCCGGCTTTAGCCGCTGAGGCCGCGCGGAGCGAAGCCATCCCCGCGTGCGGTTCTTGGGGGGAACTAGCGGCATCTCGGCAGGGGCAGAAAGATCGTGCCAGCCTCGTAAAAGCCGGGCTCGCACCCGCGAACGCCCATCTTGATGAATGGGACCTGCTTGCTCGCTCTTTCCAGTTCGGCACGAATTCCCAGGTCGATCGCCGGAAGTCCGGGCGAAATCCGAACTACTTTGAAGCTATCAGGTGCGATGGCCGCGATCATCCAGACTTCCAGGAAAGGCGACTTTACCGTTTTCATTTCTTCGATCACTCGATCGATGTTGAGCACCTTCTCGTAATTCCGGGCGTGGACTAGGAGCAAGTAATGACTTGGGTATGCTCGCTTGCATTTCTTTCTGATCACAGTCATTACATCGTCGACGTTCTCATCCCAGTCGACGTTCTCGACATTGCGTGTGTGTATGACGTTGCCGTTCCTGGTCTGCTCGATCTGTCGCAGCCTCGTATCCGGCGTGTTTTCGATGGTCTCGACCTCAACCCACCACACGTCGTCCTTTAACTTTGATAAGGCAAGGGCGAGCACTCCAGTTGCCCAGGCTTCACGCTCTTTCTTGAATCGGCCATCCATCCGTGCGCGGTCGATGCCACACCGCTCGCATAGTGTCCTCATGCGTGTGATAGCCGTGTAAGGACTCACCCAAACCTGCGAGTAGTCGGAAGCTGGGACCATCTTGATGCCACACTTCAGGCAGCGTGGCTTTCGGTCCAGAATGACCTCCTCCTCTTGGTCACAGCGCGGACAGCAGAAAAGCATTTGCTTACTCTACGCCCTGGGACTATTGATCCAAAGAAGTCAACGCTTTTCGCCGGCCCTTCTGACCTCATCCGTTCATCTCCCTGTGTGATCCTCCTCTCCTACAAGCGTGACCGCAATCACGAACGCCTCCTTACCACATCAATCCAAACCAGTTATCACGCGCATGGTGCCTCATTTTTGTGCTTTCCCGCTCGCTTCTAGCACATTCCGATTAGTGCCTCCGTGACTTGCGATTACTAAGATTTTTCCGCGCATGAATCCCAGGTGGAACGGCCAGTTTTCGTGCTTCGATCTCGTCGCCAAAACCGACGAACGTCCTCGCAGCATCGTCCAGGTCAGAGATAGAAACATCGAGATCGGCGGCGGTGACTTCGTGGTCATGGCCGGCCCGTGCGCCGTCGAGTCCGAAACGCAGTTGATGGCGACCGCCGAAGCTGTGAGTCGCGCCGGAGCACGCATCCTGCGCGGCGGCGCCTACAAGCCGCGATCCTCTCCGTACTCATTTCAGGGACTCGGCGTCGAAGGCCTCAAGATTCTCCGCAAGGCGCGCGAGGAGACGGGCCTCGCCATCGTCACCGAGGTGATGAGCGAAGAGGACGTCGACGTCATTGCCGAATACGCCGACATCATGCAGGTGGGCACGCGTAGCATGGAGAATTTTGCGCTGCTCGAAGCGCTCGGCCACTGCGGACGTCCCGTGCTGCTCAAGCGCGGCATGACCGCAACTCTGGAAGAGTTTATGAGATCTGCGCAGGTCATCGCGATGGCCGGAAATCCGGACATTGTTCTCTGCGAGCGCGGCATCCGCACTTTCGAAACGGCCACGCGCAACACGCTCGACATTGCCGCTGTGCCGGTGCTCAAGACGGTCTCGCATCTTCCGGTCATCGTCGATCCCAGCCATGCCGCCGGAGTTCGGAGCCTTGTGCCGATTCTGTCGCGCGCCGCCGTTGTCGTCGGTGCAGACGGCCTGCTCGTCGAAGTTCATCCGACGCCCGAACGCGCTCTCAGTGACGGCGACCAGTCGCTTACGTTCGCAGAATTTCGCCGCATGATGACCGATCTGGAGCCTTATCTCGATCTGCAACAACAGGCCAACCAATTGCGCCCACAACTCCTCGTCGTCGGAGGAGCCGACTAGTGCCGCCGCGATTCATTCTTCCCCTGTTCCTTTTACTCATTGGCAGTTCAGGGGTACCCGTAGATGAGTCGAGGGCGCCCCACTTCTTGCCGTTTTTACGAGAGGTGGGAGTCTATGCCGATCGCAGCACTCCCAGCCGCCCCATGAGCGAAGCGAGCATGACTCTGCCCGCATTCCTCTACACCGCCGCCAAGTCCTACGACCCGCTCGCCTGGATGCACGGTGGCGAACGCTTCAGCGCCGGCGCTACGATTTTCATTCACGACGCAAAGGGAGACCACCCGCTGGTTCCAAACTTCGCCGCCAGCGCCGATCCTGCTGTTTCGTTCGATGGCGAGCGTGTGCTCTTTGCTGGCAAACCAAAGCCGGAGGATCACTGGCAAATTTTCGAACTAACGATCGCCAAAGAAGAGCCGCATCGCGTCTCTACGGGGCCAGAAGATTGCGTCCGCCCCTTTTATCTTCCAGACGACCGGATCGTCTATGCCCGCAAAACTGCCGGTCGTTTTGTGATCGAGGCCGCCCCGCTCGAAGGCGGCAAGCCGCTGCCGCTTACATATCTCCCCACGAATTCGCTTCCCACTGACGTTCTCCGCGACGGCCGCATTTTGTTCGAAAGCGAGTATGCAACCGGAGCGGGCACGATTCCGGAGATCTATACCGTCTATTCCGACGGCAGCGGATTCGAATCCTACCGCTGCGATCACGGGAAGGCGCGTCACTCGGCCAAGGAACTGCAGTCCGGAGACATCGTCTTTTCGGGCGAAAAAAGTCTGGCGAGGTTCACCTCGGCCCGAGCGCAACAGCTTCAAATTTCCGCGCCAGCCGCCGAATACGCTGGAGATGTGGTCGAAATGCCTGGCGGAGACTGGCTTGTCTCATCGCGTGTCGACCAGACGTCTGCCTTTCAACTTGCCTCATGGAAGATCGATTCCGACAAACTGCCCGTGGTGCTGGCTGATGCGCAAGTAAATCTGCTTCAGCCCGCGCTTCTCGGGCCTCGCGCAGTTCCGAACCGCCATCCCACCGGACTCCACGATTGGCCGAATGCCAATCTGCTGTGTTTGAACGCGTACACCTCGAAATATCAGTTTGCTCCGGGTTCAATCCGATCGGTCCGAATGTACACGCGCGATGACGCCGGAAATTCGCGCCTGCTTGGAACCGCTCCCGTCGAAAAAGACGGCTCGTTCTTTGTTCAGGTTCCCGGCGAGCAATCGTTGCAGATTGAACTGCTCGACTCGAGCGGCAAAACTTTGAAGCGTGAAGCTGGATATTTCTGGATGCGCCGCGGCGAGCAGCGCGGCTGCGTCGGCTGCCACGCTGGACCGGAAACCGCGCCGGAGAATGCGGTGCCGCAAATACTTCTGAAGTCCACTACGCCCGCTGACCTGACCGGCTCGACGCAATCCGCCGCAGGAGGACACTGACGTGTCTTTAAGTTCTCATCTTTGCCCCAAGAACTTAAGTGAACCGGGGGTGCCCCACGTCTCGCCGTCTTTGCGAGACGTGGGAATCGCGACAGAGCGCCGGCTTCGACGTGGAAGAGCGCTTCAGCGCCGCGTTACCGGCCTGAGTTTATTGGGGGCTTTAGCCCCAGTGCTGCTTTTCGCGTCTGCACTCGCGCAAAGCTCCATCCGCTTCGAAGACGCAACCGCCAAATCCGGCATTCAATTCACCCATAGTTTCGGTGCCGAGAAGCTTGGCTCTCTGCTCGAGAGCACCGGCGCGGGCTGCGTCTGGTTCGATTACAACAATGACGGTTTCCCCGACCTTTACGTCGTCAGCGGCAAGCCCCTCGAAGATGGCATGCACCCCTATCCCCTGAAGCAACCGCCAGCCACCCCGCCGCACAACCATCTCTATCGCAATAATGGCGACGGCACCTTCACGGACGTGACCGATCAGGCTGGCGTAGCCGCGAACATCTATGGCATGGCCGCGATCGCCGCGGACTTCGACAACGACGGCTTCGTCGATCTGTTCGTCACCGGTTACGGCAAGGCGATTCTTTATCGCAACAACGGCGACGGCACTTTCACCGACGTAACTGCGAAGGCCGGCATCAAGGTGGATGGCTGGTCGATCAGCTCCGCTTGGCTCGATTACGACCGCGATGGCTGCGTCGATCTTTTCGTGGGCCGCTATGTGAAGTTTGATCCCACCTACCGCAATTACTATTCCGCTGACAACTATCCTGGGCCGCTCGACTACGCCGGTGACACGAATCGTCTCTATCACAACAACTGCAACGGCACATTCACCGACGTCACGGACAAATCTGGAATCGGCGCCTATAAAGGCCGCACCATGGGCGTGACCGCCGCCGACTACGATGGCGACGGCTACCCTGACATCTACGTCGCCAACGACAAAACAGAGAATTTTCTCTTCCACAACAAACACAACGGAACATTCGAAGAAGTTGCCGGAGAGCTTGGCGTCGCTTACGGTCAGAACGGCGAGAGCACTTCCGCCATGGGACCGGTCTTCGCCGATATCGATGGGGACGGCCGCGTCGATCTCTGGGTCAGCGACTCGAAATACAACCGCCTGATGCGCAACACGGGCACGAATGGCTTTGAGGACATCGGGCCAAGTTCCGGCATCTCGCAGGCGACGGCGCAATACACGAGCTGGGGCTCCGGAGTCTACGACTTCGACAACGACGGCTGGCTCGACATCCTGATCTTCCACGGTGGATTGATCCATCTCGTTCCGCAAGAGCAGTCGCTGTTTCGCAATCTCGGAAATGGCAAGTTCGCGGATGTTTCCCGTCAAGCCGGGCCGGTGCTCGACGTCAAAACCGTTTCGCGCGGAGCCTGCTTCGCCGACTATGACAACGACGGCAAGATCGATGCGTTCGTCGTGAACCTCGGCGCGCCGGCAACGCTTCTGCACAACGTCACCCAGAACAGCAATCACTGGCTCACCATCAAGTTGAAAGGGAAGCGCTCGAACCGGGACGGCATCGGCGCGCATCTCGAACTCGTCGTCGCTGGTCGCAAGCAGATGGCCGAGCGCATCGCCGGCTCCGGCTATCTCTCGCAGGACGACGGCCGAATTCACTTCGGTTTGGGCACGGCAACGAAAGCCGACAAGCTCACGATTCACTGGCCGAGTGGTCAGGATCAGGTCCTCGAGAACGTAGCCGCCGATCGCGTGCTCACGGTGGAGGAGCCGTAGATGACGGTTCCGGCTCACAGTGCGAGCTATGCATGGACGTTGAGGATTCTCGCCGTCGTCGCTGTCGTCCTGCTCGCGATCGCCGCAAAGTCCGCCCCACAACAATCACCGCCGCCCGTAAACGAACGTTATCTGTCTCCGCTTGAACTTGCGCTCTCTCCGGATGGCCGCCTGCTCTACGTCGTCTGCCAGGACAGCGACGAACTCCGCGTTGTAGACGCTCAATCAGGAAACCTCCTAAGCACGATCGCGATCGGCCGCTCTCCTCGCGGCATCGCTCTTTCCCATGATGGCGGCCGAATTTACGTGACCAATTCGTGGTCGGACACAGTTTCCGTTATCGACGCGAGCACGCGTCAGGTGATTCAATCGCTGCC
>Ga0335081_10003859_pt1 | contig 23619 bp, 19 predicted proteins | sample Lox_Sample_35_FD_206713 | JGI IMG/M metagenome (GOLD analysis project Ga0335081, IMG submission 206713) | Soil microbial communities from Loxahatchee National Wildlife Refuge, Florida, United States - Lox_Sample_3.5 | ecosystem: Environmental > Terrestrial > Soil > Wetlands | place: USA...
TAGTTATCCTTCACTTATGAGTTGAAATCTTTAGACGAAGAAACCGAGCGTGGCGAGCAGGTAAGTCGTCAGGACGCTGCTTGCCATGCCCAAGATCATAAGGAGGACGCCCTCGGTAAGGAGACTGCTCTCGCGCTGGCGGTCTTCCCTTATGCAGATCCTGTAGAGCCCTCCGAACACGGAGAGCGGGTCGTTGGACATCTTTCGACGTGCAAACGGGCCCTCGGCCATAATTAATGGTTGCGAATCGTTCGTGAGGGCGGTCTGGAACGCCCCGGCGCCGCTCCAAATCGCTTCCGAGGCAAGACGCTTATAAGCAGAGTGAGCGTGGCGAGGCATCGCTTGCAGGCTAGCGAGAGACTCGTAGAGCTGGGCGAGTTCACGGTCAACTGCGCGTCGTCGGGCAAGGGCGAGGGGCTGGTCATGCTCCACGGGAGCGACCACCGGGAGAGCTGGAGGGTCTTCGAACCGCTGATGCAACTCTCCGACAGCTTCAACGTCGTCGCGCTCGACCTCGTGGGCTACGGCAGGTCATCGAGGCCTCTCGAGACGCCGGACCACAGGGTCCAGGCCCAGGTGCTGAAGGACCTGGTCGAGAAGCTTTCCCTAGGGAAGACCAACGTGCTGGGAGCCGGCTGGGGAGGCCAGGTGGCCCTGGAGTTTGCCCTGCAGTGGCCCGATTCGGCGAAGTCGCTGGTGCTCGTGTCGAGCGCCTACGACAAGTCCCAGCTTCCCAGGCTGGAGAAGCTGAGGAAGCCCGCCCTGATAGTCTACGCCGAAGACGACATGATCACCCAGCAGAAGGCCGGCTACACGCTGAGGGACGCGATAGGGACCTCGAGGCTGGAGATCCTGGAGCCCGTCGCCCACGACCCAAGGCAGGACTTTACGATATCTCACAGGCTCCAGCAGTTCAGGCCAGGCCAGCTCATGCAGCTCGTCCGGCGGTTCCTGGCAGACCCGGGCTCGATGCTGGCTGAGCCTCCCGAGATGGAAAACGAGCTTCGGGGCATGGCACTGCGGAAGGACAGCGGCGGCGCCTAGGCCTACCTGGAGGCCATCGCGACTCTTTCTTGCTCGTTCCTCTTCTTTACCGCGTAGCTGTTGGAGTCGGCGTTGGCTGCTGCGATGATCTCGTCGGCCAGCACTTCCTCGACGCTCTTCGCTGAAGCGAATGCCGCCTCGCGAACCCCCTCGGAGATGAACCGAAGTGCCAGGTCGACTCTCCTTACGGGGGCTATGTCGACCGAAAGGTGATAGACCACACCGCCGTAGCTCATCCTCGTGGTGTCCTCGTTGGGGGCGGCGTTCTCAACGGCCTTCACTAGCAGCTGGGCCGGATTCTGCCCCGTCCTCAGGTGGATGATCTCGAAGGCTGCCCTGACTATGCTCATGGACTTCATCTTCTTGCCTCCCATCCTGCCGGTGTTCTTGGCGTACTTCCGGCCGAAGTGGCTCATCTGGTTGACCAGCCTTTCCACCAGGTTGACCCTGGTCTTGCCGAAGCGCCTGTGCTCGTGGCGGCCCCCGCTCCAGGGGACCAGGACTGGCTTTAGCGATATCACGGTCTTCAGGCCCACATCGTTGACTGCCACCTCTGTCAGGTCCCACTTGTTCCAGAGCTTCAGGTTCGGGTACTCGAGGGCGGTTCTGCTCACTTCGCTATCTCCTCGGTTTCTCCTTGCGGCCGTAGACCAGCTCGTTAAGCGAGACGCCGTTCACCTTGAAGATCTGCCAGCGGACGCCGGGGATGTCCCCCATCGCCCTCTTCATCGAGCCCCCGATCCCCTCGAGCATCACCTCGTCGTGCTCGTCGACGAAGTTGAGCGCGCCGTCGCCGGGAAGGAAGGCCGTCACCTGCTTGCCGTTCTTCACGATCTGGACCCTGGCGCACTTGCGGATGGCCGAGTTGGGCTGCTTGGACTCGATTCCGACCTTCTCCAGCACGATGGCCCGCGCCTGGGGCGACCCCTCGAGCGGGTCGGCCTTGTAGTCCAGCCCGAGCTTTCGCCTCTTGTACCACTTGTCCGACCAGCGGAGCCTCTGCCGTTTCAGCGAGATCTGCCTTGCGGCGAACTCTCCACGTGGCGAACCGGACATATTTCTTACCTGCAGCCCTTTCCTACTCTATAAAAGCATTAAAGCAAAGCTCGAAGTCCAGCGCTAGCGGCAGGAGGCATTGACCTCAGGCCACGATGGCGCTTAAGTGTCAACCCACCTTGGATTGACATTGCGAGCGACGAAGTGCATCACTCAATCGTGCTCTGACCCACGCTTGGACGCCCTTCTTCTCGCATGTCTGACCCTGACCTACAATGCTATTCACTATGCTCAGGAGAACGGTATCAACAACCGCAGAGGAATGAAGGAGTTCTATCGGACCCTCAGACGAGTCGAGCTTCCGTCCTGTTACAAGGTCGCATTGATAGGGAGAGCCTGCTCCATATCAGAGAGTCGGAAGAAGACCGAGAAGAGAAACAGGAAGGCAAAGCACTCAAAGCCCCTCAAACCAGTCGTCTGCCTCATCTCTGGCTTCTTCACCACGGCGAGGGGGAGATTGTTTATCCCGCTAAGTAAGCGAAATCAATATGCTGACGTCCTATTGAACAGGCACGTCAGGCGCACGATTGAGGGGAAGGCACTTCGAAGTCTCACAATTACCCCTGGATCACTATCAATCTGCTACTCTGAAGACGTCGTGCCGATTCCTGCAAGAACAGTCTATGGAGTGGACAGAAACGAGAAGAACCTGACCTTCGGGAACGAGAAAAATGTGATTCAGATTGTCATGTCGAAGACGGTCAAAGTCCGACAGACGACAAGGAAGATTGTGGGCTCGTTCAAGCGAAATGACGTCAGAATGAGGAGGAAGCTGGCATCGAAGTATTGGAGGCGAGCAACCAATCGAACCGACCAGATGCTCCATGGGGCCACAAGTTTCATTGTAGAATCGGCTGTTCATGGAAGCGCAGCGCTTGCTCTCGAGGACCTTACGGATATCAGGAAGATGTATCGGAGGGGCAACGGTCAGGGAACCGATTATCGGTTCCGGCTAAACTCATGGCCTCATGGTAAAGCACACTACATGCTCGATTACAAGGCCGTGTGGAACGGTGTCACGATGATTTCGCTTACAAAGGCTGACACTCGCGGCTCCACTACAGAGTGCGCATCGTGTGGGGAGAGGCTTCACAGCCCTGCGAAGGGAGATGCGAAGCATGGGCGGATGTTGTGGTGTCAGTCGTGTAAGGCGTGGATGGAGAGGGATGCAAATGCGGCAATCAATCTCTCCAAGAGGGGGCTGGTGAGGTTCGCCAGTTCCCTTCCTCAGTCACAGAGTCGCTCGCAAGAGAGTAACTTGGCTGAGGACAAAGGGCTGGCAGTTGAAGCATTGAAGGGGAACGGGACGACGACCCCAATCCTCAGAGTCGATGCCAGCAAGTTGGCTCGCTGTGGTCCGAGGGCAGACAGCCTCTAGTGCGACCCGGATAACCGACAGAACCTAAAGAGAACTCGTGATCTGGACGTTCGAGATGTCGAAGTAGCGCTTCGCGAGGAGGCGCACCTTCTCGGCGTTCCTGCCGCCCACCCCCAGCACGGCCCCCTTCTTCCTGTGGTCGACCACGACCACGACTCCCTTGGTCCCGTCCAGGCGGTCCGTCACCCTCACTTCTTCGATGAACCTCGTCCCCAGAACGTTGCGGATCAGCTCCTCGGGGGCGTCGGCCCACTCCACCACCTCGACCGGCCGCCTCACCGCCCGCTCGACCTTCTTCACGGACATGCCGTCCTTGCCGATGGCCAGTCCCATCTGGCCCTTGGTTACCACGAATATCACCCGGTTCTGCTTCTCGTCAACGATGCAGTCCCTGGCGGTCGCCCCGCTCAGGCTCTGGAAGAGCGACATCAGGGAGAGCTGCTGCGATGAGAGCTTGATCTCTGGCACGCGAGAATCACCGGAGTAGGGTCTTGAGCTCCGCCTCTCCGATGGACTTCAGGGTGAGCGCGGAGACCCTGTAGGGCCTGCCTATGATCTTCGAGAACTCGGCCGATGTTGCGTCAACCTCCACGATGGCGACCCCGTGCTTCTTCGCCTCCTCCCTGAGCTTCTCGCCCAGAGGCGCCGGGATGGACCTTGTGCAGAGCAGGGCCTTGGCGCCCTTCATGGAGGACATGCTCTCGCGGGCCCCGATCGTGTACTTGCCGGTCTTCATGGCCCCGCGGATCAGTTTTGTTAGCTGGGCGGTGTCTGTCAATGTTGTCAGCTCATGTAGAGGTCGATCATGCCGGTGCCCACGGGTATGGGGAGGCCGACTATGACGTTTTCTGTCACGCCCTTGAGCTCCTCGGTCTCGCCCTTCACCGCTGCCTCGGCCAGCGTCGGGACGGTTATCTCGAAGGCCGCCCTGGCGAGCACGCTGCTCTTCGCGCCGGCGATGCCGTGGCGCCCTATCTGCTGTATGTATCCCTTGGACGTCATGAGGTCCGCGACCAGGAAGATGTGCCTGATGTCGACCTCGAGCCCCTGCTCGTCAAGGGTGCTCATTACCTCCCTCACGAGCGTGGCCCTGGCCGCCTCGATGCCGAGAACCTGGGCGACCTCGTGGACGTTGTTGGTGTAGACCCGAGTCGGGTCCACCCCCTCGACGGCCACCACCTTGCCCAGGTTTGAGCCGGTCGTCTGGATGAACCACTCGTCGTTCTCCTTCACCACCGTCACCCTGGTGATGCCAGGGATGCCCTTCAGCTTCATGTTGAGGATCTTGTTCCTCATGGTGAAGAGCGTGGAGAGGTCGGCGTTCTCCAGGTTGACCCTGATTATGTTGTGCTTCTCGTCCGGCTGGGCGTTGCGCTTGCCCGTCTCTATGACCTCGGCCACGTCGCCGATCTTGACGTCCCTGTCGGCCATCATTTCGGGGCTCAGGTGGAGCTTGATGCCCTCGGTCGGGTCCACCTCGCTGTAGCTCACCACGTTGCCGACCTTGGTGAAGAGTATCTCCTTCGCGACCTTGACCGCCTTCTCGTTGGAGGCGGCGTATTCCTTCTTCATGTAGATGTCCATGGAGGGCGTCGCGGGGATCTTTCGGGCGTCCACCAGCTCCATGAGCCTCGGCAGCCCGAGCGTCACGTCCCTCTCCCTGACGCCTGCGAAGTGGAAGGTTCTGAGCGTCATCTGTGTCCCGGGCTCGCCGATGGACTGGGCCGCCACGATGCCCGACGCCTCGCCTGGCTCCACTCTGGAGTACTCCAGCGCGTCGCCGACCCTCTCCAGGGCGCTCTTCCCTCCTTCCTCGGTGAGGTGGGAGGTGACGAGCTTGTTCTTGAGCTCCTTCGCCAGCCTCTCGTTGAGCCTCGACTGGTACCGCTTCAGCAGCTTGTCGGCCGTCTCGTCGTCGAGCTTGGTCTTCGATTTGTCCAGGAGCTCCTGGGTCTCCATGAGCCTGTCCAGGTTGAGCGGCCGGCCGTGGTCGCTCTTGGCCGGGTCCACTCCGTCCTCGCCGTAGAGGAACTGGATTATGTGGCCGTGCGGGTCCCTCACCGTCAGGTCGTATTCGACCTTGAGGTGCTCGAGCGCGTTGACGAGCCTCCTCTGCATGTAGCCGCTCTGCTGTGTCCTGACGGCCGTGTCCACGAGGCCCTCCCTACCGCCCATGGCGTGGAAGAAGAACTCCGAAGGCGAAAGGCCGTCCCTGTAGTTGCTCCGGACGAAGCCCTTGGCTTCGGGCGAGTTGTCGTACCACGGGAAGTGGCTGAGCGCGCGGCCCCTCATGCCCTTCTCTATCCTCTTGCCCCTGACCGACTGCTGGCCCAGTGCCGCCGTCATCTGGCCCAGGTTGAGGCTGGAGCCTCTTGCGCCGGTCCTGGCCATTATGACGCCGGAGTTGTCCGACGGGAACGCCCTGTCGGCGATCCTGCCCGCCCTGTCTCTGGCCCTGGAAAGCTCGTTGACTATGTACGCTTCCAGCGAGTCCTCGGGCGAGAGCCCTCTGGTCAGCTGCAGCGTGCCCGCCTTGTACTTCTTGAGCAGCTCGGCAACGTTGTCGTATGCCTCGTCGAGCGTGTCCTTGATGTTCTTCTTCGCCTCCGGTGGCAGCTCGAGCTCGTTGAACCCGTAGGTGAAGCCCCTGCGGGTCAGGAACGTCTTGAGGACCTTCAGGATCGAGTTGAGGAAGTTTCGCGCCTGCTCGTTCCCGTAGTCCTTGGTGATCCTGTGCAGCAGGCTGTCGGGCTCCTCGGCCCCTATGACCGCCTTGTCCACGACGCCCGATATGAGCTGGCCGTCCCTTATCACGACGTCGTTGGACGAGCCGGACTTCGAGGACTTCGCCCACTTCGACGTCAGCACGTAGTTCATGCCCGCCGGGATGAACAGGGAGAACAGCTGCTTGCCGGTGTACATGGGCTTGGCGCCCTTGACGGCCGGCTCCGGCAGGTCGCCTTCGTAGTCGCCGACGAGGGCCAGGTTCGAGAACTCCCCGGGCGTGAGCAGCGTCTCGTCCTGGGTGAGCATGAACGCGCCGGTGATGAAGTCCCTGATGCCCCCGATTATGGGGCCTCCGTACCTCGGGGAGAGTATCTGGTCCTGGACCTTCATGAGCATGAGCGCCTCGGACCTCGACTCCTCGCTCTGAGGGACGTGCAGGTTCATCTCGTCCCCGTCGAAGTCGGCGTTGTAGGGCGGACAGACGGAGGGGTGGAGCCTGAAGGTTCTGTACGGCAGGACCCGCACGAAGTGGGCCATGACCGACATCCTGTGGAGCGACGGCTGCCTGTTGAACAGCACGACGTCGCCGTCCATCAGGTGCCTCTCCACGATGTATCCCGCCGTAAGCGAGTCGGCCAGGGCCTTCCTGTCGCTGGCGAAGTCCAGCCTGATCTTGACACCGTCTGGCCTGATGACGTAGTTGGCGCCGGGGTGCTCGTTGGGTCCCCTTGTCACGAGCGCCTTCAGAGTGTCCTGGTTCCAGGAAGAGACCTTCTCTGGTATGGTGAGCTTCTTCGCGACCTCGAACGGGATGCCGACCTCGCCGATGTCCAGGCTCGGGTCTGGGCTGATGACCGTCCTGCTGGAGAAGTCCACCCTCTTGCCTGAGAGCGAGCCTCTGAACCTTCCCTCCTTCCCCTTCAGCCTCTGGCTGAGGGTCTTGAGCGGCCTACCGGACCTGTGGTGGGCCTGGGGTATGCCGGACACCTCGTTGTCGAAGTAGGTCGTGACGTGGTAGTGGAGCAGGTCGACCAGGTCCTGCACGATGAGGTGCGGGGTGCCCGATTCTTTGCTCTCGCGCACGCGCTGGTTGACCCTGAGGATGTCGACGATCTTGTGGGTGAGGTCGTCCTCAGACCTGATCCCCGACTCGAGCGTGATGCTGGGCCGCACCGTGAGCGGCGGCACCGGGAGCGCCTGCAGCACGAACCACTCCGGCCTGGCGGCCTTGGAGTTGAAGCCCAGCAGCTCGAGGTCGGCGTTCGTGACGCGCTCCAGCCTCTCCCTTATGGCGACCGGGAGCAGCCTGGTGGCGCCGCCCTCCTCCGTGATCTCGTGGAAGGTGGTGGGCTTCGTGAACTCTATCTGGAACTGCTGCTTCCCGCAGTGCGGGCAGAGCTTGACCTTCTTGGCCTTCGTGATTATCTCCTTGGCGATGACTTCGACCAGGGCGGGCATGAACTCGGTGCGCGTAGAAAGCCTCTGCTTGTATGCGTCGAGCTCCTGCTGGGGCAGGAGGAGCCTTCCGCAGGTCCTGCAGGTCGTCTGGATCAGGCGGTTGATTTCGTCGACGAAGGCGATGTGGAGTACCGGCTCCGCAAGCTCGATGTGACCGAAGTGGCCCGGGCAGCGCCCCGCGGTGCTCCCGCAGGTGCCGCACTTCTGGCCCGGCTCCAGGGTCCCGAGCCTGCTGTCCATGAGCCCGCCCTGCACGGGCATGCCGTCCTCGTCGTAGGTCTCGGGCTGGGTGATCTCCGCGACCGAGTACCTTCGGACCTCGTTCGGAGAGAACACCGCGAAGTCGATGCCCTTTATGGTCTTCAGCGCCTGCTCCATCGACATCTTGCTACACCTTCCCCTTGAGCTCCAGCCTGGGAACTATGTTCAGACTCATCATCTCCTGAAGGAGAAGCTTGAACGCGTAGGCCACGACCACGGTGGAGATCTTGGACTGGTCGCCGTCGATCTTGCAGGTGTACCTGCGCTGCTTCGCGTCGTAGTAGGCGATGAGGCCGCACTTCTCGCAGACATAGATCTCGGTCTTGTCGGCCTCGTCGAGCAGCCTGTCCTTGAGGACCATGGACGCGCCGTAGGCGATCAGGCAGTCCCTCTCCATCTCACCGAACCTCAGGCCGCCTCCCCTGGCCCTGCCCTCCGTGGGCTGCTTGGTGAGCATCTGGACCTGTCCCCTGGCTCTGGCGTGTATCTTGTCTGCGACCATGTGGTGCAGCTTCTGGTAGTAGACCACGCCGACGAAGATGTCGGCGGCGAACTTCTTGCCCGTCTTCCCGTCGTACATGACCTCCCTGCCCGTCGGCTCGTAGCCTCTGCCGGTCAGGACCTTCTCCAAGTCGTCGGTGCTCTCCCCCGAGAAGGCCGAGCCGTCCACCGGGGTGCCCCTGAGGGCGCCGGCCTTGCCCGCGATGGACTCGATGAACTGGCCCACGGTCATCCTGGACGGGAACGCGTGCGGGTTGATTATGACGTCCGGGACCACCCCGTCCGCGGTGTAGGGCATGTCCTCCTGGGGGACAACGAGCCCGACGACCCCCTTCTGGCCGTGCCTGGACGCGAACTTGTCCCCTATCTCGGGCACCCTCATGTCCCTGACCCTGACCTTGTACATCTTGCCGCCCTCGACGTTCTCGGTCATGAAGACCGAGTCGACCACTCCTGCCTCGGAGGGCCTCACCGCGGTCGATGTGTCCCTGCGGTAGGGGCCTTTGATCTCGAACTCCTTGTACTCCTCCATGAACCTGGGCGGGCTGGTCCTCCCCATCACCACGTCTCCGCCGGAGACCTGGGCCTCGTGCGAGACCACGCCGTCGCCCTCCAGCAGACGGTAGAACTTCTCGCCCCTGTAGCCGCGTATGTTGGACTCGGCCGACGGGATCTCGAAGGTGTCCCTCATGCCGCCGAGGTACTGCTTTGCCTCGGCCTCGTAGAGCCTGTAGAAGAACGATCGAGCGAAGCCTCTCTCAACGCTCGACTTGTTCATGATGATCGCGTCCTCGATGTTGTACCCTTCGAAGGAGAGCACCGCGACGACCGCGTTCTGGCCCAGCGGCCTCTCGTCGATCTTCAGCAGGTCGAGCGTCCTCGTCCTGACCACGGGGGCCTGAGGGCTGACCAGCAGGTGCTGGCGGACGTGGGGGGAGATGGGGTAGGTGGGCGAGGAGAAGCCTAGGCTCTGCTTCGCCATCGCCGACTCGTAGGTGTTCCTCGGAGACTGGTTGTGCTCCGGGTAGGGGATTATCGACGCCGCGATGCCGAACATGGCGGCGGGGAAAAGCTCCAGGTGCGAGTTCTTCGTGGACAGCTCCTCCGGGTCCATGGCCACGAGGCAGTTCTCTTCCTCGTTGGCGTCGATGAGCTCGACCACTCCCTGCTCCACGAGGTCGCGCCAGGACAGCTGCCCGGCGGCAACCTTCTCGACGTGGTCAGGTGTCAGGAGCGACCTGCCGTTCTCGACGACGACCAGCGGTCGGAGCACCCTTCCGGAGCTCAGGCTGATGTAGAGCCTCGGGTAGGCGTTCTCGTTGAGCGGGGTGACGTATAGCACGCTCGCGCCCGGGTTGATCTGTCCCTCCCTCCTGAGCTTCCTGAACGCCTTGGCGAGCCTCTCGCCGTCGTCCACGTAGCCGAGGAACCTCCCGTCCATGAACACGCGGCAGCCCTCCTGCTGGAGCTTCGGGTCAGACTCCTTGATCGGTTTGGCGCCGAGCTCCCAGAGCTTCTCCTCCACCTCCGCAGCCGGGGCGCTCACGGAGATGATGGCCGACAGCGCAAGGTTCTTCACGAGACCGCAGTTGACGCCCTCTGGCGTCTCGGACGGGCATATCCTTCCGAAGTGGGTGGCGTGGAGGTCCCTGGCCTCGAAGTTGGGCTGGCTCCTGCTCAGAGGGGACTGCACGCGCCTCAGGTGGCTGAGGGTGCTCAGGTAGTTGGTCCTGTCCAGAAGCTGGGTGACGCCGACCTTCCCTCGCCCCCAGTTGCCCGTCGCTATCGCGTTGTTGAGCTTGTCAGTGATGATGCCTGTCCGTATGGCCGCACCGACCACGTTGCCGCCCCGCTTCTGCCCGGTCCTCTCGAGCTGGTACTTCATGTCCCTCACCAAGTTGCGGAACGCGGTCCTGAAGAGGTCTGCGAGCATCTGGCCCGCGAACTTGATCACCTTGTTGCCGTAGTGGTCCTTGTCGTCCTGCTCTATCCAGCCCAGCCTCAGTTCGAGGAGCTTGCACACCGCCTCGCCGATGAACATGGCCTTGTCGTAGCGCCTGTCCTCCGTCTTGCCCAGGTGGGGCAGCAGGCCCCAGTCGAGCATCGACTGCGCCCTCTTGATTCTGAACTCCTCCAGCATCCCGTGCGCGACCCTGTTGCCGATGTAGACCAGGGCGTCCTTGTCGGTGGGCGCCTCGCCCGCCTTGTCGAAGGAGACCTCCAGCAGGTCCTGGATTTCCGGCTTCGGCGACACGGCGTCCGCGATCTCCTTGTCGGACTTTATGCCGAGGGCCCTCATGACGATGACGAACGGCAGGTCGACCGGACAGCTAGGGACCTTGACGTTGATGGCGCCGTCCTGCTTGAGGCTCATCTCGAGCTTGGAGCGGTAGCCTACCACCGAGGAGTAGACGCGGGACTTGTAGGTGTTCGCGCCGGCCACCTTCTCCGCCTCGACCAGGATCTTGTTGGGCGAGAGGTCCTCCAGGCCTACGATCACCCTCTCCGCCCCGTTGATCATGAAGTAGCCGCCCGGGTCGTTGGGGTCTTCGCCGACCTCGATCAGCTGGTCCTTCGTCTTGTTCGCGAGCATGCAGAGCTCGGACTTCACCATGACGGGGAGGTCGCCGATGTGCTGCCGGGTGGTGTCCCGCGGCAGGCCCTCCTCCTCGATGGTCATCTCCAGCATGATGGGAGACGAGTAGGTGAGGTTCCGCAGCCTGGCCTCGATCGGAAGTATGCTGCTTACGGACCCGTCGATCTCCACGACCTTCGGCGTGCCTAGGGTGATCCTGCCGAACTTTATCTTGTAGGGGGTGCTTACGGTCTCGATTTCGATCTCTCCGATTTCGTCGATGATGTTCTGCATTCCGTTCATGACGAACTCGTTGTAGCTGTTCAGGTGCTGCCTGGCGACTCCCTCCCTGTCGAGGAGGTCCCTCAGTATGATCCAGGAGCTCGACTTCATGGCCTGCTTGCTCAAACTCTAGCCCTCCACCACGTACCTGTAGTAAACGCTGGAACCTGCGGTCTCGCTGCGCCTGGTTATCTTCACGAAGTCGCCGGCCTTCGCGCCTATCTCCTTCGCGATCGCGTCGGTCGCTAGGATGTAGGGGAACTGGCCGGGCGTGGCGTTGAACATGGGGGCTATCTTGTCCGCCTCCTCGCGGGTGAGGAGCTCGTGTTTCGGTATCAAGAAGTGCGTGCTAACCTTGAACGGGGGGACCTCGTCCTCCACCTTCCTCCGTCTGACAGTCCTCGTCGTCTTGGTCGTTCTAGTGGGTGCCAAGCCTTTCTCCATCCAGAGATAACCCTAGGTGACGTATGCGATACAATTCGCAGGGCCCAATAAATCGGGCCCTGAGACAAGTATTTAGGCATTTTCCCCGAAGAGTTGCACGATTCTCTCGGATTAGGGAGGCAGCCTGAAAGGCTCCGGACCTTGCATGCCATGCTTATATACGCGCCCCAATGGGTTAGGGCGCTCATGCAGGTTCAGAGGAATGGCATCGCAGCCGCCGTGGCTGTCGTGATAGTTGTAGTAATAATCGTCGTTGCGGCTGGCGCGTACTACGCGCTGTCCTCCACCGGCGGCTCGACTTCTACAGGGTCCAAGACTTCGAGCTCGTCGCAGTCTTCCGCCAGCCATGTGACCTCCTCGACGACCAGCACCGTCCCGCCGAGCAGCAGCTCTTCCAGCGCCGTGAGCACTCAGAGCAGCTCTTCGAGCGCCTCGGGACAGAGCTCCACGACTCAGGCAAGCTCCTCGACCACGCAGCAGAGTTCGTCGACGGCCCAGCAGAGCTCTTCGAGCACGCAGCAGAGCTCCGGTAGCACGACGACAACTCTCAGCTGCTCCTCGACCGAGACCGTAACGAGCGAGACCCAGACCACCACCGACTTCACGCCGCAGTACATCAGCCTCGTTCAGTCGTTCAGCTCCATCCAATTCAGCGAATCCGACACCTACAACGGGACTCAGAACTCCGCGACCTTCGGTTACGTGGCGACTTCGGTAGGCGGTGGGATCTACGATGTGAACATCACGGAGACGTCCGGAAACTCCACCATCCCAAGTATCGTGTTCAAGGTCGATTCGAACAATGAGAGCGTCATATCGGCCACCGTCGAAGGTTTCACCTTCTATGGAGCTGAGGCAAAGAGCTACTTCGACACTAGCATGTCACTCTACGGCCTTCAGCAGTACTACGACAATGAGCTCCAGGTCTTCACGGATTCGAGCTACTTCCACAGCACGGGCACGACCACGATGACCTACGGGAGTGTATCTTTCCCCGTAACGACCTACGAAGCGAACTCGCTTCCTTTCACGCTGGACGAGTGCGGGGTTGACTCTCAGGTTACCGCATACCAGCTGGAGGTTGGCACCCCGCCGGGAACCTCTCTGCTCTTCATAACCTACATCCACTTCGCTGGCACTACGAACGGGACATCCGAAGACGTGACCTTCCAGCTGCTCTCGATGACCGTAGGCTGAGAGAACAATCGCGCGGCCGAGGGTCCGATCCTTCCCAATAGCTCAATCGTGCGCGCGCCCAGGCCGAATGCAAGAGTCACGGCCGCGCGAGGAAGCCGAGTATGGCGCGAGCCGCGCTGAGAGTCAATGCCACTCAGGCGGAGAAGGCTAGATCCTTACCGACTCTGCCTCGTAGATGGGGGTTCCCTGGTCCTTTCGCTGGACGAAGCGGGCGAACTCCTGATACAGCCTGCGGGTCATCGGCCCCACTCCGCCCGACCCGATCCTCTTGCCGCTGATGCTGCCTATGGCGACTATCTCGCCCTTGGTGCCGGCCAGGAATACCTCGTCCGACGTCAGCAGCTCGAAGGGCGTGACGTCCCGCTCGGTGACGTCGAATCCTAGGTCCGAGCAGAGCCTGATGATGACTGCCCTCGTTATGCCGTGGAGTATCCCCGCCGACGTGGCCGGCGTGGAGACCTTCTTCTCCTTCACCATAAACACGTTGGTCGCACTCGCCTCCGAGACGAAGCCTCTGGAGTCAAGCATTATGGCGTCGTTTGCCTTCGCGTTGGTCGCCTCCAGACGGGCCATCACGCTGTTCAGGTAGTTCAGGGACTTCACCTCGTGAGAGGTGGCGTCCACGCTGTCCCTGCGGACCGACGCGATGACCAGGTTGTGGAGCTTCGGCCCCTTGGAGCCGAGGATGCTGACGGCCGGCTCCGCTATGACGAAGATGGTAGCCCGCTTGCAGGACGAAGGGTCGATGCCAAGGTCCCCCGTCCCCCTGGTGACGACCACTCTGATGTAGGCGTCCCTCAGCTGGTTCTTCCGGAGAGTCGCGAGGACCGCTTCGACGAGCTCGTCTCTCGGCATCGGCATCTCCAATTGGATGTACTTGGCCGAGTCGTACAGACGCCCGATGTGAGCGTCCAGCTGGAAGACGTTGCCGCCGTAGGCCCTGATCCCCTCGAAGACGCCGTCGCCGTAGAGAAGGCCGTGGTCGAAGACGGAGACGACGGCGGCCGACCTCCCGACGAACTTCCCGTTGACGTACACCAACGGCTCTTTCATCATTGTCTTTGGTCGCCCCGAGCTACGCCTTAAAACGCTTCCTATGAATGCCCAACAACGTACACGTCGTTTCCGCAGCTTCCGATCCGGCGCGGCGCGCTCCGATCACGGGGGCGAAAGGTCAGCGGCCGCGGGCCGTCATCATCTTGGAGAAGACGAACGGCAGGACTCCCCCGCTCTCCAGATAGCGCATCTCCGCCTCGTTGTCGACCCTGCAGAGGGCCTTGAACCGCTTCTCTCCGGTCTCTCCCCTGGCAGTCACGTCGACCCACTGCCTGGGTCCCGTCATCGCGGCCAGGCCGTCCACGTCGAAGTACTCCTCTCCTGTCAGGCCAAGAGAGGCCCTGCTCTCTCCCTCCTTGAACTGGAGTGGGACGACCCCCATGGCCAACAGGTTGCTTCTGTGTATCCTCTCGAAGTCCTCGGCGATCACCGCCCTAACCCCGAGGAGCCTCGGGGCCTTTGCGGCCCAGTCCCTGGAGCTCCCGGCGCCGTACTGCTTCCCGGCCACGACTATCAGCGGGGTGCCCTCCTTCGCGTACTCCTCGGAGGCTTCGAAGATCGACATCGGGCGGCCGCTGGGGAGGTGGGTGGTCCAGCCTCCCGTCCTGCCCTTCGCCAGGAGGTTGTTCAGGCGGATGTTGCTGAAGCCGCCCCGAACCATCACCTCGTGGTTACCTCGCCTGCTCCCGAAGGAGCTGAAGTGTATCATGTCGACTCCGTGCGACAGCAGGTACCTCCCTGCAGGGCCGTCCACGGGGATGGTCCCGGCGGGGGAGATGTGGTCCGTGGTGACCTTGTCTTCGAGCACCGCCAGCGCCCTCGCACCCTTGATGTCTTTCTTGGTGGAGGAAGCCAGCTCGCTCTCGAACCACGGAGGCTGGCGGATGTAGGTCGACCCCTGATCCCAGTGGTAGACGTCGTCCACGTAGGACGAGAGCGAGTTCCAGCGGGAGTCCCCCACCTGGACCTCCGCGTAGCGCCGCTGGTACAGCGAAGGGCTCAGGGACTTCTCGACGGTCGTACGGATCTCGGCCAGCGAGGGCCAGATGTCCTTGAGGTAGACCGGGGAACCGTCCTTTCCGGCGCCAAGCGCAGTCGCAGCGAAGTCGAAGTCAATCCTGCCGGCGAGGGAGTAGGCCACCACCAGCATCGGAGACATGAGGAAGGAGCCCTTGGCCAGAGGGTGGATCCTCCCGTCGAAGTTCCTGTTGCCGGACAGGACGGCGACCGCGTAGAGGTTCCTGTCCACGATCTCCTTCTCGATCTCGGGAGCGAGTGGGCCGCTGTTACCGATGCAGGTCGTGCATCCGTAGCCGACTAGCGTGTAACCCAGGCGGTCGAGGTATGGGAGCAGTCCCGCGTTGGTCAGGTAATCGGTTACCACGGTGGACCCCGGCGCGAGGCTCCGCTTCACCCAGGGCTTCGGGGAGAGACCGGCATCAGCGGCCTTCTTGGCCAGCAGGCCCGCCCCGACCATCACGGTCGGATTCGACGTGTTGGTGCAGCTCGTTATGGCGGCGATGACAACGGCGCCGTCGCCGGGGAGAGCATTCGATGCGCGGCTGCGCTGCACGACCTGCTGGGTCCCGGACTGGGAGGCTACCGTGGCGGTTGAAGAGGTGCTTGACGGCAGGGCGCTCCTGTACTTTTCGAGGAAGGCCCTGCTGAAGGCCGGCACCGAGGACAGGCTTCGCCGCTCCTCGGGGTTCCTGGGCCCAGCGATGGAGGGCTCGATGCTCCCCAGGTCGACGACGAGGATTTCGGAGTACCTGGGCTCGACGTCGGTGATGAAGAGGCCGTTTGCCGAGGTGTACCTCCTCACCAGGTCGACAAGCGAGTCCCTGCCGGTCCCATTCAGGTAGGACAGGGTGTTCTCGTCCACAGGAGAGAATCCCACCGTGGCGCCGTACTCCGGCGACATGTTCCCCAAAGTGGCCCTGTCCGGGACCGAGAGCTCGCTGAACCCGTCTCCGAAGAACTCAACGAAGAGCCCTACTACGTTCTTCTGCCGGAGCTTCTCGGTGACCGCGAGGACCATGTCCGTGGGGGTGACTCCCTCCCTAAGGCGCCCCGTGAGCTTGACGCCGAGGACTCCCGGGACCTGCATGTGGTAGGGCTCGCCGAGCATGACGGCTTCCGCTTCGATGCCCCCGACCCCCCAGCCCAGGACGCCCAGACCGTTCACCATGGTGGTGTGCGAATCGGTGCCGATCAAAGTATCCGGGAACGCCTGCAGCCCTCCGCCGGCGTCCGAGGTGGCCACGACCCTCGAGATGTACTCGAGGTTCACCTGGTGGCATATGCCCTTGCCGGGAGGGAGGACCCTCATGTTCTTGAACGAGGACTGGGCCCACTTCAGGAGGGCGTACCTCTCCGAGTTGCGCTCGTACTCCCGCTCGAGGTTTACGGCGAAGGCCGTGTCGCTGCTCCAGGCGTCCACCTGGATGGAGTGGTCAATCACAAGGTCGACCGGCACCCTCGAGTTGATGGCGCTCGGCGACAGCCCGGACGCCCGCGCGGCGTCTCTCATGCCCGCCAGGTCCACCACCAGGGGCACTCCAGTGTAGTCCTGCAGGAGGACCCTGTACGGCATGAACGGGAGCTCACGCCCGACCTTGGAAGGCCAGGATGCCAGAGCATGGGCGCCTTCGGCGGCCCCGGCAACGCTGGAGGCGTGCCTCAGGGCGTTCTCGAGGAGTATTCGGATGGAGTACGGGAGCCGTTCGATTTCGTAGCCCAGCTCCTTCATCTTCAGCACGCTGAAGATCTGCGCAGGGCCCGAAGCGGTTTCGAGCCTCTGCCTGACGAAGTCCAGGTTCTCCGATGGCAAACTTGGAATGCGGGACGCACCGGAGACTGGCTCTATTTTAGTTTGGTTCTCCGGGCAATCAGCGCGCCGCACAGGAATCGATAAAAGCCCCGCTCCGACCAGCGGAAACTCAGTTTTCATGAGTGAAGAGAGAGGTTCTCGCAGGCCCAATCACCTTATTCACGAGAAGAGCCCCTACCTGCAGGAGCACGCGTACAATCCGGTCGACTGGTATCCATTCGGAAACGAGGCCATAGCCAAGGCGAAGGCCGAGAGCAAGCCGATCCTGCTGAGCATCGGCTACTCGTCCTGCCACTGGTGCCTCGTCCTGGCGAGGGAGTCCTTCGAGGACGCGAAGACCGCCGCCATGATCAACGAGAATTTCGTCGCGATAAAGGTGGACAGAGAGGAGAGGCCGGAGCTGGACGACTTCTACATGGCCGCCGTCCAGTCGATGGCCGGTCAGGGAGGGTGGCCGCTGAACGTCTTCCTGACGCCCGACCTGAAGCCCTTCTTCGGGGGGACCTACTTCCCGCCCGAGCCCCGGGAGGGCATGCCCAGCTTCATGCAGGTGCTCGAGTTCGTCATAAAGGCCTGGAAGGAGAAGCGGTCCGATGTCGTCCAGACCGCCAGCCAGATAATGGACGCGCTCAGGCTGAACTACCAGAAGACGTCGAGCGGGGAGGTGCCCGCGTCTGTGCTCGAGGCGGGCTACGCAACCCTGGTGTCGGCGTTCGACCCCGAGCACGGGGGCTACGGGGCCGCGCCGAAGTTCCCGGCAGCGCTCACCATGGGGTTCCTGCTCAGGTTCTACCACAGGACGAGGAAAGAGCTGGCTCTGAGGTCCGTCGTGAAGACGTTGGAGGAGATGGCCGCGGGGGGCATAAGAGACCACGTGGGCGGAGGGTTCCACAGGTACTCGACGGACAGGCTGTGGCTCGTCCCCCACTTCGAGAAGATGCTCTACGACAACGCGCTTCTGGCCAGGCTCTACCTGGAGGCCTATCAGACGACCCACGACGAGACCATGGTGCCGCCGGCCGCTGACGCGCTGTCCTGGATGCTGGTTGAGATGAGGGACGGCGAGGGGGGATTCTACGCCTCGCAGTCGGCGGACAGCGCCGAGGGGGAAGGGAGCTACTACACCTGGACCCCCGAGGAGGTGACCGAGGTCCTGGGCCAGCAGGACGCCGAGACATTCTGCTACCTCTACGGGGTCACGAGGCACGGGAACTTCGAGTCACACAGGTCGATTCTGCATGCCGCCCACTCCCCCGACGACGCAGCCCTCCGGCTCGCGATCACCCACTCCGAGCTCTCGACGAAGATCGAAAAGTGGAAGGCCGAGCTCTACCGGGCGAGGCTGAAGAGGCCGAGGCCGCCCACCGACAAGAAGGTGCTGACCTCCTGGAACGGGCTCGCGGTCTCCGCCTTCGCGAAGGCGGGCAGGGTGCTGGGCGACCAGAGGTACCTCGACGCCGCCGGGGGCGCCGCTGCCTTCGTCCTGAATCACCTCGTGAAGGACGGGGTTCTCTTGAGGAGGTACATCGACGGGGAGTCGGCGATGCCGGGGACTCTAGAAGACTATGCGTTCTTCGCCCAGGGGCTCATCGACCTGTTCGAGGCAGACGGCGACCCGAAGTGGCTGGAGGAGGCCGTGGCGCTGCAGCAGCGCACCCTGGAGCTCTTCCGCGACGCGGAGGACGGCGCGTACTTCTTGACCACCGAGTCTGTGCCTGCCAGGATCAAGGTGGGCTACGACGGCTCGACCCCGTCCGGGAACTCGGTGGCCATCACGAACGCGCTCAGGATATCCGAGCTGACGGGAAACGCCGAGCTGAAGGCCAAGGCACAGGAGTCGCTCAAGGCGTTCCACGAGAGCATGGAGGAGCAGCCATCGTCCCTCGCGAACATGCTGACGGCGCTCGACCTGGCCGTCAACGGCATGAAGGAGGTGGTGGTCACCGGCACCGACGGCGGATCGGTGGCAGCCATGGTAAGGGAGTTCGATGGCCACTTCGTCCCCGAAGCGGTCCTCGTCACGGCCACCCCCGCGAGGTGGGCCGCGCTCAGCCTGCTGACCCCGCTCCTGGAAGGGCGCGACCCCGCGAAGCCCGCGACGGTCTACATCTGCGAGAACAACGCGTGCAGGAGACCCGTGGACACTCCCGAGGACCTCCGAAGGGCTCTCGGGTAGGCGCCCTAGCGCTTTTTAGGCGGGAGGAGGGAGCCGGCCCCGATGGCCAAGGTCTGGGAGATCCGCGGCCTCTTCGGAAACGAGTATGCGATGGAGAACGCGGCCGAAGAGCTGAAGAAGCAGTCGGGGCTCGAGTTGGCGGTTCTCGACCGGAGGAACCTCTCCGTCAGGCTCGCCAAGAGGAACGGCGAGCTCGAGGGCGTCATCAGAAGGACCCTCGAGATCCACCACGGCTTCGTCGAGTCCGAGGCCCCACTCGGGGAGTACGACCGGAAGCGGGAAGCCATCAGGCAGAAGAAGCTCAGGGACTTCGAGGTCAAGAAGAAGGCCCAGGCGAAGGGTCACTAGCTGCATCTGCCGGGCCCGGTCCCCTTTCCGAGGGCCTTCGTTAGGTGTCTAATTGATATTATACGCGGCAATCATGGCGATGGAGAGAGAGATGGGTTTCCGCGACGTGTACCTCTACGGGGGTCCCGTCATGGCCCTTCCGGCGTTCCCGCACAGTGTGAACCCGTTCCTCTTCAGCCTCGCGGGTCTGTTCGTGGTCGCCCTCGTCTCCAACGCGACGCCGTTCTTCGGGGCGTCCTACGCCCTGGTCGCCATAACAGAGCTGATGGCATTCGGCTTCTCCATCGACGCTTTCATACTGGTCGTGCTGGTGACCGCGGCGGGAGCCGCCCTCGGGAAGCTGATCATCTACGGGGCGGCCAAGGGATTCGAGAGGAGGCTTTCGAAGAACAAGAACGTCCAGACTCTCGCCAAGTGGCTCGAGGACCAGCGCTTCCTGGTGGCGGTCTTCGTCTCCGCCGTGATTCCGCTCCTGCCTCTCGACGACTACATCTACATCGGGGCCGGCGCAGCCAAGACTCGGATCGTACCCATGTTCTCGGTTACCATCGCCGCGAAGCTGGTGAAGAGCGCGTTCGAGATAGGCCTGGGCTACCTTGGTCTCGTGAGGATTGTGAACGTCATGACGCACACGTTCGGCATGAATCGCCTGGAGTTCTCTGTCTTCCTAAGCATCCTGTTCATAGTACTCGGGATAGTCATTTTCACGATCGACTGGGAGACGCTTACCCACCGCCCGAAGGCCTCTGTCGCCGCCCCCGCCGCCGCCTAGACCGATCGGGTCGAGCGCGCCTACAGGGAAAGGATCGCCGATACGATTATAGTTCCAAGTCTGAGGCTATCGACATACGCGGGGGTCGCCCAGCCTGGTCAACGGCGCGAGGCTTAGGACCTCGTCCCTTAGGGGTTCGTGGGTTCGAATCCCACCCCCCGCACTCAGTCCTCCTTTCGTGTTCATTGCTTCATTCGAGCTGTAGAATCAGTTCCTCAGTTTCCCTTCCTCTTGCATTGGCAAATCCCTTTCCTTGCCCAACAATCTTGAATCCGCACTTCTGCAGGACGCGACGAGAGGCAGGATTATCCCTGGCGATATCGTGGAGTGTGCAGCAGCCCTGGAGCGTTGCTGGCGATCTGCGCCTAGGGCGCAGGCACCGGGAGCAGTACCGCGCGAGGCGACAATCTCCGCAATCGTTTCATTCCCTGACAGGAGGTTTGAAGGCCCCAGATTATATATCACAATTCACTCAGCATTGCTCATGTCCAAACTTGGCGACGCCAAGACCATGGGCGGCATCGGCGCGATCCTCCTCCTGATTCCGGGAGTGAGCATCGTCGGATACATTCTGATCCTCATCGCAACGAAGTACATCTCGGACGGAATAGGAGACAAGTCGATCTTCGACAACATGCTCTACGCCGTGGTCGCGGGCATCATCGGTGTCGCGGCCGGCGCCTTCATCATCTTCACCGGGGCCATATTCGGCATCTTCACGTTCGCGATGTCCGCAATCGGAGGAGTCATAGCGGGCCTCGCCGTTGCGTGGATAGCGCTGATCGTCTCGTCCATATTCATCAGGCGCGCCTACGACACGATGGCCACCAAGCTGAACGTGGGGATGTTCAGGACCGCGGGCCTCCTCTACTTCATCGGCGCAATCCTGACGATTGTGCTCATCGGATTCGTCATTCTCCTCGTGGCCGCAATTCTGCAGATCATTGCCTACTTCTCCATCCAGGAAGCGGCGCAAGGGGCGCAGCCTCAGCCCATGCCCCAGCCCACTGCGCAGACTGCCCAGCCGGGGATGAAGTTCTGTCCAAGCTGCGGAACTCAGCTCGCCTCGTCAGCCACTTTCTGCTCCAAGTGCGGGGCACAGCAGCCCTAGAGTTGCGCGGCTAGTCGAGAAAGACGGCAAGGCGCGACTGAGCCACACCAGTTCATTCAATTCGACGTCCTCCTGACGACGAATCACACGCGAAGTCGAGGTAGGCGATTCCAGGTGGCTGACAGGAAAAACCTGAAGGGACTCGAGCTTTGCGTCCAACGCACTCCGTCCCGCTACGCATGGTTGTCACTGACGACCGTATCAACGGATGCGATGCGCGCTGATCCCGCTCGACTTTGCTTCGGCGAACTATCGCCCTGACTGTCGCGCAAGAGTATAAAACACCAGAGTGATTCCGGAGGTTTCCATGTCGGCTAAGGCACCGGTTCTGGGCGGGCTTTCAGTGGTCGTGCTGGCAGGGGGGCAGAGCAGACGCATGGGGGCTGACAAGGCATTCCTGACGCTCCACGGTCGGCCATTCATCTCTTTGATCGTCGAAGAGGCGTCGAAGGTCTCGGACGACGTGATAGTCATGATAGGGCGGAAGGAGGAATCGAGATTCAGGGAAGCCGTCGGCGGAGCGGCGAGGGTAAGTGCGGACAGCACTTACCTGACGAATCCGATGGGCGGCATCGTTTCTGCTCTGCCGCTCGTGACGAACGAATACTCTGCCTTCCTGGCGTGCGACACGCCCTTCGTAAAGGCAGACGTGATCAGGCTTCTCTGGGAGTCTGCAAAGGGCCGCGACGCCGCGGTGCCTGCCTGGGAGGACGGCCGTATCGAGCCGCTCTGCGCGGTGTACAGCGTGGCGGCCCTCCGGGTAGCCATCGACAGGGCGCTGGCCGGGAACAAGCAGAGCCTTGCCGAGATGATAGGACTCCTGCGCCGCGTCGATTTCGTCAAGGTGGACGAGCTGAGGGAGGTCGACCCGGATCTTCAGTCATTCAAGAACTACAATTCAAGAGAGGAGTTCGACGCCCTCAAATCCAAACGATGAAAGGCACCGTGCCCGTCCCTGCGGGGACTACCACACTGTCCATGAAAGGACCGGACAACTCCCGTAGACCTTAGGGCACACAGATATATCGCGCCGAGAAAAAAGGAGCTCGGGCCTTGTCTAAGCTTTCTGCGTCAGAGTTCCAGACATGGGAGTCGCTCTACTGGCCAGACAAGGTGCCACGGACCAGCCAGCTGCCGGAGTCTCCTCTGGAATCGGTCATCGCAGGGCTCGATGCGCGGTGGAGCTACAAATCCTCCGCGTACTCTGTCCCACGCGAAGCTTTCGTCGGGCTGACAGACTCCGTCGCACTGAAACTAACAGAAGCCAACGCGAAGATGGCATCGGTCATGGCTTCGGATCCAATCATGGTGCTAGCGGCCGTGGCTGCGGCGTTCAAGACGGGGACTTCGGTGGAAGTGGTGCACGACCCGTCGAAGACACCGCCGAGCGGCGCAGTCACAATCGTCCAGGGCGGGAGGTCCTCCGACCCGAAGGGCGATTTCAAGGTCGAGAGCGCGCAGGCGGCCGGCGCGGCATGGGAACCATCGGATCCCGCCGTCTCCATCCTCTTCCCCGAGGACGCGAGGGCGATATACCCCCTTGGCGAACTAAGGAGCGCCGCCACTTCCTTCTCGTCGTTCCTCGGGCTCAGGGAAGAGCGCGGGGTCGCTCTGCTTGGTTCGATTCGTCGCGAGTTCGGCTTCTTCACGGCGTTCTCCGCCATGGTCACGGGGGTTCCGCTTCTGGTCCTCGACGACGTGAAGGGGTTGCAGTCGTCGTCCCCGAAGCCCTCGGTGATGTTTCTCGGGAGAGACATGGACGGAAACAAGGAGGGCTCTCTCGGGAGCTTCAGGTCAGTCCTCGGCGGCCTTCGCCGCGAGTTCGCCTACGTGGGAGTCGAGGGGCCGTCCGCCCCTGGTTTCACCCGGGGGCTCGAAAGGTCGACAGGGATACCCGTGCTGCAGATGTACGGCGTCTCGGGCAGGGGAATCGTGCTGTCGAACCCGAAGGAGTTCAACACCCACGGATCCGCGGGCATTCCCATTACCAACGCCGAAGCGATAATCGCGGACAACTACGAGGGCAACTGGACCAGGGACAGGATACTCATGGGCCCCGGGGTCGACGGCGAGCTCGTCTTCAGAGGCTCGTTTGTGGACAGCATGAAGGACGTCGGCGACCCCCGCCAGAACCCGGTCCGGGCGGCTATCCTGGGTCAGAGCACCGACTGGGTGACGACCGGCATAACCGCGAAGATGGATGAGAACGGTTACTTCTACGTCAAGGACGCGTCGTTCAGGTGAGGATGGGGAGAGATAGCATTGGACCTTCTCTTCACGACCCTCCTGGTGATTCACATCGGCGCCGCCGCCACCTGGGCCGGCGGGTCTACTATGCTCGAGCTCGCCTTCGAGCCGAAGGTCTCCACCATCTCGAGGATTCAGGCGAACCTGGTGGCAAGG
>Ga0335081_10003860_pt1 | contig 23617 bp, 19 predicted proteins | sample Lox_Sample_35_FD_206713 | JGI IMG/M metagenome (GOLD analysis project Ga0335081, IMG submission 206713) | Soil microbial communities from Loxahatchee National Wildlife Refuge, Florida, United States - Lox_Sample_3.5 | ecosystem: Environmental > Terrestrial > Soil > Wetlands | place: USA...
GCTCCATTTCTCGATCGGCGATCTCGTCGCGGTGTGGCGCACCGCCGTGCCCGGCGCGCTCCTGCAGGTCGCAGCCTCGGCCGCCCTGGGCTGGGGCGTCGGGCGCCTCGCCGGCTTCGCGCCCGAGGCGGCGGCGATCTTCGCCGCCTGCCTCGCCGTCGCCAGCACCGTCGTCGCGACGCGCGCGCTCGCCGAGCGCGACAAGCTCGAGACCGAGGCCGGCCGCGTCGCCCTCGGCTGGCTCGTCATGCAGGATTTGATGGTCGTATGCCTGCTGGTGATGCTGCCGGCGGGCACGGGCGATGCCGGAGGCGGCGGCGCCGCGCTCGCGCTGCGCCTCGCGCTGAAGCTCACCGAGGTCGTGGCCTTCGCCGCCGCCATGCTGCTCATCGGCCGGCGCGTCATTCCATGGCTTCTCACCTACACCGCGCGCGACGGCACGCACGAGCTGTTCCGTCTCGCCGTGATCGTCGTGGCGCTCGGGATCGCCTATCTCACGACCGAGCTCATCGGCGTCTCGCCGGCGCTCGGCGCGTTCTTCGCCGGCGTCGTCATCGCCGAGTCCGACGTGAGCCACCAAGCGGCCGGCGAATCCGTGCCGGTGCAGCAGATCTTCACGGTGCTGTTCTTCGTCTCGGTCGGCATGCTGTTCAACCCCGCGGCGTTCGTGCGCGTGCCCGTGCATATCGCGGCCGCCGCGGCCGCCGTCATCCTCGGCAATGGCGTCATCACGCTCCTCGTCCTGCTTCTGCTGCGCGCGGCGCCGCGAATGGCCGCCGACGTCGCCGCCGCCCTGGCGCAGATCGCCGAGTTCTCCTTCATCCTGAGCGCGCTCGCCGTCGCGCGCGGACTCCTGCCGCCCGAGGGCCGCGATCTCGTCCTGGCGGCGTCGCTCCTTTCGATCCTGGCACAGCCGTTGATGTTCCGCGCGGCGGCGGCTTTAGGCCCGCGGCTTGAAAAGATCGCTGTCCTCCGCCATTGGCACGCCGGCCGGCGCGAGCGGCGGCGGCGTGACGAGGCCCCGGTGTTCGAGGGGCACACGATCGTCGTTGGACACGGCCGCGTCGGCAGCATCGTCGCGGCGTCGTTGCGCAGCCGCGGCATCCGCTATGTCGTGGTCGAGCAGAACCTGCATTACGCGGAACAACTGCGCGAGGACAACATCCCGGTGATCTATGGCGATGCGGCCTGGTCCGAGGTGCTCGACGCCGCAGCACCCGAGCGCGCGCGCATGATCGTGATCGCCGTGCCGGAGAAGGGCGCGGCGCGGCGCATTCTCGCGAACGCGCGGCGCGCCAATCCCGAGATCGAGGCGGTCGTGCGCACGCACAGCCGCGAGGAGGCGGACTGGCTCGCCGAGAACGCGGTCGGGCGCGCCGTCATGGGCGAGCAGCACGCGGCCGAGGAGATGGCGAAGTACGCGCTCGATCGCCTCGCGCCGCGCTCGCGCGGCTAGGCGCTCTTCCGCGCGTCGAGCCAGCCCATCATCACACGATTGAACGCGCCGGGGTTCTCGACATTGGGGAAATGCTTAAGGCCGGGTAATTCCTCGCCGCGCGCGCCCGGAATGAGCGAGACGATGCGCTTGTTCGCCTCGGGCGGCGTGCCTGGATCCTCGGCGCCCCACACGACAAGCGTCGGCAGCCTGATCTGCGGCAGGCGGGCGGAGAAATCGAAATTCTGGATCGCCGCGACGCAGCCGCAGAACCCGTCGGGCGTGGTGGCCGATATGGTGTCGCCGATCTGCTTCAGGCGCGCCGGGTTCTTTGTCTTCATCGCCGGCGTGAACCAGCGCTCGAGTGTGCCATCGGTCAAGGGAGCGACCGAGTTCGCCTTGCGCACCGCGGCCGAGCGCTCGGCCCACGCGCCCGGTGGCGCCGGCGGCGTGGCGCAGCTCGTGTCGCAAAAAAGCAATGACTTGAGCCGCGCGCCGTGGCGGAGCGCGAGGCTGTGGCCGAACATGCCGCCGATCGAAAGCCCCATATAGTGCACGCTCGAGAGGCCCAAGGCTTCGAGCACGCTGGCCGTGTCGTCGGCGAGTTCGTCCATGGTGTAGTCGCCCGGCACCGGATCACTGCCGCCATGGCCGCGCATGTCGATGCGCAGGACACGCCAGCCAGCGTTCAAAAGCGGCGCCATCTGCTCGCCCCACATGCCGCTGTCCGACGCGAGCGAATGGGTGATGCACAGCACCGGCCCGCTCTCCAATCCTGCGAAATCGTAGTAAATGTGGCGGTTCTTGAGCGGCAGCAGCATCTCTTCCTCCTTCGTTGGCGCCCGACTAGTGCGTGCCCGCGCCAAGCTCCTTGGCGGCGTCCTTGGCGATGCTCAGGTCGGCATATTTCTTCACGTCGATGTCGGATTTGATGAAGCCCAACTCGCGCTGCGTCTTGATGTTGGCCTGGAGCACGTCGAGGTTCGGGAGCGCGTTGGGGTTCCTGTAGTAATCGTCCTTGGTGAAGAGCCATTTGTAGAAATCGGTCGGGCGTTTCGTCATGTCGGCGACGATCGCGACGCCTTCGGCGCGATGCTGCGGATCGTAGACATGGTGCAGCGTCGAAAGATAATCCGCCATGAAATCGACGAGTGCCGCGCGGTGCTCCTTGATGTAGGCGCCGCGCACGACGCGCATGATCATCTCGGTCTCGCCCATGCCGTCCTTCTGCGTGAAGAGCGTGCGCGCGAACGAGTGCAGCTCGGGGTCGTAGTCGAACGGCGAAGCGGCGGCGATGAGATCGACCTTGCCCTCTTTCAGTTCGGCCTTCATCTGCGGAAACGGCACCTCGACGAATGTCACGTCGCGCTTGTCGCGCAGGTTGTGCTTGGCGAGTGCCGCGCGCATCGCCATGTCGATGGCGCTGCCGGCCTCGTTCGAGGCGAGGACCTTGCCCTTCAAGCCCTCGATCGTCTTTATGCCGCTGTCGTTCTTCACCATGAAGTCGTTGGTGTGATAGCCGTCGACGCCGTCCATGAAGGAATCGGCGATGACGCGGATGTCGGTCAAGCCCGCATTCTCGATGGCGATGGCGAGCGTCGAGTAGGCGATCGCCGCCATGTCGAGTTCGCCCGCGGCGAGTGCCGTGACGATGCTCGAGGTGCCGGTGAAATGCGTAAGCTCGGGCTTGTAGCTTTTGCCGGCGTGCGGCGCGAGGCCGGGTTTCGCCAGCATGACCGGCGCAAGGTCCGACGGCACCACGACCCAGCCGATGCGGAGGGCCGGAGGCTCGTCTGCGCGCGCAGGCCCGAGCGACAGCGTGGCCAAGGCGGCAAAGGCCGCGATCCTGAGCGAGCGCATCATTCCTCCCGGTCTTTTCTTGCGTCCCTTTTACGCCGCGCCGCGCGCCGTGTCGATGATGCGGGCGGCGTCCGCGGCCTCATCATCGCGCCAGGCGACATGCCCGTCGGGCCGTACCAGCACGAGCTTCCGCTCGTAGAGACGCGCGGCTTCCTCGTGCGCGAGATCGACGCGGGTGAGCGGCACGCCGCGGGCGCGCGCAGCATCTTCGAGCGCGGACGCGTCGGCGCCAGGGTCAAAACGCAGCAGCACGAAGCCGCGGCCATAAAGGTCGAGGATCGAGCGCCCCTCGCTGAGCCAGATGTGCGGCGCGCGGTGGCCCGGCCGCGCGGTCTGCTCGTATGTCGAGACCGTATCGGGCGGCTCGGGCGTTCCGTCCGGCACGATGACGGGCGAGCCCTCGTAGCGATAACCCAAGTGAATGCCGAGCGTGAACCATTCGCGCTGCATGAGCGCGCTGAACTTCTCGCCGAATTCCCTGCGTGCGCGCTCGCCCGCGGGGCCGGGCTCGAACGCCTCGGGCGGCACGCGCTGCTCCCGTGGCGACAGCATGCGGCGCAGGTTGCCGCTCGCCTCGCGCACGTTGCGGATCGCGACCGGCCGGCGCTCGACCTCGTAGGAAGGAAGGAGCGCGGGGCCACCCCAGCCCGCGAGCATCGCTTCGAGCTTCCAGCCGAGATCGACCGCGTCCTGGATGCCCATGTTCATGCCGAAGCCGCCAGTGGGCGAGGTGAGGTGCGCGGCATCGCCCGCGATCAAGACGCGGGCCCTGCCGAAGCTCTCGGCCACCAGCTCGCGCCTGATCCACGGCACGATGGTCAGCACCTCGAACTCGAACCGGCGCCCCATCGCGCGCACGATGAGCTCGCGCACCTCGGCCTCATCGTACGTGCGCTTGTTCGCGTCGCCGACGATCGAGAAGCGAAAGCGGTCGCGCCCATTGATCGCGACGATCGTCGCGAACGTGCCTTCGGTGCCGATGCAGATATAGCGATAGGCCTCGCCCTTGCCGTGAAGCTCGAGGAAATTCGCGCAGCGGAAGATGGCGTTGGTGGTGTAGGTCAGGACCGGGTTGCCCGACATCTGGATGCCGAGCGTCTGGCGCACCGCGCTCGCGGCGCCGTCGCAGCCGACGAGATAGCGCGCCCGCACGGTCTCGCGTGCGCCGCTTCTCGGATCGGCGATGGTGGCGGTTACGCCGCTCTCGTCCTGCTCGAACCCGAGAAGCTCGGCGTGATAGCGCAGGCTCACATGCGGAAAGCTCGTGGCGAAGCGGTGCAGCACCGGATCGAACATGTCCTGCGGGCAGCGCTCGCGGTGCTGCGGGCTTTGCGGCGGCGGCCGCTCCCCGTTCATGCCGGGAAAGCGGTCGCGCCCGAACTCGAAGCCGCACACGGCCGAGACATATACATTGTCCTGCTGGTAATCGCGCGGATAGGGCGTCGCCTCGACCCATGGCACGATGCCCCAGCGCCGGCAGAACTCCATCGTGCGGATGCCGACGAGATCCATCTTCGGCTGGTAGATCGAGCCGTCGCCCTTCTCGATGAGGAGACACGGCACGCCGCGCCAGCCGAGTTCGCCGGCGAGCGCCAGCCCCACGGGTCCGGCGCCGACGATGAGCACGGGCGTGTCGATTGTCGCCATTTGCGGCTTGGCCTAAGGTCCGATCACATGAGCGAGCAGAACAAAGCACTGCGGCGCGCGCTTCACAAGGGCGCCGGCGTGATCGTTCCGGGTGCCTACGACGCGCTCGCGGCGCGGCTCATCGAGCGCGCCGGCTTTCCCGCCGTCTATGTCACCGGCGCCGGCATCGCCAACGCCTATCTCGGCGCCCCCGATATTGGCCTCGTCACGCTGTCGGAGCTTGCGGCCAACGTCGCCGCCATGCGCGAGGCGGTTGCCGTGCCGCTCATCGTCGATGCCGACACGGGCTTCGGCAACGCGCTCAACGTCGCGCGCACCATCCGCGTTTTGGAGCGTGCCGGCGCCAACGCGGTGCAGCTCGAGGACCAGGAGTTTCCGAAGCGCTGCGGCCATTTCGCCGGGAAGACCGTGATCCCGGCGGGCGAGATGGCGGCGAAGGTGCGCGCCGCGGTCGATGCGCGGCGCGACCCGGATTTCCTCGTCATCGCGCGCACCGATGCGATCGCGCCCAACGGGTTCGAGGACGCGCTTGCGCGGGCGCAGCTTTATATCGAGGCCGGCGCCGATCTCACTTTCGTCGAGGCGCCGCGGAGCGAGGCCGACATGGCGCGCATCCCGGAGGCACTCGCCGTGCCGCAAGTGGCGAACCTCGTCATGGGCGGCCTCACGCCGGTGCTGCCGCGCGCTGAGCTGCGGCGCATGGGCTTTTCGCTCGTGCTCTACGCCAACGCGGCGCTCCAGGCGGCGTGCTGGGCGATGAAGGACGTGCTCGGGCATCTCCACGAGAAAGGCTCGCTCGAAGCGGTTTCCAACCGCCTCATGCCGTTCGCCGAGCGCCAGGACCTCGTCGGCAAGCCCGACTGGGATGCGCTCGAGGCGCGCTACGCGCCGGAAAACTAGCGCCATGCCCCGTGCGTTGGTGATTGGCGGGTCGGTCGGCGGCCTCTTCGCCGCGTGCCTCTTCCGCGAGATCGGCTGGGACGTGGCGGTGTTCGAGAAGACCGCCGGCGATCTTTCCGGCCGCGGCGCCGGGCTCGGCCTGTCGCACGAGCTCTTCCAGGTGCTGCGCCGCGTCGGCGCCGAGGTTTTGCCCTCGTCCGGCGTGCCGGTCTCCTCGCTCCTGTGGCTCGCGCGCGACGGCCGCATGATGGAGCGCATTCCGCGGCCATGGCTCACCGGCGCGTGGTCGCGGATCTACCGCTCGCTGCGCGACGCGGTGCCCGACGCAATCGTGCAGCCCGGCCGCACGTTCGAGCGCGTCGAGCAAGGGGAGCGCGGCGTCATCGCACATTTCGCCGATGGCGGGCGCGAGGCGGGCGATCTGCTCGTCGGCGCCGACGGCGTCCATTCGACGGTGCGGCACCAATACCTGCCCGAGATCGCGCCGCACTATGCCGGCTACATCGCCTGGCGCGGCGTCATCGAGGAAAGCGAGCTCACGCCGGCCGAGCACGAGCTTCTGTCCGACTGCATTGTCTTCGCCTTTCCGCCCGGCGAGATGAGCCTCTCGATGCCGATCCCCGGCCGCGATGACGACGTGCGGCCGGGCCATCGCCGTTACTATTTCATCTGGTATCGCCCCGCCGACATGGGCGCGCTCGGCGCTCTTCTGACCGACGAGGCCGGCCGCACGCACGAGCTGGCGATTCCGCCGCCGCTCATCCGCGCCGAGGCGATCGCGGCGATGCGTGCCGATGCCGCGTCCCTGCTGCCAGCGGTCGTGGCCGGGATCGTCGCGCGCACGCGGCAGCCGCTGTTGCAGGCGATCACCGATCTCGAAGTGCCGCGCATGGTGTTTGGCCGCGCGGCGCTTATTGGCGATGCCGCCTTCATCGCGCGCCCGCATGTCGCGGCCGGCATCACCAAGGCCGCGCTCGATATCGTCGCTCTCGTCGAGGGCCTGGCGGCAACGCCGGGCGACATTCCCGGCGCGCTCGCCCGATTCGAGGGCGAGCGGCGCGCTTTCGGGCAGGCGCTCGTCGACTACTCGCGCATGCTGGGCGCCGCCTCGCTCGCCGCCGAGGCGTCGCGCGACCCCGCCGACGTCATGCGCCGCTATGGCGCGCCCCATCTCCTCAGGGACAGCGATCGCAGCGCGCTGGCCTGACCCCATTCCATGCGCGTGGCGAGGGGCTGGGATGTCAGGCCGGTGCTTGGCAAATACGTCAACCATGCTTACCTTTGCTGCAGTGCAACAATCATTGCGGAGAAAAGACATGTTGTCCCGTCTTTTCAAGGCCTTGGCCGAGCGCTACGAGGATTGGCGCCGGCGCGAGCAGGCCTATCGGGAGCTCTCCGCCCTCGATGACCGCTCGCTGGCCGACATCGGCATCAGCCGATCGGAAATCCCCTATGTGCTGGCCCACCGGGTCGAGCGCGCCGTGCCGCCTGCCGGAGCGCCGATTCGCGGCTTCCGGCACGCCGCCTAGGCAAGATCGCCTCGGACGGAACCGCGGACAGCGGCTCCGCCCGATCCGATCTGGCCGAAAGCGCGCGCCGGCCCTCGACGCCCGGGTTTCGCTCGGGCAAAGTAGCGCGCGATGGCGCAGGCCCATGGCCATGAGCACGCCCACGGCGGCCACCAACACGGCGGCCACGCTCATGGCGGCCCCGCCGGCCATCCTCACCATTATCACGACGCCACGCCCACGCTGCTCGCGATCGGCACGGCGCTCAACCTGGGCTTTGTCGCGGTCGAGACCGTTTACGGCGTGCTCGGCCATTCCGTGGCGCTTCTGGGCGATGCCGGGCACAATCTTGGCGACACGCTGAGCCTCGGCGCCGCCTGGGCGGCGAGCCGGCTTGCGCGGCGCAGCCCGAGCGTGCGCTACACCTATGGGCTCGGCAGCTTCTCGATCCTCGTCGCGCTTTTCAACGCGATCGTCCTGCTGATCGCCGTCGGCGCGATCGTGCTCGAGGCGGCCGAGCGCATCGTGACGCCGGCGCCGGTGATGGGATTGACCGTGCTGGTGGTGGCGCTCGTCGGTGTCGCGATCAACGGCGCGACCGCACTGCTGCTCGGCCGCGCGGCGCACGGCGACATCAACGTCCGCGCGGCTTATGTGCACATGTTGGCCGACGCCGCGGTGAGCCTCGGCGTGGCACTCTCGGGCGGCGTCATCCTTTTCACCGGCTGGCTGCGTCTCGATCCGATCGTCAGCATCGTGGTCGCGGTGATCATCGTGGCCGCGACCTGGCGGCTCCTGCGCCAGTCGCTCGACATGGCGCTTCAAGCCGTGCCGGCGACGATCGACGCCGAGCGCGTGCGCGAGCACCTGTCACGCGTCAAAGGCGTCGCGGCCGTGCACGACCTCCACATCTGGCCGATGAGCACGACCGAGACCGCCTTGACCGCGCATCTCGTCATGCCGGCGGGCCATCCCGGCGACGAAACCTTGGCCGCGATCGCGACGGAGCTGTTCGAGCGCTTCGCCATCGGCCACGTCACGATCCAGGTCGAGATCGATCCCGAGCACGCCTGCCGCCTCGCGCCCGACCACGTGGTGTAGAGAAGGTAGCTGTCATTGCGAGGAGCGCAAGCGACGAAGCAATCTGCCGGGGATTGCTTCGCTCCGCTCGCAATGACAGGAGCAACTCACATCACGAAAACGAGGAGCCCGAGCGCAATCGCGCCCGCCGCCCAGCAGTAATAGGCGAACGGGTCGAGCGCCTCGAAATCGTGGCGGCGGAAATAGCGCATGAGGAAGGCGACGCTCGCCCATGCGGTGAGCCCGGCGACCACGCCGGCGATCCAGGCGATGCTGCCGATCCCCTGGTGCGCGTGGAGAAGCTTCGGCACTTCGAGCACCGCCGCGCCCAGGATGACGGGCGTCGCGATGAGGAACGAGAAATGCGCGGCCTCGCGGTGATGGAAGCCCAGCAGCAGCCCGCCCACCATCGTGGCGCCCGAGCGCGAGATGCCGGGGATGAGCGCCGCGCTCTGCCACAGGCCGATCAACAGCGCCTCGCCCCAATGCATTTCGGTGAGATTGCGCTCGCCGCCGGAGCCGCGCCGCAATCGCTCACCTGCGAACAGCACGAAGCCGTTGACGATGAGGAACACCGCCGCCGCCGCCGGCGCGCCGAAGAGCGAGCGGAACCACTTCTCGAGCGTGAAGCCCAGGATCACGGCCGGAATCGTCGCCACCACGATAAGGAAGAGGAGGCGCCAGTTGGCGTGCCGCTCTTCGGGCGTTCCCGCGGCCACGAACGCCGTCGCGATCTCCCACCAGTCGCGCCAGAAATATCCCAAGAGCGCCGCCGCGGTGCCGAGATGCAGCACCACGAGAAACGGCAGATAGTCGGGCGCGTCCTGGTCGATGTGCCAGCCGAGGAGACGCGGCAGCACGACGGCGTGGCCGAGGCTCGAGACCGGGAAGAGCTCGGTCACGCCTTGCAGGATGGCGGTGATGATCGCTTGCAGCGCGGTCATAGGCTGAGTTTGCTCCGGGACAGGATGAGGGTGGACCAGCCGGCGACAAGAATGCGCCGGGCGAGAACGAAGCGGCGAAGACGATGCGCGGCGAGGACGGCGCTCTCCTGCCACGGCAGGAAGCCGCCGAGGACCACGACGCCGCCGGGCGCGAGTGCCGTCGCGAGGTCGCGCGCCATCAGCATAAGCGGCCGCGCCAGGATGTTCGCGACTACGAGATCGTAAGGCGCGCGCGCTTTTAGGGCCCGCGCACGATAGCTTGCGGCACGGAGCGGGCGCAGGAACGGCTGAAGCGAGTTCACGCTGGCGTTGCGCGCGGCGACGCGGACGGCCTCGGGATCGATGTCGGCGAGTGCCACCGGGCGCCGCCACGTCTTCGCTGCGGCCATGGCGAGAATGCCCGTGCCGCAGCCCATGTCGAGCACGCGCCGGAAGCGCCGCCGCCGCGCGAGCCGGTCGAGCGCCAAGAGCGCCCCCCGCGTCGAGCCGTGCTCGCCGGTGCCGAAGGCGGTCGCGGCGTCGATCCTGAGCGCGATCGTTCCGTGCGGCGCGCGTCCGCGCCAGCTCGTCGGATGGATGAAATAGCGGCCGGCCGCGACCGGGCTGAAGCTCTTCTGGTTCTCGTCGAGCCAGTCGCGTGGCGGCAGCCGCTCGATGAGCACGGACGGGACCTCGCCACGCTCGAGCCATTGCAGCGCGAGATTGGCCTCGAGCGCCGCGCGATCGGGTTTCTGGCGCGCCAGTCCCTCGACGCGCCAGTCTTTCTCGACGGCGAACGCGCTCACGCTTTCGACGACGGGATCGAGCGCGCGCGCCGCGGCCTCGGCGCGGTCGGCATCGCGCACGGAGACGAGGACGCGCCACAGCGCGCTGCCGGTCCGCGCCACGTGGCTCACGCCTTTTCGACGAAACTGTCGATCACCATCTTGTCGCCGGCCTTGTCGAACGCGATGGCGAGCTTGTTGCCGTCGGCGCGCCCGACGGTGCCATAGCCGAACTTCTGGTGAAACACGCGGTCGCCCGCGGCGAAGCCGCCGGGCGGCGCGCGGCGCGGCGGGGCAGGGGGCGCCAACGTCGTGCGCGCGGCCAAGGCCATGCGCACGGCTTCGAGCCTCGGCCGCGCGCCGATGCTCCAATCCTCGCCCAACGCGTCGGCGCGCGGGTAGAGGCCGGGCTCGGCGTGCGCCTCGGCATGCTCGGCCGGCAGCTCGCCAAGAAAGCGCGAGGGCAGCGTCGGCTGCCACTGCCCGTGAATGCGCCGCACGGCGGCATAGGACACGAACACCCGCTTGCGCGCGCGCGTCAGCCCGACATAGGCGAGGCGCCGCTCCTCCTCGAGGCCTTTCAATCCATGCTCTTCCATCGAGCGCTGATTCGGAAAGAGCCCTTCCTCCCAGCCCGGCAGGAATACGATGTCGAACTCGAGCCCCTTGGCGCTGTGGAGCGTCATGAGGCTCACCATGTCCTGCGTCCCGCCCGCGACATTCTCCATGACGAGGCTCACATGCTCGAGGAATCCCGCGAGGCTGTCGAACTCGGCCATCGCCGTCACGAGCTCGCGCAGATTTTCAAGCCGCCCCGGCGCGTCGGGTGAGCGGTCCTGCTGCCACATCTGCGTGTACCCGCTCTCGTCGAGCACGGTGGCGGCAAGCTCGGGATGAAGCTTCGCCTCGGCGAGATTGCGCCAGCGCGCCAACGCGATGAGGAAATCACCGAGCGCGCGCTTTGCCGCGGGCTTCAATTCGTCGGTGCCGAGAAGGCGGGCCGCCGCTTCGGTCAACGGCATGCGTTCGGCGCGCGCAAGCGTGTGCAGCGCCTGCAGCGTCTGGGTCCCGATGCCGCGGCGCGGCACGTTGACGATGCGCTCGAAGGCGAGATCGTCGGCCGGCTGATGGATGAGGCGGAGATAGGCCAACGCGTCGCGGATCTCCTGCCGCTCGTAAAAGCGCGGGCCGCCGACGACGCGATAGGGCAGGCCGAGCGTGAGGAAGCGCTCTTCGAACTCGCGCGTCTGGAAGCCGGCGCGCACCAGGATCGCGATCTCGTGCAGAGCCTCGCCCTTGCGCTGCTGCGCCTCGATCTCGTCGCCGACCCAGCGCGCCTCCTCGATGCCGTCGCGCAGGCCCTTCATCACGACGCGCTCGCCCTCGCCGCCCGACGTCCACAGCGTCTTGCCGAGCCGGCCCTCGTTCTTGGCGATGAGACCGGAGGCCGCCGCGAGGATGTGTGGCGTCGAGCGATAGTTCTGCTCGAGCCGGACGATCTTGGCGCCGGGAAAATCCGCCTCGAAGCGAAGGATGTTGCCGATCTCGGCGCCGCGCCAGCTATAGATCGACTGGTCGTCGTCGCCGACGCAGCACAGGTTCTTGTGTTTTTGCGCAAGCAGCCGAAGCCACAGATACTGCGCGACGTTCGTGTCCTGATATTCGTCGACGAGGATGTAGCGGAAGCGCTCCTGGTACTGCTCGAGGATCGCGGGGTTGGCGCCGAAGAGCGTGAGGTTGTGGAGCAGAAGGTCGCCGAAATCGGCGGCGTTGAGCGTCTGCAGCCGCTCCTGGTAGAGCCGGTAGAGCGCGATCGCGCGTCCGTTCGCGATCTCGCCGGCCTCAACCTCGGGCACCTTGTCGGGCACGAGCCCACGGTCCTTCCAGCGCTCGAAGAGGGCAAGAAGCGCGCGTGGCGGCGCCGTGCGGTCGTCGACGCGCTCGGCCTCGGCGATTTGCTTCACGAGGCGGAGCTGGTCGTCGGCGTCGAGGATGGTGAAGTTCGATTTGAGCCCCACCGCTTCGGCATGGCGGCGCAGGATGCGGGCGGCGATCGAGTGAAACGTGCCGAGCCAGAGCCCGTCGGCGGCGCGGCCGATCATGCGCTCGAGCCGCTCCTTCATCTCGAGCGCGGCCTTGTTGGTGAAGGTGACGGCGACGATCTGCGAGGGGAAGGCGCGCCGCGACGCGAGGATATAGGCAAGCCGCGTCGTCAGGACGCGCGTCTTGCCGGTGCCGGCGCCGGCCAGCACGAGGACCGGCCCGTCGATCGCCGCCACGGCCGCGCGCTGCGCCTCGTTGAGCCCGGCGAAAAACTGCGCCTCGGCGGTCGCGACCGAATGATCCTGCATGGAATGTATATAGCTTAGCCGTCAGCCGTCAGCCATCGCCCGTCCGCTTTCTTTTTCCCGCCCGAGTCGCCGCTAAAGGGCCATTTCTGGGCCTTTTGGGGGCCTTCGCGAGGATGGCGGGCGATCGCCATGGCAAGGGCGGATAGCTGACAGTCGCCACGCGATAGCTGTTAAACTCCCGCTTCCCGGAAACCCCGCCTCGTCCCCGTGCACAACGCCATCATCATCCTCGTGTCCATCTTCGCCTATCTCGGCATGGCGGCGGGACGCTTGCCGTGGCTGCAGGTGGACCGCACCGGGATCGCGCTTCTGGGCGTCATCGCGCTGCTCGGCACCGAGACGACGACGCTCGACCAGCTCGGATCGAGCATCGATACCTCGACCATCGTGCTGCTGTTCGCGCTGATGATCATCTCGGCGCAGTTCGCGGTCGCCGGCTTCTTCGATTTGTGCGCCGGCTGGGTCGTGACGAAGCGCGCGAGCCCGGCGCTGCTCTTGGCGTTGACGGTGGGCGTGTGCGGCGCGCTCTCGGCGCTTTTGATGAACGATATACTCGTCTTCGCGATGGCGCCGCTCCTCGTCGCGGGCGCGCGCTCGCAGGGGCTCGACCCGCGGCCCTTCCTCATCGCCCTGTGCGGCGCAAGCAACGCCGGCTCGGCCGCGACCCTCATCGGCAATCCGCAGAACATCCTGATCGGCCAGCTCGGCAATCTCGGCTTCGGCTCCTTCCTTGGCGCCTCGCTCGTGCCCTCCGTGGTCGGGCTTGTCGCGTTCTTCGCCGTGATCTGGCTCCTCTGGCACGACCGCATCGACGGCACGGTGATGGCGGCGTCGCGCGAGATGCCGGACATTCCCCGCCATCCCTTCGACAAGAACCAGACGATCAAGGGTCTGGGCGCCATGGCCGTGCTGCTGGTGCTGTTCATGACGCCCATTCCGCGCGAGATCGGCGGGCTCCTGATCGCGGCGGTGCTGCTTTCGAACCGCAAGGTCACGAGCCGCACGATGATCGCCGGCGTCGACTGGCCGCTCCTGCTGCTGTTCGTATGTCTCTTTGCCATTACCGGCGCGCTTGCCGACACCGGCATCCCCTATCGGGCGCTGTCATCGTTCGAGCAGCATTCGCTGCTCCCCGACAATCTTGCCGTGCTGGCGCCGCTCACGCTCTTTTCGAGCAATGTCCTCGGCAACGTGCCGTCGGTGATCCTGCTGCTACAAGTGTGGCCCAACCCGCCGCAGGGCGCGCTCTACGCCCTGGCTGTCCTGTCCTCGCTCTCGGGCAGCCTGCTGCTGACGGGCTCGCTCTCGAACCTCATCGTGATCGAGCGCGCCGAGACCTATGGCGTGCGGCTGAGCTTTGGCGACTATGCGCGCGTCGGCATTCCGGCGACGCTCATCTCGGTCGGATTCGCGATGGCGTGGCTCGCCTGGGGCGGCTGGCTGCCGTGGGTTTCGGGTGGCGGCTGAGCATGCCCAACGGCTGATCCACGCCACGCCGATCTGGCGCAGCATGACGCATCTCCGCAGGGTTGCTACAATCCTTCGCGGGAGGCCGCATGGCTGAGGAGCGGGTCGAACGGCGGTTGGCGGCAATCCTGTGCGCTGACGTCGCCGGTTACTCCCGGCTCATGGGCAGCGACGAAGAGGGCACGCTCGCGGCCCTGAAGGCGCATCGGCGCGAACTCATCGATCCACTCGTCGCTCAGCACCAAGGCCGCATCGTCAAGACGACCGGCGACGGGATCCTCATCGAGTTCGCCTCGGTTGTTGACGCTGTGCGCTGCGCCGTCGTGGTGCAGCAAGGTATCGAGGATCGCAACGCGCAAGTGCCGGAGGGGCGGCGCATCTCCTTTCGCGTTGGCATCAATCTCGGGGACATCATCGTCGACGAAGGTGACATCTTCGGCGACGGCGTGAATGTGGCGGCACGGCTGGAGGCGCTGGCCAAGCCCGGCGAGATCTGCGTGAGCGGCTCGGTGCGCGAGCAAATCGGCGAGAAGCTCCCGATCGGCTTCGCCGACATGGGCGAGCACGGTGTCAAGAACATAGCGCGTCCGATCCATGTCTATCGGGTCGAGAGCCGTGGCGAGGCGGCTCTTCCACTTGCCGCGGCGGAGAACGCCATGCTCGCGCTCCCGGACCGGCCCTCGATCGCGGTGCTGCCGTTCCAGAACATGAGCGGGGACGCCGAGCAGGATTATTTCGTCGACGGGATGGTCGAGGACATCATCACCGGCCTCTCGCGCGTGAAATGGCTCTTCGTCATCGCCCGCAATTCGAGCTTCGTCTACAAGGGCAAGGCGATCGACGTGAAGCAGGTCGGGCGCGAGTTGGGCGTGCGCTACTTGCTCGAAGGCAGCGTCCGTAAGGCGGGTAACCGGATTCGCATCACGGGTCAGCTCATCGAGGCGGACATGGGCCGGCACATATGGGCCGAACGCTATGACCGCGACCTGACCGATATTTTTGCGCTCCAGGACGAGCTCACGATGACAGTGGTTGGGGTCATCGAGCCGAGCCTGCGCCAAGCGGAGATCGAGCGCGTCAAGCGCAAGCGGCCGGACAATCTCGATGCCTACGACCTCGTGCTGCGCGCCATACCCTACGCCTACCTGGCGATGCCGGCCGAGGCCGCCAGCGCCCTGCCATTCATCGAGAAGGCGCTGGCGCTCGAGCCCAATTACGCGCTGGCGCACGGGCTTGCTGCCTTCGTGCACGAGATCATGTTCGTGCGCGGCGGGCAGCGCGAGGAAAACCACGCGGCGGCGCTGCGTCATGCGCACGCCGCCATCGCGAACGGACGCGACGACGCGATGGCGCTGAGCTTCGGGGCCTTCGTCATCGGCATTATCGCCCACGACCGTCGTGCCGCGCTCCAGGCATTCGAAGCGGCGATCGCGCTAAGTTCGTCCTGCGCGTTCGCCTATGGTCACGGTGCGGTCATCATTGCGCTCGGCGGCGATCCTGAGCGCGCCATCGAGTGGGGCGAGCGCGCGTTGCGCCTCAGCCCCATAGACCCTTTCAACTTCGGACCCTACTTCGCGATTGCGCTCGGTCACTTCCAACTCGGTCATTATGAGGCGGCGGCCGAGGCTGCACGCAAGACATTCCAGGCTAATCCCACCTGGAGCTATGCGCACATGGCGCTTGCGGCAACTTTGACCAAGCTGGGCCACGTCGAGGAGGCAAAGGCGGCTGCCCGCCGTGTCCTCGAACTTCAGCCCGGCTATACGATCAGCGGCATGCGCGCCGCGGTCCCCGTGGCTCCTGTTCTCGCGGAGCCTTTGACCGAAGCGCTGCGTGCCGCAGGCCTGCCCGACAAGTGACCGATGAATTCACGTCAAGGGTAGGCGAAGGCGGCTAGACCTTCGCCGCTTCCTTCTCGTCCGCTTCGATCGCAACGCGATTGCGGCCTTCGCGCTTGGCGCGGTAGAGCGCGGCATCGGCGCGTTCGACGAAGGTCGAGAGCGGCTCGCCCGGGCGATATTCGGCGGCGCCGAAGGAAAGCGTGATGCCGCCATAATCCTGGTTCTTGTCGCGGCCCACGAGCTTGCGCCGCGTCAGCCCCTGGCGGATATGCTCGGCGACGACGGTCGCGTCGGCGAGCGCGGTCTGCGGCAGGATGATCGCGAATTCCTCGCCCCCGAAGCGCGCCGAGGTGTCGCGGCCGCGCACGGAATCGGTCAGCGTCTTCGCCACGAGGCGCAGCACCTGGTCGCCGATATGGTGCCCGTAGGTATCGTTGAAGCGCTTGAAATGGTCGATGTCGGCGATGAGGAGGCAGAGCTGCTCGTCATTCTCCATGGCGTCGCGCGCGGCTTCGCGCAGCCTCGTCTCGAACGACTTGCGGTTCGGAATGCCGGTCAGCGCGTCGGTCAGCGCCTCGCGCTGCACTGTCTCCAGATGCTGCTTCAGCTCGCTCACTTCGCCCGAGGCCTTGGTGAGCTTCTCCTCGAGCGTGCGGTTGCGTTCGGCGACGCGCTGCGTCTCGACCACGAGGTCAGCGACGAGCGCGCGGATGTCGGTGGCTTCGCCGGTCTCGCCGATCGCCTCGGAGAAATCATCGAGCGTGCGGCCGAACGCGGTGGCGTCCCCGCTCGAGGTCTCGACGAGCTTTCTCACCTGGTCGACGATGTGGGTGAGGCGGCCGCCCGCGTCGCTCAGGATGCCGAGCTGGCCCGTGGCGTCGAAGAAGCGCGCATAGAGCTCGGCGTTGAGGTCAGGCGTGAAGTTCTGCTTGTTCGAGATCAGGATGTCGAGCGTGCGCGTGAGCTCGGGCTGGGTCCCCGCCGCATAGGTGTACCAGACCGCGTAGTTCTGCGGCGTCGGCGAAACCTCGTGGCCGAGCATGGCTTTGATCGCCTTGTCGGCAAGCTCTAGCGAAAGTTGGTTGTCGGCCGGCCCGATCATCGGAAAGTCCCTGTCCCCCGGCCTCTTCTAGCCCTGGAACAGTTAAGGTTCCGCCAAGATCGAACGGTTAACGGCGTTTCAAGCCGATGACGTGGCCGGCCTGGGGCGGCCGGGGCAGGGCGCGGTGCGCCGCCGCCAGGGCCGCAAGCCGCGCCCGCGTCTCCTCCGCCCAGGGCGCCGCGCGGCGCGTCTCGAAGCCCACATGCAGCATCATGAGCTCGTTCGTGGCGGCGAGGAAGCCGCGGCCCGCGTGGTACATCGCATGAAAAAGGTGGGCGCGCTTGTCGTCGTGGTCGAGGACGAGCGTCGTGATGCGGAGCGGGTCGCCGGCGATGAGCTCGTGTTCGTAGGTTACGTGCGCCTCGACGATGAAGATCCGGCCGATCCGGTGCTCGACATAACGCCAGTCGACGCCGAGCTGCTCCGAGATCGTGTCGGTCGCATGATCGAAGGCGACGAGGTAGTAGCCGACGTTCATGTGCCCGTTGCCGTCGACCCATCCGGGCTGCACGGCCGCGCGATGGCGATCGAACGGCGCCGCGAGGTCCAAGGGCGGAAGCGGATAGGGAAAGCTCATCGGGGGTCCAGTCTAACCCTCTCTCCTCGGGGAGAGGGCAGATGAGGGGGCAAGCCGCTGGAAGCTTCGCGCGTCCTTCGACTTCGGCCCCTTCGTCAAGCTCAGGGGCAGACGCTCAGGATGAGGAACTTTCTCTAGGCTTCACAAAAACCCCTCATCCTGAGCGGAGCGCGCAGCGCGGCGGTATGGTGTAGGAAACGCCACTAGGCTTTTCCCGGTCCTGTCCCCTCGCAATCCGGCAAAGTTCTCCATAGCGGCTGATACCCGCGTGCTTCGTAATCTGGAATATCAAGATCAATCGTATGGCCGCCAGGATACTGGGTACGGACGGCGTACGGCGCCCCACTTTTGGAATGGAGAATACAAATGCCGGTGGGCATTGAAATTGTCGTCTCCTATTGAAATCGCAACCGCGCATACACTGCTTTAATGGTCGCCCCCTCGGCTTGGTGGGCGCTCGTCGGCTCAACACGATTATCGGATAATAATCCGCGTGAAAATTTCGCCTGAAGTTTTGGGACCCACGTTCCGACCCTCGATATATACGAGAAGGCAAGCGTGAGGGGCGACCGCAGGTCGTTTAGCAGCACAGCAGCGCGCAAGCAACGTTACTCCGGTCGCGGCGACCGATGCGCCATCGCCGGTTCGATCTTAATCCCCCCGCCGTCGCCCTTGTAGATCAGATCGAAGATGTTGGCCGCAGTCTGAAGCCACTTGATCCGATCATCGCGCGACCAATCTGTGTCGGCCGCAGGCAAGCGATCTACGAGGCCACGGAGCAGGGGATCGAGAGGCGGCTTCCCGCCGCCACTGCCTCCCGGTTTTTCATCTGTCCATTGTCCTGCCTGCGGCTCAATCGGCTTTGTCGTTGGTGTGGCGCTGAACGATGGCCTGACAAGCCGATCCTCCCCATGGATAAAGAATCCGGCTTGCTTGGCCGAGCGCATGAATGCCTGACGCGCTTTGTCGGTCTGCTTGGCGGCGACTCCGAGCGCCAACATCTCTCGTTCCATCGCGGCGGGGGGTGGAAGCGTGAATCCCTTGTACTTTTCGTGAATGGCACCGTAGAGCGGCACCGACAAAAACGCCTCGGCTCGAGCCTCAGCCTCGGTCGTCGGGTCAACGATGCGAAGGCCGAGCGGAGTCAGCGTCACCGCCCCGCCCGCGCGCTTGGCAATGCGGAACGTGCCTGCGTTGGAGACGCGTCCATTGAACGCGCCGCCCGTCATCGACACGTGCAGATACGCCGCGAGCTGGTCGAGCGTACAAGACATCCCGGCGTTCTGGTGGAGGGTTTTGGCGACCCCCACCGCGTCATCCAGGTCGTTGTAGGGAAATTCGATGGTCGAACGCTCATAGGTGCGTTTCCCATCTTGAGATTGAGGCGTGCCAGCGGCCCCATTCTCGGTCTTGGTCTGTTCCACCGTCATTCGGCGCCATCCTTCCTTCCGCAAGGGTGCGGCTGAGGATCAATATAATGGCGGCTGGCTCTGGGCGCAAAAGAAAAATGAGTGATCGCGCATTTTATTCTGGCGATTTCCTCAGAAGGCGCTACAATGGCCCCATGCTCAACCGGGCTGCAACGCAAGAACGCCTCCCCTGCGAGATCGCGGGGGAGGCGCTTTGCTGCGCGGAGACGTGGCAGAGCGGCTTATTGCACCGAGCTTACCCCTCGGCGAGCGCTACGGGCGTCCAACCCCTCCAAGCGCTCCGTGGGTTCGAAACCCACCGTCTCCACCAACCAAAGGCGGGACCGGAAGCTGTTGACGCAGCCGCCGGTCCCTGGATCGAAGCAACCGGACTGGTCCCGGCCACCCTGATCGTTCGGCGGATTATAGCGGATTTGACGGTCCGCCTCCACCGGGCCGAGGGCCAATCCCCCAACATGGATTGGTCCCATGCAGCACTTTTTGAAGCAGGCGGCTGCCCGCACGTTATCGCTCGCTCAGGTCATGCGGATGACCGAGCCGGAAGCGGAAACCCTCTTTCGCAAGGTACGTTGGCCCGAGACTGACGGCGAGCCGGTCTGCCCCAACTGCGGCAGCTTGAAGGTCTATGACTGCCGCCGTCCGAACGGCGCGCCTCGTTGGCGCTGCAAAGAGTGCCGCGCCGATTTCTCGATCACGTCGGGGACCATCTTCGCCTCGCACAAGATGCCGCTACGTGCGTATCTCGCCGCCGTCGCGATCTTCTGCAACGAGGTAAAGGGCAAGAGCATGCTCGCCCTCGGCCGCGATCTTGGCTGCCAGTACAAGACCGCGTTCGTGCTGGCGCACAAGATGCGCGAAGCGATGGCCGCTGACATGCACGGCGTCAACATCGGCGGCGACGGCAAAGAGGCGGAAATCGACGGCGCGTATTTCGGCGGCTATGTGAAGCCCGCGAACCGCAAGATGGACCGCAAGGACCGGCGGCTCCTAGAGAACCAAACCGGCAAGCGTCAGGTGGTCGTGGTCGCACGCGAGCGCGGCGGGCGCACGCTGGCGCAAGTGTTCCCGAGCGAAGCGGCTGGCCTCAGTTTCATCCGCGAGCGCGTGGCGGTCGGGACGCATCTTCATGCCGACGAAGCGGGCGGTTGGAATGACCTTCACGCTCGTTACGAAATGGTACGCGTCAATCACCAGGAGGAATACCGGAGCGCAGACGGCGCCTGCACCAACGTAGCGGAGTCGTTTTTCAGCCGTCTGCGCCGCGCCGAAATCGGACACCACCATCATCTGAGCGGGCCGTATTTGGCACGCTTCGCCCAAGAGGCGGGATGGAGGGAGGACAACCGGCGCCTCGCCAACGGCGAACAGGCCCGCGCCGTCGCTACGCTCGCGATGCGTTGCGGCAAGTCGGAACAGTTCTGCGGATATTGGGAGCGGTCGGAGAAGCGGCCATGACCACGAACAATGCCTTTGCCGTATCGGCATTGAAGCGGCTTCACGTCGAGCTCGGCCGCGCGATGAAAGAGACGCGGCGCGAGGCGGCGAAGATTACCGAGCGCATGGTGCATGTCGAGGCAGTCTTGAAGATGCTGGAACCCGGCTTCGACCTTCGGACGGTCGTAGGTCATCGACGCCCGAAGCACGTAACGCCGTACCGGCGCGGCACTGTATTCCGCGCGGTTCTAGACGCGCTCCGCGAGGCGGATCATCCCCTCACGTCACGCGAAATGGCTGAGGCGCTTCTAGAACGCGCCGGTATCGCGAACCCAACTGCCGATCAAGTCCGCGCCATGTGGGGGTCGATTCATTCGGCCATGCGCGCGCATCAAGGTAGGACCATCGTCCGCGTCGGAGATACGCTGCCGATGCGCTGGCGAGTCAGAGACTAGGCGCGTTTCCGAGCCGGGGCACGACTCGCCATAAAGATGTCAACGAGCCGCATTGCCGCCTCTTCGGAGGCGGCTTTCCCGAGAATCGAGATACCGGCAGAGCGGCGCCTTTCATCTACCTCGTAAATGAAATAACCATGCTCCGTTCCTAGATTTTCGGCGCCGTTTTCCTGTACAGTCGCGCTCGAAAGGGATGAGACGCAAATGCGTCTACGCCCGCCGATGCGCGCGCACCATATGAGATCATCCATGGCTTTGGCCCATTATCGAGAACAGAAAACCCCGAAGATTTCGGCCAATGAACTGGCGCGGTTCATGGTGGCGACTGACCTAGGCAGAGAGAGAATCATACGAAACGCTCGTTGGCAAGGGACTGTTCGGGTCGTGCGGTATCGGAATGCCCGTGGCGCCATCAGCAAGTTCCTTGCGGACCGGGGTCGTTCTTGGCGCATCCTCACCGATGCGCGCGCACAATTCGAGGCGGTCTTGAATGATCCCTCCGCGACAACGTTCAAGCAGGAAGATGCGCGCGCGTCGATTGTCGCGCTGGATACATTCCAACGGCGATGGAACCAACTCGGCCTTGGGGGGCTCAATTTCGAGACGGCATCGAAATTCGATCCGTTGGATATGGAGGGTGTCCAAGTCGGCGTTTCCTTGGACACAGTTGTTCGGATACCTAATCCGTCGCGCGTCGGCGGTGTGCTTCTCCGCATGTCCCGTGGTGGTGACGGCGAAACAGAGGGCGCAGCAAACAAGCGGCGTGAAATCGGGCGCACTGCGGCGGTGCTCGTCTTCTTGTGCGTCTCGTCCAATCTTGGGCGGCTTGGCGCGCCATCCCATGAACATTGCTTCTCAATCGACGTGCAGCACGGCGAAGCTCACCCCGCGCCCAGGAACCATTTGGCTATTGCCGAGAACATGCAGGCCGCGTGCCGCACGATTGCAGCGGTATGGGATTCAGTAGAGCCGCCGGGTTCCGCCGATTAGCCGGTGGCGTTTCCTACACCATACCGCGCAGTCGAAGGACGCACGGCGGGGTTGGCTCCGAATTGGCTCAGGCCGCGGGGACCCTGTCGTGCACTTTGCGGCCGAGCAAGCCAGCGATCATGGCCCCTAGCTTGTCGATGCGGTAGGGCTTGTCGAGCCGCACCATCCCGGGGACCGAGCTGCTCGGAACGTCGGCATATCCGGTTGCGAGGATGATCGGCAGGTTCGGGCGCAGCTCGCGCGCGTGCCTGGCGAGTTCCGTGCCCGTCATCCCCGGCATGGCGTGATCGGTGATGACGAGATCGATCGGCGCGCCCGAGCGCAGCACGTCGAGCGCCAAGGTCGCCGAGGAGGCCATCACGACGCGGTGGCCCAGCTCGTGCAACATCGCGCTCGTGCCCGACGCCACCATCGGGTCGTCGTCGACGAAGAGCACGGCCAGGGACGGGCCGGAACTCGCGGCCGGCATCGGCAGCGAGGCGCGCGGCTGCGCCCGCGTCTCCTCGTCCGCCACCGGCAGCCACAGCTCGACCGTGGTGCCAATGCCGAGCCGGCTCGAAAGGCGGATGACGCCACCCGATTGCGCGGCGAGCCCATAGACCATGGAGAGGCCGAGGCCGGTGCCCTTGCCCGCACCCTTGGTCGTGAAGAACGGCTCGGCCGCGCGCTTCAGCGTCGGCTCATCCATGCCGCAGCCGTCGTCGGCGACCGAGATGCAGACATATTGGCCCGGGACGAGCCCTTGCACGTCGCCCAAGGCGACAGTCTCGCCGCGCGCGGCGATGCTGAGCGCGCCGCCTTCTTCCATGGCGTCGCGCGCATTCAAGGCGAGATTGAGGAGCGCCAGCTCGAGCTGGTTGCGATCGACGCGCACATGCGCCAGCGGCTCGGCGAAATCCATCTCGATCTCGGTCGTCGGGCCGAGCGACCGGCGCAGCATCTCGACCATGGAGCCCACAAGCTGCGGCACGCTCACCGCCTCGGGCTGCAGGTCCTGGCGCCGCGCGAAGGCGAGCATGCGCTTCGTCAAGGTCGCCCCGCGCTCGGCCGCCTGGATTGCGGAGTTGACGAGCGAACGCCCCTGCACGCCCTCGGGCAGTGTGCGCGAGAGCAGGTCGAGATTGCCGAGGATCGCCATCAGCACGTTGTTGAAGTCGTGCGCGAGCCCGCCCGTGAGCTGGCCCAGGCTTTCGAGCTTCTGCATCTCGTGCACCTGCATGAGCGCCTGCTCGCGCTCGGCGGTGCGCTCCTCGACGCGGCGCTCGAGCTCGCCGTTGGCCTCGGCAAGCTCGGCCGTGCGCGCGGCGACGCGGCCCTCGAGCTCCGCATTGAGGCGCTCGAGCTGCCGTGTCTTGCGAAAGAGCTCCGAGAACACGCGCACCTTGGCGCGCAGCACCTCCGGCACGACCGGCACCTGCACATAGTCGACCGCGCCATGCTCATAGCCCTTGATGCGGTCGATGTCGGTCGAGGCCACCGCCGAGACGAAGATGAGGGCCGTGGTTTGGAAGCGCGGATGCGAGCGGATCATCTGCGCGAGCTCGAAGCCATCGAGATCGGGCATGATGACGTCGATCAGGACGACCGCGATCTCCTGCCGCAGCAGATGCTGGAACGCCTCCTGCGCCGAGGACGCGCTCAGAAGATTCTCGCCCAGCTCGCGCAGGATGACCTCGTAGCTCATCAGCTTCGCGGGCTGGTCGTCGACCAGCAGAATGTTCACCGGATCTGGGTTCGGCATCGGCGCGGCTCCCTAGCGATGGAGCCACATGCGCAGCGCCGACAGGAGCTGCTCGGTGTTGACGGGCTTCGCCAGATAGTCGCTGGCGCCG
>Ga0335081_10003861_pt1 | contig 23613 bp, 17 predicted proteins | sample Lox_Sample_35_FD_206713 | JGI IMG/M metagenome (GOLD analysis project Ga0335081, IMG submission 206713) | Soil microbial communities from Loxahatchee National Wildlife Refuge, Florida, United States - Lox_Sample_3.5 | ecosystem: Environmental > Terrestrial > Soil > Wetlands | place: USA...
CGCCGCCACCGATGAATTGCGGCTGTCGGCCGGCGCGCTCGACGACGTCAAGGAGCGCATTGCCTCGCGGCTGGAACGCATCGAAGCGGCGAACGGCCGCGCCATGATCCGCGGCACCGGCATTCTCGCCACGGTCGGGGCCACCGCCCCCTTCGTTGGCCTGTTCGGCACCGTGTGGGGCATCATGAACAGCTTCATCGGCATTTCGAAGCAGCACACCACCAACCTGGCGGTGGTGGCGCCCGGCATCGCGGAGGCGCTGCTGGCAACCGCGCTCGGGCTGGTAGCAGCGATTCCGGCGGTCGTGATGTACAACATGTTCTCACGCTGGGTCGCCGGCTATCGCGCGCTGCATGCCGACGCCTCGGCTGAAATCATGCGGCTGGTCAGCCGCGACCTCGACCGCGGCGCATTCAACCGACCGGCGGAGCGCCGCCGCCCTGCTGCCGCGGCGGAGTAACGCCCATGAGTGTGCGGCTCGATCACGGCGACGAGGAACTGAGCGAGCTACACGAGATCAACGTCACGCCGTTCATCGACGTGATGCTGGTGCTGCTCATCATTTTCATGATCGCGGCGCCGCTGGCGACGGTGGACATCTCCGTCAATTTGCCGGCGGCCAATGCCGAGCCGAGCCCGCGGCCCGACAAGCCGCTGTTCCTGACGCTGAAGGCGGACCTGACCGTGGATCTCGGCAACGATCCGATCAACCGCTCGGGGCTTGCCGGCGCGCTCGACCAGGCGACCGGAGGCGACAAAGAACAGCGCATCTTTCTGCGTGCCGACAAGGCGGTGCCCTATGGCGATCTGATGGCGCTGATGAACGACCTGCGCAGCGCCGGCTACCTGCACGTCGCCCTGGTCGGGCTGGACGCCGCCAAAGCCCCGCCATGAGCCCGCCATGAGCCGGAGCCGTTTCGCGGACGCGGCGCGCTGGAGCCTCTGCTTCGCGCTGGTTGTGTGTTTCCATGTCGCCGGCGCGGCGGCGCTTCTGGCGCACTGGAACGACGATGCCGACCTGGTGGCCAACGCGCCGGTGATCACGATCGAGCTGGCGCCACTGCCGGTCGCGCCGCAGACGCAGCCGACGGAATTGCCGCCGGGGCCGGAGCAGACCGAGGCCAAATCTGAGCCAGAGCCGCAGCCGGAAAAGCCCGTTGAAAAGGATGACATCAAGCCAGCGCCGGCGAAAGACGCCGAGCTTACCGTAGCGCCGCCGAAACCGCAGGAAAAGCCGCAAGAAAAGAAGCAGCCGCAGAGGCAGGCGAGCCTGACCAGCGCGCCCAGTACCGCGGAGCAGAAGGCTGAGCGTGCCGCAGCCCCCGCGCCAGGCGCCGCCTCGCACAATCCCAATGCGCTGCCGAATTGGAAATCCGCGCTGGTCGCCCGGCTCGAGCGCTACAAGCGCTATCCGTCCGACGCGCGCGGCGAGTCCGGGATCGCGCAGCTCGCCTTCAGCATCGACCGCGCCGGTGGTGTGCATGACGCGCGCATCCTGCGCAGCTCCGGCTCGTCCGCACTCGACAGTGCGACAATGGCGTTGATCGCGCGCGCGCAGCCGCTGCCGCCGCCACCGCCGGAAGTTCAGGGTGCGCACATCGCGATCGTGGTGCCGATCCGCTACAGCGCGCGCTGAAGCCGTGGTTTCGCGCATGGCGCGATCATTAAAATTTTAGCAATTAACCATAGCGCCAAGCACATCGCCTCTGTAGCGCGGCTTCACTTGCGGTAACTATGACAGATTGGAAATGATGCCGAACGCGCGATATCGGAACCAGTCGTGCGACATAGAAACGCAACGAGGGGGTCCCGACAAGGGCGACGGGGACTGAACGTCAAATGCGAAACAAGAAGCGATCGATTGCGATCTTGATCACTTGTGCTTTCGCTATCGGCATGGCGGCGCCCGCGCGTGCCACTGCGGCGAAGCCCGCCGAGCGTTTCGCCAATACCGAGCCGCTCGAGCCTGTCACCCGCAGCCGCAGCGACGCCATCGAGGCGGCGGCGCAAGTGCCCGGTGCGGCCGGCGTGCTGCTCGAAGCGCTGCGCTGGCAAGGGCGCAGCGCCAGCCAGATCGGCCTGCCGACCAAGCTGTGGTGCGCCGACTTCATGAACTTCGTGCTCCGCCGCGCCGGCGGCAAAGGCACGCAATCGCGTGCGGCGCGCTCGTTCCTAAAATACGGCACGAAACTCGACGGCCCGCGCGTCGGCGCGATCGCCATTATGTACCGCAAGGGCCCGAACAACGGCCATGTCGGCGTCGTGCGTGGCACCGACGGCCAGGGCAATCCAATCATCGTCTCCGGCAACCACGGCAACACCGTCCGCCAAGCGGTTTATCCGAAAGGCCGGGTGCTCGCCTATGTGATGCCGCCGCAATATGTGCTCGACGATATGGCGGCGGCGGCGCGCGCGGCGGCGGCACAGGCCGCCGACACCGGCAAGTAAGCGGGCACAGGCGCTCCGTCGTATGGCGGGTCCGGCCGCCGAGCCGGGCGCGCTTTTCGTTTCATAAAAACTTTTCGGCCGCGCCAGTAAGCTTAACGCCGCGCGCGCAAAGGGTGCGCACGGATTAATGTTAACTCTGGCTAATCCCCGAAATACCGCCACGCCGCGTTAAGTTCTCCGTCACTTCAGGGGGAACTGCGAACCCGCGCATGGAGTGCGAGTCGGCATGAGCTGGGGAGCGCGATACTTCATTTTCGGCCTGACAGCGGCAGCGTTTGCCGCGACAAACGCGCTCGCCGCGACCGCGCTCACGCGCGAAGAGATCAGGCTGTGCACCGGCAAGCAGGACGAGTCGCCCGAGGTGCGCATCGCCAATTGCACGGCGATGATCGAGAAGTCGAAGGTCAAGAAACAGAAAGCCGACGCCTATGCCGAGCGCGGCAAGGCCAATCGCGCCAAGGGTAACGCCGAGGGCGCTGTCGCCGATTTCGACGAAGCGATCAAGCTCGATCCCAAGAACGGCGAGGCCTATTTCAACCGCGCGCTCGCTTTCCGCGACCGCGGCGATGCCGACCATGCCGCGCAGGACCTCGAAGAGGCCGTCAAATACGACAAACGCAATTCGCTCGCGCTCAGCACGCTCAGCCACATCTATTACGACAAGCGCGACTATGCTCGCGCGATCGAGAGTCTCAATCTTGCGATCAAGCTCAGCCCGAATGACGCGGTGGCTTTCTACAACCGCGGCATGGCTTATCGCGCCAAGGGCGAACCCGACCGCGCCATCCCCGATTACGATCGAGCCATCAAGCTCAATCCTAATGACGCGGTGGCCTTCGAAAGCCGCGGCCTCGCCTACCGCGACATCCGCGACTACGAACATGCCATTTCGGATTTCGATCAGGCGATCAAGCTCAACCCGAAATACATCCTGGCGCTCAACGACCGCGGCATTGCCTATGCGGCGCGCGGCAACGTCGACCGCGCCATTCAGGACTTCGATGAAGCCATCCTGACCGATCCGCGCGACGGCTTGGGTTACAACAACCGCGGGCTCGCATATCGCAATCGCGGCGAAGTCGACCGCGCGATAAAAGATTTCGACCAGGCCATCCTGCTCAATCCGAACTACGTGCTGGCCTATTACGATCGCGGCAACGCCTATTACAACAAGCACGACTACGAGCGCGCCATCCAGAACTACGACCGCGCCATCCAGCTCGACGGCAGCTATGCGCTCGCCTATTACGACCGCGGCATCGCCTATTTCGACAAGCATGACTACGATCGGGCGCTCAGCGACCTGAGCCAGGCGGTCAAGCTCGATCCGAAGGATCCGTTGTCGCGCTACAATCGCGGCGTGGCGTATGCCGCGCGCGGCGAGCTCGACAAAGCGGTCGCCGATTTCGACCAGGCGATCAAGCTCGATCCGAAGAACGCGCTCGTCTTCTACAATCGCGGTCTGGCGCTCCACCGCAAGGGCGACGACGACCGCGCCATCGCCGATTTCAGCCAGGCCATCCGCTTCGACCCGAAGAACGCCAACGCCTACTACAACCGCGGGCGTGCCTATCGCGGCCACGGCGACATTGACCGCGCCATCGCCGATTACGACCAGGCGATCACGCTCGATCCCAAGAACGCCGAGGCTTTTTACGAGCGCGGCCACGCGCTCTTTGGCAAGCGCGACTATGATCGCGCCATCGCCGACCTCAACCAATCGATCAATATCAAGCCGGATTACACTGCGGCCTTCGACGTGCGCGGCCTCGCTTACGAGGCAAAAGGCAATGCCGACCGCGCCATCGCCGACTTCGACCAGGCGATCCGCATCGACCCGAAAAACGCGGCCGCCTTGAGCGACCGCGGTGACGCCTACCGCAGGAAGGCCGATTACGGCCGCGCCGTCGCCGATTTTGGCGACGCGATCAAGGCGAACCCGAACTATTCCGGCGCTTATTACAGCCGCGGCCTCGCCTATCAGGACCAGCACGACTATCAGAAGGCGATCGCGGACTTCGCGGAAGCGGTCAAGCTTGACCCGAAAAACGCCGCGGCCTTCAACGCGCGCGGCGCCGCCTACCAGCATCAGGACGACGACATACGTGCTTTCCAGGACTTCGACCGCGCCGTCAAACTCAACCCGAATTTCGCCGCCGCCTACTACAACCGCGGCATGGCACATTACCAGCGCGGCGAGTTCGATAACGCCGTCGCCGATTTGAGCCAAGCCGTTCGGCTGGACCCGCGCGACGCATTGGCCGTGCACGGCCGCGGCCTCGCCTACCGCGAGCGCGGCGATTATGACCGCGCCATTGCCGATTTCGACCAGGCGCTGCGGCTCAATCCGAAATTCACCGCCGGCTATGTCGACCGCGGCAATGCCTACCAGCGCAAGGGTGACTACGATCACGCCATCAATAATTACGATGCCGCGATCAAGCTCGATCCGAAATATGCCGCCGCCTTTACCGAGCGCGGCAACACCTACGCCGCGCGCGGCCGCGTCGACCGCGCGCTACAGGATTTCGAGCAGGCCATCAAGTTCAACCCGACTTATGCCGGCGTGTTCAACAGCCGCGCCATGCTCTATGAGCGCAAGGGCGACATGACGCATGCGCTCGCCGATCTCGATCAGGCGATCAAGCTCGACCCAGATTTCGCCGTCGCGCTCAACAACCGCGGCACCATCTACCAGCGCAAGGGCGACCTCGATAACGCCGCCGCCGACTTCGAGCGCGCGATCAAGGCCAACCCGCGCTACGACGTCGCGCTCAATAACCGCGGCATGATTTACAAGAGCAAGGGCAAGCTGGAAGAGGCGGTGAAGGATTTCGACCGCGCCCTCTCCATCAATTCTGGCTTCGCGCTCGCTTTGTTCAACCGCGGCGAAACGCTGGAGACGATCGGCTATCACGACCGCGCCATCAAAGATCTCGACCAGGTAATCAAGCTCAATCCGAGCAACGCGCAAGCCTTCAACGCGCGCGGCCAGGCCTGGAACAATAAGCGCGACTTCGACCGCGCGATCGGCGACTTCAATCAGGCGCTACGGCTCGATGGCAAGCTCGCCTCCGCCTACAACAACCGCGGCATCGCCTATCGTGCCAAGGGCGACAGCAATCGCGCCATCGACGATTTCAGCACCGCGGCCAAGATCGATCCGAATTATGCGATGGCCTTCTCCAATCGCGGCAACGCCTATTTCGACAAGCACGAATACGACCGCGCCATCAACGATCTCAACCAGGCGATCAAGCTCAACCCGAATTACGTGCGGGCTTATTACGACCGCGGCATCGCCTACGGCGCCAAAGGTGACGCCGACCGCGCCATCGCCGACTTCGATCATGCGCTCAAACTCGACCCGCAGAACGCCATTGCGCTCAACAACCGCGGCCTCGCCTACCGCAACAAGGGCAAGCCTGAACGTGCCGTCGCCGACTTTAGCGACGCGATCAAGCTCAATGCGAATTACGCCTTTGCTTATTACAATCGCGGCGATGCCTATTTCGACCAGGGTGACTATGACCGCGCCATCGCCGATTTCAGCAGCGCGGTGAAGATCGACGCCAAGGATCCATTCGCGCTGCACGACCGCGGCGTCGCCTATTACCAGAAACACGATATCGAACACGCTATCGCGGACTTCGAGGCCGTCACCAAGCTCAATCCGAACTACACGGTCGCGGCGCGGCCGCGCGGCGAGGATGCGCGCGCACAGCGCGGCTTCGACCGCGACAGCAGCGAAGGGATGCAGACAATCCAGGTGAGTCCGATCTTCGCGCTCGCCTATAACACGCGCGGCATCAGCTTCGCCTCTAAGAACGATTTCGCGCACGCGATCGAAGATTTCGACCGCGCCATCAAGATCAATCCGAACCTGTCGGCGGCCTACTACAACCGCGGCAACGCCTATTTCCAGAAGCACGACTATGCCCATGCCGTCGCCAATTACGACGCCGCCATCAGGCTCAATCCGAAGGACGCCATGGCCTATTATGACCGCGGCGTGGCGCGCTACGAGCATGAGGACTACGATCAGGCGGTCGCCGATTTCGACCAGGCAACAAAGCTCGATCCAAAGAACGCCGGCGCCTTCTATAATCGCGGTATCGCCTATCACGAGAAGCGCGACTACGATCGCGCGATCGCCGATTTCAGCTTGGCCATCAAGCTCAACCCCAAGCTCGCGCAGGCGTTCAGCGCGCGTGGCTCTTCGCTCGCCGGTCTCGGAGACTACGACAAGGCAATTGCCGACCTGACGCAGTCGATCAAACTCGATGGCAGCCAGGCCATCGCCTACAACGACCGCGGCATCGTCTACGCGCTCAAGGGCGAGAGCGATCGCGCCATCGCCGATTTCGACAAGGCGGCCGAGCTCGACCCCAAATACGCCCCGACGTTCAACAACCGCGCCATCGTCTACGCCGCCAAGCGCGACCTCGACCGCGCCATCGGCGACTATGACCAGGCGCTCAAGCTCAACGCCAATTACGCAACCGCCTTCTACAATCGCGGCAACGCCAAATACGACAAGGGCGATTACACGCGCGCCGTTGCCGACTACGACGGCGCGATCAAGCTCAATCCGGCCGACACGCTGGCGCTCAATAACCGCGGCGACGCGTACGCCAACCGGCGCGACTTCGACCATGCCATCGCCGACTTGAGCCAGGCGATCCGGTTCAATTCAAGCTATAGCCAGGCCTACAACGACCGTGGCGTCGCCTATGCCGCGCGCGGCGATACCGACCGCGCGCTCGCCGATTTCGAGCAGGCGGTGAAATTCGCGCCGCAGAGCAGCATCGCTTACTACAATCGTGGGCTCGCCTATCGCGACAAGCACGAGGTCGACCGCGCGATTGCGAGCTTCGAGGAAGCGATCAAGAACAATCCGAACTACGCCACCGCCTATTACAACCGCGGCAACGCGCTCGAATCCAAGCGCGATTACGACCACGCCATCGCCGACTTCGACCAGGCCATCAAGCTCGCCCCCGGCTCCGCGGCCGCCTATTACGACCGCGCGCTCAGCTACGGCGCCAAGGGTGACCCCGACCGCGCCATCGCCGACCTCAACGAAACCATTAAGCGCGACCCCAAGGATGCGACTGCATTCTACAACCGCGGCATCGCCTACCGGATCAAGGGCGACGGCGAGCATGCCATCGCCGACTTTGGACAAGCGGTCGCGCTCGATCCGCACTTCGTGCTCGGCTTCTACCAGCGCGGCAACGCCTATTGCGAGAAGCACGACCTCGACCGCGCCATCGCCGATTTCAGTACGGCAATCCGCTTCAATGCCGGCTATACGCAGGCGCTCTACGCGCGCGGGCTCGCCTATCGTGACAAGCGGGATTACGACCACGCCATTGCCGATTTCGGCCAGGTCGTCCGGCTCGATCCGAAGGACGCCGGCGCCTACGACAATCGCGGTCTCGCCTATCGCATGAAGGGTGATCTCGATCACGCAATCGCCGACCTCAATCAGGCAGTGCGGATCGAGCCGAAGTCGGCAATCCTCAACGACCGCGGCACCACCTACGGCATGCGCGGCGACACCGAGCGCGCCATTGCCGATTTCGACGCCGCGCTCAAACTCGACGGCAAAAACGCGGTTGCGTTCAACAATCGCGGCTTTGCGCAATACATCAAGGGCGACGCCGACCGCGCCATCGCCGACTTCAGCGAGGCGATCAAGCTCAAGCCCGAATACACGACCGCGCTCTATAACCGCGCCAACGCCTATCTCGACAAGCGCGATCTCGACCGCGCCATCAAGGATTTCAACGCGGCGATCAAGCTCAACGCCAATTTCGCGGCGGCGTATAACGGCCGCGGCATGGCCTACGACGCCAAGGGCCAGTTCGACCAGGCCATCCAGGATTACAGCCAGACCATCAAGCTCGATCCGAAGAACGCGCGCGCCTACAACAATCGCGGCTTTGCCTACCGCAACCGCGGCGATTTCGACCGCGCCATCGCCGACTACAATCAGGCGCTCGGCGTCGACCCGAAATATGCGCTGGCGCTGTACAACCGCGCCATCGCCTATTACGACAAGCGCGAGTTCGACAGCGCCACGCGCGACATGAACGAGGCGATCAAGCTCAATCCGAATTTCCAGACCGCCTTTCGCGACCGCGGCACCGCCTATGTCGATCGGCGCGACTATGACGACAGCATCGCCGTGGCCGATGTGGCAAAGCCTGGCTATGCGGTGACCTTCAATTATCACAGCAGCTACGAGAACCGGCGCGAGGGCGACCGCATCATCCAGGATGCCAATCCGGCGATCCGCAACAACCAGTACAACGCTTACGCCTATACGCCCGACACCTTCCCGTCGGCGAGCCCGCCGCTGCTGGCCCCGGTCACGCCGGTCAAGGTTTCGGCCCCGGCGCCGCAAGCTGCGCCGGCACCGGTTGCGTCTGTCGCCGCCGCAACGCAGAAGATCGACGTGCCGATGCCCGAGCCGCGGCCGAACGCTAAATCACCACAGCGAAGTCCGAACGTTCAATCGCAGCAGCGTCCACGCATGTTGCTGCGGCCGGCCCAGCGCCCGGCCTCACGCGATCGCTTTTCGCTCCAGCTACGCTGATCGGCGAACCGCCGCGCGCTCGCGAATCGGGCCTGCGGCGGGTAAATAGACCTCCAGCATGACCACACAGGCCTACCGCAACGCGCTGCGGGCGCTGCTTACGCCAGCCGAGCGGCGGGTGTTCGCGCGGCTCGACACGCCGCAGAAACTGCAAGCCTTCCTCGAAAAGCTGCCGCCCAATTTCGAGCTCCAGGGTGAAACCTACATGTCGCCGCGCCGGGCGCTTAAAGCGCGCAGCGTGCATTGCGCCGAGGCCGCGGTGCTGGCGGCCGCCATTTTGATCTACCACGGCGAGCCGGCCTGGCTGGTGGACATCCGCGCGCTACCGAGCGACCAGGACCACATCGTCACGCTATTCAAGCAACGCGGCCTGTGGGGCGCGATCAGCAAGACCAACCACGCGGTGCTGCGCTGGCGCGATCCGATTTACCGCTCGCCGCGCGAATTGGTGATGACCTACGCCCATGAGTACAATTTGGATTTCGGCAAGAAATCGATGCTCGCCTATTCACGGCCGTTTTCGCTCAGGCGCTTTGCGCCCAAGCGCTGGGTCACCACCGACGAGGATCTCGACTGGCTGATGGACGCGCTTGACGCCTCGCCGCATGAGCCGGTGGCGCCGAAACACGCACTGCTGCGGCGGCGCAAGTCCACGCGCGTCGAGTTAAAATCGCAAGACGTGACCGAACATCCGGTGCCGCGCTCGCGCCGGGTCGCCAAAACGAAATAGATTGTTATAGTCGGCCGGCAAGCGAGGGCAGCGCGTGGCGTCATTTACCTTCCGCAGGCAGTTGACGATCGAATGGGGCCAGTGCGACCCGGCCGGCATCGTGTTCAACAGCCGCTTCTTCGAGATGTTCGATGCCAGCAGCTGGCTGCTGTTCGAGGCGGCGCTCGGCGTGAAGCCGCAGGACCTCGGCCGCCATTTCGGCATCATCGGCATTGCGCTGGTGGATGCGCGCGCCAATTTCCTCAAACCGGTGAAATTCGGCGATGTGATCGAGATCGCCTCGCGCGTGTCGGAGTTCCGCCGTTCGAGCTTCGACGTCGAACACAAGATCACGCTTGCCGGCGAGCTCGCGGTCGAGGGCGGGGAAAGCCGGGTGTGGACGGCGCGCTCGAAAGAGGATCCGCATAAGATCGGCGCCGTCCCAATCCCCAGCGAAGTCATTGCCATATTTGGCTAATTCGCCTCGGCCTGCAGGCAACTATCCCAGCCATTCCCAGGTTTGGGCCTGGGGCCTGGTGTTCCGCTGTGTCGTAATCTCGGCAAAACGAAGCGCGATTCTAATTCGCGTCACAGAGGGATGAAAACGCTTGGCCCGGCTGTTGGAGTTCACGCTCAACGGGCGCGACCGCGCTGACGCGGTCGCGGATAATATGCTGCTGCTCGATTTTCTGCGCGAGCAGATCGGGCTGACCGGCACCAAGACCGGCTGCGATGGCGGCGAATGTGGCGCCTGCACCGTGTTGATCGATGACCAGCCCGCGCTCTCCTGCCTCACGCTGGCAAGGCAAACGCGTCGACACCATCGAGTCGCTCGGTCACGATGGGCAATTGTCGGCGGTGCAGCGCGGCTTCCACGAGAAGCTTGGCTCGCAATGCGGCTATTGCACGCCCGGCTTCATCATGGCCTCGGCCGGACTGCTGCGGAAAAATCCCAATCCGAGCAATGAAGAAATCCTGGAAGCGCTCGGCAGCAATATTTGCCGCTGCACCGGCTACGTGAAAATTATCGAGGCGGTGAAATATGCCGCGGCGCTCAATGCGCAGGGGGTGAGCCCGTGAGTTCTCTTCTCCGCTCGTCCCCGCGAAAGCGGGGACCCAGGGCCATGCGGCAAAACCTGGATGCCCGCTTCCGCGGGCATGAGCGGGATATTGGCGACGCCCCATGAACAAGCCGGTGCCTACGCACAACATCGGCGGCTATGTGCCGATGATCGACGGCCCGGAAAAAGTCTCCGGCCGCGCCAAATACACCGCCGATATCGTGCAGCCGGGCCAGCTCGCCGGGCGCATCTACCGCAGTCCCTATTCGCATGGCGAGATCGTTTCGGTGGATGTGTCGGAGGCGCTCAAGCTCCCGGGCGTGAAGGCCATCGTCACCGGGGCCGACTGCGACAAGGGCTTCGGCGTGCTGCCGATTGCGCGCAGCGAATACCCGCTGGCGCGCGACAAAGTGCGCTACCGCGGCGAGCCGGTGGCGGCCGTTGCGGCGGTCGACGACGCCACCGCGCGCGAGGCGCTGCGCCGCATCAAGATGACGGTGCGCGAGCTGCCGGCCTATTACACCGCGCGCGACGCGCTCGCGCCGGGCGCCGTGCAGCTGCACGAGAAGAAGCCGGGCAACATCGAGCGCGACGTGCTGTTCGAGCTGGGCTCGACCGCGCAGGGCTTCGCCGAGGCCGACTTGGTGCGCGAAGGCAGCTATAACTGCGCCGAGGTCTGCCAGAACCAGATGGAGATGCACGCGGCGGTCGCCGACTACGACGCCGTGCGCGACCGCATGACCGTGCATGCTTCCACCCAGGTGCCCTACTACGTGCACCTGATGCTGGCGCAGATCCTCGCCATGGAGATGTCGCGCATCCGGGTGATCAAGCCGCATGTCGGCGGCGGCTTCGGCTGCCGCACCGAGACGCTCAACGTCGAGTTGATCGCGGCGCTGCTGGCGCGCAAGGCGGTCGGCAGCGTGCGCATGGTAACGACGCGCGAGGAAACCTTCATCACCCACCGCGGCCGGCCGGAAACCGACATCAAGCTCAAGATCGGGATGCGCACCGATGGCACCATCACCGCGGTGGAGTGCGACTGCGACCAGCGCGGCGGCGCCCATTCCGGCTACGGCGTGGTGACGATCCTCTACGCCGGCTCGATGCTCTACGCCATCTACGACCTGCACAACGTCAAATATGTCGGCCGCCGCGTGCTCACCAACACGCCGCCCTGCGGCGCCTTCCGCGGCCACGGCACGGTCGACATCCGCTTCGCGTTCGAGAGCCTGGTTGACCAGATGGCGCGCGAATTGGGGCTTGATCCCTTCGCGGTGCGCCGCGCCAATCTCCTGAGCGCGCCGACTTTCACCGACAACGACCTGATGGTGAACTCCTACGGCCTGCCCGAATGCCTCGACTGGGTGGAGACGGAAAGTGGCTGGAAGGCCCGCAAAGGCAAGCTCGGCAAGGGTAAAGGCCTCGGTATGGCCTGCTCGCATTACATCTCCGGCGCCTCCAAGCCGGTGAACTGGACCGGCGAGCCGCACGCCACGGTCAAGATCAAGGTCGATTTCGACGGCTCGGTGGTGGTACTGTCGGGCGCCGCCGATATCGGCCAAGGCTCATCCACCATTCTGGTGCAGAGCGTGGCCGAGGTGCTCGGCCTCGACATAGCGCGCGTGCGCATAGTCACCGGCGACAGCGAGGTGGTGCCGAAGGACAACGGCTCCTATTCATCGCGCGTGACCTTCATGGTCGGCAATGCTGCAATCGATGCCGCGCGCAATCTCAAGAGCCTGCTGATTGCCGCCGCGGCGCGCAAGCTGGAGGCGCGCCCCGAGGACATCGAATGCCTGGGCGAAGTGTATCGCGCCGGCGCGCAGGACAAAGGCGCGACCTTCGACGAGGTGGTAGCGGAGGCGCTGAAGGACAGCGGCACCATCACGGTCACCGGCAATTATTCGACCATCCTGGAATCGCACGGCGGCAAGAAATATCGCGGCGCCGCCATCGGCGGCACCATGGGCTATTCCTATTCGGCGCAGGTGGTCGAGGTGACGGTTGACGAGGAGACCGGTGTCGTCACGGTCGACAAGGTCTGGGTCGCGCATGACTGCGGCAAGGCGCTCAACCGGCTAACGGTCGAAGGCCAGGTGCAGGGCTCGGTCTGGATGGGCATGGGCCAGGCCATGAGCGAGGAAGCGGCCTACCACGACGGCCTGATGCTCACCGCCAACATGCTCGATTACCGCGTGCCGACCATCCAGGATTCGCCGCCGATCGAAGTCGGCATCGTCGAGAGCATCGACCCGCACGGGCCGTTCGGCGCCAAGGAGGCGGGCGAAGGCTCGCTCGCCGCGTTCCTGCCGGCGCTCACCAACGCCATCGCCGACGCCATCGGCATCCGCTTCAACGACCTGCCGGTGACGCCCGACCGCGTGTTCGAGGCGATCGAGAAGCACAAGCGCGCGCTCGACAAGAAAGCCGGGGCTGCCTGATGGACGCCCTGCCCGAATTCCGCGTGCTCAATCCGGCGACGCTCGATGAGGCAATCGCGGCACGCGCGGCACACCCGGACTCAAAGCCGCTCGGCGGCGGCACCGATCTGGTGGTGAACATCCGGCGCGGCATCGTGGCGCCGCCGGTGCTCATCGACATGAACCGCGTGCAAGAACTGCATGCGATCAAGGCCGACGAAAAGTCGATCGAAATCGGCGCCTCGGTGCGGCTGAGCGAGCTTGCGACGCATCCGGCCGTCCTAAAGCACTATCCAGTGGTGGCGCAGGCGGCCGCACATATCGCCGGCCCGACCCATCGCAACATGGGCACCGTCGGCGGCAACCTGTGCCTGGACACCCGCTGCATTTTCTACAATCAGAGCGAATGGTGGCGCGACGCCAATAACCATTGCCTGAAGACCACCGGCACCATTTGTCACGTCGCTCCGAAGAGCCGTGGCGTGTGCTTCGCGACTTTCTCGGGTGATCTCGCGCCGGCACTGCTGACGCTCAACGCCGAGGTCGACATCGCCGGCCCGCAAGGCAAGCGCACCATCCCGCTGGAGAAGCTCTACATCGGCTTTGCACGCCAGGACGTGCCGGTGACCGAGACGCAAGGCGACGGCAAGTTCTATCTCTCGCTGCGCCCAGGTGAGATCGTCACCGCGGTGCGCGCCAAGAACATGCCTGGCCTGCGGTCTGCCTACGACAAGATCCGCATCCGCCGCTCGATCGAATATCCGGTGGCCGGCGTTGCGGTCGCGCTCAAGCGCGAAGGCGACACCCTCACCCACCTGCACATCGGCTTCACCGGCACCAATCCGCGGCCTGTGCTGCTGGCCGGCACCAAAGAGCTGTGCGGCGGCGCGCTCGACGAGCGCGTCATCGACGGACTCGACGCGCTGGTGCGCGACCAGATCATGCCGATGAAGACCACGTTTACGCCGGGCCATTACCGCCGCCGCGTGGCCGGCGTGCTGGCACGGCGGCTGGTCACGCGGCTGTTCGAGAGCTGACGGGGGCCGGCGTGGACGAATTCAGCGAACGCAGGCCCTACAACGCCGTGTCCGATTTCGTCGATGCCCACATCGCGCAAGGGCGTGCAGACAAAATCGCCTTCATCGATCCCGACCGCTCGCTCAGCTATGGCGAGCTGCAGGCCCGCAGCATTCGCTTCGCCAACGCTTTGCGCGCGCTCGGCCTCGCGCAAGAGGATCGTGTCGCGCTGCTGCTGCACGACACGGTCGATTACCCGGTGGCGTTCTGGGGCACGGTCCGCGCAGGCTCCGTCGCGCTGCCGCTCAACACCTTCCTCACCGTTCCGCAATACGCCTACATCCTCGCCGACTCGCGTGCCTCGGCGCTGGTTGCGGCGGCGCCGCTGGCGCAGGCAATCTGGCCGATCGTCGAAAAGCTGCCGCACCTGAAGACAGTCATCCTGGTCGGCGCCATCGAGGATGACAAGGCGAGCTTTCCCGGCCGCGACGTGCACCTGTTCGAGGATCTGATCGCGCAGGCGAGCCCCGAATCCTTCACCGCCGACACGATGTCCGATGAGGTCGCGTTCTGGATGTACACCTCAGGCTCGACCGGCGATCCCAAGGGCGTCAAGCACGTCCACACCAGCCTGATGGCGACGGCAAAACTGTTCGGCCAGGGCGTGCTCGGCATCGGCGAGAACGACGTCGTGCATTCGGCCTCCAAGCTGTTCTTCGCCTACGGGCTCGGCAACGCCATGACGTTTCCGTTGTCGGTCGGCGCCAGCGCCGCGCTGTGGCCCTACCGCCCGTCGCCGGAAGGCGTGTTCGAGATGATGCGCAAGCACCGGCCGACCATCTTCTATGGCGTGCCGTCGCTCTATACCGCCTTGCTGGCGCATCCCGAGATCTGCAAGGGCGCCGGCTCCGATCGGTTGCGTATTTGCGTGTCGGCGGGGGAAGCGCTGCCCGCGCATATCGGCGAGCGCTGGCGCAAAATCGTCGGTGTCGACGTGCTGGACGGGCTCGGCTCGACCGAACTCCTGAACACCTTCCTCTCCAACCGGCCGGGCGACATTCGCTACGGTTCGACCGGCAAGCCTGTGCCCGGCTATGAGGCCAAGATCGTCGACGAGAACGGCCGCGAGCTGGGCGTCAACGAGATCGGCGAACTGATCGTGCGCGGGCCCTCGGCCGGCGAAGGCTATTGGAACCAGCGCGCCAAGAGCCGCCACACCTTCGCCGGCGAATGGACCTATACCGGCGACAAGTACCGGCGCGACGCCGAGGGCTACTACTATTACTGCGGGCGCACCGACGACATGTTCAAGGTGTCCGGCATGTGGGTGTCGCCGTTCGACGTCGAGGCGGCGCTGGCTTCGCACGAGGCGGTGCTGGAGGCCGCCGTCATCGGCAAGGAGGACGCCGACGGCCTGATCAAGCCGAAAGCCTTCATCGTCTTGAAGCAAGGCTTCGCCGGAGACGGCGACCTGCTTGAGCAGCTGAAGGCGCACGTCAAGGAAAAGGCCGGCACCTGGAAATTCCCGCGCTGGATCGAGCTGCGCACGGATCTGCCGCGCACCGCCACCGGCAAGATCCAGCGCTACAAGCTGCGCGAAGAGGATATGCGCGCCGATTAGGCGTCCGCGATCTTCACGTATTCGAAGTCGCCCGGCTTGTTGTCGATGCCGACTTTCGGCGGCGCGATCCAGCTGGCGAACTTGGCCGGCTCGAACTGCGGCTGCATCAGGTGTTCGATGTAGTCCTTGTCCGACGACGAGGGCAGATACTCGGTCCTGCGCTCCGTCCACTCGGCGGGCGAGAGGATATTGCCGTCGACATCGACGTTGGTGCGCGAGAATTCGCCGATATGGCGGTGGAAGGCGACGTGCGGCAGCTTGATCTCGAACGGGATGCCGAGATCGGCGATCACCTTGTTCCAGCGGCCGACGCCGATATTGCAATCGACCACATAGTCGTCGCGCAGCCGCATGTTGAGCGCTGACAGCGCCGGCGCATCCTCATTCTTGACCTTGCCGTCGATCAGCCGCAGCACCGGATAAGTGCCGCTTTCGAGCTGATGATCGTCCTTGAGCCGATCCTCGCGGAAGCGGCCCTTGAGACCGGCGTGGAAAGCGTTCGCCGCGTTGGTCGAGATCTCGTTGCCGAACAGATCGAGCGTGAGCGAAAAGTGCAGGTTCGCCTTCTTCTGGATCGTCGGCAGATCGATGACACCGAGCTTACGCACCCTGGCGATGTCGTAGGGATCGTCGATGCCGGCTTGCTTCATCGCCTCGCAGGTGCGCTGCACGACGCGGGTGACGCCGGTCTCGCCCACGAACATATGGTGCGCTTCTTCCGTAAGCATGAAGCGGCAGGTGCGCGACAAAGGGTCGAAGCCGGATTGCGCTAGCGCCTCTAGCTGCATCTTGCCGTCGCGGTCGGTGAAGTAGGTGAACATGAAAAACGACAGCCAGTCCGGCGTCTTCTCGTTGAAGGCGCCGAGCATGCGAGGCGTATCGGGATCACCGGAGCGGCGCTGTAACAGGGCTTCCGCCTCCTCGCGGCCGTCGGTGCCGAAATATTTCTGCAGCAGATAGACCATCGCCCAGAGGTGGCGGCCTTCTTCGACGTTGACCTGGAACAAATTGCGCATGTCGTAGAGCGAGGGCGCGGTCTTGCCGAGATGGCGCTGCTGCTCGACCGAAGCCGGCTCGGTATCGCCCTGGATCACCACCAGGCGGCGCAGCATGGCGCGGTATTCGCCGGGCACTTCCTGCCAGGCGTCCTCGCCCTTGTGGGTGCCGAACGGAATCTTGCGGCCCTCGTGCTGCGGCGCCAGCAGCACGCCCCAGCGGTATTCGGGCATGCGCACGTAATCGAACTTGGCCCAGCCCTTGGGATCGACGCTCACCGCGGTGCGCAAATATACGAGCGCCTCCTGGAAGCCTTCCGGTCCCATGTCGTTCCACCAGTTGATGTAGCCGGGGTGCCATTTCTCCAGCGCGCGCTTGACGCGCACGTCCTGGCCCAGCGCGACGTTGTTGGGGATCAAGCCGTCATAATCGACCGCGGCGATGTTCATGGCTACACCCTTTCCTTATTGAAGGTCGGCGAGACGCCTGAGCCGTAGAGCTTGAGCGCGCCCTGCTCGCCGATGGCGTTCGGCCGCTGGAAGATCCAGTTTTGCCAAGCGGTCAACCGCCCGAAAATCTTGGTTTCCATCGTCTCCGGGCCGGCGAAGCGGAGGTTCGCCTCCATGCCGGTCATGGCGTCGGGCGAGAAGCTCGCGCGCTCCTCCAGCAGGATGCGCAGCTCGTCGTTCCAATCGAAATCTTCATAGGCCACGGTGACGAGGCCGAGCTCCGCGGCTTCCGCGCCTTCAATCGGCTGGCCGATCTTGGCTTTAACCGTGTCGACCTGCTTCGGCTCGCCGAGGAAGCGCGTTTGCAGCCGCGTCAGCCCATTGCCCATGGGATAAAAGCCGAAATTGGCCGCACCGAGCGTGACCGCCGCTGGCTTGCGGTTATCGCCCTCGCGCGTGCCGATCAACATCAGCGAGCGATCGGCGGCGAAAGCGAGTTCCGCCAGCGTGCCGGCAAAGCACGAGCCCGGCTCGATCAGCGCGATGAAGCTCTTCGGCGTCACGTCGACGCGCTTGAGCACACGCTTGAGGTAATGGCGGATCTCGCGCATCAGCCAGTCGCCGTTCGCCTTGGCGAGGAAATCGTCGTGCTCGATCACGGCTTGGGCATTGCCGTCGGTGCGGAACAGCACCACGCCAACGGCCTGTTCGTTAGTGCGCAGATGCAGGATGGTGTCTTCCAATTCGCGCGCGACGGTGAGCGGCCAGAACTTGGCGCCGAGCGCGTGGGCGGCCTCGACCGAGGCCGGCACGGTTTCGCTTGGCCCGCGCACCGTGACCGTGGCAAGTCCGCGCTCGCGGTCGATCTCGACGTCCACATGCGAATAGCTGACGCGGTCGCCCTCGATCTTGCGCCCAAGCGGCGTCAGGGTAACGCCTTTGGCGTCCTTCGGCCGGTCGGAGCGCGCGGCGATCTCGTGCGCGCGCGCGGCAACCACGTCCTTCCATTTCGAATTGGGTACCACCTCGTCCACCAACCGCCAGTCGACGGCCTTGGCGCCGCGAATGCCCTCCTCGATTGAGCAGAACACGTCGGCGCGGTCGCGCCGCACCTTACGCTTGTCGGTCACCCGCGTGAGGCCGCCGGTGCCGGGCAACACGGCGAGCAGCGGCGTCTCCGGCAGCGCCACCGCCGAGCGGCGGTCGTCCACCAGCATGATGTGGTCGGCGGCGAGCGCCAGCTCGTAGCCGCCGCCGGCGGCATTGCCGTTGATGGCGCAAATATAGATCTGCTTGGATGAGTCGCTGGCGTCTTCGATCGCCATCCGCGTCTCGTTGGTGAACTTGCAGAAGTTCACCTTGGCGCCGTGCGTCGACTTGCCGAGCATGCGGATATTGGCACCGGCGCAGAACACATTGTCCTTGCCGGACTTGATGACGACGGCGCGCACTTCCGGATGCTCGAAGCGCAGCCGCTGCACCGCGTCGTTGAGCTCGATGTCGACGCCGAGATCGTAAGAATTGAGCTTCAGTTCGTAATCGCCGAGCCCGCCCGCCTGATCGACGTCCATGATCAGATAGGCGACGTCGCCGTCATACTCGATGCGCCAATGGCGGTAGCGCGAGGGATCGGTCTGGTAGTCGATGATCGTCATGCGCTTGCCTTGGGCCACCGTTTCCGGTCATGCATTATTTTGCATGGCAAATAACATCTCTTTTGTCTCGCTACAACTAAGAAAAATCGTCTCGCATGCAACCAGTTGCTCACTACTCCTCTTGCTTTAGCATTATAATGCATGATAGCCGAAGGGCATGAATACTGCCCATGCCAAGCCGCCGACAGTCCGCGACAGCGACGCCTATCTGCACCGCTTGGGCGAGCGCGTACGCATGTTGCGCCATCAACGCGGCATGTCGCGCAAGGTTCTTGCCCGGCACGCGAAAGTATCGGAGCGCTATCTCGCCCAGCTCGAAGTCGGCAAGGGCAATTGCTCGATTGTATTGCTGCGCCGGATCGCGCGCGCCATCGGCCTGCCGGTCACGCAACTGGTCAACGAGGGTGTCGACCCGGCGCTCGACCTGGTGCTGCTCACGCAATTCGTCGAGCGGCTGCCGGCCAAGGCCTTGAGCGAAGCGCGCGACCTGCTGCACAAGCATTTCGGCGAGCCGGCGGAGGACCTGCGCCGCCGGCGCATCGCGCTCATCGGCCTGCGCGGCGGCGGAAAATCCACGCTCGGCCGCCTGCTGGCCGCCAAGCTCAACATGCCCTTCATCGAGCTCGATCGCGAGATCGAGCGCCGCAGCGGCGCGAGCTTGAGCGAGATCTTCGACATGTTCGGTCAGGAGACTTTCCGCCGCGCCGAGCGCGAGGCGCTGGAGGACGTGCTGCGCCAGCATCGCTACTTCGTCATGGCGACCGGCGGCTCGATCGTCACCGACCCCGGCACCATGGAATTGTTGCTGTCATCGTGCTTCACGGTCTGGGTGCGGGCGGAGCCGGGAGACCACATGCGCCGGGTGATGGACCAGGGTGACATGCGGCCGATGGCCAAGAGCGCCCGCGCCATGGAAGACCTGATCGCCATTCTCAAGAGCCGCGAGCCGCTTTACGCCAAGGCCGAAACCTCCCTCACCACCACCGGCAAGACGCCCGAGCAGAATCTCAACGAGCTGATGCGCGTCATTCCGGCCGCCGAAGCGCGCATTGCGCGCCAGCCGGCATGACGCTAAAGGAGCCGGCCGCAGCCTGGGGTAAGTGAATGAGCGATACCATCAAGACCGACATTGTCATCATTGGCGCGGGGCCGGTCGGCCTGTTCGCGGTGTTCGAGCTCGGCCTGCTCGACATCAAGGCACACCTGATCGACATTCTCGACAAGGTCGGCGGACAATGCGCCGAGCTTTATCCGGAGAAGCCGATCTACGACATTCCCGGCATTCCTTACATCACCGGACATGGGCTGACCGAAGCGCTGATGCAGCAGATCAAGCCGTTCGGGCCGACGTTTCACCTGAACGAAATGGTGACGACGCTGGAAAAGATCGGCGAGCCGGGCTTCCGCCTGAAGACCGATGCCGGCAAGACCTTCGAGGCAAAATGCGTCGTCGTCGCGGCCGGCGGCGGCTCGTTCCAGCCCAAGCGCCCGCCGATCCAGGGCATCGAGCCCTACGAAGAAAAATCGGTGTTCTACGCCGTGCGCAAGATGGAGAATTTCCGCGGCAAAAATCTGCTGATCGTCGGCGGCGGCGACTCGGCGCTCGATTGGACGCTCAACCTGCAGCCGCTCGCCAGGCGGTTGACGCTGGTGCACCGGCGCGACGAATTCCGCGGCGCACCCGACAGCGTCAACAAGATGCGCGCGCTGGTCGCGGCCGGGCAGATGGATCTCAAGATCGGTCAGGTCGCGTCGCTCGAAGGCGGCGACGGCCAGCTCTTAGCGGCGTCGATCAAGACCAAGGACGCGGTCGAGCGCGTCGCGTGCGACGCCATGCTGCCGTTCTTCGGGCTGACCATGAAGCTCGGCCCGGTGGCCGACTGGGGCATCAAGATGGACGAAGAACTGATCCCGGTCGACACCGGCACGTTCGAGAGCAATATCCCCGGCGTGTTCGCCATCGGCGACATCAACACCTATCCGGGCAAGCTCAAGCTCATTCTGTCCGGCTTCCACGAGGCCGCGCTGATGTCGCAGCAGGCCTATCACTACGTCTATCCGGAGAAGAAGCTGGTGTTCCAGTACACCACCTCCTCCACCAGTCTGCAGAAGAAACTCGGTGTCGCATGAGCGACGTTCAGGACGTTTCACCATCCACCGGCGCCAAAAGCCAAGCGATGCCAAAAATAACATTCATCGAGCACGACGACACCGTGCACACCGTCGAGGCCGAGCTCGGCTCGACGGTCATGGAAACCGCGCTGAAGAACGACATTGCCGGCATCGTGGCCGAATGCGGCGGCGCCTGCAGCTGCGCGACCTGCCTCGTGCACGTGGACGAGAAGTGGTTCCCGATCGTCGGCCCGCCGTCGCCGGAAGAAGAGGACATGCTCGACTTCGCCTTCGAGGTGAAGCCGACCTCGCGGCTATCGTGTCAGATCAAGGTGACGGAAGCGCTCAACGGCCTGATCGTGCATACGCCGTCCTATCAGGGGCGCTGATCGCCTTCTGACCGGTTCCTTGGCCGTGCTAAAAGCGGCGGCAAAAGCACGGGGAGGATTGCAATGGATTTGGGCATCAAGGGCCGCCGCGCCATCGTCACCGGCGGCGGCAGCGGCATCGGTTTCGAGACGGCGCGCCAGTTCCTGGAGGAAGGCGTGCGCGTGCTCATCACCGGCCGCAACGAAAAGAAGCTGATGGCCGCACGCGACGACCTCGCCAAGCGCACCGGCGGCGAGGTGCACGCCGTCGTCGCCGACATGACCAACAACGCCGACATCACCAACATGGTCAACACCGCCAACACCAAGCTCGGCGGCGTCGACATCCTCGTCAACAACGCCGGCACCATGTATTCCGGCCGCTTCGCCGCGCTCAAAGACGACGAGATGAAGAATCAGCTCGAGACCAAGCTGTTTGGCTTCATGCGCGCCATCCGCGCGGTCTATCCGCTGATGAAGGCGCAGAAATGGGGCCGCATCGTCAACACCATTGGCGGCGCCGGCAAGGAGCCCGACCCTTACATGTTCGGCAGCGGAATGACCAACAGCGCGCTGCTCAATCTGACCAAGTCGCTGTCGAGCGAGTTCGGCGAGGACAATGTGCTGGTCAACGCCATCTGCCCGGGCTGGGTCGACACCAATCTCTGGCGCATGAACGCACAGGGCATGCAAAAAGAATTCAACGTGAAGAGCGAGGACGAAGCGCGCAAAGTCGCCGCCAAGAAGAACGCGCTCGGCCGCATGGGCAAGCCGGAAGAGCTCGCCAACGCCACGGTGTTTTTGTGCTCGGAGCGGGCGAGCTACATCACCGGCGTGTCGCTCAATATGGATGGCGGGCGGCTGAAGGGGCTGTGGTAATCAGCCGGCAAGGCCCAAGATCGCGCGCGCCTCTTTGGGGCTGGCGGCATGGCGGCCGTATTGGCCGCACATGTCGCGCAGCCGGCCGACCAATTCGGCATTGCTCTTGGCCAGCCGGTCCTTGTCGAACTTGATGTTGTCCTCGAGGCCGGTGCGCAGGTGGCCGCCGAGCGCCAGCGTCCACTCGTTGACCTCGAGCTGATGGCGGCCGATGCCGGCCGCGGCCCAAGTCGCTTGCGGCATGATCTCTTTCAACTCCGATACCAGGAATTCCAGCACCTTGCGCCGCGCCGGCAGCGCATTGGGAATGCCCATGACGAACTGCACGTGCAGCGGCTTCTTGATCAGGCCGCGCTCGGCCAGATCGCGCGCGTTATAGAGCATGGCGAGATCGAACACCTCGATCTCCGGCTTGACGTCGTTCGCGAGCATCGCGCGCGCCAGGTCTTCCACCAGATCGGGCGGGTTCTCGTAGATCTGCTTGGGGAAGTTGACCGAGCCGGTGGCGAGCGAGGCCATGTCAGGCCTGAGATTGAGCGCACGGCCGCGCTCGTTCTGGCTGCGCCCGCGGCCGCCGGTCGAGAACTGGATGACCATGCCGGGGCAATGCTTCTTCACGCCCTGCTGCACCAGCGCGAATAGCTCCGGATCGGACGAGGGGCTTTCGTCCTTGTTGCGCACGTGGATGTGCACCAGTGCAGCGCCGGCCTCGTAGGCTTCTTGCGTCGATTCGATCTGCTCGGCCGGTGTCACCGGCACTGCCGGCGATTGTGCCTTGCGCGGCAGCGCGCCAGTGATGGCGACGGTGATGATGGTCGGCTGGGTCATGGCTTATACCGCTTCGATCTCAACGAGCAGCGCGTCGGTGACTGTAACACCGTCGCGCTTTGCTTTATCCCGCGCCGCGAGACGCCGCGCGCCGGGCAGGCGCGCGCCCGGCTGGCTCTCGATCGAGGCGGCAAGCGTGGCGAAATGCTCGAGCGTGCCGCCGAACGCGGCTGGATCGAAGGCGATGAGCAATTGTCCCGTGCCGGGCGGCGGGCCCTTCGCGTCGAGGAACCCGGAGGCGTCGGCGGCGAAATTCGCGCCGGTAAGCCCGGCCGCCAGCAATTCCACCATCAGCGCCAGCACCGTGCCCTTGGCGTCGCCGAGCGGCAGCATGGTGCCGGCCAGCGCGGTGGCGGGATCGGTGGTCGGCTTGCCCTGCGCGTCGAGCGCCCAACCTTCCGGGATTTTTTCGCCCTTCTGCTTGGCCACGAGAATATTGCCGC
>Ga0335081_10003862_pt1 | contig 23609 bp, 18 predicted proteins | sample Lox_Sample_35_FD_206713 | JGI IMG/M metagenome (GOLD analysis project Ga0335081, IMG submission 206713) | Soil microbial communities from Loxahatchee National Wildlife Refuge, Florida, United States - Lox_Sample_3.5 | ecosystem: Environmental > Terrestrial > Soil > Wetlands | place: USA...
GCGGGTGCTCGCTGTTCGGCTGGCATGCGATGTGGGAGGACCCGTGGGGCGCCGGTGTCTGCGACCCCGACACCAAGCCCGGCCGGCCGATCCCGGCGCCGATGAGCCGGGCCGCGTTCCTGGAGGCCTTCGGCTCATGAGCCAGCAGCCGCGCTGACCAGGGCCGCCACGCCCACCAGCAGGAAAGCCCGTTCCGGCCTGTCGCTTTTGGCACTCGCCTCGTACCCGGTTATCCTCTCTGACCTGCGTGATGATGGGGAGGCTCCGTACGATGGTGGTACGAGCGGCGATGGACGACTACACCAACATCCCTCCCGACGGCGACGAAGGCTTCGGTTCCGCGATCGACACCGCCACGGCTGTAATAGACGGGCGGGGGAGTGTCCTGGTCTGGAGCGCAGGTGCCGCTCACCGGCACCGTCGCGCTGCGCCGCGTCGCCCACCAGTCCATCTTCGAGGGTGTCCCCGAGGCCGTAATCAAGCCCGGGGACGTCGACGTTCATCCGGAATCCTTCCCGTCGGCCCGTTGCCTGGCCACCGGCCAAGCGGTACTGACCAGCGCGGACGATCCGACGTTCATCTCGTCGACCGGCCACAACCCGGCTCGGGCGGCCACGATCCGCAAGTTCGGCATCCACTCGATCCTGTCGGTGCCGATACGCGCCCGCGGAGTCACCCTCGGCGTCGCGGCCTTCCTGCGTGGCCAGCGCCCGGAGCCTTTCGAGCAGGACGATGTGCTTCTCGCCGAGGAGCTCACCGCCAGGGCGGCCCTTTCCCTGGACAATGCCCGCCGCTACACCAGCGAGCGGACCACCGCCCTGGCCCTGCAGCGCAGCCTGCTGCCGCAACGACTCCCCAGGCAATCAGCGGTGGAGGTGGCCAGTCGCTACCTGCCCGCCAGCGTCCATGTCGGCGTGGGCGGGGACTGGTTCGACGTGATCCCGCTCTCCGGAGCCCGCGTCGCCCTGGTCGTCGGCGATGTCGTCGGCCACGGTATCCATGCCTCCGCCACCATGGGCCGGCTGCGCACCGCCGTACGGACGCTCGCCGACGTCGACCTGCCTCCCGACGAGCTCCTCACCTGCCTTGATGACATGGTCAGCCGGCTCTCCGCCGACGCGGATGCCGATGACGGCGCGGGGAACAATGCCGGCGACGACGCGGAGAACGATGTCGGTGCCACGTGCCTGTACGCGGTCTATGATCCGGTTTCCCGCCGGTGCTGCCTGGCCCGCGCCGGTCATCTGCTGCCCGCGCTCGTCACCCTGGACGGCGCCGTCAGCTTCCTCGACCTGCCCGTCGGCCCGCCGCTCGGCCTCGGCGGCCTGCCCTTCGAGAGCACCGAGGTCGAACTGCCCGCTGGGAGCGTCCTCGCCCTTTACACCGATGGCCTCATCGAGTCCCGCTACGACGACATCGATCTCGGGCTGGAACGCCTGCGCCGCGCATTGACCCATCAGGAACCGTCGCTGGAGACCACCTGCGACAACATCCTCAAGGCCGTGCTTCCCGAGCGTCCCACGGACGACGTCGCCCTGCTCCTCGCCCGCACTCACGCCCTGGACAGCGACCAGGTCGCCACGTGGGACCTGCCCGCCGACCCGGCCATCGTCGCCGACGCCCGCAAGCAGGTGGCCATGAGGCTCGCCGGCTGGGGCCTTGACGATGCCGTGTTCATCACCGGGCTCGTGGTCAGCGAACTCGTGACCAACGCGATCCGGCACGCCCAGGGCCCGATCCAGCTCCGTCTCATCCGGGACCGGACCCTCATCTGCGAGGTCTCCGACGGCAGCAGCACCGCCCCCCACCTGCGCCGGGCCCGTGCATTCGACGAGGGCGGCCGCGGCCTGCTCCTGGTCTCCCAGCTCACCCAGCGCTGGGGGACCCGCCAGACCCCGCACGGCAAGACCATCTGGGCCGAGCAAGCCCTCCCCGGCGCCCGCTAATGGCATAGTGCGGGCATCACCGGCGGCTAGCAGCAACAGGAGCGCCATGGCGAGGCACGCGAAGATCTGCAGATCGCGTTCTTCTGCGCTGCTGAGCCCGGCGCCGCCTGGCGCGTGGAACGGGGTGGCACCGGACGGACCGCCCCCCTTGCAAGGGACATCGAGACCGGCCATGCCGCGGGCCTCGGGGCCTAGGTTTCCGCCAGCCACGCCAGCAAGCGGCCCCGCGACCAGCAGCGGCCAATGGCCTCGGCCCGCAGAGCCGACCGGTCGAACACCGCCAGGCCGATGATGCTGTGGCCAGAGGCGCGGCGATCGCCAAGTGTCGGTATCGCCGGAGCGACTCCGACTCCCTCCGCTGACACCCACCCCACCGCCCGCCCGGCCGCCGCCTCGTCGAGGCGCTGCAGGAAGCGCAGGCGGCTCTCGAGCGGGAAGCGCGACAGCGCCCACGTCGTGGTGACGACAGGCAGGGCGTCCGCGGGCACACGGGCCAAGGCGCCGGGCACCACCTCGACGGCGTCACCTTGCAGCAGCAGCGGAGGGGCCGTCGCCGCCAGTGCCATCTCCGCTTCGAGTCTCGCGGCCTGCTCCGGCTGATCCGGCCACAGGCAGGCGCGCAGCCATCGGGCCTCATCCGCGTCGGTCACGTCGACGGGATCGAGGTCGACGCCGACCCGGGCGACGACCTCCGGCATCGCCCGCGCCGGGATGGGCCGGTCTCCCACGATCGACGACGACAGCTGCACCGGAGATGACGGGTCGCCCAGCGATTGCCCGTTGCTGTACGTGATGCCAACGCGATCGACATTGAGATTGAGCCCAGCCGAACAGCCCACGTCGATCAGCCCGACCGCATGCGCGCCTACCCGGCGAGCCGCCTCGGCGATGGCCGGATACAGCACGGCGCAGCGTCCGGTCTCGTTGGCCCGCGTCCGCCGGCGCACGGCGATGGCCACAACCGAGTCGGTCATCCGCAGCAGCACCTCGATCGCCGCGCCAGCGGCAGCGTCGCCGTCCGCGGCGGCATAGGCCGCGGCAAGCGCCGGGGCGCGGCCGGCCAGGGCGAGGTCGTGCAGCGCGGCGAGGATCACCGTGGGCTGCCGCCTGCGCGCCGGCACCGCCTCGATGGCGCGCAGCGCCTCGCCGGACTCACTAAGGGCGATGGCGACGCGCTCGTACAGCGGCGATGTTCCGGCGGCGACGGCCTCACCGAAGTGCCGGTACACCTGAGCGAGCGTGCGGGCCCTGCCCGCGGGTACGGCGCTTCCTGTTGTCCGCCCTGGCATCCCGGCGATTCTAGCCACTTGTCTCCAACCTGTCCGGACTGATCGGCAGGACGCTCCAGGCCCGGCGTTAGACTCCCGGCCATGACTCGTGACCCCGGCGAGATCGTGCGAGCTGGCTACGACAGGGCCGCCGCCCGGTACCGGGCGCTGGAGCATGACAGCGCCCGCTGGCCGCGCACTGAGTGGATCGCGGAGCTGACCGAGATGCTGGGGCCCGGCGCGGCTGTTCTCGACCTGGGCTGCGCGGCCGGGGTTCCCGTGGCCGCGGAACTTGCGGGCCGGTACCGCGTAACCGGGCTCGACATTTCCCCGGAACATATCCGGCAGGCGGCCCGGAATGTTCCGGACGCTGAGTTCATCTGCGCGGACGCGTGTACGGTCACCTTCCCGGCCGGGCACTTCGACGCGATCATCTCCCTGTACACCTTCGACCACATCCCCCGGGACGAGCACCGGGCTCTCCTCGGACGCCTTCGCCGCTGGCTCCGGCCTGACGGCCTGCTCCTGCTGAGCATCGAAGACCGCGACGAGCCCGGCACGGTGGCGCAATGGCTGGGAGTTGACATGTATTTCAGCATGTTCAGCGCCGACGCCACTCGCCAGCTCGTCCGCGAAGCCGGGTTTGACATCGAGAAGACCGCTCTGAGAACCCAGGCAGAGGGCGAAACGGACATCTCCTACACCTGGATCCTGGCCCGGAAGGCTTCCATGCCTGCGCAGCCTTAGCTTGGCGGAGGTCCTCAGCTGGCGCGGGGCGGTGGAACGGGGCTCATTCGCCGTCTTCGGCGCCGAGGTGGTGGCGGTATAGCCCGGCGACGCGGAAGGCCAGGTCCAGGGACTGGCTGCGGTTGAGCCGGGGATCGCACGTCGTTTCGTAGCGGTGGCTCAGGTCGCTCTCGGCGATGGGGTGGCCGCCGCCGATGCACTCGGTGACGTCATCGCCGGTGAATTCGATGTGGATGCCGCCGGGGTGGGTGCCGAGGGCCCGGTGGACCTCGAAGAAGCCGGCGACCTCGTCCAGCACGTCCTCGAGGTACCTCGTCTTCTGGCCGCTGGCCGCCTCGACCGTGTTGCCGTGCATGGGGTCGCACACCCATACGACGGCGGCCCCGCTGGACGCCACCTTCTCGGCCAGCGGGGGCAGCGCCTGGCGGATCCGGCCCGCGCCCATCCGGGTGATCAGCGTGAGCCGGCCGGGCTCGTGGTCCGGGTCGACGGCTTCGATGAGCGCGAACACATCCTGCGCGGTGGCCGCCGGGCCGATCTTGACGGCCACGGGATTGCGGATCTGGCGCGCGAACTCGACGTGGGCGCCGCCGAGAGCACGGGTACGCTCCCCGATCCACAGCAGGTGAGCCGACAGGTCATAGGCACGCCCGGTCCGCGCGTCGGTCCGGGTCAGGGCCCGCTCATAGTCCAGCAGCAAGGCCTCGTGGCTGGAGTAGAACTCCACCACACGGGTCTGCTCGGGGTCGGCCCCGCACGCGTGCATGAACGCGATCGCCCGGTCGATCTCGTCCGCCAGCCGCTCATAGCGCTGCCCGGCCGGGCTGCCGGCCACGAAGTCCTGGTTCCAGGCATGCACCTGGCGCAGGTCGGCGTACCCGCCGCTGGCCAGAGACCGGCACAGGTTCAGCGTGGCCGACGAGCAGTGATACGCCTGGAGCAGCCGACCTGGGTCCGGCGTCCTGGCCGCGGCGGTGAACTCGATCCCGTTGACCGCATCGCCCCGGTAGACGGGAAGCTCCACGCCGTCCCTGACCTCGGTGGCCGCCGACCGCGGCTTGCCGAACTGGCCCGCCATCCGGCCGACCTTCACCACCGGCACGCTGGCCGCGTAGGTGAGCACGATGGCCATCTGCAGGAGCGTCCGGAACTTACCCCGGATGCTGCCGGCGGTCGTGCCCGCGAACGTCTCCGCGCAGTCGCCGCCCTGGAGCAGGAAAGCCTCACCGCGCGCGACCGAGGCCAGCCGCTCCTTCAGCTGGTCGCACTCCGCGGCGAGTACCAGCGGCGGCAGCCCCTCCAGGCTGCGCACCGCTGTCTCCAGGCGGCCGCGGTCAGGCCACTGTGGCTGCTGAAGCGCGGGCGAGATCACAGGTTCAGGCTAAACGCTCGGCTACTGACGGGGCTGATCAACCACCCATCTGGTTGTTGCCGTGGGCCAGGATCCCTAGGGTGCTCGCCCTGGTAGGCGACCGGGCGTTACTGCGAGGCGTCGTCTTGGCCGGCTCCGGCCTGGATGACTTCGGTCACGACGACCTCGACCACGTGGTCGGGCACGGTCTGATCGCTCTCGCGCAGCTTGACCCGGGTGGTCCGGGCCACGGCCTCCGGCGCCGGGTGGGCGTTGCGCTTTTTCATGTCGGTGTAGACGGTCCACGCGAAGCTCGCTGCCGCGATTATCGCCGCGGCCAGCGAGATCGGGTCGAAGTACTGCGGAGGCGGTGCCGAGGGGGACTCCCGGGCGGCAAGCGCCGCCTCCACCTCGGCTACCAGGCGCGGGTCGGATTCGCCTCCGAGCCGCTGGGCCGCCGCGCGTGCCGCTATTGCCATCGGGTCATTCATTGGTTACCCCCTCGATTCTTCGCCGCCTTCTGGGCGATAAGATTCGCCGCCTTCTGGACGATAAGAGCTGACATAGGTGCGGACCGCGTCGGGCAGCGGCTGCCCGATGACCTGCTGCCAGCACTGTTCCAGCTTCTCGATGCCCAGCTGATGAGTCAGCTGGGCCATCCGGCTAGGCCCTGAGCCAGATCCCGGATGGGGGACGTCGTCGAACAGCGCGACGCACCGGACAGTCCACTCCAGTGCTCGTGTCAGATCCCGCCGCTGTTCAGCGAGCAGCCCAAGCTGTGAATACGTCAGGGCCAGCCCGAGTATGTCACCGATCTCCTCGTCGATGGCCAGGGAACGGGTGTACCAGTCCTCGGCGTCATCCAGCCGCCCCCGTTCCTCCGCGACCATGCCCAGCTGGTGATAGGTATCCGCCTGCCCGGGCCGGGCACCGAGTTCCTCCTTGATGGCCAGGGACTGGGTGTACCAGTCCTCGGCGTCATCCAGCCGCCCCCGCAACTGCGCGACCATGCCCAGCTGGTGATAGGTATCCGCCTGCCCGGGCCGGTCACCGATCTCTACTCTGATGGCCAGGGACCGGGTGTACCAGTCCTCGGCGTCATCCAGCCGCCCCCGTTGCTCCGCGACCGTGCCCAGCTGGTGATAGCTGCCCGCCTGCCCGGGCCGGTCACCGAGCTCCTCCATGATGGCCAGGCACCGGGTGTACCAGTCCTCGGCCTCGTCCAGCCGCCCCCGCAGATTCGCGATGTTGCCGAGCTGGTTGTAGGCCATGCCCAACCTGGACTGGTTGCCGAGTTCCTCATTGAGAGCCGCAGACCGGGTGTACCAATGCTCGGCCTCATCCAGCCGCCCTTGCTCCAGTGCGGCCGAGCCGGTCAGATGGTACTCCGCTGCCAGGTAGTTCTGCCGGGAAGGGGAATCCGGCTGGGCTTCCAGCATGGCCAGGATCTCACGGTGGGTTCTTGCGCCCTTGTCCAGCTGGCCGCTGTAAAGCTGCCTGGTGGCCTGGGCGCCGGTGAAGAACAACCACAGGCCGCCGGCCGGGCTCTGAAGGGCCGGCGGTACACCGCCGGGGTCTTCGACGGCGAGGCGGACCCGGTCGGTCCACGCATCGGCCTCGGCGTACCGGCCCCGGGCCTTCCAGTACTCGTTGAGCGACTGGGCGATGGCTTGCGCCTCGGCCCAATGTCCGCGGTCGAGTGCGTAGCCGAGCAAGTGGCCCATGGTGCGCTGCTGCAGGCCGATGATTGCGTAAGCGAGGCCCGCGTTCCCGGAGTCGATCTGCTGTTCCAGCCAGTACCCGAACCCGGCATAACTGGTCAGCAGGGCCCGGGTCGCGGCGCTCCGCTGGACTTCGTATTCGGCGGGGTCCTGGTTGCGCCACAGCGTGGCGAGGTAGGCGGGCAGGGCCGGATGGATGCGGTACATGCGGCCGCCCAGCTCGGTCAGCAGCCCGGCTCCGGCCGCGGCGTCCAGGGCCGCTGCCCACTGCTCCGCGGTGGTGTCCGCGAATCGTTCCGGAACGCTGTTCGCGCGGGACAACCCGGCCAGCACGTCGGCGTCGGCGACGCCGTGGAACAGGCTGACCGCGGTCAGCAACTGCTGGCTGGCGGGGTCGAGGTGCGCGTAGGAGTAGCCGAGGCTAGCGGGGAGGGAGGCCGATCGGCCGGCCTGAGCCTGGTCCCAGCCGGGCAGCGCGGCGGTGCCGTGCAGGCCGTCCAGCAGCGCCTGGGCGTCGGTGGTATCCAGGTGCGGCAGGACCAGGCGCATGCTCAGCGGATGGCCGTCCAGCCATTCCATCAGCTCGCCGAAGACCCGGCCGGCCCGGCGGGGAGCAGCCGCCGGGTACGGCGCGAGGAGTTCGTCCGCGTATTCAGCCGCCTCTTGGGGCAGCAGGCCGTCCACCGGGATCCGGCGCAGCGGGTCCGGTTCGGATTGGTCGAGCCAGGGTTCGGTGGTCCGGCTGGTGATCAGCACCGTGCTGCGCGCACCGGAGGCCAGCCGGTGCAAGAACCCGCGCATCTGCTCGCGGCCCGTCTCGTCCAGGGACCCGACAGCGGGGTCGGGCAGCGAGTGGACGCTTTCGAAGTTGTCCCAGATCAGCAGGGCTCGCCGGGCTCGCAGGAACTGCTCGACCACACCCGTTCGGTCGGCCTCCTCGACCCGGGCGAAGTCCGGGCCGAACACGGCCAGCCCGATCTCTTTGACCACCCCGGGCAGGCCGAAGGAGGCCAGGCCTGGCTCGAAGGAGTGCCAGAACACCCACTCCGGCCGCTCCACCCCGCCGGTGTCCTGCCACCACCGGCCGAACGCCTTGGCCAGCTCGGTCTTGCCGGTCCCGGCCGGGCCGTGCAGCACGATCACATGCTGCAGCCGGGCCGCGGTCTCCAGCTCGTAGAACAACCCGTCCCGGCCGGTGAACACCCCGACCGGCGCCAGCTCCCCGCCATCACCCGGACCGTCGGCACCGCGCAGCCGGTCCAGCGCTTCTTCCAGCGACGGCTCGCTGTCGGGCCGGCTGGCGATCAGCCCGGGGAACCGCACGTCGCGGCGCAGGTAGTGGACCGGGATCAGCCAGTCCGCCAGCGGCAGCTCCCCCTTGGGGCTGGGCCGGCGGTCGTGGCGGAACAGCTGCTGCCGGCCGGCCGTCACCGCCGCGCTGATCGTGTCCCCGGCGAACAGCCGCTCGTAGAACGCCGCGATGAACTCCGCCGCCGCGACCGCGTACACGCTGTACGCCATGGCCACCACCGACGCCGCGCCGCCCTGCAGCAGCCGGGTCGCCACCGCGGCCTCAAGCTCCTTGCCCACCGCCCCCGACTGGCACGCGTTCAGCACCACCACCGGCACCCGCGCCGCCGCCAGCACCTGGGCCACCCGCGACGCCGGCACCCGGTCCGCGCCCCCGTCCGGCCCCTGGAAGACCAGCACCCCCTCGGGACCGGCATCCTGGTACATGCCCGCGGCCGGGGCCCCGCCGAGGCGGTGGCCGGCCAGCACCCCGTGGCCGTCGAAGTGCACGATCTGGAACGGCTCACCCGCTTCCTGTGCCTGCTTCAGGGCTGTGGCCAGCGCGTCCAGCGTCGGCGGGCGCAGCACCGCCAGGTCCACGTTGCCGCGGACCGCCTCCAGCCGCGCCAGCAACGGCCGGGCGATCATCTGGAACCCCACATCCGTCGCGCCGGCCGGGCGGCTGATCACCATCAGCACTCGCAGCCGGCCGCCGGCGACATCGAAGGAGGCACCCAGCTCCGCGGCCGGGATGCTGCGATCGATCCCCGCCACCTCCAGTGCCAGCGGCAGTTCCCGCGCCGGATCCCGCATCAGCTCCCACGGCAGCGCCAGCCATTCCGGCGCCCCTGACCGGAACATCAGCTGCACCCCGGCCGTCCGAGCCCGCGCCTCCTTGTAAGCATCCCGCGGGGCGCCCTGCCCGAACAGCGCCGCGAAGACCGCCTCGCCCCACACCCTCAGCCGCGCCGCTGTCTGCGGGCCGCGGCTCTCGTACACCCCGAACGGCGCCCGCAGGTAATCCTCCAGATACCAGCGCAGTTCCTCCAGGGCATCGCCATCGAGCGGCCACGTCACAAGCTGCGGCGCACCGGCCGGGCCGGCAGGCAACTCCCCCTCGCGCCAGGGGATGACCGAGGCCCGCCCGTCGGCAGCCAGGTCAACTAGTAACCGGTCAGGCACAGTCCCACCCCCATCAGGCCCGCCAAGCCCGAATCAGAGCCCGGCATTGCCCGTAATGGTAGGCGTTTCACGCGTTCTGCGGGCCGCGCTGGCTAGGCCGCGGCCGGCTCGGGCGGCTCGGCCGGCTCGGGCGGCACGAACGCTGCGTTCTCGCGCTCCATCGCCTTGGCCACGCCGTGCCGCCAGCCGTCCGCTACGGATGCGGACATCGGGTCGGGGAAGATGTCTTCCTCGCCGCGGTCGAGTGCGTCGAAGATGGCGCGGGCGACGGATTCCGGGGAGGCCTTGGGGATGTCGAGGCCCTGGGTCATCTCGGTGTCGGTGGGGCCGGTCAGCGCGGCGTGCACCCGCACGCCCCGCGGGGCCAGCAGGGCGCGCAGGGACTGGGTCAGGTTGAACGCGGCCGCCTTGGAGATCGCGTAGGCCGGGGTGACCGGGAAGGGGGCGAGGGCCATCAGCGACACGTTGTTGACGATGCTCCCGCGGGAGCGGGTGAGCTGCGGCAGGAAGGCCTGGGTCACCCGGTAGGTGCCGAAGAGGTTGACGGCCAGGTGCCGCTCCAGCAGGGCCTGGTCGCTGAGGTCGTCGTACAGCGCGATGCCGGCGTTGTTGACCAGGATGTCGAGGGATCCGATGCGCCCGGCGGCCTCCCGCACCCGGGCCGGGTCGGTCACGTCCAGCGTCAGGGGCGTGACGCGAGGGTCGGGGTGGGCCAGGGGCTGGCGCGTGCCGGCGTACACCCGGCTGGCGCCCCGGGCGAGGGCCTCGTTGACGAGCGCCTGCCCGATGCCGCGGTTGGCTCCGGTGATCAGGATGGTCTTGCCGGTGATGCTCATTGCCTGTTTCTCCTGAGTGCTGTGGGTTCGGTACCGCCCGTTCGGCGGTTTACACGTACAGACCAGCCGGATCCGGCGGAGTCGTCGCGGACGGCTCGCCCGGTTTGAGTACGGCCAGCCCCGCCCGGCCCGGCGCCGTGGCGGCTCCCGGCACTCGCGAACACGCGTAAGTAGCATGTGAACGTGCCTGTTCGTGATGTTCCCGGCCAATTCGCGGTAGCGTTTTCGTTCGCCGGAGCGCAGCGGCAACTCGTGCTGCGGGTCGCCCAGGAGGTCGAGGCCATCCTGGGCCCGTCGACCGTGTTTTATGACGACTGGTACACGCACTGGATTGCCGGCCAAGATGCCGACCTGCTCCTTCAGCGCATCTATGGCAAGAAATCCGAACTTGTCGTGGTGTGCGTGTCCGGTGCCTATGGCGACAGCGCCTGGACTCACGCGGAGCACCGGGCCGTGCGCGCGCGGCTCATGCGGGCGGCCACGGCGGAGGGTCGCCACCAGGTCCTTCCGGTTCGTGTCGGTGACGGCGAGGTTGACGGCGTTCTGTTCAATGAGATCGTGCCTGACATTCGCGACAAGACGCCGGAAGAGACGGCTGAACTGATAGTCGCAAGGCTCAACCTGGTGCGCCGGCACTCCGGGCCGCCCCCAGACCCCCCAGTTAACGGCCGCAGCCGCGAGCCGGTCGCGCCTGGACTGGGAGAACTGCTGTTCAGGACCCGCATCGAGCGGCCGGCCGGGCCGTTGATCGCGGGTTTCGGGGCCGATGACACGCTCGTGGTGGCCGAGAAGAACGCGGCCGTACACCGCTGGTCGCTGAAGGACCGGACCGGACTCACCGGAATGTCACCTGGCCAGCCGCTGCGCAACGGCATCAACGTGGTCGCCAGTTCGGCGGAACCCGCGATAGCCATCGCCAGGGACAGGAAACTCGTTCTCGTTCATTTCGGCCGGGCCGGATACACCGCCGCCGAAATCCCGCTGGGCCGCGACGAGGTCCTCGTGACCGCCTCCGGGAGAAGGTTCGCCACGCACGACCGGCGGCGGGTCGTGGTCCGCGACTTCGGTGACGGTTCGGTGCTGTGGCAGCAGCCCTGCCCGTCCAATGTCGCCACCGTGACCATCGACCCGGCCGGGACGGCCATGGCGATGGCGGGCGGCCCGAATCCGTTCGCCGGCCGCAACACGATCACGGTCGTGACGCGGCACGACGGCCGGCCGCGTGAGCTCTCCTTCGACAACATCCCGCTGTTCGGCGCGGGCTGCCAGCTGGCCTTGTCCCCGCGGGGCGACCTGGCCGCCTGCGCCTCGTTCCGCGAGGTGGTCCTGGTCAGCACGCGCGACCGGCAGGTCGTCCAGCGCAGGCGGCTCGGTGCCTGGCGGCAGGAAGTCGTCCCCGCCCTGGGCACCCGGTTGCAGCGCCTCATCTGTACGCCCGGGGGTGAGGTGCTATGGCTCCGGGGCAGGCGTATTGCCCAGGTGAACTGGTCCGGCACCGCATTGCACTATCTCCCGCACGATGGAGGGTGTGACGACGTTGCCTTCGATCACGCCGGTTCACGCCTGGCCACGGTGAGCCAGTCAGGTCAAGTGGACGTCTGGCAATGGACCGCCCCGGCACTGGCCCGGGAAGGCGGTTAGGCCTGCCGGAGGCAGGCGCGGACCGCGTCGACGAGCGTCGCCGCCCGGGTGTCGTTCATGTCCTGCCGGATATGGCTGACCACGTAGCCGAACGCGACGCCGCTTTCCGGGTCGGCGAAGCCCAGCGATCCGCCGCGTCCCGGATGACCGAACGACGCCGGCCCGCCCAGCGGCGCCTCGTCCGTCGGGAGCATGAATCCCGACGCGAAACGGGTGGGTACCAGCAGCACCCGGTCGGTCCCGGCCGCCTGCTCGGCGATGGCCGCCGTGGTCGTGCCCGCGTCCAGGATCCGGACGCCGTCGACCTCGCCGATCAGGCCCGCGTACAGCCGGGCCAGGCCGTCCGCGGTGCAGATCCCATTGCTCGAGGGGATCTCCGCCGCCTGCGCCGCCGGGTCGTTGAAGTCGATGTCCGGCGTGCTGAGCGCGAACGCCCGGTTCATCAGCGAGCCGGGATCGGTGAAGGCGGCCAGCAGCCCGCGGAACTGCTCGGGAATCGCCTCGACCGGGATGCGGCCGGCGGTCTCGGGCCCCGGCGGGTCGTCGATGATCATCCGGCTGACCCGTCCCCGCTCGGCCGCCGGGAGCCCGATGAAGAAATCCAGCCCGGCCGGCGCCGCGATCTCCTCGGCGAAGAACGTCCCCACGCTGCGGCCGGACACTCGCCTGATGACCTCGCCCGCCAGCCAGCCGAACGTGCGGCCGTGATACCCGTGCGCGGTGCCGGGCTCCCACACCGGCCGCTGGGCGGCCAGCGCGGCCGTCATCGGATCCCAGGCCAGCAGGTCAGCGAGCGGCATGGGGTGGTCGATGACGGGCAGCCCGGCCCGGTGCGACAGCAGCCAGCGGACCGGGATATCCGCCTTGCCCTCGGCCGCGAACTCGGGCCAGTAACGGGCGGCCGGCTTGTCCAGATCGAGCTGGCCCCGCTGCGCGAGCAGGTGCGCGCAGGTCGCCGTGGCGGCCTTGGTGGCCGAATACACCAGCTGGAGCGTGTCCGCGGTCCAGGGGCGGCCGGTCGCGGCGTCGGCCAGGCCACCCCACAGGTCGACCACCTTGCGGCCGCGGTGGTACACGCAGACCGCCGCCCCCACGTCACCGTGCCGCTCGAAGTTGCCGCCGAACGCGTCCCGGACCCGTTCGAAGCCCGGCGCCACCTCACCGCCGGCTGCCATCACCGGAACTCCAGCCCGTCGAACGCGCCCGACGCGCGCCACTTGCCGATGCCTGTCGTCATCCCGGCCGGCCTGATCCGCTAGAGGTTGAACGCCTTGGTCATCGTGGCGCTGCTGGCCGCCAGGCCCAGCTTGGGCAGGCGCAGGAGCTGCTCGGCGGTGGCGAGCAGCGAGTAGTGGCTGAACAGCGTGCCGGACCGGGCGCCTGCCTTGGTGCTCGGGCTGATGACCAGGGTCGCGATGTGGCAGCTCACGTCCGTGGTGTTGGCCGCGCAGTGCTCGCCGCTGGCGTAATGGCCGCCTTCACCCTCGTCCCAGGTGATGAAGATCGCCGTCGAGCCGTTCTTGTACTCGGCGCTGTTGAGGATGGCCGGCAGGTTGCGGGACAGCCACTTGTTGCCGTCGGCGATCGTGCCGTTGTGCATGTCGTCGATCAGGTTCGGCGTGACGAAGGAGAACGCGGGCAGCTGGTTGTGCGCCAGGTCGGTGGCCAGGTGCGAATAGGGCACGTCGTCACTGGAGCAGCCGTGCAGCGTCGTGTAGTACGCAGCCGGGTTGTGCCGCACGGCGTAGTTGCCGGAGTTGGCGTGGTCGCAGTTCGACGGCATCGACTCCTCGTACGACTTCCACGATTCGCCCTGGCCGAAGATGCTCTTCGCCGACGTGTCGCAGGTGGCGCCCGGGCTGCAGTCGGGCAGGAAATTATGCAGGGCCGAATACGCCAGCCCGGACGTGGCGGCAATGTAGTTCGGCAGGCTGGGATGCGTGACGTTATGGTAATTGGTGGCCATCCCGCACTCGCGGGCCAGCGTGTTGAAATACGGCGCCTGGGACGAGCCGATGATCACGCTGGAGCTGTGGTTCTCGAACCAGATCCAGATCACGTGCCGGTAGGTACCCGGCTTGGCCGCCGTCCCGCACGGATGGCTCGCCGACGGCTGGGTCACCGGCCGGGCCGGTGCGGCCTGGCTGGCGGGCCCGGCCACGCTCAGCATCGCGGCGGTAAGGGCGCCCAGCGCGCCCGCGGCCACCCTCATCCTCATGGTCTTCATGCCTGTTCGCTCCCCACCCAAGACGGGCCACCCAAGACGGGCCACCCGAGATTGGCCACCCGAGATTGGCCACCCGAGACCGGCTATCCGGATGACAACATATCGGGATCAGCGCACCGTCCGGGTATCGGGGGTGTGTGACACATCAGCCCCCGCAAGTCGCGGCTGGTGTCCCACCCGCCGCATGCCGGGCATCGAGCCGGAGGACTGAGAGGCGTGACGGACGTAGCCGGCAAGCTCTGGGGTTTCTGCCACACGCTGCGGCATGACGGCGTGGACTACGGCGACTACATCGAGCAGCTCACCTGCCTGCTGTTCATCAAGATGGCCGACGAGCGCGGCCTCCAGCTGCCCGGGGACACCGGCTGGCCCTGCTTGCGCCAGCAGAGCGGTACCGCCCTGCTCGGCGCTTACGGCGAAGCCCTCCCCGCCCTCGGCCAGCAGCCCGGCATGCTGGGCGACATCTTCAGCGGCGCGCAGAGCCGCTTCACCAACCCGGTCAGCCTGCACAAGCTCATCGGGCTCATCGACGAGACCGAATGGACCGGGCTCGACGTTGACATCAAGGCCGCCGCCTTCGAGGGCCTCCTGGAAAAGGCGGCCGCGGAGGGCAAGAAGGGCGCGGGCCAGTACTTCACGCCCCGCCCGCTGATCCGGAGCATGGTGCGCTGCGTCCAGCCCGACCCGCGTGCGAGCCAGGACTTCGCCATCGGTGACCCGGCCTGCGGCACCGGCGGGTTCCTGGTGGCCTCCTACGAATGGCTCCTGGAAAAGACCCGTGGCGCGTTCGACCGCGACACCGCCCTGCGCATCCGCCAGCGCACCTACTTCGGCCAGGAACTCGTCTCGCGGCCACGGCGGCTCGCGCTCATGAACATGTACCTGCACCAGGTCCAGCCGCACATCACGCTCGGGGACTCCATTTATCAAGGACCTAACGGGCGGCGTTTTGACGTCATCCTGACCAACCCGCCGTTCGGGACCAGAGGCGCCAGCCAGTCACCCGGTCGCGAGGACTTCGCCGTGCAGACCAGCAACAAGCAGCTCAACTTCCTGCAGCACGTGCTGACCATCCTCAAGCCGGGCGGTCGCGCCGCCATCGTCGTGCCGGACAACGTGCTGTTCGCCCGCCAGGCCGGCGAGGTCTTCGGTGTGCTCATGGGGGACTGTGATGTCCATACCGTGCTTCGCTGCCCCCGCGGCACCTTCAGTCCGTACACCGAAGGCACCAAGACCAATGTCATCTTCCTTACCAAGGGCCGCGCCACCAGGCGGACCTGGATCTACGACGCCCGCGCCAACGTTCCCAAGATCACCAAGAAGCGCCGGCCGCTGGCCGCCGCGCACTTCGCTGATTTCGAGGACTGCTTCGGCGATGATCCGGACGGGCGCGGCCCGCGATCCGAGGCTGATTCCCCCGGCCGCCGCTGGCGCGGTTTCTCCATCGACGAGATCAGGGACCGTCACTACAAGGTCGATGCCTTCAAGTGGATCCGCGACGACGAGCCGGACGATCCAGATGAGCTCCCCGAGCCTGCGGAGCTGATCACCGAAGCCATGAAGGAGCTGCGGCTCGCCCTCGATGACCTGACCGGCATGCAGCGTCTCCTGGACGGCAGCGCCGCCGGTAAAAGGGGAGCCGGCACATGAGGACCGCGCGTCTTGGCGACCTGGTGGAGGCGAAATACGGCAAGGCGCTCCCGCAGGGGATGAGACGCCAGGGCGCGGTCCCGGTCTACGGATCAAGCGGGGCGGTTGGCTGGCACGATGCCGCCGTCACCTCCGGGCCGGCGATCGTGATCGGCCGCAAGGGCAGCGCGGGCGCGATCAGTTTTTCCGATGTGCCGTGCTGGCCGATTGACACCACCTACTACATCGATCAGCCCGGTCCCTTCCAGATCGAGTTCCTGGACTTCCTCCTTCGGTCTCTCGGGCTGACCGGACTGGATCGCTCGACGGCCATCCCGGGGCTGAGCCGGGATCAGCTCTACGATATTGAGGTGCCGGTGCCTCCGGCTGCCGATCAGGCCGCCGTGGCGGATCTCCTCAAAAAGGCGGCCGCATATCGCGCCGATGCGGTCCGGCACCTGCAGGCGGCCCGCAGAGCGATCGAGCGGTTCCGTAAGAGCGTGCTCGCGAGGGCGTGTTCCGGCCGTCTGTCGGCCGGCTGGCGGGAGGCGAGGCCTGCGCCGCCCGGCCAGCCCGGTGACGTAGACGGCATACTGGCTGCCTGCCGCGCCGAGCGCGGCATCAGCCTGGGCCGAAGGCCGCGGCCGGCCGGACTCCCCAGCGACTTCGGGCTGCCTGGCCTGCCTGCCGGCTGGAGCTGGCAGCCCCTGGGCGACCTCACGTTGCGCATCGGCGATGTCGACCACCGGATGCCCAAGGCCCAGCCAGCCGGGATCCCGTACATAAGCACCAAGGACTTCACCGCCTCGGAAATTGATTTTGATCACGCCAAGGTGATTGCGCAGGAGGATTTTGACCGGCTCGCCAGGAAAATCATGCCGGAGCAGGGTGATATCCTGCTATCCAGATATGGCACGGTCGGTCAAGTGCGGCCGGTGGCGACTTCGCGGCGCTTTCAGGCGTCTTACAGCATTGCCATCATCAAAACCTGCAAGACCGTCGATATGGCTAGCTGGCTGGCCGCCGCCTTGTCGTCGCCGCTGCCCCAGCATTACATGTCGCAGCATATCCGGGCGTCAGCTCAGCCGGACCTGGGCCTGCAGCACATTCGCACCATTCCCGTCCCGGTTCCGCCGCTCGCGGAGCAGGCGGAAATACTCCGCGTGGTGGGCGGGATTTTCGCTGCCGCCGACCGGCTCCTGGCCCGGGTCCAAGCCGGGCAGGCCCGGGTCGACCGTGCTTCACAGGCGATCCTGGCGAAGGCCTTCGGCGGTGACGCCTAGCGCGAGGGAGGTGCTCGTCCTTCAGCTGCCCGGCCCAGCCGTCACCTGCGGGCGCCGGCCTGCCCATGGCGCTGCCTGCTCGAGCTGGCTGGCGACCTGGATGAGCAGGTCCTCCCGGCCGTAGGCGACGACCAGCTGCACGCCGACCGGCAGGCCTTCGGGCGTCCAGTGCAGGGGCAGGCTGATGGCGGGCTGCCCGGTCATGTTGAACTGGGCGGTGTAGGGGATGAAGCTGGCGATGCGCCTGCCCTCCTGCCCGGGCCCGGCGGCGGTGAACCAGCCCAGCTCCGGCGGCGGCGCGCCGAGGGTCGGCGTCAGCAGCAGGTCGTGCTCGGTCCACCAGCGCGCCATACGGCGCGCCCAGGTTCCCAGCCACTGGCGGCTGTTCAGGTACGCCACCGTGCCGAGCGCCCGCCCGGCCCTCCGGTAGGCGGCGTTGCGCGGCTCGATCTCGTCGTCGCCGATCGGGTGCCCGAGCATCCTCTCGAACTCCTGGAACATCGCTTCGGTGTCCGCGGCGATGATCGTGTTGAAGTGCCGGCCGAACTCCGGGTCGAACATGCCCGCCGGACCGGACTCCTCCAGATGGTGGCCCAGTGACTCCAGCAGCCGGGCCGCGCCGGTTACTGCCTGGCGGCACTGCTGGTCGTCCAGGTACACCTCGGCGCCCGGCCTGTCGAGCACCCCGATCCGGAGCCGGCCCGGGTCGGCTCCGGCCTCCTGCCGCAGCGGCCGCCGCAGCGGCGGCGCGTAGTACGGCTCGCCTGGCATGGCGGCGCTGATCACGTCCAGCACGCCGGCCGCGTCCCGGACGCTCCGCGTGACGGCGCCGTCGATGACGCCGCCGGCCCAGGCCTCGCCGGTCAGCGGGCCCTGGCTCACCCGCCCCCGAGTCGGCTTGAGCCCCACCAGACCGCATTCGCTGGCCGGAATCCGGATCGACCCGCCGCCGTCGCTGGCGTGCGCCACCGCCACCATTCCGCTGGCCACCGCGGCCGCCGCCCCGCCCGAGGAGCCGCCCGTCGAATGGCCGGGGTGCCACGGGTTGCGGGCCGGCCGGAAGCTCCGCGGCTCGGTGGTGACCGTCGTGCCGAACTCCGGCACGTTGGTGCGCCCCAGCGCGATGAAGCCGGCCGCCCGGAACTGCTCCGCGAGGTAGGACGTCACCGGCCAGGCCAGGTCACGCAGCGGCCCGAGGCCGAACGCCGTCACCTCACCGGCCACGACGCAGCCCAGGTCCTTGAGCAGGACCGGCACGCCGCGGAACGGCCCGTCCGGCAGCGGGCCCGCGGCCTCCTCCCGCGCCCGGTCGAACCGGGTCCGGATCACGGCGTCCAGTTCCGGGTTGACCGCCTCGATCCGGGCGATCGCCGCCTCCACCAGATCCTGCGGGCTGACCTCGCCGCGACGGACGAGTTCGGCTTGCTCCGTGGCATCCAGCCAGGTCGTCTCCATCACCTCTCGCACGCTACCGTCCCCGGCCTCGCCGCGCACCCAGGCCAGTTCGGGGTGCGTTAAGGTCGTGCCGTGGCAGACAGCGATGACTGGCGGGTCACCATCTCCGTGACCGACCCGGCGCAGCGGTCCTTTGACCTGCGCCAGGCGGAAGAAGACATCCGCGGCGAGGTCGGCCGGGACATCGCCGTCGGCGCGGGGGACACGCAGATCTTCCTGTACGCGGGCACCGAAACCGCCGCCAGGGACGCCGAGCGGATCGCCGTCGGCGTGCTGGCCCGGCACGGCGTCGCGGCGGAATCCGCCCTGCACCGCTGGCACCCCATCGAGGAGCGCTGGGAGACCCCGGACGTCCCGATGCCGCAGACCGAAGCCGAGCGCCAGGCGGAGCACCAGCGGCTGACCGACGCCGAGACCGCCGAGTCGCGGGCCACGGGCATTGCCCAGTGGGATGTCCGGGTTGAGCTCGGCTCGCACCACCAGGCGGTCACGCTGGCCCGCAAGCTGGAAAAGGAAGGCTGGGCGGTGGTGCGGCGCTGGAAGTTCCTCCTCATCGGCGCCAGCAACGAGGACGAAGCCCAGGAAGTCGCCGATCAGATCAGGCGGGAGGCGCCGCCCGGCGCCACGGTCGTCGCCGAGCAGGCCGGACTGGGCTGGCCGTTCATGCCCTCCTGACCGCAAGCGCAAGATCACCGGTGCGGAGGTCTTCCCCTGATTTTCTTGGTCAGAAAGTGATCCTCTACGCGAAAGAGGGGTCTTCGCAGGCCGGATCCTCCGCGCTGATGCGGCATCTTGTTTTCAGGGCGTTTGCATTCGGTCAGCCGCTGGTAGCGGGGCAGCCTGCCTGGTGCTGGGCGGCCTGGATGTAGGACACCAGGGCGTCGTTGGGGAATCCGGTGGCCTTCTCGTGCGCCTGGCTGGTGGCCTTGGCCGCGGTGAGCAGGACCCGCAGCGCGGCGCAGTTGCCGGTGGCCGTGGCGTCGTCGATCCGCTGCTGGAGTCCGGAGCTATAGGTGACCCACGGCACCTGCTGGGCGGTGTCACAGGCGCTGGCCAGCAGGACGGCCGCCAGGCCGGCCACGGCCAGCAGGCGCGAGGAGCGTGTGGTGCTCATCTATTTCACCGAGCCTCCCAGAGCGGGGACGGCGACTCCCAGGAGCATGAACAGGCAGGTCAGGACCAGCAGGATGCCCAGCAGCGGCGCCACGAACTTCAGGTACCTGTCGTAGCGGACCCGGCTCAGCGCGAGCCCGCCCATCACGATCGCCGAGGTGGGGGTGAACAGGTTCATCCAGCCGGAGGCGGCCTGGTAGGCGGTCACCACCATCGCCCGGCTCACGTGGGCGAAGTCGCCCAGCGGGGCCATGATCGGCATCGCCAGCGTGGCGTGCCCGGAGGAGGACGGGACCAGGAACGCCAGCGGGATGTTGACCAGGTACATCACCACCGCGAACGCCCCCGACGGCAGCCCGCTGACCGCGCCCTCCAGCGCGTGCAGCACCGTATCGGTGATCCCGGAGTTGTTCATGATCGTGGTCACCCCGCGGGCCACCGCGATGATCAGCGCGGCGCCGATGAAATCTCCGGCGCCGGAGATGATGCCGGTGACCGTGCCCTCCTCGCCCAGCCCGCCGACCAGCCCGACCAGCACGGCGCCGACCAGGAACAACGCGGCCAGTTCGGGGAAGTACCAGCCCAGGGTGATGCTCTCGAGCGAGGCGCTGAAGTCCCCCCACGGGATCACCGAGAAGATCATCAGCCCGAACGTCAGCCCGAAGATCCACAGCACGGTCTTCTGCCGGCCGGTCATCGCCGCCGGCGGCCCGGCCGGGGCGGTGGCCGGGGCCGCCTCGCCTTCGGTGGCCGGCACCAGCGACCTGGCCGGATCGTTCTTGACTCTCCTGGCGTAGCGCAGCACGTACAGCAGGGCAATGGCGGTCATGACCACGTACATGATCAGCCGCAGCCCGATGCCGTCGCCCAGGGCCACCCCCGCGGCGTCGGAGGCCACCCCGGTCGCGAACGGGTTCACCGTCGAGGCCAGCGTCCCCACTCCCGCGCCGACCATGATGATCCCCACCCCGACCATCCGGTCATACCCCAGGCCGACGATGACCGGCAGGATGATCGCGTAGAACCCCAGCGTCTCCTCGGCCATCCCGTAGGTCGTCCCGCCGACCGAGAAGATCAGCATCAAGATCACGATCAGCAGCATGCCGCGCTTGCGGAACCGTTCGGTGACCCGCCCGATGCCCGCGTCCAGCGCCCCGGTCCTGATGGTGACGGTGATGAACGCGCCGATCGCCAGCACGAAGAAGAACACCTGGACCGCGCCGGCCAGGTCCCCGCTGTTGTAAGGCCCGGTGTTCCCCGGCGGGGTGACGATCTCGGCGGGCACCTGCTTGCCCGCCACGGTGCCGCAGGCCGCCTGGCCCTTCTTCAGCAGCTCGGGGCTGGGGTCCGGGACCACCTCGGACGGCGTCCGTATCCCGTACAGGCCGTTGACCGGCGACACCCACAGGTCATACAGCCGCTCCTGGAAGGACAGGTCGAGCTTGACCGTGCTGAACGTGCCGGGGATCGGCTTGGGCGACCCTGCGTCGCAGCTGACGTAGGAGTAGGAGCCCGGCTTGATGATGAACGTCAGGACCCAGACCAGCACCAGCACGAAGAACAGCACGGTGAACGCGGTCGGGAACTTGAACTTCCGCTTGGGCTCGGCCGCGGCCTCGTCCGGGCGGGCCTGCGTGTCGGTCGTCACGGCACTAGATTCTGTTCGGCCCTCCGGGGCGTCCTCACCCTGCGCGGGGTGATATTCACCGCCGCCCGCTGTCGCTTCCGGTGGCCGGCGCGGGAGGATCGCCTGGTGACCATGTGGCACGACGATCTCGGGCACCCGGTCGAGCTGCCCGGCCCGGCCCGGCGGGTGGTGTCGCTCGTGCCCTCGCTGACCGAGGCGGTGGCGCGGTCGGCGCCGGGCCTGCTGGTAGGGGCCACCGACTGGTGTACCCACCCGGCCGGCTTGACCGTGACCCGGGTGCGGGGCACTAAGAATCCCGAACGGACGGCGGTCTTCGCCCTGGCTCCCGATCTTGTGATCGCTAACCGGGAGGAGAACCGCAAGCTCGACGTCGACCGGCTGCGGGAAGCAGGACTGGCGGTGTGGGTGACCGTGATCGAGTCGGTGCCCGAGGCGCTGGCGTCGATGCGGCGGCTGCTCACCGGGCCGCTGGGCCTGGACGTGCCGGGCTGGCTGACGGCCGCGGAGCAGGCCTGGGCTCTGCCCCTTCCCGGGCCCCTCCCCGGGCCCGCGCCCGGCTGTCCCGCGCGCCGGGTCGCGGTGCCGGTCTGGCGCGACCCGTGGATGGTCGTCGGCGCGCGCACGTTCACCGGCGACGTGCTGACCCGGCTCGGCCTGGACAACGTGTTCGGCGGGGGCCCGGGGCGCTACCCCCGCGTGGAGGTGGCGGAGATCCGGGCGGCCGCGCCGGACATGGTGCTGCTGCCCGATGAGCCCTACCCGTTCACCGCGGACGACGGGCCGGAGGAATTCCCCGCCCAGCGCGTCGTGCTCGTCTCGGGCCGGCTGCTGACCTGGTACGGCCCCTCGCTCGCCACGGCCCGCGCCGAACTGCTCAGCGCGATTCTGCCCGGCAGCTGACGCCCGCCCGGGACGGCTTCACGCCTGCGGATCGCAGGCGGCTTCCCGGCAACTTCCAGATGTCTGGAAGCTGCCGGTGATTCGTTGACTGACAGGTGGGCCGGCAAGCATCCTCGGTGACGGGGAAGCACGGATCATCCGATCGGACGGGCGACGGACAGGTCAGGGACGGAGTTCGATGACTGGAGGCAGGGAAGCGGAGCGCAGGCCGGGGCGCGCTCCGCTTCGGCGGCGAAGCCGCAGGCGCTGGGCGGTCGCGGGCGGTATCGCGGCGGCCTGGGTGGTCCTGGAGCTCATGACGGGTTCCGTCGTCTCCGCCACCGTGCTGCTGGTGATTCTCGCGGGACTCGGCGCCGTCACCGTGGGCGGCCTCCGGGCCTTGGGCGTCACCAGGGATCATCCGTGGCTGCGGCGGATGGCCTCCCGGCCGCGGCGCGACGGAGAGGACGTGCTCAAGGTCGCCATGCGGCACCTGCCCGACCACCCTGACCTGCCCGATCTCCAGTACGCGGACGCGCCGGAGCTCTCCTATGCGGCCGCGCCGCGGGCCTACCCCGAGCCCGCAGGCCGCGCGTGGCACGAACCCGACCCCGGCCTGACGGCCGCCGTCGGCATGGCCACGGTCATGGAATGGAGCGTCGCCCCCGTTCCCGTGCTGCGGCTGATCACGGGCTCCGCGGTGGCGGAAACCCGGATGTCCGGCGCCCGTGCCGGGCGCGGGTCCGTCGAGCTGGTGCTCCCCAACGAGCCCACGGTGTCCAGGGAGCACGCGCGATTCACGTTCTCCGACGGTCGCTGGCGGATCACGAACCAGGGCCGGAACGGGCTCACCCTCAACGGTGCCCCCGTGACGGGTGATCAGCCGCTCAGCGATGGCGATGCGATCCGCTGGGGGACCAGGCCTGACGCGCTGCTGTCCCGCGTTGAGATCATCTGACGCCCGGAAGTGCGACAATTGTCATCCCAGGACCGGTAATACTGGACGGCCGCGCCAGCGGCGCGCCGTCGTTCGGGAGTGGCGACGCAGTGGCGACGGGCGGGCTTTTCCTGTGGTCAGACGCGCGTGGCGAGTGGGTGAGCTGCGCGCCCGATGAGATCACCTGGCTGGACCGGCGCGTGCTCAGCGGCGACGAGGATCTCACGCTGCACCGCGCCCCGCGCTGCGCGGGCCTTCGCTACGTCCACCACCGCTGGGAGCTGTTCAGCCGTGACACGACCTACCGGGTGTACCTGGCGCCGGAAGCGGCCGGGACACCCCCCAGCGCCGAGGCCGTGCAGCGGGCGGCGTGCCACGTCCTGCCGGTCGCCCCGGCGCGTTACGAGGCGCTGCCGGTGGTGCTCGCCGAAGGCTCCTGGCTGGTCAGCGTGGGAC
>Ga0335081_10003863_pt1 | contig 23604 bp, 24 predicted proteins | sample Lox_Sample_35_FD_206713 | JGI IMG/M metagenome (GOLD analysis project Ga0335081, IMG submission 206713) | Soil microbial communities from Loxahatchee National Wildlife Refuge, Florida, United States - Lox_Sample_3.5 | ecosystem: Environmental > Terrestrial > Soil > Wetlands | place: USA...
CCTTGGCGGGCGCAGCCTGTGCCACGATGAAGCACTCGCCTTCCAGGCGAAGCTCGGCATACCGTCCGCCACCCTCTAGCTTTGAAAGCTCTGCAGTTTCATCCCCGCGGAACAGGTGCACACTTCCGAGATTCGCTGCGCGTAACGCGTCACTTGCCTTCGCGCACTCTCCTTCCTCGGCAGAGTAAACGCCCAGAACCGAGCGGACCGGCTTGGTTCCATTTGCCGGCTTCACTTCCCTCACCAGGCTCGGCCCCGCGCCAACCGCGTGGCCAGCCCGACGATGAAGAGGAGGCCAAATACGAATCCACTCATCTCAGAAACGAATGTTTGGTTCCCAGCGAAGGTCATGATTTGTGCGAGCATGGCCAACAATGCGAATAAGATCATCCATCCGAGCATCTGTTCTATCTCCTGTTAGTGAATTGGTGTGTGCGTTTTGTCACGCTGGCGCAAAGCCGTCTTCCAACTTGATTGAAAGCAAACCTAGTGCCAGGATTATGTGAGATTCTTAAAGGGTTAACGATTCAATCCAGTTGCATGGTCGGCAATGTATGCGCACTTAATGCGCAGAAATTACCTTAGGCGGCCTCACATTGATGGCTCAAACGTTTTTCACGGGAATGCTTCAACCTCGAAACCAGCCTCAATCGCGACCTGACCGACCGCCTGGCCCGAAGGAGTCTGATTCGCATTGCAGCCTCGGAGCAACCGTGCTCATGGGCGATCTCTTGTATTGGCCGCTCCTCCAGATGGTGCTGCCGTAGAATCATGCGGTCCATCGGTGTGCAGCGTTCAAGGATGCGGGTTATGTCAACCGACGCCAGATCGAGCCGGGGTGTTACGGAGATTTCTGGAAGCGCTTGAAGCTTTTGCTCGCGGCGCAAAAGGCCACGGCACGCGTTAAGAGCGATGCTGTTTACCCAAGTCAGCAAACACCTCGAATCGCGTAGCTGGCGACGGCGTTCCCAGCCTTTTGTCCATGCAGATTGAGCTATCTCAGTCGCAATGTCACTCGACAAGCCCTTCGAGCCGAGAAACCGAACAGTCAGTTGAAAACCTAGCTGGTACGCACACCCATATTCCTCCCGTGAGACGACAGTAGACGCCTCTGGATCGGGTACCGTTTGGCCATGAGTGTTGTTGGCCTGATACACGGTTCCTCCTTGTGACCGTCTTCGACAGGCACATCACTCTCGAAGCACTTTTGGGTCCGTCCCTTCGAAGTGACTCGCAGTGTTGGCGGAAAACTCGCGTGAGCGCGGAAACATAATGGCGCCGGCCGGTAACTTTTTCGCGGGCTGGCAAATACCGCACGCACGTCACAGATTCAGGCCGAAAGACGGCGAGTCCTTGGTTCCTCCGATCTTGATGGGTATCACCGCTCCCACATTTTTCTTTTTGAAGAAAGGGTCGACGGCTTTCAAAAGAAAAGATTTGATGCCCGTGGTTGCCTCCGAGAGCTTGGCCTGCAGGCTCGCAGTTCCCTTCAGATCGATACGCTCGTCCCGCAGCCCGTACGTCCCATTCAGATGGACGGTGACGCCAGGCACGCCAAATGACAGATTCTCAAATGTCAGGACGGCATTCTTGAGAATGAAGCTGCCGCTGAAGTTCGATGCGACCGATCCCGCCTGGCTATCATCCGGCTCTCCCAGACCCCGATGACTCAGCTCACTCACCTTCTGTTGAAGATCTGCTTTCTTGAAGCGCGCCTCACCTGCAGCGAACCGTCCATTGAGCTGCAGTCGTTTAATCACATCCTGATCGCCCGGGGGAATGAGTAAGCTCGTGTGAAATGCGATGCTTCCGTTCATCATCGGCTTATCCGACCGCACGCCGAGCCGGAGCATGTCTTCGATCCGGCCCTGACCGACCGTCACATCGAGCGAAATGGTTTTGCCTTTAGTTCCAGGCTTGCCTTCTATTGCCCCGCGGGCCGTCACCGAAGAGCGGCCGAATTGTGCACGCACCGGTTCCAAACGCGTATCGCCATCGGTACCATCGACTTCCGCGTGAAACTGTGTGGCCAGATGCACCGGTTTGCCGCTCACATCAAGCTTGAAATGCGGGGTGTCGGTGGTACCGTTTACTTGGATGGCACCGAGGACGCCTGTGTAAGCGCCCTCGGAGGACAGGATACCGGAGATGCCCCGGAACACTGATAAGTCCGCATGTTGAAAAGTGTAGCGACCGGAGACCGGTGTGAAACCGGGCTCATCCCGTTGCCAAGGGCCGAACTGCCCCTCGCTGCGAATCTCTCCCACCGGCTTGGCGTTGGTCAACGTGGCACGAAACGACATCGGATTAGCCGGACCCGCCCCCCAAAGAGTAAGCAGCTTGATCTCAAACTGCAGAGGTTCCGTTTCCGCCTTTTTCGGCAGGATTTCCAAAACGGTACCATCCGCATTAACCTCATTGATCAGGAACCGCGGTACATTGCGATTGCGGGACTTCACTCCCTTCTCCTTGGCGTCGTCATGAGGCGGTGGAATGTGAATCTGGAGGCCTTCGAGATACACTCGCTCGACTCGTGCCGGAGACCGCAAGAGTCCCAACCATCCGGCAGTCGCGACGAATCTCCTGATCGAAATGAGCGGTGGCACGTCAGTCCGCCCTCTGTGCCGCAACACAAGACCTTCTCCGACCACTTGAACTGAAGGCAAAAGAGCGAGGTCCATACGTCGCAATTCCACCTCGCTCTCGTAACTCTCCTTGAGTGCCTGGAGCATGCGGTCCTTGACCAGCGGCGCAGCCAGATGTGCCGCAATTGGGAGAGCCACAGCGGTCAACGCAGGAAGCACTCCTATAGCGATGAGCCAGCGCCGGTTGGGTCGATTTTCTATAGGAACCTTCATTCTTACCTTCATCCTCCGCGCTGACTACACCAGAAACATTCCGAAGGCCGCAGCAACCATGACCGCAAAGGCACCCCAGCCGAGATAACGGAGCAGTGGAGGATTGATGCGGTCACGCATCACCTTTGGATCGCTGGTCAACAGCACGACGAGCAGGATCATGGGCGGCGCTAGAATGCCATTGACCACGGCCGACCCGAACAACATCTTGACAGCGTCGACATGAAGATAATTGAGCGCCAATCCCCCCATCATGGCGACGCCTATGACCGCATAAAAGTGCGGCGCTCCGCGCGGCGGCCGGTCCAGCGTTCCACGCCACGCCGCGGCTTCCGTGACAGCATAAGCGCAAGACCCTGCCAACACTGGAACGCCCAGCATGCCAGTTCCAACTAAGCCGAGAGCAAACAGCCAATAAGCGCCCCGGCCAGCCAGTGGAAGAAGCGCCTCCGCGGCCTGTTTCGCCGTGGTGATGTTTGTATCGCCGTGTGCGTGAAGCGTGGCGGCCGTTGTGAGGATGATGAAATACATGATGATGTTCGAAAAGAACATCCCGGTAATCACGTCTGTGCGTGAGGAAAGGAGTTTTTTTTCGGTCGCCCCCTTGCGGCTCCTGGGATTCCGGCCCGCGGCGCGCTTCTCTTCCACCTCCTGCGCCGCCTGCCAAAAAAATAGATACGGTGAGATAGTTGTACCAAGTATGGCTACAAATACCGCCATGAAAGTGCGTGTGAGATTGACGTGTGGTAAGAACGTTGCCTTCAGCACAGCCGTCCAGTCCGGGTGTGCGAAGAAAGCGGCTGCAACATATGCAAACAAAACGAGAGTAAGCCATTTGAACATACGTGCAGTCTTTTTGTAGGACGACCAGAAAAGCATGCTGATCATGAAGGCTGCATATGCGGGCGTCCAGATTAGCGGGTTTGTCTGGGTGACCATGCCGGTGACTGCCGCCATTCCACCCAAATCCGCGGCTATATTTATGACATTCGCAACCACCAGCAGCGCGCATGCTCCCCAGAGCACGGGGTGCGGATAGCGCAGACGGACTACCGCGGCCAAGCCGCGCCCGGTGACCATTCCGAGTCGCGCGCACATGAGCTGAACGGCCACCATTAATGGAAAGGAAAATAAGGCGGTCCACAGGGGGCCATAACCGAAGGCCGCGCCCGCTACCGAGTAAGTTGAAATACCGGATGGGTCGTCATCAGCGGCCCCGGTAATGAAACCTGGCCCAAGACTGCAAATAAATCCCCGCAACGTGTCCAGGACGCGTCTGGCCGTCCCTCGGACTGAAGACTCTGTGTTCACAGTCATGACGTTTGAGGCTTTTCCCGTGCTCTTGCTTGCTCCAGCGGTTCGGGAGTGACAAGCATTCAATTCGGCGACCGACACGTCTGCACCTCAAGCAACCAGGCGAAGAGATATCTCCCCATCACTTCTTTCCGCCTTCTCTTTCAGCAAGTCCTTGACCAAGTGTTCAGGCATTCAGGTGCATTGGTGTCGTTATGTCAGGCCGGTCACTGATCAGTGTCTTTGATAAACGGGTGTAACAAACACTCGCCGCGGCGAATCTACAGTCGGGAGGTATGTCATGCCGGGTAACAAACACGTAAGGGGTGTAGGCAAGAAAGAGCAGCGGCAGTACGAGCACATTCTGGACTCAGCAAAGAAAGAAGGGCGTTATGGAGCACGCGCCAAGGAAGTTGCAGCCCGCACGGTTTTGAAGCATCACAAGGAAGCCGGCCACGCAAAGGGCAAGTAGACGGAAAGAACGGACCAGCCGTTTCTCGCATGCTTTATTTGTGCGAAATGGCACGTCTACATGGCGAGCGGGTCAGCGACGGGGAATTATGTTTTTTGAAAATGGAGACCACGACGATGGAATCAATCCGCGATTTATTAATAGATGGGATGGGCGATCTATATGACGCCGAGAAGCAGTTGATAAAGGCTCTTCCTAAGATGGTGAAGGCAGCGTCTAATCAAGAGCTGAGCCAGGCATTCGAGAATCACTTGGACCAGACTCGTGGCCACGCAGAGCGGCTGGAGCAGGCATTCGAAATGCTTGGTGAGAAGCCGAAGGGCAAGCCATGTAAGGCCATGAAGGGACTCATCGAGGAGGCACAGGAGACAATCAACGAAGATGCTCCGGAGCCTCTGCTTGATTCCGCCATCATCTGCGCGGCTCAAAAGGTCGAGCACTACGAAATCGCCGGTTACGGAACGTTGAAATCTTGGGCAAATGCGCTTGGCCTGGATGGTGTGGCCGGCCTTTTGGAGGAAACGCTCGAGGAAGAGAAAGAAGCCGATGAGAAACTGACCAATGTCGCAGCGGCTGTCCTTTTGGAATCCACCGAAGCAGAAAGAGGAGCGGCCACCAAAGCGAAGGCGGAGGGTGGGCTGCGAGGCCGTGCAGGGCGGCTCTGAAGAAAGGAATGAGGGGCAGGAGCCGTCCTGCCCCAACCACGATATGAATTGCATTGAAGAACGGCTAAAAGCCGTGTTCGTAGGAAATTTCACATAGCGAGTTTTGTGTCCAACTGCCGGGCGCGAAAGCGGCGCGATTCCCTCCTAGTGGCTCGAACCAATGAAGAAAACTGAGTGATGATTGGCGATCATAAGGCGGTTCAGCGAAGCAAACTTAGGAAGCGCTCAGGGTGGCGATACCCGCAAAGAACGGCGCCCGACTTTGGTCCCCTGGTCTCCCCGCTGGTATCCGCCGGAAATAATGACGGGCATGTTGACCGATTCGATAAAATATAGAGCATGGCGACATTGGCGACCCCGACCCGAGTGCTGGTGGTGGACGACGAGGTCGATCAGTCGTCGGCTTTGGCAAATATTCTTTCTGCGCGAGGGTTCGCAATCGAAACCGCGGCAAACGGCGAGGAGGCCCTGGAGAAGCTAGCGTCATTCGGTCCGGACGTTCTTGTGACCGATTTGATGATGCCAGGCATGGACGGTTTCGAGCTGTTGCGCCGTTTGTCCGCTAAAGGCGACCTCACTCCTGCGATTGTGCTCACGGGATTTGGCAGCATCGACCAGGCAATATCCGTCGTCCATGACCTCAAGGCTTTTTGGTTCTTGGAAAAGCCGGTGCAACCGAACGTCCTGATCACACTATTGGAGAGGGCGGTTCGACAAAACAGGCTCGTTGCTGAGGCCGCGCGGCTCAACCGGCAACTGAGTTATCAGGGCGTTCTGGGAGATCTGGTCGGTAGCTCGGCCATTATGCAGCACGTGTACTATCTTATTCAGGAGGTGGCTCCCAGCACAGCATCCGTTCTGATCACGGGAGAGAGCGGAACCGGCAAAGAACTGGTTGCGCGTTCGATTCACAAACTGAGTCCGCGGTGTGATGGCGTGTTTGTGGCGATCAATTGCGCGGCCATGCCGGAAAGCTTGATGGAGAGTGAACTGTTCGGCCATGAAAAAGGCGCGTTCACCGGCGCTGTGGAAAGGCGCGCCGGCTGCTTCGAACAAGCTCAGAACGGCACCTTGTTGCTGGACGAAATTGGAGACATGCCGGTTGGTACCCAAGCCAAGCTGCTGCGGGTGCTGGAAGATTCTCGAGTGCGCCGGTTGGGCGGCAAGAGCGAGATGCCGGTGGATGTGCGCGTGATTGCGTCCACGAATAAGGTGCTGGAGGATGCCTTAGATAAGAAGCAATTGCGGGAAGATCTTTACTATCGCCTGAATGTTTTTCACATTGCTCTTCCAGCGCTTCGCGAGCGCAAGGCGGATATACCGGCCATCGCCGAGGCTTTGATCGGCACCCTCAATAAGAAGCATGATTGCCACGTCGGCGATATCGAACCTGAAGTGTTGGAGTGTTTTCGCGCTTATCACTGGCCAGGCAACGTGCGGGAGCTGCGCAACACCCTTGAACGCGCCGTAATTCTCGCTGGGGAAGGAACCATAAGGCTACGGCATCTCCCGCGCTGCTTTGGAGTTTCGCATACTCAGAACCAGGTCGAGGAGCCCGACGCCGATGGCTGCATCAAGATTCGGGCTGGAGGTCCGTTAGAAGAAGTCGAGGAGGCCTTCATCCGGCTGACTCTCAAATACACCAACAACAACAAGAGGCGTGCTGCCGCGCTCCTCGGCATCAGTGTTCGGACGCTTCATCACCGGTTGGCTCAATTTGCCAAGGCGGAATTACAGGCGTCAGGCGCCTCATCATGATGGTGTGAATGCGGGCGAGGCGTCACGCCCGCGGAAGGGGGCCGCTAACAACCTGGGGCCGAGCTGGCGCATTAGAGCTTTCAAACCACCCGGCGGCCTTGAATAACATTAATGAGCACGATGGCGAGGGCTATCACGAGAAGAATGTGAATAAACCCGCCCAGCGTGTAGGACGTAACCACTCCGAGCAGCCAAAGAACCAACAGAATTACAAAGATTGTCCAGAGCATTTTTTATCCCTACCCTTTCGGCTAAGGGCGGGCACCGGCCGACGGAGTAAGTCTCCGTATTCCGGTGCCGCCGTCTATCACTGGCGCTAACGATAACTGGCGGAACGCGGCATCGGCTTGTCGCTCTCGGCGAAATCGGCCGGGGCCTCGCCCGAGGACGCAACGTCCTGCGCACCTGTGTCTTCGAGAATCTTCTTCGCTCGTTTGGCCCACTCCGCATTATCACAATGGACCGAGAGCAGGATCCCGCCAGACTTGATGCGGCCCTCATATCGCTTGGCCTCGTACTCGGGCATGCCTGCTCCAATCAGCGCACCTGTGAGCCCGCCAATGGCGCCTCCCACACCGACGCCGCTCAGCGCGGCCATGATTGGCCCCGCGGCGATGAAGGGGCCGAGCCCCGGAATAGCGAGGGCCCCGATGCCTGCTAGCCAGCCCAAGGCGCCGCCAATAACGGCTCCTGAGCCCGCACCGGCGGCGGCTCCTTCAGGCGCCTTGGTGCCTTTTTCATGCGCGAAATCTTTGGTCCCCAGATTTTCGGCAAAGAGCACCGAAATATCAGTGTTGCGATACCCGGCCGCCTTCAAGCGGTCGACGGCGTCTTCGACTGCGATCCGATTTGAATAAATCCCAAACACGGCCGTATTCTTAGCCATAGTGGTTCTCCTTTGATTGAACGTTGATGGTTGCAGTTGATAGTGACGCGCTTCACGAAAATTATGGACGTGCCCGTTTCGCCAGACCGATCACCAACGACACGAGAAAAAGTACCAGGAACAGAAGGAAGAGCAGTTTGGCGATACCAGCGGCCGCAACCGCGATGCCCGTGAAGCCGAGCACGGCGGCCAACAACGCTATTACAAGAAACACGAGGGCCCAATTCAGCATGTCATTTTCTCCTTCGCGATTGGAAATTTAAAATCCAAATAGCTGACCGCTTGCACTGTATTTGCATGTGACCCGCCAAATGCGGAAAGCATTCGCTTCCGTGACCTCGGCTCTCCAATTGCGCGCGCAGAATGTGCGCACTGGTGTAAAGCGGTTACGCAATCATATTTAAGTAATGATGTGTGATGATTTTCACGCCCGCCGGAATGCAGCCCGCCGAGGTGTGACGGCCGGTGGCGTGGCCAGTGCGATCAGGTTAGAATCAATGCCATGTCCGGCATCGCACATCCGAGTATGGCGCGCGAGGCCGAGGTTGGGCGCCTCAGAACGCTTTATCAACTGCTTGCGGCGTTGAGCCGGGCCAGCGCGTTACAAGATGTATACGATGCGGCGCTGACGAGCTTGCTGAAGGCAACCGCGGCTGATCGTGCAGCTATTTTGCTCTTCGACGAAGATGGCGTGATGCGGTTCAAGGCAGCGCGGGGTATTTCGAGCGAGTACCAAGCGGCGGTCACGGGACACTCACCATGGCCGCGAGGGACGGTGGACGCGCAAGCGGTGGTTGTCCCGGATGTGTTGCTCGAAGACCGTCTGGCAGCGTACCGGGAGTTCTTGGGACGGGAAGGGATTCGCGCCTTGGTATTTGTGCCTCTGGCGCTCGATGCGGGCGTGTTTGGCAGATGCATGCTGTACTACGAGGAGCCTCATGAGTGCACCGCCGACGAGTTGGAGATCGCCCAAGCAATCGCCGCTCACGTGGCTTTGGCCACCGAACACAAGCGTGCAGAACTCGCGCGCATTCGCAGCGAGCAACGGCTGCAGGCGATTCTGGACAATTCGGCAACCGTCATCTCCCTCAAGGACGTGCAGGGCCGGTACCTGCTTGTGAGCCGGCGCTATGAGGAACTGTTTCACGTCACCAAGACCAACGTGTTGGGCCGGACGGATCACGATATTTTCCCCGCGGAGATAGCAGATCGGTTTCAAGCCAACGACCGCGCTGTTCTCGACGCCGGGAAGCCGCTCGCGATAGAAGAGTACCTGCCGCACGACGATGGCCTTCACGCCTATATTTCGATGAAATTCCCACTAGAGGCGCCCGACGGCAGTGTGACTGGCGTGTGCGCCATCGCAACGGATATCACGGAACGAAAGCAACTCGAGGCTGCCAGCCGGCACCTGGCGGCAATCGTAGAGAGCTCAGATGATGCAATCGTCAGCAAAGACTTGAACGGGATTATTACGAGTTGGAATCGGGGCGCAGAGCGAATTTTTGGCTACACCGCCGATGAGATCGTCGGCAAACCGGTGTCGACCCTGGCTCCGCCGGAACACCTCGATGAGATGCTCGAAATCCTTTCTAGGATACGGCAAGGGCATAGGGTTGAGCATTACCACACGCGCCGGCTCAGAAAAGACGGACAGATCATCGATGTCGCTCTGACGGTTTCACCGGTCCGCGACGCAGCGGGTCAGATTGTCGGAGCATCGAAGATAGCTCGGGACATTAGTGATCAGAAGCGAGCTGAACAGGAACGTGCGCTCCTCCTCTCGCGTGAACAGGAAGCTCGCCTGACTGCTGAACTCCTGAATCTCGTCGGTCCCAGGCTTGCGGCGCAATTGGACCTGGAAAAACTGGTGCAAGAGGTCACCGATATTGCCACGGCGCTGGTTGGGGCGGAGATCGGGGCTTTTTTTCACAATGTCAACGAGAAAAGAGAATCGGACACGCTATACACCGTTTCGGGCGTGTTGCGGGAGGCATTTCGAGGCTTGACGATGGCCCGAAAGCCTGATCTATTGGGGCGGACCCTCCGTGGTGAAGCCTTGGTGCGTTGTGAAGACGTGACCCAAGATCCCCGGTATGGTGAGAACCCACTGAACTGCGGCATGGCGAAGGAACACTTGCCGATCCGCAGCTATCTCGCGGCACCGGTTATCACCCGGTCACGAGAGGTGCTGGGAGGCCTTTTCTTCGGGCATACGGCGCCAGGCAAGTTCACCGAAAGTCAGGAAGCGATCATTACCGGCATTGCCGCGCAGGCTGCTACCGCCATGGACAACGCGCGCCTGTTCGAGCAGGCCCAGTGGGTGCAGACGGAACTGAAGCGATCCAACGAAGAACTGCGGCGCGCGAATCGGGATCTGGAGATGTTCGCTTACTCAGCAAGCCACGACTTGCAGGAACCCCTGCGGACCGTCGCTATTTCGGCGCAGCTCATCCAACGGAACTTGGGACCGCAGCTCCAGGGCGAGGATGCGACGTTCTTGGCCAACATCCTCACTGCCGCCAATCGCATGAGTGTTCTCATAAAGGATCTTCTCGCGTATGCGAGGGCGACCAAGTATGAGGAGGGACGAGCACCGCGAGTCGACTCGCAGCGTGTCCTCACAGATGTCTTGGAAAGCTTGCGGGGGCCGATTGAGGAGGCGTCGGCAACGGTCACGGCCGGAGTATTGCCAACTGTTGCTATCCATGAAAGCCGGCTTGCCCAGTTGTTTCAAAACCTGATTAGCAACGCCATAAAGTACCGCACTAAGGAGGCTCCTCGCATCCATGTTACAGCCGACGAGCGGGACGGCTGGTGTGTTTTCTCCGTGGTTGATAATGGAATTGGGATTGAACCGCAGTTCGCAGAGCAAATCTTCGGCCTTTTCAAACGCCTGCACGGACGCGACGAGTACCCAGGCAGCGGCATCGGATTGGCGATCTGTCAACGCGTGGTGGAGCAGTACGGCGGCCGCATCTGGCTTGAGCAGTCTGCGTCCGGCAGAGGATCAACCTTCTGCTTTGCCATTCCCTCCCGCATCTGACACCAGCCAGCGGTCGAGCCCCAAGGGGCCGGCTGATCCTGAGGCACGCACGGTGTTGCTGGTTGAAGATAACCCGACAGACTTGTTCGTCATCAAAGAAGTGCTTGAGGGGTGCGGAGTTCGTCTGCCGCTCCGCATCGCCGCAGATGGGCAAGAAGGGATGCCCTATTTGCAGGACGTCGCCCCGGATCCTACGTCTCCGTGTCCCGCGCTCGTCCTTCTGGACTAAGACGTACCTAAGATTGGCGGCATTGAGGTTCTACGACAACTTCGGAGCGGGCGCTGCAACCACACCCGTGATCATCGTCACGTCCTCCAACGCAGACGCGGATCGCGCTGCTGCTCAACGGCTTGGTGCTGAAGCGTACTTTCGAAAACCAAGAGACTTGGCAGCATATATGGAGCTTGCGCAACTCACCTTGTTAACCGAATCATGAAAAGTTGATGGCTGCCATCAGGGTTGAGATTGCGTTACAATCAGCAGCGGAAGGGTACGTGTCACCCTGGCAAAAACTTCTCGAACAACCTCATTCGGGCGGCCACTTTGTACAGCTTTATGAGGCTGACGAAATAGGGCTTGCCAAGAACGTCGGGCACTACCTATGGGAGGGCCTACGACGTGGTGACGGTGTCCTGGTCATCGTAACGCCGGAGCACCAGAAACTTTTTTGCCAACATCTGGAACATCTGGGCGCCGATCTCCCTGCGTTACTTGGGAGGCAACAAGTGGTCTTCTGGGATGCCCAACAAACCCTGGCTCAGTTCATGGTGGCCGGGCAGCCGGACTGGCGGCTCTTTGAGAAAATCATACGTACGGCAATGCGGCACGTCCGTCCCGCGAAGGATGAAGGCTTGCGTGCGTATGGAGAGATGGTAGGCGTCCTGTGGAACGCGAGGCAATTTGCGGCCGCCATCCGGCTCGAACAACTATGGAATAAACTGTTGGAGCAGTCCTCCTTCAGCCTGTACTGTGCATACGCAATCGACATTTTTGGAGAAGGGTTTGAAGTTACAACTCTCGACGGCGTGCTCTGTACACATACGCATCTGGTACCGGCGCAACCCGATGGCACCCTTGAAGCCGCGCTCAATCGCTCGATGGATGAGATCCTTGGTTCGAAAGCCGACGGATTGCGGGTTCTGATCAAAACCAACAGCCGTGCCGCGTGGGCAGTCATGCCGGCCGCAGAGGCCATCGTGCTGTGGCTGAGAAAAAATCTGCCGGAACAAGCGGATCATATTATTCAGCGAGCCCGGCATTACTACCAGTTAACGTTCCAGCCTGGCGATGCTCAGCTTGTGCGCGAAAGAGACTGCGGGAGTCTACTTTAGTTCTGCAGCGCTTCTTCCACCGTTGGGCGTATATCGAACAAGATACTAAGGTGCATCCTTTCCAGCATGTGACGGAGCGAGTCGTTCAAACCGGAAAGCCTGAAACATACATGCCTTCTCTTTGCGTCGTGAAGGCCTTCTACTAGAGTGCCAACACCGGAGCTGTCTATGCGAGTCACGCCTTTCAAATCCAAAATGAGGCGCGCCGGGTGGTCTGTGGTCAATAACTCTTTGATCTCCGCGCGCAATTCGCGCGAAGTGGTGCAGTCGACGTTACCCACGACAGACACTACCGAAGACGGTTTATTTGGATTGTACGAGCTAATCACTTGACAACTCATCTGCAAATGGCGTCGATCTTTCTGCTCCCTATCGCCGTGGACGGGCGCCAGCAGTTCGACCACTGTGTTTTCGTTCCCGCGAACCATACCTTACGCTCCGTCACATATTTTTCGAAACAGAAAGAACTGCCGATTCACTCAGGGTTCTTGCTGAACCTGAACCTGAGCCTGAGGTTGGTCCGGGATGCTGGCAACGCCGGTGTCGGCGCTAAAGAGACGAATTTCCACCCGGCGGTTTTTAGCGCGGGCGGCGCGGTTGCGTCCGGTGTCGGCCGGCTTCTCCGTTCCTAAGCCAATTTCCTGAACCCGGAATACCGGTATGTCATGCTGGGTAATCAGATACGCCATGACATGGTCGGCCCGCCGGCGGCTCAGGGCGTCATTGTAACTTTGCGGCCCAGTCTTGTCGGCAAAGCCTTCGATGGTAATGAAGTAGCGCCTGGAGTCGGAATGTTCTTTCACGAACTGGTCCAATTGCTCTTTGGCCTCCGGCGTCAGCCGGTCCTTGTTAAGGCCGAATGACACAAGCGTCTCCGCCTTGAGCGTGTAATCATCCAGGTTCCCCAAAGTCTGCTGCAGCGAGCTGATCTGCTGGGCGTTCTGGTTCGCCAAGGTGCGGGCCTCACTGGCCGTTTGGTCGGCTGTTTTAGCAGCGTTCATAGCGTCACCTGCGGCTTTCTCGGCGGACATCGCCTGCTCCTTCGCAGCGCTGATGCCAGCCTCATGCCGCTCGATATCCTTCTGGGCCGCTTCAATGGATGAGCCTTGCTTGTTGCTTTGATCATCAACCTGATCCACCTTGCTCTGGATCGGGGCCGTGTTCTGCTGCACGTACTTCTTCGTCGCGCAACCTCCGGATAGCAGCATCCCGGTCAGGATCATCGATACGCCTGGAAAATTCTTCATTCGGGTAACCTCTCGACGGAGCAATGTGCAATTGAATGCCCTTCTCCCCAAAGGGGCCTTTCCGACCCTACAACGATGCACGCGCGATGACCAAATGACGCAAGGCCATGCGATAAGATTTGGCAATCCCAAAGAAGGGAGGTTGGCTCCACGCGTGGTTTGACGGTTTTCGGCAAGAGGACGATTCTTCACCATTTTTCTTCGGGAGACTATGCCTGGTGGGTGTAATTTCTGCCGAGCTACTGCACTGTGACCCACCGCACAATGTCCCTGCTTCTCAGCTCGTAACAGTCAAAGGACAAAGAATGGCCATACGATTTGTGCCGTGTCATTGACCCTACACGGCACGATACTTGCTTACTCCAGGGTGTGAGTGCCGGGCCAAACAATTCACGAACAGGAGAGGTAAACATGGTGCCACTTAATAAGAAGCTGGATCCGACGCAGACTGGCCAGGATGCCAACAAATTGTACACCGAGCTGCACAAGCGAATTGTCGGACAGGACGAAGCGATCGCTCAAATTGTGAACATTTACCAGATGTATCTGACAGGCATGAACAGTCCCTGTCGCCCCGTGGGCAATCTTCTGTTTCTAGGTCCGACTGGCTCCGGTAAGACCAGGCTGGTAGAAGCTAGCGCAGAAAGTCTGGTAGGTGAGTCGCGCGCCGTGATCAAAATCGACTGCGGCGAGTTTCAGCATAGTCACGAAATAGCAAAGTTGATCGGATCTCCTCCAGGATACCTGGGTCATCGCGAAACTCACCCTGTATTAAGCCAGGAAGTTCTGAACCAGTATCACACCGAGAAGATGAAGCTTAGCTTTGTGTTGTTCGACGAAATCGAGAAGGCTAGCGATGCGCTGTGGAACCTGCTGCTGGGCATCCTGGACAAGGCTACGCTCACCCTGGGTGACAATCGGCGAGTGGATTTCTCCGCCGCGCTGATTTTCATGACAAGCAACCTGGGCGCCGCCGAAATGAGCTCCATTTTGAGGCCCAATTTGGGGTTCGCCGCGTCCGAGACCGAAAGGCGTCATGAGAGCGGTCAGCTCGATGAGAGCACGGCGGTAAAGATTTCGATGGCAGGAATCGAGGCGGCGCGGCGTAAATTCACGCCGGAGTTCATGAATCGCATTGATAAGGTTGTGGTGTTCAAACCGCTGGGTCGGGAAGAATTGCGAAGCATCTTAGAACTCGAGCTGAGCATTTTGCAGCAACGTATTTTCGATTTGTCTTCGGCAACGCGGTTCATCTTCTCGCTTACCGACACAGCCAAAGAATTTCTCCTCAGGGAGGGCACAGACATGAAATACGGTGCGCGCCATCTGAAGCGTGCCATTGATCGCGCCCTTGCGCATCCTATTTCGAACCTGATCGCCACTCAACAGGTACACGGTGGCGACTTGATTAGGGTCGGATTCGATCCCGAAACCAATCAGATGATCTTTGTAAAGGAAGCGGAGAACATGCCATCGTACGCCATGACGCAGATAATGGAAGCAGCCGCACAGCTGCCGGTAGGCCCCGCTTCGGCCGGTGCCATCGCCGAGGCTGGGCACGTGCCGGCGCGCGGGCGCAAGGATATGGCCGGCCAACGGAAAGGGAACCTCGCAGCTTGAAACTGTTGCGTGGATCCAATAACTGTTGGTTCGTTTTGATTTGAGTCCGGAAGCCTGGAATGAACTTAGAAACCATCCTGCTCGTATATAACGACGCCTGCATTCGAACGGTCGTTCGAGCGGTGCTACAGCAATTCGGCTACGAAGTTCTGGAAGCCGGTAGTGATGCCCAAGCCATGAACGTGGCCTTGACGCCCAAAATCACCATAGATCTTTTGTTGACCGACATGGGGGCGGAATCGGCAAGCCATCTGAAAGAGGTCCGGCCGGACATGAAGGTGCTGTGCATCTCCAGCGGCTTAAGGGGGATGGCAGACGCCCGCGTTCAGGAACAGCGCTACACAATAGTTGAAAAACCTCTGAGACCACACCGGCTTGCACGCATAATCCGCGAAGTCTTGGATAAACCGCAAGACGCCGGGCGTACCAGATCGACTGGCCTCCTTCAAGATCGACTCAAGAACTTGAACCCGGCGCACCCATATTTCGCACGCCACGGGATTACAAGTGAAACCGTTCAGCATTTTGGAGCTGGCTTCTTTGCTGGTCCAGGCAAATTGGCCGGGCGAATTGTTGTGCCAATTCACAGCGAGGAAGGTAAAGTGGTTGCCTACGCTGGCTACTCCGTAGATGGTGCGGAGCCCAGATGTCAGTATTGGCCGGACTTCAATAAGTCACATGTTCTTTTCAATTACAACTCACCTCGTTGTCTCATTACTGAGTTTGCCATATCAGTAGTCGTAGTGGATGAGTTGTTGGATTGCATGAAGGTGCATCAAGCTGGCTTTCCCAGTGTGGTGTCGCTGATCGGGCCATCATTTTCGGAGGCGCAAGAACGGTTGCTCACCGAGAACTTTTACCTAATTGTTTTTCTTTTGAACGGATCGGACATAACTCGCAGAATCGCAACTCGGCTGATGAAAACTTCTTTTGTGAGGGTACTCGCCGATGCTGGTGGGAGGCTACCACACGACCTTTCTCCCGACGAAATCGGCAGATTGATGTGTGCTGTGACTGAGTACAGTCGCACCGAGAATCGTAATAACCTTGTGCACAGCCTCTAGAGGACCACGCCTAAGTACCAAGGCTAATCCGAAGCCCAACTCGGCTTCGTAATTGGGGAACCATCTCCAGAAAGGGTCAACCATGAGTCGTCCGAAACTCCTCGCAATCGAAGACAACCCATTCGATATCGAGCTTCTACGTATTGCTCTTGATAATCAGGGGGAGGAATATGAACTCGAAGTCCTTCAGTCTGGTGAAGAGGCACTGCAATTCATCCGTGAGAACAGAACAGGCACCCGAGCCAAGGAGCCCTGCTTAATTCTGTTGGATATCATGCTGCCGAAACATGACGGGATGGAAGTGCTCAAGGCGTTAACACGGGAACCGGCCCTTACCCATATCCGGGTGGTCGTGTTGTCGTCCCTTGTCAACCCCGAAAAGAGAGCGGCGGCTGAAAGGCTCGGTGCTATTTTTCGGACCAAGCCTATGACGCTACCTGAGTTGTTCGATCTCGGGGCGGAACTCATGGCACTTTGCAAAGATGCAAGCCCAGTCGCGGTCGGTGGGCCGTATCCGTCTTGAACTCACCTGCCGAGGCTGTTCGAGAATGTTCGGAATGATCCAATACTTAGTTTCCCCGCCCCGCGAGGCCTGTGGATGAGCAAGACCTTCGGCCTCGACCCGCACCATCAACCGACCCAATCTCGACGAAGCAGGGCGCATTGATCGGGGTATACAGAGATCTGAGTCGTACGAAGCCGCTCAGAAGAAGCCATAAGGAGACGTGAGACGTCATCGGGCGCAGCCCCATTGGTGCCTCTTGGTCACGTGCTTTCTACGCGATGTTACGAATCATACCCCGAGTTACTGATCTTGGCTCACACTGGTGCACAAGATGCTCCGATGCAAGCGAGGAGATTGATCTTATGCGAAATCGCTGCTCCTCTCTTTTCGTGGCGCTAGTGGCCATTGCTGTCGTGGCACTCGGCGCCGATATTTCTGCAGATTACGATCATAAGACTGACTTCAGCCAGTTCCACACTTACTCTTGGATCGGCGTTAAAGCCGGAGACCAACTCTGGCAAGACCGGATTATGTCAGCGGTTGACAACCAGCTTGCTGCGAAGGGCTCGAGCAAAGTAGCGAGCGGTGGTGACGCATCCGTGTCTGCCTTTGGCCGCACGCGAGAGCAGGATACGTTACAAACGTTCTATGAAGGCCTTCCAGGATGGGGATGGTACGGCTTTGGTGGCGAGGGAATGTCGACCACATATTCAGAGCCGACCAGAGTGGGTTCGGTCACGGTAGATATTTTTAGTGGTAGCACCAGGCATCTGATCTGGCGCGGACGCGCGGAGGATGTGCTGTCACCCAAACCGGAAAAGAACGAAAAGAAGCTCGATAAATCGATCACTGATATGTTCAAGAAATTTCCACCGAACCAGAAGGGTTAACGGTAGCGCTCAGAAGAAAACGCTGCGTGATCGAGATCATAAGCCGGTTTCTGATTGGCGGAATTGTTGTCTGCGCCTTTGCTTTACTGATGTCTTGAAGCCAAAGAGCTTCGCAGGCCTGTTCGGCGCTGCGCCTTCGGTCGCGTTGGCGACACTCGGGCTGACGATCGCTGGTCAAGGGAAACCCTACGCCCGGGCCGAATGCCACTCGATGTTAGCCGGCGCAGTGGCCCTCTGCGCTTACAGTATGATTGCGGGGTGGCTCGTGGAGCGGCTGCGTTTTTCCGCACTCCAGGCCAGCCTGTCTGCGATTGTGGCCTGGTTTGTGATCGCGTTCGGTCTTTGGTTCATGTTTATAAAAACGAGCGCTCCGATATGAGGATTGGAGTTCGCCTGGATGGCCTCAAGCAGAGCACTTGGGGTGAGTATGGTATACGCTTTGTGCTCGGCGGTGTAATCACAGCCGGGGCTGGAGTCATTGCCAAAGATTATGGCCCGGTTGTGGGAGGACTGTTTTTGGCTTTTCCCGCCATCTTTCCCGCAAGCGTCACACTGATCGAGATCCACCAGCGCGAGTTGCACAACGAAAAACGCGCACAGCAGGATGCGGCGGCCGACTCCGCCGGGACATCTCTCGGCAGCATCGGCCTGATGGCATTCGCCGCGACTGTTGGGGGACTTCTACCGTCAACATCTTCGATTCTCGCAATCAGCGCCGCAACGGCATCGTGGCTGTTGGGCGCGGGAGCCGCCTGGACGGTATGGCAGATCTTCCTGGGATGGTTTCAAGCGCGGCGAACTAGCTTCTAACTAGACTCAAGCATGCTACGTATTTCTACGAAGAGTGGCGCCATGCGTTTAAGCAGCTCCGCCAGCGGCCATTGTCTTGTTTCGTGAGTCAAGGGCCTCACGAACTTTCCCTGCTATATCGTGCATTGTGAATGGCTTTTTTAGGAAAGGCGCTCCTGGATCCAAGCCGGATAAATTACCTCTGGGAGAGTCGGAGCACAAGAACAGAACCGGCACCTGCGGCTGGCTCTGTTGCAACTCTTTCGCGAGCTCATAACCGCGTCCTTTAGCTTCGAGCAGCAAAAGTTCTATGTCGTCAGTTCGGCGGTCAAGAAGCGAGATAGCCTCAGCTCGGTTGCGCGCCTCCAGCACCGTGTAACCCTGTTTTCCGAGCATGAAGGCGGCGAGTTTACGAATCTCAGGGTCTGTATCCATAAGCAATACAGTCTCTGAACCACGTGGCGCACTATTTGGTCTCGGGGGCATTGGAATATGTTATGGCGGTTGCCGGAACATTACAAGCATAATCCGTGTCACTACCCACGCTTGTGAGGATTGGACAGGAACTAACAGACTGATGGAGCCCAGTTTAGCCCGAAAATTCGTTCCGGCCTCAAACGACAAGGGTTACGTCCGTTCGTGAGACATCGTTTCCATAATGAGCCCTGTTTTCATCGCCCTTCTGGCTGTGCGGTGGCTTTTCAACCGCAAGTGGTGATGTGTTCGGGACTTACATATCACGCCGGACAAGTTGCTCTGTGTCCTTTCGGCAAGGCTGCGCAATGCCGGCCGGAGCAGAAAGGTGGCTATGCGAGACTTAGTACTGCGGGCGGCAGCCCTTGTCCCCGCCTCCGCACTCAGGGGTCTGGGAGCGGGCATAGCACTCCAGTGTGGCGAGTCAATCTTCGCCTTGCAGGATAGATTTAGTCATTTCCAACATCGTCATAGGGAACTTCTCGTGTGGGAATTCCCGAGCGACTTGCCAACCCTGCCGCTGATAGAATTTAACAGCCGCTGCGTTGGATTGGAGAACACGAAGCCGCAATACCCGGTGACCGCGACCAACTATTTCAGATTCGCCCTGTGCCAGCAGTCGCTGGCCGACGCCGCACTTTCGACATTCGCGAAGCACCCATAGGTCACTAATCCACTCCTCATGTGTCAACACCATTCCAACGATTTTGGTGTCCACGACGGCAACCCAAGACAGATGCCAGTTCGCCTCGTCGACCGGGAGCGGTGGCGGAGCCCAAAGGCCACCATAAGTTTCGTCCACTACGGTCTGCACCACGGCCCGGACAGAATCGTGCTCATGGGCCTGTGGCGGTCGTATGATCGCTTCGATCATCGCCTGCCAATATATCTGGGACTCAACCCGTTGGCTACCCTCCCGGTTTTGCCGCGATCTTGCGCATCGAATCGCCTCGTGTTCTCGACTCGATGATTCATCAGGCGCCGTCGCCCCTTTCCACTGGATCCGCATTTTGCCGCGGGGTCCTTCTAACTCGATCCCCCCAGAACCCGAGATAAGACCGACGTTACCAGCTACGCGCAGGCGGAGGCATGCACGCTTACCGAAAGGACACGTTGCTCTAAGATTTCGCTGGAATTTCGCGCCGCGGCTTTGAGGACGCGCCTCATGCCAACAAGCCTCTCCGCCGCGGCTACGAATGCGGCCTCGCTGTTAGCCCTAGCTGCCTCGTTTCGATGTCGCTCTCTGGTTCTTCACCTGTAGTTCGTTCACTACCTGAGTCACATTGGGAACTGAAGAGGTGATATTTTGAGCTGCCACTCGCTGGGATTGAGAGTTCACATTCCCTTTGAGCGTGACTACGCCGTTCTTGACATCGTACTTCACGCTTGTCGGAAGCCTGTTCTGAGTCAGGGCTGCGTGCAGGTTCTTCTCAATACCCTTGTCGAGATCTGAGTTAACGGTCTTCGCCGCGCTTGCGTCATTCGGCGGAATCACCGCAATCTCATCCGCCACTACCTCACCGCTCGCAATCGACTTTGCGATGGATTCGGCGTTCGATCTGTCGTCATCTGTCGCGACTTTACCGCCCAGAGTCACCACCCCTTTGTCCCGGTCCTGTTTGACCGAGACATCTTTCAAATTTGCCTGATCCAGCGATTTGCGGATGTTTTCAGAGACATCGGGCGCCTTGGGGGTCCTGGAACATCCTAAGAATGTGCCGACCAAGAGTGCGGCGATCAAGATGTTGATGGATTTCATATTCTCCTCCTCGTCTATTTCGCGAATAAAACTTCACTCGCTCACAATGTCAAAACTGCACTCCTGATACCAGCGTGAGCTCGCGCACGCGGGTTTTAGCTGAGTGCGAATGCGCACAAAATCGGATCGCGGAAGCGCAGGGATCCCGGGAATGGGCAATACGGCTGCAAGCGCTTCTATGAACAGGAGGGCGAATGTCAGGAAGATTCCTTCTACTGTTTTTTGCGGCGGCGGCTGTGATTCCGGCGCAGGATCCGCCGGCTCGTGTTGGACGCCTAAGCTATATCAGCGGTGCTGTTTCGTTTCAGCCCGCCGGCCTGGACGATTGGGTTACAGCCGGAATCAACCGGCCGTTGACGGCCGGAGATCAACTTTACACTGACGCTGGCGCACGAGCCGAGGTTCACATACCTGGCGCGGCGTACCGATTGAGTTCGCAAACGGCCTTCGGGTTTCCTAACCTGGATGATCAGCGGGTGCAAGCCCGTTTGTCGGAAGGTGTATTGAGTCTGCGGGTTCGCAGGCTCGAAGGGAATCTAGAGGTGGACACGCCTAATCTTGCGTTTACGATTACGCGCCCGGGGGTTTACCGCATAACAACTGACCCCAACAGTTATCAAACTTATTTGACCGTTCGTGACGGCGAAGGTCAAGTAACCGCCAACAGCGGAACATTTGCCGTGGAACGCGGACAGCAGGCAGTTGTCGCGGGACAGAACGGCGAGCAGCAGAACCTCTACCCAGCTCCGGGCTACGATGATTTCGACAATTGGGTGTTAACTCGGGATCACCGGGAGGATTATGTTCGATCGGCTCGATATGTTTCGCCCGATGCGGTTGGCTACGAAGATCTCGACAACTATGGTCAGTGGCGTACCTTGCCCGGTTATGGAGAATGTTGGACGCCAACGAACGTACCGGCTGGCTGGGCGCCCTATCATGATGGCTACTGGACTTGGGTGGACCCGGGAAGGAAAACCATTTGTGGGCCCGGCTGGACGGCTGCTGGATCGCGCGCTCCTGGAGGCCGGAATCGATCGCTCCGCAGTCTATGTTACTAACGTAGTCAAACACTTCAAATTCGAAGAAAGAGGCAAACGCCGGATCCATAAGAAACCGAATCAAACCGAAATCGACGCATGCCGCCCCTGGCTGGAGGCGGAAATTGCCGTGATCCGGCCGCAGGTGATTGTCTGCCTCGGAGCCACAGCAGCCAAAGCCGTCTTTGGGTCGTCCTATCGCCTGACCAAAGAGAGCGGCCATTTCGTGAAACATCCTTGGGGGCGCGCCACCGCGACTATCCATCCCTCCGCGATTCTGCGTGCACCGGATGCCGAGGACCGGCAATTGCGATATCGACTGTTCGTCGAGGACCTGAGGCGAATTCGCGCATCGGTAGAGTCACACTTGACGGTATAAAAGTGTGGTCTGGGTGATCGCGTACGGTGCCTTGTGCCCTTCCTTTTACCAGCGCCCTGAAATTGCTCCAAGAAAGAATTTGTTCGAGTTTACGACTGCGGGAGTTCAAGGTATCGCAACTGCTCTACCGCTGCGATAAACGGCTCTTTTAGCTGCGTCGTGACCACCTTGACGGGCGCGCCCGTGAGTCCTTGATTCTATGGTGCGCCCGGAGAGATTTCGAACTCCCGATCTTCTGGTTTGTGGCCAGGCTCCTTCCGCAACTTTTTGCTGTTGATTTCCGAAATGGCGATTTTTCCACCAGCCACAGCCCTTCCGGCCGGCAATCTGGCTCGACAATCCGAATGAAGTCGCGCCCCTTCCTTCTGGTTTGGGCACAGTCCAAGCGTGTTCCGTAATTTTGCAACGGAACGGGAGGCGGCAACGTGGAGGAGCCGCCGAAGTGACGTGTAGCCCTAAGCTTGTTGTCGCACAGCGCCGATTACGTCGCCCGAGTACCCGACGCGGCCAAAAGAGCGGCGACGTTGCGTAGGGCCGGATCGGCAACTGATGTCATATCACCCATATGCGTTCCACGAGGGCCATATGGCCCCCCGGATTCGCGTCACACCCGAAGGGCACTGCTTACATCTAACTGCCCGATTCTTGGACACTTCTGGGCCTATTCCTCACGGCAACACAGACTGGCAGGCGGATTGCCGTTTGGGTGCTTATTCAAGGAGGTGCGTGTATGGGCGCTACGGCGGTAAAGCCGCATACGGAGATGCTTCGTACGCTGCCTGGCGACGACGTCCGCCAGATCATGTGGGGATTTGCGGATCGGCTGGACTTGCAGATGCTCGTGCAAGCGGCTCGAGCGGTGGCCCGGGGGCCCGTGGCGCGACTTGTGGCCAACGGCGCACGCGCCACGCACGAATGGACGGAACAGAAGGCCCTGTTGTTGAAGGAGTTCGACGCCGCAGGCATTACGGGGGCGGCGCTCGAACCGGCCAACGGCGGCTATCTTGAAGGTCCAAAGAACCTTGCCCTCGCGTTAATCGCCTTTGAACTCGCCTGGGTGGACGCCGGCGCCGCAACGGGAAGCCTGGCGGGTTGCCTGGCACTGGCGCCGATTCACGAGCGCGGCACGACGGAACAACGCCAGCGCTATATGAGCCGCTCGGCTCCGCCCGCGCCGGGGGAAGATCGCAAGCCGTGGCGCGGGGCATTTTGCCTGACAGAGCCGCTGCCCTATGTCGGCGTCGAGACCAGCCTGCTAGGCGGACGGGTACGGGTTGTCGAATGGCCATCAGGCAAGGAACCCATTCTCGAAGTGGACAAACGCGGGCGCTTCATCACCAACATGGGATTTGCCAACTTTGTGACGGCCGCGGTGGATTCCGATGACCCGCGTATAAAAGGTACGTGCATGGTGGTGCTGGAAGAAACCGATCCGGGCACGTTCGATCGCGGCGCGCCCACGCGGAAACTGGTACATCAGTTGTCTTCCACCTGCGACCCGGTTTTCCGCATGCGCGTCCCCGCGGA
>Ga0335081_10003864_pt1 | contig 23601 bp, 23 predicted proteins | sample Lox_Sample_35_FD_206713 | JGI IMG/M metagenome (GOLD analysis project Ga0335081, IMG submission 206713) | Soil microbial communities from Loxahatchee National Wildlife Refuge, Florida, United States - Lox_Sample_3.5 | ecosystem: Environmental > Terrestrial > Soil > Wetlands | place: USA...
GCGCGGTGCGCGGCGAGCACCTTTTCTTTCACGCCGCCGATGGGGAGCACGGCCCCGCGGAGCGTGATCTCGCCCGTCATCGCGAGGTCACTCCTCACCTGGCGGCCGCTGAGGAGCGACGTGAGCGCGGTGAGCATCGTCACGCCCGCCGACGGTCCGTCCTTGGGAATCGCTCCCGCCGGGACGTGGACATGGATATCGGCGTCAGTTCTGAAGTCCGGGTTCACGCCGAGCTCCGCCGCGTTCGCAGCGATGAAGCTGAGAGCGGCCTGCACGGATTCCTTCATGACGTCACCAAGCTGCCCTGTCACGATGAGATTTCCCTTACCCTTCATCTTCGTTGCCTCGATGAAGAGTATGTCTCCCCCGACAGGAGTCCAGGCAAGACCGACGGCGATGCCGGGGCGGTTGATCCGCTCCGCAACGTCCGGGAAGAATCTCTGCTGGCCAAGGTATTTCGTGAGCGAATCCTTTCCGATGACTGTCTTCCCTCCAGCCCCCTCAGCCGCCTCGCGCGCCACGCCGCGCACGGCACGCGCAATCGTCCGCTCGAGCGACCTGACGCCGGATTCCCGCGTGTAGCCCGCGATAATGCCGCGGACGGCGTCGTCCGTCAGCTCCACCCGTTCCGCCGTCAGCCCGTGCTCGGCGACCTGCTTCGGGATCAGGAAGTTCTTCGCGATGTGGAGCTTCTCATCCTCGACGTAGCTCGGGATTTCGATGATCTCCATCCTGTCGCGCAGCGCGGGGGGCACGGGCTCGATCATGTTCGCCGTGGCGATGAACATCACTTTGGAGAGATCGAACGGGATCTCCAGGTAATGATCGCTGAACGAAAAATTCTGCTCCGGGTCGAGCACCTCCAGGAGCGCCGACGAAGGGTCGCCCCTGAAATCCGCCCCGATCTTGTCGATCTCGTCGAGCATGAAGACCGGGTTGTTCGAGCCCGCCTTTTTCAGGCCCTGGATGATCCGCCCCGGGAGCGCACCGATGTACGTGCGCCGGTGGCCGCGGACCTCCGCCTCGTCGTGCACGCCGCCGAGCGACATGCGGACGAACTTGCGACCGAGCGCCGCGGCAATCGAACGGCCCAGGGAGGTTTTCCCGACGCCGGGGGGCCCCACGAACACCAGGATGGGCCCGCGCATGTCGTGCTTGAGTTTCCGGACCGCGAGATACTCCAGGATCCGGTTCTTCACTTTCTCCAGGCCGTAGTGATCCCGCTCCAGGACACTCCTGGCGTGGGCGATATCGAGCGTGTCCTCCGTGCCCGCAGACCAGGGGAGGTCCAGGATCCAGTCGAGGTAAGACCGGCTCACGGTGTATTCGGCCGACGCCTGGTTCATCTGCTCCAGGCGCTTGAGCTCTTTCTCCGCGACTTTGCGGGCCTCTTCGGAAAGGCCGGCCGCCTCGACCCTCCGCCGCAACTCTGCCATCTCGACGTTCCCTTCGTCCTCACCCAGCTCCTTCCGGATCGCCTTCATCTGTTCGCGCAGGTAATACTCGCGCTGCGTCTTGTTGATCCCGTCCTGGACCTCCGACTGAATCTTGCTCCCCAGCTCCAGCTTCTGGAGGAGCTTCGTGATCGCAAGCGTGAGCTTCTCCATGCGGTCGCGGATCGGCGCAGCTTCCAGCACGTCCTGCTTCTCGGCAACGCTGACAGGGATCATCGACGCGATCATATCGGTCATCGCCCCGGGCTCCTCGAGCGAGAGCACCATCGAAAGTTGCTCCTCGGTGAGGTTGGGGGAAAGCTCCACGGCCTTCCTGAACTGCGACTTGAGGTTTGTCGCCATCGCCTCGATCTTCTCGTCGGCGTCGGCGGGCTCCTCCACGTCGCGGACGACCGCGTGGAGAAACGGCTCAGTCTGGAGGACGGAGATAAGCTGGACGCGGCGCACCCCCTGCACGAGCACATTGCGCGTCCCGTCGGCAAGCGTGAACACCTTCAGCACGCGGGCGAGCGTCCCCACCCAGTGAATGTCCTTTTCCTGCGGCAGCTCGATCCCGCCGTCAGTCTGCGCGACGATGACCAGGAACCCCTCGTCGCGCGCCGCCTCCTCGATCGCCCTGATGCTCGGCGCCCGTCCCACCGACAGCGGGGTCACCTGGTGAGGGAAAAACACCGCGTTGCGAAGGGGGAGAACGGGAAGTGCCTGGGGCACGGAAGACTTTGTGATTGCTGTTTCCTTACGGCTTTTCGCCATGACTGCCCACTCCTCGGTCTATGAACAATACGCGGTGCGGGCGCACGGGGAGGTCCCACCTCTCCCCCCGTGCCCGCACCGCCTGCGGCCGGGGCCCCGCATGCGGCGGGGCCCCTCGCCTCATTTCACCTTAACATCGATCTGCTTCGGCTTCGCCTCTTCCGCCTTCGGCAGCGTGATTTCAAGGACGCCGTCTCTGTACGACGCGTCGATGTTCTCCGCCTTCACCGCCGTCGGAAGCGTGAAGCTCCTCTGGAAGGAACCGTACGACCGCTCCACCCGGTGGTAGTCGAGCCCCTTGGCTTCCTTCTCCTGCTTTTTCTCCCCCTTCACGCTGAGAACCCCTTCCTGCATCGTGATCTTCACATCGTCCTTCTTCACACCAGGGAGCTCCATCCTGACGACGAACTCCCCTTCGTGCTCTGCGATGTCCACCGCAGGCACCCACGCCGATGTAAAGGCGGAGGTAGTGTCGGCGAGATCGCCGTGGAACAGGTTGTCGAACAGCCTGTCGATTTCCTTCCGCATGCTGAGCACGTCAGAAGGAAATGCGGTCAGGTCGCGTGCCGGATTCCAACGAACCAGTGACATGGGACACCTCCTTCATGTATTACGATGGTTTGACTGTTACCGTATGGTGATTTGCTTCGGTTTCACCGCCTCGCTCTTGCGGAGCCTTACGGTGAGAACGCCGTTTTCATACCGGGCGTCGATTCCTTCGCGATCAATCCCCTCCCCCAGGGAGAAGTACCTCTCGTACCCCCCCCGGATGATCTCGCGGTGAATGATCCTGCCTTCTCCTCCCCGGGGCCGGGCGAGCGGCGCTTTCACCGCAAGCGTCCCTTCCGCGACAGCCACGCTGATTTCTTCGCGGAGCACTCCCGGCATGTCCAGCATCAGGACGTAGCCGTCATGCTCTTCCAGGACGTCCGCCGCCGGGGCGGAAACCGGTCCCTCAACGGGGGGAACGGCGGGCTGACCGTTGTGCTTGATCAGGGCATTTCTTGTCTCGGACATGGCTTTCCCTCCTTTAGCGTACGGCGATTTCCCGCGGCTTTGCGGATTCCGCCTTAGGGAGGACCACCGTCAGGAGACCGTCAGAGAGCTCTGCGCTGACCGCGGATCGCTCGACGTCGTACGGCAGCCTTATCGTGCGCGAGAACTTTCCGGTCCATCGTTCGCGCGCGATCTGCTTCGTGCCTCCCTGCTGCCCCTTCTCGTTCCGGTTGCCGCTGATCGACAGGAGATCGTTCTCCAGATCGATCTTCACGTCTTCCTTGCTGATCCCCGGGAGCTCGACGGAAACGACGACGTTGTCCTTCCCCTCGGTCACGTCCATGCGGGGCATGGAGACATTTTCCCGAAACGCTGCCGGAGCGAACGACTGACCGAACAACTCACCGAACTCCCGGTCGAAAGAGAGCACTTCATCGATGAGCGGAATCATTGCGGGGCGACTCTCAAAACTGATCAACATGTCAGAACCTCCTACGTTGTTTAGTTACCCGGATGCTTTTTTGTCATTTGTCTATATGGTTTACAATCGATGTGCCACATATACACAACTGCCAATAACACGTTTAAATACAATGCATTAGCGCATACGGGCGGCTTTGTTGAGAGCAGGTTCACCTGTCATATTGGCAGGCGATCCGGAAAAAGTAGCAGGCGAGACAGGGAGATTAGGCAGGAGATATGAAAATTTGGCGGGGAAGGAGATTGCCACGCCAGAATGCGGCGTGGTCCAAAAAACGGACTTCGCTAAAAATGCTCGCAATGACGGGGAACTTCAATCGTGCGAGTTTGCATCGAGCCAGCGCTCGGCGTCGAGCGCGGCCATGCAGCCGGTGCCGGCAGCGCTCACGGCCTGGCGGTATGCGCTGTCAGCCACATCGCCGGCGGCAAAGACGCCCGGGATATTCGTTGCCGTCGTGCGTCCCTTCGTGACGAGGTATCCGACGGAATCCATGTCGAGCTGCCCCCTGAAGAGATCGGTGTTCGGCTTGTGCCCGATGCCCATGAAGACACCGTCTGCAGCGTACTCCGCCAGGGCGCCGGTCTTCACGTTTTTCAGTCGGACGCCGGTCACGGCTTTCTTTCCCCCCTCGGATTTCCCAAGGATCTCATCGACGACGGAATCCCAGACAAACGCGATCTTCGGATTGCGGGAGGCTTTATCCTGCATGATCTTCGACGCGCGGAGCGCGTCGCGGCGATGGACGATCGTGACCCTGGAGGCGAATTTCGTCAGGAACGTCGCCTCCTCGATCGCCGTGTCTCCGCCGCCGACCACGACGACGCCGAGGCCCTTGAAGAAGAACCCGTCGCACGTGGCGCACGCGGAGACGCCGTACCCCATGTATTCCTTCTCGGACGGGATGCCGAGCAACTTTGCCGAGGCCCCCGTGGAAACGATGACGGCATCCGCGGTGTATTCCTCGCTGTCCGCCCACAACCGGAAGGGGCGCGCGCGGAAGTCGACTTTCGTGATGTTCTTGTAAAGGGATGTCGCCCCGAACCGCTGGGCCTGGGCGCGGAATACGTCCATCAATTCGGGCCCCATGATCCCCTTCGGGAAGCCGGGGTAGTTTTCAACTTCTGTGGTGATGGTGAGCTGTCCCCCCGGCTGCATCCCTTCGAATATCACCGGGGCAAGGCTGGCCCTCCCGGCATAGAGCGCAGCCGTGAGCCCTGCAGGACCTGACCCGATAATGATAAGCCTGTGGTGCATTCCTGAGTCCTCGTTCGGTATTCCGCCCGGCGGCGTTACTGATGAGATGACGGAAGGGGACGTCCGGGGTCAGCCCCATTCAGCACGATCCCGATGTTCCGCCTGAGACCTTCCAGCTTCGCCCTCTTGACGGGACTCCTGCGAAAGAGCGAGCTGAATGCCGACTGGTCCATCGCGTGCCAGCGTTCGAGCGGCGGCGCCTCAAAGCCCTCCCGCGGCGCAAACGCATTCCCCTCTTCCTCAAGGGCGAATTTCACGTTCCACGGACAGACATCCTGGCAGACATCGCAGCCGTAAATCCAGCCGTCGAATTTGTCGTGCAGCCCTTCTGCAACAGGGCCCCGATGCTCGATGGTAAGGTAGGAAAGGCAGAGGTTCGAATCAACGACGTACGGCTCCACGATCGCCCCCGTCGGGCAGGCAGTGATGCAGCGGGTGCACGTGCCGCACCGGTCGAGCGCGGGCAGGTCGGGCTCCAGCTCAAGCGTCGTGAGGACTTCGCCCAGGAAGACCCATGAGCCCACCTCCCGCGTGATCACGTTCGCATGTTTCCCGAGCCACCCGATCCCTGAGCGCGCAGCCCATGCCTTCTCCATCACGGGGCCTGTGTCGACATAGACTTTCGCTTCGACGCCGGGACGGAGGCCCATGACCCAGTCGCGGAGCTGCTCGAGCTTCTCCCCCACCACGTCATGGTAGTCGTCCCCCCAGGCGTAGCGCGAGATCTTCCCAGCGCCGGGGTCCGGCGCACGCACCGTGCCGTCGTAGTAATTCAGGGCCACGGCGATCACTGAGCGGGCGCCTGGAAGCACGAGGCGGGGATCGGTGCGGCGGGCCGTGGTGCGGGCCATCCACGCCATCGATGCCTGGTACCCGCGGTCGAGCCACTCCTCGAGATGGGCGGACTCCTCATCCAGCGCGGTCGCCACGGCGATCCCCACGCTCGTGAACCCGAGGGCCTTCCCCTTCCGCTTCACCTCCTCCGTCAGCGGGTCCACGGCGCATCCTCCGGCGGAGCCTCCAGAAACACGTCATCCCCTTCTATCTTCACGCTGAACGTGGGGACGCGCCCGCTCCCGCTCGAGGCGATGCCCGTCTCGAGCGAATACGTCCACCCATGCATGGGGCACGTGACGGTGAGTCCCTTCAACTGCCCGTGGTGAAGCTCGGAGAAATGCTGGTGGGAACAGACGTTGCCGATTGCGTAGAGCTGCCCGCGGACTCGCCAGAGGGCGATCTCGGTCCCCCCGACGGCGACCTTGAGCGCCTTCCCCTCCGGGATCGCCGACAGGCGCGCCACGCGGACGTACGCACCGGCGCTGCTCATACGACGGGGACCGGGTCTCCCAGGACGATACCCTTCTCCGTCCGGGCGAGACGGGCTGCCGGGAGGTGGGGATCGTGCTCAAAGACCATGATCCATCCTTCGTCGACCGCCCGCCCCAGAAGCCGACGCTTTTCTTCCAGCGTCACGAGGGGCCTGAGATCGTAACCCATGATCCACGCCAGGGGAACATGCGATGACGTCGGGACGAGATCGGCGCAGTAAAAGAGCGTGGTGCGGCCGTCGCTTACAACGGGACACTGGAGCGCCGCCGTATGCCCGTGTATGACCGCGACGGATATCCCCGGGAGAATCTCCCCTTCCCCCTCGGTGAACTCGAGGACGCCCGCGCGCCCGAGCGGCTCGAAGTCGTCGGGATAAAAACTCGCCCTGTCTCTTTCGGTGGGAGACTGAGCGGCGCGCCAGTGCTCCGCCTGCACATAGTAGCGCGCGTTAGGAAAGGCGGGGACCGCCTCGCCGTCCCGGACGGCTGTGGCGCCCCCCGCGTGGTCAAAATGGAGATGCGTGAGTATGACGTCCGTAACGGCCCCCGGGCTTACGCCGAGCCGGGCGAGCGAGGAATTGAGGTCGGCGCCCGACGCGTCCATCCGGTATATCGCGCGGAGCTTCTCGTTGAACTTCCCCCCGTTGCCCGTATCAACAAGTATGGTCCGCCCGCCCCCCTTCAGGAGAAGGGCCCGCGCGGCCATGGTGATCCGGTTTCGTTCATCGGGGGGGTTGGACTTCTCCCACAGCGTCCGCGGGACGACGCCGAACATCGCGCCGCCGTCAAGCGCGAACGTGCCTGTCTCCACGGGATAAATTTCGTATGCGCCGATGCGGATCATTGCGCCCTGAAAAGCGGCGGTCGGCATCCCCCGGGGAGGCATGCCGACCGTGTGCGCAGCATATGGATCCTGATGCCCCGGGTCAACCCTTGCGGAAGTGGGACGTCGCCGGTCCGAGCTCCGCGAACTCTTTTTCCGGGTGTATCGTCTTGGCCCTGGCGTAGAGCACGTCCTCGGTCTCCACGTGATTCGGGTCAGGCACGCAGCAGTCCACGGGGCATACGGCGGCGCATTGTTCCTGGTCGAAATGGCCGACGCACTCGGTGCATTTTTCCGGAACGATGTAGTAGAAGTCGTTTGAGAGCGCGTCGAACATCTTGCCGTTCAGCTCATACTGGACGCCGCCGGCGTAGATGGCCGTGTTCGGGCACTCCGGTTCGCATGCGCCGCAGTTGATGCATTCTTCGGTGATCATCGTGGACATGAGATTCTTCCTCCGTTGGTTGATTCTGAAAGAGCTGGTACCCGGATTCAGGACATCCGTATTACCGGGGTCAGGGGAGGAGCGTCATTCACGGCGGAGCCCCGGCCGGCAGACCCGGTGCGGAGCAAACACGCGCGCACCTCCCCGGCGAGGCGCGCAGTGTCGATGCCGTGATATGTCGGAAGGTACCGCTCGAGCTTGTCCAGGGCCTTGCCGAGCTGACTCGCTGCCCCCCGGGTGTTGCCGTTCCCGAGGTGGTAGAGCCCCACGGCGGTCTGTATCAAGCCCTGGTAGAAAAGTCGTTCCGGACCCGATGTCTCGCGCCACAGCTCTTCCCACGAATCATGCGCCTCAAAAAAACACCGAGTGTTGAATTCTTCAATTCCCTTCCGGAACAAATCTCCCATTTCAGCAAAACATAATCAAAAGGGGGTGGAATTGCAAGAAACGGGAACTATATTTTTCCCCCATCAGATCGTGAAATACCGCGCCTCCGGGTGATGGACGATGATCGCGTTCGTGCTCTGCTCCGGATCGAGCGAGTATTCATCGGTCAGGCGGACGCCGATCCGCTCGGCGTCGAGCAGCTCGAAGAGTTTGGTCTGGTCTTCCAGGTTGGGGCACGCAGGATACCCGAAGCTGTAGCGGGAGCCCTGGTACCCCTGGGAAAAGAGGCGCCTGATCTCGGGGGCGTCCTTGCCCGCGATCCCGAGCTCGCGGCGCACGTTCCTGTGCCAGAGCTCGGCGAGCGCCTCCGCGCATTCGACGCTCATGCCGTGGAAATAGAGGTAGTCCCTGTAGTCCCCCGACGAAAAGAGCCGGGCGGATTCTTCCGCGGCCTTCCTCCCCATCGTGACGAGCTGGAACGCGACAACGTCCATGCGACCGGACGCCACGGAGGAGAAAAAGTCGGCGAGGCAGAGCCTCCTGTCCCCCTTCTGCCGCGGGAACGTGAACCGCGCGCGCACGGCCGACTCCGCCTCGTCGTAGACGATGAGGTCGTCACCGTCGGACTGGCACGGGAAGTACCCGTACACGACCGCGGGACGGAGAAGGCGCTCGCGGATGATTCTCTCCTTGAGCGCGCCGAGCACGGGGGCAATCTTTTCTTTCAGGAGCGCGGCGTACGCCTCTTCCGTGAGCGCCCCCCTGCGCACCTGCCACTGTCCGCGGACGAGCGCCACCTCGTTCACGAACGAAAAGACATCCTGAAGCGGGACGTCCTCCGCAACGCGCGTGCCCAGGAACGGCGGGACAGGCACGGGGACGTCCGTGCTGACGCGCGAGCGGACGAGCCCCGCCACGCCGGCGGGCTCAACCGGAGGAGACTGTGTCACCGCCTTCGCCGCCATGGCGATCTTCGCCTCCGTCCCGGTGAGCGCCTCTTCGCCATCGTCTCCGGGTGGAGCGCTCTCCCGACTGGCGAGCGTGCCGGAGGCGATCTGCTCCATGTATCTCAGCCCGTCGAACGCGTCTCCCGCGTACATGACGGTCCCCCGGTAGACGCTCCTCAGGTCCTGCTCGACATACCTGCGCGTGAGCGCCGCACCGCCGAGTATGACGGGGAGCGCAATCGACTGCTCGTTCATCACCTCGAGGTTCTCTTTCATCACGAGCGTCGACTTGACGAGCAGGCCGCTCATGCCGATCGCGTCGGCCCGGTGCTCCTCGGCCGCGCGCAGCATCGCCTCGATCGGCACCTTGATGCCGAGGTTGATCACGCGGTAGCCGTTGTTCGTCAGTATGATGTCGACCAGGTTCTTGCCGATGTCGTGCACGTCCCCCTTGACCGTGGCGAGCACGAGCACGCCCCGGGATGAGGCGGCGGACTTGCTCATGAACTTCTCGAGGTAGGCGACCGCGGCCTTCATCACCTCGGCCGACTGGAGCACGAACGGGAGCTGCATCTGGCCGCTCCCGAAAAGCTCCCCCACGGTCTTCATGCCGTCCAGCAGGATCGTGTTGATGACTTCGAGCGCGGGATACGACTTCAGGGCTTCATCCAGGTCCTGCTGCAGCCCCGCGCGGTCGCCGTCCACGATCCTCCGGCGGAGCCGCTCCTCCACGGTGGCGGCGGCGGTCGCCGGGGCGGCCTTCGCCTCCTTCGCGCCGGAGTAGTGCGCCATCAAGGCGGCGAGCGGATCCCACGTCACGGTCCGCCCTTCCCCCCCGTCGGCGGAAAATCGCCGCTCGTCGAACACGAGCGCCCGGCAGAGCTCGCGCCCTTCCTCGTCGATCCGGTAGAGGGGCATGATCCGCGCCGCGTGGACAATCGCCATGTCGAGACCGGCCTCGATGGCGTAGTGGAGGAAGACGCTGTTGAGCGGGTGCCGCGCCGCGGGCGCAAGCCCGAACGAGATATTGCTCACGCCCAGGAGCGTCCGCACGCCGGGGAGCTCCTTCTTGATGAGCCGGATCGCCTCCAGCGTCTCCGCCCCCGCCCGGCGGAACTCTTCGTCGCCCGACCCGAGCGTGAACGTCAGCGCGTCGAATATCAGGTCTCCCGGGCGCATGGCGAACCGCCCGGTCGCGATATCGTAAATCCTCCGCGCCACGGCGAGCTTCCGCTCCGCGGTCTTCGCCATCCCCTGCTCGTCGATCGTCAGCGCGATCACCGCGGCGCCGTAGCGGCGGCAGAGCGGGAGCACTTTTTTCAGTCGCTCTTCCCCGTCTTCCAGGTTGATCGAATTGATCACCGCCCTCCCGGCGATGCGCTTGAGCGCCTCCTCGATGACGGGCGCCTCGGTCGAATCGATCACCAGGGGGAGCGTCACCTGCGTGTTGAACCGCGTGATGATCTCCTTCATATCCTTCGCCTCGTCGCGGCCCACGTAGGCGGCGCACACGTCGACCATGTGCGCCCCCTCCTTCGCCGCGCCGCGGCCCATGGCGACGATCCCCTCCCAGTCCTCGGCGGCGAGCAGCTCGCGGAACTGGCGGCTCCCGTTGGCGTTCGTCCGCTCGCCGACAAGCACGGGGGGCGGGTCGATGTGGAGCGGTACCGGCTGGTAGAGGCTCGCGGCGCTCGGAACGAAATCCACAGCCCGGCGCTTCGGCGCGAGGCCCCCGACCGCCGCGGCAAGCGCCCTGATGTGCGCCGGCGTGGTGCCGCAGCATCCGCCGACCACGCTCACGCCCAGGTCGGTGACGAAGTGGGAGAGATAGCGGACGAGCTCCTCAGGGGTCAGGTGATAGTGGGCCCGGCCGCCGACGTTCTCGGGCATCCCCGCGTTCGGCATCACGAACACCGGCCGGGGACTCCCCGAGCAGAGCACGCGGACGTGCTCGGACATTTCCTTCGGCCCCGTGGCGCAGTTCATCCCGATGACGTCGACGTCGAAGGGCTCAAGCGCCACCAGCGCGGCCGCGATTTCCGTCCCGAGGAGCATCGTGCCCGTCGACTCCACGGTCACGCTGACGATGACGGGGACGCGGCGGCGGGCTTCGCCGAAGTAGTCGAACACCCCCGCAAGCGCGGCCTTGGCCTGCAGAAGGTCCTGGCAGGTCTCCACGCAGAGGAGGTCCGCTCCCCCCTCCACGAGTCCCCGTGCCTGCTCCCCGTACGCCTGCGCCATCGCGTCGAACGGGATGTGGCCGAGCGACGGCAGCTTCGTCGTCGGGCCCATCGAACCGGCCACGAACCGCGGGCGATCGGCCGTGGCAAAATCCGCCGCGACGCGACGGGCGATCTGCGCGGCCCGCTTGTTGAGCTCGTACGCCCTCTCCCCGAGCCCGTATTCCGCGAGCACGATGGACGTCCCGCCGAACGAATCGGTTTCGACGACATCGGCTCCCGCTTCGAGGTAATCGCGGTGGACATTCTCCACGGCGGAGGGCTTCGTCACCACCAGGTATTCGTTGCACCCGTTGAACTGCTCCCCGCCGAAATCGTCCGCGTTCAGGTTCTGCGCCTGGATGTGCGTGCCGGTCGCGCCGTCGAACAGGATAATCTTCTGCTCGAGGAGCCGTGCGAATGGGGTCGCCATGTGCATTTCAGGGTAGGTTTTGCCTGACGTTCCTGTACTCGTCCATCATCCGCCGCACCACGTCGCCTGCGGCGAGGATCTCCCGGACGAGGCCGGAGCTCTGTCCCGCTTCGAGCTCCCCCTCCTCCGTGTCCCCTTCAAATATGCCGAGCCGTTCGCGCTTCCGGCCCAGGAGCGCTTCAAGCTCCTCGCGCGAGGCGCCGTCCCGCTCGGCCGCAACGGCCTTCGCCGCGAAGGGGTTCCGCAGCATGCGCACGGGGGCGAGCTTCTTCAATGTGAAGACGGTCCCCCCGTCGGTTGCGCCGACCACGGCCCGCTTGTAGTTCTCGTGAGCCGAGGATTCCACGGTGGCGGCAAACCGCGTTCCCACCTGCACGCCGTCCGCACCGAGCGCGAGCGCCGCGGCGAGTCCCCGCCCGTCCGCGATTCCGCCGGCGGCGAGCAGGGGGATGTTCACGGCATCGCGCACCTGCGGCACGAGCGCGAGCGTGGTCGTCTCGTCCACGCCGTTATGCCCGCCGGCCTCGAACCCCTCCGCCACGACGGCGTCGCAGCCCGCCTCCACGGCTTTCCGCGCGTGCTTGACCGCGGCGACGACGTGCACGACGACGCAGCCCGCGCTCTTCAGCTCAGCCGTGAAGAGCGCCGGGTGGCCCGATGATGTGAAGACGATCCTCACCCCTTCTTCGATCGCGATGCGGATCAGCTCGCGCGCGTCCGCACGCAGGAGGGGGATGTTGACCGCAAACGGACGCTCCGTCCTGGAGCGGGCCGAACGGATATGCTCGCGCAGGAGCTCGCCCGTCATGGACCCGGCGCCGATCATCCCCAGTCCCCCTGCCTCCGAAACAGCGGCGGCGAGCCTTGAGCCCGCCGCCCATACCATTCCTGCCTGTACGATCGGATACCGGATCCCGAAGAGCCGTGTGGCTCGCGTTTCGAGCGGGGGCGCTTCCGCCATCGTGGCGCGTCAGTTGTTCGAAACCAGTTCCGGGATGACCGCCGAAGAAAATGCGAGACCGAATATTGCGAACCCCGCGCCGCCGGCGCTCAGCCTGATGACGTGCTCGCCGTACTCCCGGTTCTTCACCAGGCTGTAGAGACGTGGCTCGTCGACGAGGACAAAGCTCCTCCCGCGCCTGTCGAGCCGTATATCGTCGCCCCGGTTTCCGGCGAGGAACTCGTTATCCTGGCGCACGGTCACCTCCGCCTTCCCACCCGGGTCCGGCCCGACGACGCACCGGACATCGAGGCCCTGGTATGAGGCGATCACGTGCCCCTCTTTCTCTCCCTCCTCGGCAAGGCGCAGGCATTCCCTTTCGCTCCTCCAGCGCCCCTCTGCATATATCCTGCCGTCAAGGTAGATCCCGGGATCGGCGTACGCGACGACCGATTCCGGGGCGTAGCCTTCCACGTTCCCCACGCCCCCCCTGACGTAGCCGGCGAAAAGCTCCGGGGTCGCGCGGTAGAGCACCGCGCCGGGCCTGTCAGCCTCCCTGAGAGGCTCCATCACGGCCGGAAGGTCGGCACCCACGCCGGCATTGTAGAGGAGCGCCTGGAGGGCGTGCTCGGTTACCGCGGCCCCGCCGTCCCCCTGGTTCCTGTACCTGATAAACCCGTCCTTGTCGATAAGCACGGTCTCCGGAAGCGCACGCGAGTCGTACTGGAGCGCGATCAGGGCATCGTTGTCCATGACCACGGGAAACTTCACGCCGAGGCGGGAGATCCCGCGGTGGACATGGGCCGGGTCACGGCCGAACGAGAAACGGGGCGTGTGGACCCCGACCGTGACGAGCCCGAGAGGGCTGTATCGCCGCTCCCACTCCTCGACGTAGGGGAGGAACCTGGTGCATGACGCCGCGGCGTAGTCCCAGAAATAGAGGAGCACTACCTGTCCCCGGTGTGCGGCCAGCGGAACAGGCTCCGAGTTGAACCAGAAGTCGCCGAGCAGTTCGCGCGCCCGGATCGTCTGAGGGAGTATGTCCTGGATCGTCATCACCGTTCCCGAGTTGCCCGAAAAACAGATCCAATTCCCAAAAAAAGATAGAGAAAGCCCCGCTGAAACGCAAGGAAACGCTTCCGCGGGCCCGCATTGAGGTGCGGAACCTCAGAAAAACCTGTCGTACAGGAGCTTCAGTGTCGTGGCGATGACCATAGTCACGAATATCGGACGGATAAACCTGACACCTCTCCTGACGACCATCCGTGAACCGAGGGCGGCCCCCGCGATCTCCCCGCACCCCATGAGGAGGCCTGCGCCGAAGAGGACATTGCCCCCGGCGAGGAATATGCCGCAGGAGACGATGTTGCTGGTGAAATTCATCACTTTTGTGTAGCCGGTGGCCCTGCGGAGGTCAAAGCCGAGACCGAGGACGAACGCGATCGCCCAGAACGAACCGACGCCCGGGCCGAAGAACCCGTCGTAGAAGCCGAGGAGGAGTCCAAAGAGCGCGTAAAAGGGGATGCGGGAGAAGCGGGCGTGCGATTCACGGTGGCCGAGCGAGGGGGTGAACAGCAGATAAACCGCGATTCCCAGGAGGAGGAAGGGGATGACACCGTTCATCACGTCGCCGGGAATGACCTGCACCGTGATGCAGCCGGCCGTAGCGCCGGCGAGCGTGAAGAGCACGCCGGGAAGCGCGTCGCCCGGGGGGACGAGCCCTTCCCGGGCGTAGTGGCGCGCGGCGGTGAAGCTGCCGAAGCTCGACTGGAACTTGTTGGTGCCGAGGACGACCTGCGGGGGGAGACCGACCCAGAGGAGGAGGGGGATCGTGATGAGCCCGCCCCCCCCGGCGATGGAGTCGATCCAGCCCGCAGCCGCACCCCCGGCAAAGAGGAGGGCCGCGAGCAGCGGCGTGAGCGTCATTCCTTCCGTTCCCTGGCGCGCCCCTCAATCACGATCACGTACTCCCCCTTCAGCTCGCGCGCGGCGCACGCCGCGTGGAGCGCCGGGGGAACGCCGCGCAGGATCTGCTCGTCGGGGAGCGTGAGATTGAACGCAATGACCATCCGCCGGGAGGCGCCGAAAACAGCCGCGATGTCCCTCAGGAGCGGGACGAGCCGGTAGGGGGTGTCCATCAGGACGATCGTGCGACGGTCGCGCTGCAGCTCCCGCAGCTCGGCGAGCCGGCGGTCCTTTTTCGGCGACAGCCACCCGTAGAAGAGGAACTGGTCGATTGCGAACCCGGAAGCGGTGAGGGCGGGCATGAGCGACGACGCACCGGGCACCGGGACGACGCGCACGCCTGATTCGACCGCGCGTTCCACCAGGAGGCGCCCCGGATCGGAAAAGACGGGAGTGCCGCAGTCGGAGACGAGCGCCACGGTCCTCCCTCCCTTCAGGTGCCCGAGGATCGTGTGGGTCGCCGCGGCCTCGTTATGCTCGTTCAGCGTCTCCAGCGGCCGCTCAAGGTTGAAGTGCTTCAGGAGGCGCTCTCCCTCCGGGCGCTCCTCGCACACCACGAGGTCCGCTTCCTTCAGCACGTCGAGCGCGCGGAACGTCATGTCGGCGAAATTCCCGATCGGCGTCGCGACGAGGTAGAGCGTCCCGGGCACGGCGCTATTCCCCCGGGACCGTCCCCCGTTTCCGCGCGGCTTCCCATTCTTTCACCCCCGCGATCATGAGCGCGGTGGCGGGAACGGCGATCAGGAGGCCGACGAACCCGAGGAAATACCCGAAGACGAGGAGGCAGAGTATGAGCAGGACGGGATGGAGCCCCACGTGCGACCCGAGGATCCTGGGACCGAGCACTGTCGCCTCGAAGAGCTTCTGGCCGAGGTACATCACGACGACGCAGAGGACTTTTGTCCCGACCGCGCCGCCGGAAAGGAGCGCAACGATCGTGGCGACGACCAGGCTCACGGCCAGGCCGACGTAGGGGATGAAGTCCAGGACTCCGGTCATCACGCCAAGGACCACGGGATACTGGACGCCGACGGCCCAGAGCACGAACCCCGAGATCGTCCCCTGGATAGCCGCGACGAGTATGGCCCCGCGGAAGTAACGCCCCATGAGCGCGTCCGCCTGTTCCCCGAGCTGGATGAACCGCTCGCGGGATCTCCTGGGCACGAGCATCGTCGTCCTGTGGAGCACGACGGGGAAATCCTTCAGGAGGTAGAACAGGACGAAGGGGACGATAATGATGTTCAGGAGCTGGTGCGCGAGAGAGCTGAGGCTGCTCACCACGTCGAACAGTCCTTCGAACAGTCGGGTGAGCATCTCCTGCAGCTTGGGGGCGAGGTTCTGCGCGAGAACGTCGCGGGCCTTCTCCCCCGTCACGCCGAACCGCTCCAGGAACCTCGTCAGCGAGCCCGACTCGATCGCGCGGCTTGCGTCGTCGGCGAGTGCACCCGCCCCTGCGACGAGGGCCCTGGCCTGATCCAGGAGCGCGGGCACGATGAAGAGTCCGCCCGCAACGGCGCCGCCGAACAACAGGAGGAGGATCGCCAGCGAGGAGACCCACCGGGGGGTCCCCCGCCGTTCAAGGAGCGTGACAAGCGGGTTGAGGATGTAGGCGAAGAAGAGCGCGATCAGGAACGGCGCCAGGACGCCGATGATGGCGCTCAGGAACCAGACCGCGAAGAGGAGGACGCCGAGCCAGAGAAGCCGGCGCGGCACCTGCTCCCTCCTGACGGGGTAGAGGAGCAGGAGGAGTCCCGCCAGTATGACGAACGGAGAGAGCGAGGGATAGACCGCGTAGCAGAGGAGAGCCAGGAGGAGCAGCGACGCCGAAAGCAGGATGACGTGGGCGTGCGCGTGTGCGGCGGGAGGATCTCCCCGCTGCACCGCCGGGACGCGTGTCTGTGCCGGGTGTGGGCCACCCCGACGCGGCATGTCATCTCCCTGTATGGCCGAAGCCGCCGGAGCCGCGCTCCGTGTCGTCGAGTGCGCCGGTCTCGTTCCATTCCGCGCGGACGAAGGGCGCAATGACCATCTGCGCGATCCGTTCTCCGCGGCGAACCACGAAATCGGACGTGCCGAAATTGGTGAGGAGGATCTTGACCTCTCCCCGGTAATCGGGATCGATCGTCCCGGGGGAATTCATGATGCCGATCTGGTACCTGATCGCGAGCCCGCTCCTGGGCCTGATCTGCGCCTCGTACCCCTCGGGGAGGGCGATGGCGAAGCCCGTGGGGACGAGCGACGTCGAACCCGGCTTCAGGACGAATTCCCCGTCCACGGCGGCGCAGATGTCCATTCCCGCGGCGTCCTCGGTGGCGTAGGCCGGCAGGGGGATGTCGGCGGTGGCAGCGGAGAGACGCGCAATGTCGATGGTGATGTTATGAAGAGGATGGGTCAATGACAGGTTATGCGGCCTGTGTCTTCACCTTTTTCCGGAACTCTTCCGGGAAGCGCTTGATCATGCTCTGCACGGGCCACGCGGCCGCGTCGCCGAGGGCGCAGATGGTGTTCCCCTCGATGTTGTTCGCGATTTCGAGAAGGAGGTCCATGTCGGCCATGGTCGCCTCCCCCTCGTCGAAGCGCCGGAGGATCTTGTGCATCCACCCGGTCCCTTCCCTGCAGGGCGTGCACTGGCCGCAGGACTCGTGGTGATAGAATCCCGCGATCCTCGTCAGCACGCGCACGAGGTCGGTGTCCTCGTCCATGACGATCATCCCCGCCGTTCCGACCGAGGAGCCGGCCGCCTTCAGACCCTCGGCGTCCATCGTCACCCCGTCGATCGCCTCGCCCCGCAGGATCATCGTGGATGATCCCCCCGGGATCACGGCCTTGATCTTCTTGTTTCCGGGGACGCCCCCCGCGTATTTGTAGATGATGTCGGTCAGCAGCACGCCCGTCGGAAGCTCGAAGACGCCGGGCGTGTTGACGTGCCCGCTCACGCCGACGAGTATGGGTCCGGGGTGCTTCGGGTGCCCGATCTTCCCGTACGCCTCCCAGCCGAGGCGGAGAATCACCGGGACGTTGGCGATCGTCTCCACGTTGTTGATCGTCGTGGGACACCCCCACACGCCGAACTGGGCCGGGAAGGGGGGCTTGACGCGCGGGTATCCCCGCTGTCCCTCGATCGAATTCATCAGCGAGGACTCCTCGCCGCAGATGTACGCCCCGGCGCCCCGGTGGATCGTGAACGACACATTGAAGCCCGAGCCCAGCACGTTCTCTCCCCAGTAGCCGCGGGAGGCCGCATCGTCGAGCGCCTTCTGGACCATGCCGATCCACCGGTTGTACTCGCCGCGGACGTAGAGGTAGATCGTCCCGACGCCCATCGCGTAGGCCGCGATGATGGATCCCTCGATCAGCAGGTGGGGGTTGAACTCGAAGATCTGCCTGTCCTTGAACGTCCCGGGCTCGCTCTCGTCGCCGTTCACGCAGAGGTATTTCGGCTTCGTCGTCTGCTTCGGCATGAACGTCCACTTCAGCCCCGTGGGGAAGCACGCGCCGCCGCGCCCGCGGAGGCCCGATTTCTTCACCTCGTCGGTCACCTCTTCGGGCTTCATGCCGATCGCCTTGCGGAGCATCTGGTAGCCCCCGTGGGCTTCGTACACGTCGATGGCCGCGAGGCCGGGTACCGGGGGAAGGATGAGGGGGTCCATGTTATTTCAGCGCCGCGAGGATCCTGTCAACGCCGGCTTCGTCCAGGTTCTCATAGTACTCGTCACCCACCTGCATCATCGGGGCGGTGCCGCATGAGCCCAGGCACTCGGCCTCCACAAGCGTGAAGCGGCCGTCGGCTGTCGTCTCCCCGACGCCGATGCCCAGCCGCTCCCGGATGTGGCTGAGGATGCGGTCGCTGTTGCGGAGCATGCACGAGACGTTCGTGCATACCTCGATCTTGTGCCTCCCGACGGGCGCCCGGTTGAACATCGTGTAGAAGCTGACGACGCCGTAGACGTGGTGGACGGGAATCGCGAGCACGCGCGCGACCTCCCCCATCCCCTCACGGGAGACCCACCCGTGTTCCTCCTGCCACATCCAGAGCGCGGCAAGGACCACCGCCTGGGGCGTGGGGTACCGGGTTTTGAGCGCCTCGATTTTTTTCAGGCTCGATTCGGAGAACATCTGCGTTCGCTATTTGTCTGCCTCGCCCATCACGGGGTCGATGGACCCGATGATGGCGACGATGTCGGAGATCATGCACCCCTTGAGCATCAGGGGGAGGGCGGAGAGGTTGTTGGCCGAGGGGGAGCGGATCTTCATCCGCCACGGGTTCCCCGTGCCGTCGCTGACAATATAGAACCCCAGCTCCCCCTTCGATGACTCGATCCCGTGGTACACCTCCCCCACCGGGGGGTTGATCCCGATGTTGATGAGCATGAAATCGTGGATCAGCTCTTCCATCTTCGTGTAGACGCGGTCCTTCTGCGGGACCACCACCTTCGGGTCGTCCGCGCGGTACGGCCCTGCGGGCATGCCCTCCAGCGCCTGGCGCAGGATGGAGGCGCTCTCCTTCATCTCGCCGATCCGGACGTAGAACCGCGCCAGCGCGTCGCTCTCCGTGAGCGTGACGACGTTGAAATCGAGCCTGTCGTACACCAGGTAGGGCGCATCGCGGCGCAGGTCGCGCGGGACGCCCGTGGCGCGGAGAATGGGACCCGTAATTCCCAGGCCGATCGCGGCCTCCCGGGAGAGGATACCGACGTTCTCGCAGCGGTCGACAAATATCCTGTTCGTCCCGAGGAGCTTTTCCACCTCGCCGAGGTCGGCGGCGAACTCGCCCAGGAACTGCCGCATCATCGCGCTGCAGGCGTCGGTCCAGTCCTGCTGCAGCCCGCCGATGCGCGCGTAGTTGGTCGTGAACCGGGCCCCGCAGAGGACGTCGTAGATGTCGAGGATCTTCTCCCGCTCGCGGAACGTCCAGAGGAGGACAGTCAGCGCCCCGACGTCCATCGCCATGCTCCCCGCCGCAACCAGGTGGGACGCGATCCGGGCCAGCTCGCAGACAATGACGCGGATGTACTTCGCCCTGTCGGGGACTTCGATCCCCGCGAGCTTCTCGACCGCCAGGCAATAGGCGACGTTGTTGGATATCGGGGAGAGGTAGTCGAGCCTGTCCGTGTGGGGAATAAACTCGTGGTACGAGCTGGCCTCGGCAATCTTCTCGTACCCCCTGTGCAGGTAGCCAAGCTCGGGCACGACTGCCACGACCGTCTCCCCGTCCAGTCGCACGAGGAGCCGGAGCACGCCGTGCGTCGCCGGGTGCTGCGGCCCCATGTTGAGGATCATCTCCGTCTCGAGAGGGTCGTCCATGACGACCGTGGTATCCTGGTCCTCGAGCGCGGCCAGTATGCGGCTCCTGCGCGAATCTTCGACGGTGTGGACGGGCATGCGCCTATCTCCGGGGGAGGGGAAGCGAATCGGGAATGCCCATCGTCGGGAAGTCCTTCCGGAGGGGGTAATACTCGAATTCTTCGGGGAGATAGAGCCGGCGGAGGTCCGGGTGCCCCGCGAAGATGATGCCGAACATGTCGTACGTCTCCCGCTCGTGCCAGTTGGCGCCCGGCCAGACACCGGTGACCGTGGGCACGGTCAGATCCTGCTCATCCACGGGGACTTTGAGACGGAGGTACCGGCGGTACTTGAGCGAGTAGAGATTGTAGATCACTTCGAACCGTTCCTCGGGGCGGTACATGTCCACGCCGAGGACGTCGATGACCATGTCGAAGGCGAGCCCCGGGTCGTCGCGGAGCGTCTGCGCTACGCGGACGATGTCTTCCCTGCGGACCGTCACGGTCGTATCCCCGCGGAATTCCGTCACGGCGCGCACGGAACCAGGCAGGAGGGCCTGGAGCCGGTCCACGTCTTCACGGCTCATGCGGGCACCGTCGCTGGCGGAGCCGGGGTCTCCGGGATGTGGATCGCCCCGCCCCGGAGATACTCACCCACCGTGGCGCTCCCGGCGATCTTCTTCTGCAGCTCCATCAGGCCGAGCAGGAGCGCTTCGGGACGGGGGGGACACCCCGCCACATACACGTCCACGGGGATGAACTGGTCGATCCCCTGCACCACGGCGTATGAACGGAACATCCCGCCGGAGGAGGCGCAGGCCCCCATGGAAATCACCCACTTGGGATCAGGCATCTGGTCGTAGATCTTCCGGACGACCTTCGCCATCTTGTACGTCACGGTCCCCGCGACGATCATCACGTCGCACTGGCGCGGGGTGAACCGCATGACCTCCGAACCGAACCGCGAGATATCGAACCTGGGGGACGCCGTCGCCATCATCTCGATCGCGCAGCAGGAAATCCCCATGGGCATGGGCCACAGGGAGTTCTTCCGCGCCCAGTTGATGACGTCGTCAAGCCGCGCCGTCAGGAACCCTTCGTTCTGCACACCCCCTAATGCCACCTCAGTGCTCCCTTCTTCAGAATGTAAACGAACCCCACGAGCAGGATCCCGATGAACACCAGCATCTCGACGAAACCGAACATGCCCAGCGCGCGGAACCGGACGGCCCAGGGATACATGAAGACGGTCTCGATGTCGAAGACGATAAACAGCATCGCGACGAGATAGAATTTTACGGAGAACCGTTCCCGGGCGCTCCGCACCGGTTCCATGCCGCTTTCGTAGGTGGAGAGTTTTTCCTCGGAGGGATGCTTCGGACCGATCAGGCGATTGACGCTGGTGAATACCAGCCCGGAAAGCACACCCAGGCCGAGCATGATCGCAATGGGAACGTACTGCTCCATGTGTTCACATTTCCAACAACGGGGGACAGGGGAAAGTTGCGTCAGACGGGGAAATCTAGTCAAAATAGCGCAGAATGTCAACGAATGCCGGGACCCGGGAGCCAGGGACAAGAGCCAGAGGCGGGCGTCAGTTGATCCCCTCGTACATCCCCTCGATGACCCCGGCGTAGCGTTCCTCGATCACCTTGCGCCGGACCTTCTGCGTGGGCGTCAGCTCGCCTTCTTCGACGCTGAACTGGCGGTCAAGCAGCGTGAAGCGGCGGACCCGCTCGTAGCTCGCAAGGTCCTTCTGGATCGTGTGGATATTCGACTGCATCAGCTCATTGATCGAAGGGTGGGACGCGAGGTCCTTGTTCGATGCGTAGCTGATCCCGCGCGAGTCCGCGTATTCCTTCAGGGCGTCGAAATCCGGAACGATCAGCGCGGTCAGGAACATCCGCCGGTCGCCGATCAGCATGAACTGCTCGATATACTTGTTCGACAGGAACATGTTCTCGATCGGTTGCGGGGCGATGTTCTTTCCCCCTGAGCTGACGAACAGGTGCTTTTTCCTGTCCGTGATATGGATGAACCCCTCCGCGTCGACCATGCCGATGTCGCCCGTGTGGAGCCACCCTTCGTCATCGATGACTTCGCGGGTGGCTTCCGTGTTGTTCCAGTAGCCCCGCATGATGTTGGGCCCGCGTGCCAGGATCTCGCCGTCGCGCGCGATGCGCACATCGACGCCCGGGATCGGGTGGCCAACGCTGCCGAACCGGTAGTTGTCAAGCCGGTTGACGGCGATGACCGGCGCGCTTTCCGTGAGCCCGTAGCCCTCGATGACCGTGATGCCGACGGCCTCGAAAAACTCCCCGAACTCCCGCCCGAGCGCCGCACCGCCGGAGACGAAGAACCGCATGCGGCCGCCGGTCTTCGCACGGATCTTCGAGAATACCAGCATATCGGCAAGGGCGTACCGTGCTGCAAGCGCCGCCGGGACCCCGCCCCCCTGCCTGGCTTTCGCCCGGGCGCGGCCGACTTCCAGCGCCCAGTAAAAGAGCTTCCGCTTCAGGGGAGACCCGGCATCGACCTGCTTGATGATGCGGCTCTGGATCCTCTCAAACAGCCTTGGAACGGTGGTCACGATCGTGGGCCTGACTTCGAGCATGTTGTCGCGCACCGTGTCGACGCTTTCCGCAAACGCCACGGTGGCCCCGCAGGAGATGCCCGTGTAGTAGCCGGCCATCCGCTCGAACGAGTGGCTTAAGGGGAGGAACGACAGGAGGATGTCCTGTTCGCCGAACGGTATGACCTCGGCTGCGCTCCTGATATTCGTGCACAGGTTGTGATGCGTGAGCATCACCCCCTTTGGATTCCCGGTGGTGCCGGACGTATATATGATAGTAAGGAGGTCGCCCGGCCTGACCATGGCGACGGAGGCCGCAAAATGGTCGGGATTCTCACGGCGGAACCGCTCCCCTGCCTCCAGCACGGCGGCAAACCCTTCGGCCGGGGTTTCGGCGGCCCCCCTGTCGCCCATGAGGATTGTCTTTTCGAGCGTCGGGACCGCGTGCGCGATCCGGGCGACTTTGTTCAGCTGGAACTGGTTCGAGACGACGGCGAAGCGAACCGACGCGTCGTTAAAAATGTATTCAACCTGGCGGGCGGTCATCGTGGGATAGACGGGGACGCTGATCGCGCCCATGGCGGCGATCGCCTGGTCGGCGATCACCCACTCGGGCCTGTTCTCGGAGATGATCGAGACACGGTCCCCGCGGCGAAGCCCCATGGCGCTCAGGCCGAGCGCAAATGACTCGACCTGGTGCCGTAACTCGCTGTACGAAATGCCCTTATAGACCCCGTCGCTTTTGGCCATGAGCACCGGCTTGCGCGCCGTGGCAAAGTGAGACGTGAGCCGCTCGAACATGCGGGGGACTGTATTGAACTCCACTGCGCAGGACATGTCGGGACTATCCAGAGGGTGGAACGGAAGAAGGAGGCTGAAAAACATACGGGGGCCGCGACAGAAAATCAAGGCCGGCCGGGAAATTCGCATGACGCCGTTCCACCCGCACGGGAGATCGCCCGGCGTTGTGATAATTACACGGCACGCTAAGTTGTTGTCGCAGAGCACAGATCGGGCCCCGTGAAAAACTTAACTTGACTTCACCCGGTCAACGTATTATATTTTCCGCCGTTGCTCCTGCCTCCCTGCTGTGTTAGTCGTGAAATTCTGCACAACGAGCAAAGGCGCCAGATCATGCGGATGCGGCAGATGACGATGATCTCCTGGTTGAGCAGCACGCAGAAAACCTGTCAGAATCCATAACTCCATCCCGTCGCCCCACGATAGGCTCGACGATCGTACCGGGGGGGGATGAATTTTTTTGTGCCTTTTACTCGCGAGGATTAGCACTATGGCCCACAAGGAGAATTCCCCCGCTTCCT
>Ga0335081_10003865_pt1 | contig 23600 bp, 23 predicted proteins | sample Lox_Sample_35_FD_206713 | JGI IMG/M metagenome (GOLD analysis project Ga0335081, IMG submission 206713) | Soil microbial communities from Loxahatchee National Wildlife Refuge, Florida, United States - Lox_Sample_3.5 | ecosystem: Environmental > Terrestrial > Soil > Wetlands | place: USA...
CATGGCGCCAATGCGCCGCGACATCGCCGAGAAGAAGCTCGCGGCGCTGGGTAAAGGCGCGGCGCTGGCCCGGCAGCGATTGGCTTAAGGCTTGCTCAGCAGTTCGCGCAGGACGGTCGCGTGACTGAGATCCAGTTCGCGTGTCGCGGTGAGAAGCGTCGCGGTGCGACCCTTGATCATGGCGCGCAACGCTGCGAGCTCATCCTTATGCGCCGCAAGCTCGCTGCGGTAACGGCGGCCGAACTCGGCATAAAGCTTCGGATCATGCCGGTACCATTTTCGCAATTCGTTTGATGGTGTGAGCTCCTTCGGCCAGGCATCGAGTTTGAGATCGGCCTTCGACAGTCCGCGCGGCCATAGCCGGTCGATGAGAATGCGCAGTCCATCGGCAGCGTCGGGGTGATCGTAGACTCGTTTGATTGCAATTCTCGACGACGTTGGCGGGCGGCGCGCGGACCGACTTTTCGCTGACTTCCTTGACGTGGCCCGCTTCATCGGTCGCTGCGCGATAGAACGTCCATCAGTTCGCCGATCTTGCGGCGCTGGTCAACTTTGTTACCTGACGCGATTGCATGCTCGACGCAATGCGACACGTGGTCGGCGAGGATCTCCTCCTCGGCCCGGCGCAGGGCGGCGCGCACCGCCGAAAGCTGCGTGACGACATCGATGCAATAGCGGTCGTCCTCGACCATGCGGGCGAGACCGCGCACCTGGCCCTCGATCCGATTGAGGCGTTTGAGCACCGACGACTTGGCAACTGGCTGCATGGCCGCTATATACCCCTACCGGGTACCCGTTTCAAGAGGATTTATCGTGCAGCATTCGGCGTGTTCGCACCACACTCCTGGCGCAAGCGCGCCTGCCACCGATCCGGTTTGCGGCATGCGGGTCGACCCGGCCACGGCGAAGCATCGGCTCTCATATCGCGGCCACGAGTATTTTTTCTGCTCCGCCGGCTGCCGCGACAAATTCGCCGCCGACCCGGAACGCTATCTGCGCCCCGCTACGGCTCCCCAGCCGGAGGCCGCGGCGTCAGCAGACGCGATCTACACCTGCCCGATGCATCCGGAAATCCGCCAGCGTGGGCCCGGCCATTGTCCGATCTGCGGCATGGCACTGGAGCCCGAAGCCGGAGGCGAGGCCGACGACAGCGAACGCATGGCGATGACGCGCCGTCTGTGGATTTCCGCGGCGCTTGCGCTTCCGGTCGTGGCGCTGGACATGGGCCCGCATTTCGGCGCCTGGCATATCTCGGGGCCATGGTCGGATTATGCGCAATTCGCGCTTGCCACGCCGGTCGTGCTGTGGGGCGGCTGGCCGTTCTTTGTGCGCGGCGCGCAGTCGGTCGTGACACGCAACCTCAACATGTTCACGCTGATCGCGATGGGCACCGGTGTCGCCTATCTGTACAGCGTCGTTGCGGTTTTGGCGCCCGGGATTTTTCCCGCGGGCTTCCGCGAGACGCATGGCGGCCTCGCGCTTTATTTCGAAGCCGCCGCTGTCATTACCGTTCTAGTACTGCTGGGCCAGGTGCTCGAACTCTCCGCCCGGGCCTCAACCTCCGGCGCCATTCGCGCGCTGATGCATCTTGCGCCAACCAACGCACGACGCCTGCGCGCTGATGGCACTGACGAAGACGTGCCGCTCGATGCCGTTGCGGCCGGCGACCGGCTTCGCGCTCGCCCTGGCGAAAAAATCCCGGTCGATGGCATTGTGCTCGAGGGCCGCTCCGCGGTCGACGAATCGATGGTGACCGGAGAATCGATGCCGGTCGCCAAAGCGGTGGGCGACCGTGTGATCGGCGGCACGCTCAACGGCAGCGGCAGCTTCATCATGCGCGCCGAAAAGGTCGGCCGCGATACCATGCTGTCGCGCATTGTCGATATGGTGGCCGTCGCGCAGCGCTCGCGCGCGCCGATCGCTCGCCTCGCCGATCAGGTCGCCTCCTGGTTTGTGCCGGCGGTGATCGCGGTGGCGCTCATTGCGTTCGCCTCCTGGGCGGTGTTCGGGCCGCAGCCGCGCTTCGCCTACGCGCTCGTCGCCGCAGTGAGCGTGCTGATCATCGCCTGCCCGTGCGCGCTCGGTCTGGCGACACCGATGTCGATCATGGTCGGCATCGGCCGCGCAGCTTCGTTCGGTATCTTGATCAAAGACGCCGAGGTTCTCGAGCGCATGGAGAAGGTCGATACGCTCGTCGTCGACAAGACCGGCACGCTGACCGAAGGCAAGCCGAAGGTCGTCGCGATCGCGCCGGCGCCGGGATTCGATGAAGGGATCGTCCTTCAGCATGCGGCCAGCGTCGAGCGCGCCAGTGAGCATCCACTAGCGGCAGCGGTCGTCGCTGCGGCGGCCGAACGCAACAGCGAGATCCTACCAGCGACCGATTTCGATGCGCCGGCCGGCAAAGGCGTCCTCGGCACCGTGGATGGAAAACGTGTCGCGCTCGGCAGCGACAAATTCTTGGCCGAACGTGGCATCGCGACCGATGCGCTGCAAAGCGAGGCAGCGCGATTACGCGCGGACGGCGCAACCGTGGTGCTTGTTGCGGTCAACCAGAAACTTGCCGGCCTTCTCGCCATCGCCGATCCGGTGAAGTCAACGACACCGGCCGCGCTGAAGGACTTGAAAGCGCAAGGCGTCGCGGTCGTGATGCTCACGGGCGACAATCAGGTTACCGCGCGCGCCGTGGCCAAGAAACTCGGCATCGACGCGGTCGAAGCCGAAGTATTGCCCGAACGCAAAAGCGACGTGGTCCAAAAGCTGCAAAGCCAAGGCCGTGTCGTCGCCATGGCGGGCGACGGCGTCAATGATGCCCCGGCGCTCGCCGCCGCTGATGTCGGGATCGCCATGGGTAACGGCACCGACGTCGCGATGGAGAGCGCCGGCATGACGCTGGTCAAAGGCGATCTCGCCGGGATCGTGCGGGCGCGCAAGCTGTCAGCCGCGACGATGCGCAATATCCGGCAAAATCTGTTCTTTGCCTTCCTTTACAATGCCACCGGCGTGCCGATCGCAGCCGGCGTGCTCTATCCGGTCTTTGGCTTGTTGCTAACGCCCGCAATTGGGGCAGCCGCCATGGCGCTGTCCTCAGTCAGCGTCGTTGGCAATGCGCTGCGGCTGCGCCGCGCTACCGTCGCCTAGGCTGCCTTCGCCCGCTCCGCCGTCAGCATCGATTGCATGATCTGATCGGAGATGTCGCGGACGGCCGCCGGCGAATGCGACAGGAACAGCGTATTGGTCTTGTCCAGCTCACCGATGGATTTGATCGTATCGAAATACTGCGTGACCATGACGAGTTGCATGACCTCGGCGGTGGTCGCGTCGGTGACCGAACTGCGGAATTGCTCGATCGAACCGCGCAGGCCCTCGATGATGGCCTTGCGCTGATTGGCAATGCCCTGCCCCTGCAGCGCCTTGCTTTCGGCTTCGGCCTCGGCCTTCTTCACCACCAGGATCTTTTCAGCCTCGCCCCTGGCATTGGCGGCGACCTGCTCGCGCTGCGCCGCGTTGATGTCATTCATGGCCGATTTCACTTTTGCGTCGGGCACGATATCGGTCACCAGCACGTTGACGATCTCGAAGCCAAACGTCGCCATGTCGGCATCGAGCTCCTGCTTCACGGCCGCGGCGATGCCGGACTGGCTGGCGAACACTTCGTCGAGCGTCATGCCGGGCACATGGCCGAGAATGACCTGCTCGACATAGGACTGAATCTGTTGCGCCGGATTCGAGAGCTTGTAGAACGCGTCATACACCTTCTCGGGCCGTACGCGGTTCTGCACCGAAATTGGAATGGTGACAAAAACGTTGTCCTTCGTCTTCGTTTCCATCGTCAAATTGTTCTGATTGACGCGCAGACTGACCCGGCCGGCCACGGTATCGATGAACGGCACTTTCCAGTTCAGGCCCGGGTTGGCGACGCGAAGAAACCGGCCGAACCTGGTGATCACGGCAACTTCGGCTGTCTTGACGGTGAAGAAGCTGCCCAGACATGCGAACACGACGATAAAGAACAAAACGAAGAAAAATGCCGAGCCAATTACGTCCATGTCGATCTCCTCATGCCCGGATCGGGCGCCCCGCTGGGTCGAAAACACGCAATACCGCAGGCGGCGCCGCGGCCACTCCGAGCGCCCCTCGTTTAGTATCGGCTGCAAAGCTTAAGGTTCAGCAGCGATAGAGGCGCCGACGTTGTGCCAGGCAGAAGTCCCGGCTTCATCATTTCCAGTCCCTTAGCTCGATTCGAACACGCTTTCTGTGACCATCCCAGGCCGCTTGCCGGTCAGACCGCCATCGACAATTGTCCCGCCTCGCAATCGCCGCTAGATTTGCCGCGTTCAGCATCTGTCGCTTCGATTCCACGACCTCGGTTCGCACTGATGATATCAGCACCCTCACCGGCGAGCCTTGCGTTGCTTCTGGGCTTAAGTTTCTTTCTTGGTCTGGCGTACGAGGATTTTTTCAGTCGCGGGAATACCAGGCGGCCCGGCGGCATTCGCACCTTCCCGCTGCTGGCACTGGGCGGCGGCACCCTCTATCTGTTCGATCCAGTTCATCTTATCCCGTTCACCGGCGGGCTGTTGGTAGTCGGCGCCTGGCTCTATGTCTATTATCAGCGGCATGTCAGCGAAAAGGATGAAGAGGGCGAGCCGAATGTCGGGCTGGTCGTCCCGGTGCTCAACCTCAAGGCGTACGTGCTCGGTGCAATCGTGCTCGCCCTGCCCCATTGGGTCGCGGTGGCGACCACGGTAACGGCCGTCTTGCTGCTCACGGGCCGCACGCAACTGCATGCGCTGGCACGGCGGATCGAGCTGAAGGAGATCATCACTGCCGGTGAGTTTCTGATTCTGACCGGCATCATTCTGCCGTTGCTGCCTAACACGCCGGTGACGACGTTGACCAAGATCACGCCGCGCCAAGTCTGGCTCGCGCTGGTTGTCGTCTGCACGTTTTCCTATGTGAGCTACCTGGCGCAGCGCTACTGGGCACCTGCCGCGCGCGGACTTTGGATGGCCGCGCTCGGCGGCCTCTATTCCTCGACGGCGGCTACCGTTGTGCTGGCGCGCCAAGCCAAGGCCGATCCGGCGCTCGGGCGCCAGGCGCGGGCCGGCATCACGCTTGCCACTGGCATCATGTATTTGCGGATCGCGGCGGTGATCGCGATCTTCAATCTCACACTGGCACGGCTCCTGTCGCCATTTCTGGCCGGGCTCGCGCTCGCAGCCTTCGTCATCTGCGCCGTGCAGTATTGGGGATTCGGACGCGAACCCAAAGGCCATGCCGAGCTGCAAGCGGCCATGCAGCCATCCACCGCGGGAAATCCACTCGAGCTCGGACCGGCCGCAATCTTCGCAACCCTATTCATCGCCGTGTCGCTTGCCTCGAGCTTCGCGACGGCGCAATTCGGCACGTCCGGTATCTATGCGCTCGCCGCGATTATCGGCGTTTCCGACATCGATCCGTTCGTGCTCAACCTGGCCCAGGGTGGGGCCGCCAACGTCTCGAACATTGCGATCGCCGCGGCGATTCTGATCGCTGCATCGTCGAATAATGTGCTCAAGGCGTTCTACGCAATTTCGTTTGCCGGCGGGCGGGCAACAGCCACGAGCGCCGCGGCGCTCATCGTGCTCGCCGTTGCGGGTGTCGGTCTTGCTGTCCTGCTGGCGGTCGGCTCGCTGACCTAGCGCCCACCTGGCCGTTTCCGTCTTCAACGAATGATCTGATCGCTCGTTAATGACGGCGCGAGCTGGCACTTCTTCTCCGCCATCGTCCCCCGCAGGACCTTCTTGTCCGCAATGACCGTCTCATAGTCGGTACGGTACGCCAGCGCACCGATGACGACGCCGGAGGCGCTCTCGTCCGCACGATCAATCAGATTACGCAAATCCTTTTCGCGCTTGTCCAGGTTCTGCAATTGATTGGCAAGATCCTTGCAATTGTAGCCTTCGTAGCGCGACGGATCGACCAGCATGCTGTCGAGAGCGCCCGTGGTGCCGCAGCCGGCAAGCGTGCCTGCGGCCAGCACCAGCATTGCGGCGCGTCGAATGCCGGTCATCCGGCGCATGAAAGCGGCTCCCACCCTGTTCGCGCCGGGCCTTGCACTGGAAATGTGGCACGCGTGCAGCCGAACGCGGCCCATTCTAACATCAATATGCAGCGCCGGCGGCTACGAACGGTCGCTATCGAGGAACTCGACACCGACGGTCAGTTCGTCGCGCCAAACCTGGCGACAAAGCCGGGCAGAGCCTCGGGACGAAAGCAGCAACAGGAAGCGCTTGGGCAGCTCTTCGTCCTTCTGCAGGATGATGCGCGCGCCGCTTTCCGAAATGTCCTCGATGCTGCAGGAACGCGGTTGTCCCTTCTTACTCAGCAGGATACGCGCGCCGTAGTGCAACGGGCGGCGCGGTTTCTTGCGCAGCTCAGTCTGCCCCCGATGGCTCTTGTCGCCGACCATTCGCGCGCCCCCGGAACAACCGCCTGCGCGATCCAGCTGAGCATTTGATCACAACCGCCATTAAGGACTCGTAAACTTTGCGCCGGGTCGGAGCCGTTCGCACCGCGTGGCCTTAGCGCTTGGCTTGCTCGTGCCCCGCCACGCCGCTCACCACCACGTTTTCTGCCGACTTCACGGCCAAGTAAGCATTCGCGATGCGCGGTTCGAAGTTTGAGTTTTCACCGGCGACCAGCGGCTTTGCCGTGTCGGTCAAGATCGCGCGGACATCACGAGGCTTAAGCGACGGCCGCACCTGCAGCATCAGCGCAACGATGCCGCTGACATGTGCGGCTGCGATCGAACTACCGGTGGATTCCTGATAGCCGTCATCTGGCGCCAGCGATAGAATGTCCACGCCTGGAGCCGCCAGGGCTATATACGGATTGCGATTATCGAGCGAAAACAGGCCGTCCTTACTGTCGGTAGCCGCGACCGCGATGACGTTGGCATCCGATGCCGGATATTGCGGACCCGAATCCGGCCCGCCATTGCCGCCCGCTGCGATTAGGACGATGCCCTTGCCGTCAGCGGACGCCAGCATCCGGCTCAGATCCGGATCGAACGGCCCCACAAAGCTCATGTTCACGACGCGCGCACCGTTGTCGGCTGCCCATTGCAGGCTCTTGTAGATGGCAAATGACGTGCCCTTGGCCTCGCCGCCGGAGTCATCGAAGGCGCGGGCCGCCAAAACGCCTGTGCCGGGCGCGATGCCAAGGAGCTTGCCATGCGCTGCGATCGCGCCCGCTATCGCGGTTCCGTGCAATTGCGCGCTGCCGGCGCCACCTAGTGCATCAAATTTTTTTTTGATCGAGCCGACGAGATCCGGGTGCGAGGCCTCAATTTCCGAATCGATCACCGCGACGCTTACGTCCTTGCCCGTTGCGATTTGCTGCGCTTGCTCGATCTGCAGGGTACGCAGCGCGTATTGCGCCTCATCGCCCGCGGCGGCTGGCCGAGTCTGGCTGAGCTCGTCCTGTACGGTGAAGAGGTAATTGGGCTGAGCGCTCGCGACGATGACCTGGTTCTGCAGCCTCGCCACCATGCCGGGCACCGAACTGCCGGGGGCGACGCGCCAGCGATAGAACGTAGCGCCGCCGAGTAGAGCGAATCTCTGCGAATCAAGCTGCGTTAGATTGAATACGCGGGCGAAACGGGCAATCGTTTGCGGCGAGACGCGCGGCTGGAATTCCACCAACACCTCGTCAGGTACAAACCGCCGTTCACCGGCTGGCGGCACGCCACCAATGCGGCCGCCGCCGCTGAGACCGTCGCCACCACCGCCTGGGCCCAGCGGACCGATGCCGCGGCCAGCACCGTGCCCAAAAACCCAATGATGCGGAAAATACCTGACGCCCCTGCCGCCATGGCCTTCACGGCCGCGACTTGGTAATTCACCGTGACGCCACCCACGGGAAATGCGGCTCGAGCCATGCTCGCGCATGCCGTTACGCCCACCGAACGCGTGCCCCGACACGTGCGCGCTGCCAGAATGTCCGCCGCCCATTCTGAAAAAGGCAGCCGCTTGGTGCGCACTTCCGATCCAGCATCCGCCGGACAGCACCGCCGTCAGTGTCAGGATGAAAACTGTTCGCAGCGTGGTCGTCTTGCGCCGCATCACAGATGCCTCTTCGTCAGGCCAAGCCGCACCACGCCCGCGCCGCACGCGCGGCCAGCTAAGCTGAATTCGCCCAAGTTAGATCGCGTCCGGCAGCGGCGATCGCAAACGATCGGCGTTGCAAAGGTGCCTTTTACTGTGTCGCCGCGATGAAGCCGACGATCATCTTGTCCGACTGCAGCTTCTTCACGATGTTGGCGAGATCCGCCGTCGGCAGCTTGGTCGGCGCGACCTGAACCCTGAACAGCGCGCCCGTGATCGGGCCGCCCGTCACGCTGAGATTATTGACTTCCAGAAATTTGGCGATATCGGCAGCATTGGCCTGCGGCTGGAAGCGGATCAGCGCATACGACCCGTCGCCCGCAAAAGCGCTCGGCACCGAGGCGGTCTGATAGTCGCCGCCGCCGGTCGCAGCGCCCGCGCCGGTTTCCTTGATCATGATGCCGGCGATCAGTCCGGCCTGCAGCAGGATGGCGACCGCCGCCGCGCTCGCCGACCACGCCAAGGTGCGCGGCGACAGGCTGGCGAAGAAATCGCGAACCCGCCCGCCGAGATTAAAGGTCATCGGAGGCGTGCGCACCGGCTCGGCGTCGATCTTGGCAAACAGCGATTCCATGGCGCGGGATGACGGCGCGCCCAGCGTCTCGTTGAGATGGATGTCTTCATTGAGCTCTTCACGCACCAGTTCGAACCGGCGGGCAAGCTCGGGATCGTTGGCGAGCGCGGTTTCGACACGCTGCGAGTCGCGATAGCTGAGCGTTCCAGCGGCATGCCACGGCAGCAGCAGCTCGATATCGCTTACAGGGGTTTCGTTTACCGCATTCATGGCCAACCTCGATCAATTCCCCGCTCTTTTAGGAGCTCTGACAACTTTTTTCGCGCGTAGAACATACGCGTTTTTACTGTTGCTTCCGGGATGCCGACAATGCCTGCCACCTCCGCTACCGACTTCTCATGATAGTACACGAGGTCGATAATCTCCCGGTGTTCCGCCGAGAGCCCGGCTAAGCACTGCCGTAACACGGCACCCTTGTCTTTCTTTGCCAGCGTCACCTCCGGATCATCACTTTGATCCTCGATCGCACTGGCCGTCTCTTCATCCAGTTCCGCTTCGCCCCTCTTACGCAACGCCGAGAGCGCTTTGAACCTGGCAATGCTCAGCAGCCACGTCGAGACTGCCGATCGTCCTTCGAACTTTCCGGCTTGGCGCCAAACGTCGAAGAACACTTCACTGATCAAGTCCTCCGCCGCCGATTCGTTACGCACCAACCGAAGCACGAACCGGTAGACCTTCACGTGATGCCGGGCGAACAGAACCTGCATCGCAAGCCGATCGCCGCTGGCAATTCTTCCGATCAGAACCTCGTCGGAAGTGGTTTGCATCGTCAGGACCGTCGGCTCGTAGGTAAGTCGCGGGTGGTGGGGTCTTGGTTCAAGCCGGAATGAAGAAAGTTTGCCAAAAGACCGGCCTATCCCCTTGGAGAAGGCCAGTTTCCTCTGTTTTAGGCCGTTTCGGCAAGCGATTGCGGCCCAATTGCCGCCATTCAGCGAACATTTTTGCGAGTTCCAGCCATTTTCCTGCAACAGACTTGGCCGCGGCGTTAACAAAGCGTGAACACTGGTGCGGACGGAGGGACTCGAACCCTCACAGCCTTTCGGCCAAGGGATTTTAAGTCCCTTGCGTCTACCATTTCGCCACGTCCGCGGAGCAGACCCGCAGGGAGTCCGAGAGCGGCCTCAGCGCGGTAGCGGAGCTGACACCGAGCGAGCCGACGCCACAAGACTTCTACCACGAGGCGCTGAGCCAGCGAAAATTTGACGTTCGCCGGTGCCGGGGCAGCTTTGCGTAGCGCCGCCTCAGTTACTGCTCCGCTTCGACGAAGAGGAGGGATCGGGCCGCACGCCGGCCCACGGGTCGGACGGGCCCTTTTTCTCCTTTATCTTCGGCAGTGCCGCCTGGTAGGCGTCATCGATCGCCTTTTGCTTGGCCCGCTCCTCCGGGGTCATCGTCTTCGGCCCCTTGTTCAGCGGAAAGCTTGGCGCCGGCATCTGTGCGGCGGCCGGCGCCGCCACGAGGGCGACCATGACGCCCGCCAAGATCAATCTGCGCAGCATGGTCAGTCCTTGAAGATGTGGCCCCACAGTTCGTCCCAGTCGGTGCCGGAAAGATCGGTGACGCGGCCGTCCTTCTCAAAGAACTTGTTGGGGATCTGGAACATGGCGAGCATCAGGCCGCCCTCGGGCGTCCACGCGACGTGACGGCTGCCGGCCTCGCGCCAGACAAATTCGCCGGGGCCGACGGCGAGGCCCTGCGCCGGGCCTTCCTTGTCGCACAGCTTGCCTTCCAGCACATAGGTCTGCTCGATCTTGACGTGCTCGTGGTCGGGCAGCACGGCGCCCGGGGCAAAGCGCATCAGCGCGGTTACGAGCCCGCTGTCCTTGTCGAACAAGAGGCCTTTGACTTCGCAGCCGGGAAACCGCGTCTTCTTCCATTCCATCGTGGCGGGACGCACGACGTGCGAATGCGTGTCGAGCGTGTCGTGCCGGGCTTTGTCGGTGACAGCATCCATGACTGACCTCTTTGGCTCAGGGGTAATTTGTTCCACATCATAGCCGATCACATGCAAATCGGGGCAAAGAAAAACTGCACAAAAGCGGCAAAACGGCAGCTATACGGCCACGGCTACAGCCCGGCTTCCCGGATCGGCGGCTGGAAGGCCAGTCCAGTGTCCCAGGGAAAATAAATCCAGGTATCCTGCGACACTTCGGTAATGAACGTGTCGACCATGGGGCGACCCATGGGCTTGGCGTAGACGGTGGCGAAATGGGCCCGCGGCAACAGCGCGCGCACGATCTTCGCAGTCTGGCCGGTATCGACAAGATCATCGACGATGAGCACGCGCGCACCCTCCCCGCCGCCTGCCGCGACGACCTCGCGCGCGATGCCTTTGAGCACGCGCAAGTCGCCTTGTTGGGTGTGCGTGTAACTCGCCACGCACACCGTCTCGATCACCCTGATGCCCAGTTCGCGCGCGACGATCGCCGCCGGCACGAGGCCGCCGCGGGTGATGCAAACCACCGCCTCGAATGGGCCTTCGCCATTGAGCCGCCAAGCGAGCGCGCGGGAATCGCGATGAAACTGGTCCCAGGACACCGGAAAGATCTTTTGCGGCGCGGCCGGTACCGCGTCCTTCCGCTCCGATGCGTTGTCTGCCTGTGCCTCGCTAGTCCGATTTAGTTCCGGCATTGCCGTTGCGTCCCTGTCGCGCGGCTGCGTGCGGCCGTTACCGCTTGCCGGCCGCAAGTTCCGCCTTGACCTGCACCAGCATTGCTTCGACAGCCGCCTTCGCTGCCACAAGCTTTGCGGCGTCCCGCGAGCGCACCACCACGTGGGTGTTGCCGCCGGTCTTCTCGTCCATGAACGGATAGGATCCGATCACGACGTCGGGGTGCTGTTTGGCGATGGCGCCGAGCTCCGTGCCGATATCGCCTTCGCGGCAGTCGGCACGCACGGATTCCGACAGCATGCGCGCCCCGGTCTTCAACTTCGGCGTCACGTATTCGAGCATCGTCTGCATGATGTGCGGGACGCCCGCCATGACGATGACATTGCCAATCCAGAAACCGGGAGCGGCCGAGACTTTGTTGAGCACCAGCTCGGCACCCGCGGGAACGCGCGTCATGCGCATGCGCGCTTCGTTCATTACGCCGCCGGTTTCCCGCACCCGCGCCGTCATGATTTCGACAGCGCGCGGATCGGGGCCGATGGGAACGCCGAACGCCTTGGCAACGCAATCGGCGGTAATGTCGTCATGCGTCGGACCGATGCCGCCGGTAGTGAACACATAAGTATAGCGCGCACGCAGCGTGTTGAGCGCGGCCACGATCTCCGGCTCTTCGTCGGGAACGATGCGCACCTCCTTGAGGTCGATGCCAATGTTGGTGAGATACTCGGCAATGTAGCCGATGTTCTTGTCCTTGGTGCGTCCGGACAAAATCTCGTCGCCGATAACGAGCAGCGCGGCGGTCACGACGCCGCCCGTGCTCTCGGCCACTGTGTCGGCCATTGGCAAAGCCTCCATCCTCATCGCTTCCTGTAGCGCGGCGGCGATGGCGGCTCAAGCATCGGCCGGTGGCAGCGCGTGGCTGAGCTACAGCCGTATTGCTATCGCACGGCCACCATCCGGGATTGCAGCCCTTGACCAAGCGGATAGAATATCTATCATTTGATAGACATTCGGGACTGCACGATTCGGAGCCCGGCCATGTCCAAGGCCAGAGCGATCGCCGACGACGGCCGACGCCGCCGTCCGGCTGACGGCGGCTACGCCCGCGGCGACGAGACGCGGGCGCGAATTATTTCCGCCGCGCTCGAGGTGTTCGGAACGCACGGCTTCGGCGGCGCCTCGACGCGGATGCTGGCCGAGAGCGCCGGTGTCACGTTGCCGGCGCTGCACTACTATTTCGACAGCAAGGAAGGCGTCTATCTCGCCTGCGCCGAGCATATCGCCGAACAGCTCGACGAGCGTTTCCGCGCGCTGACCAGCCGTACGGTTGACGCGCTCCGAGAAGCGCCGCTGCCGCGCGCCCGCCTTATCGACATGCTGCTCACGCTCGTCGACGGCTTCGCCGATTTCTTCCTCGGCGCGCATGAGCTTGAGAAATGGGTGATGTTCATCATTCGCGAGCAGGCGCAGCCAACCAAGGCGTTTGACATTATCTTCGAACGGGTGATGCAGCGGACTTTCAACACGCTGGCAACGCTCGTCGGCCGGCTCTTGGAGCGCCCGCCTTCCGACATGGAGGTCCGCATCCGGACTTTCACACTCGTTGGCCAGCTCGTGTTCTTTCGCACCGCGCGCGAGGCGGCGCTTCGGGTGACGGGCTGGCGGGATTTCGACGGCGAGCGGCTCAAGCTCGTCAAGCGCGTACTTCGTGCGCAAATCACAGCGGCCTTCGCGCCGGACCCCAAGGCAATGCGGAGGAGAAAGTCTTGAAGCGCCGGATCGCACTTATTGTCGCAGCACTGCTGATCGCAGCAGCAGCCGGCGCCGCCTACTGGTACAAGCGTCCAGCCGAGCAGGCACAACAGCTCACAGTCTACGGCAACGTCGATCTGCGCCAAGTCGACCTGGCCTTTAACGGCAATGAGCGGATCGCCGCAGTGGTGGCGCAGGAAGGCGACGTCGTTCACAAGGGCCAGGTGTTGGCGCGGCTCGACACCAGCCGGCTACAGCCGCAATTCGAAGCCGCCAAGGCGCAGGTCGAAGCCCAAAAAGCGGCCGTGCAACGGATGCACAACGGCAGCCGGCCCGAAGAGATTGCGCAGGCCCGTGCCAATCTCGCCTCCGCCAAGGCCGATGCCGAAAATGCCCACGTCATCTACGCCCGCGCAAAAGGTCTGTTCGAGAAGGCGAGCGGAACCAAACAGGACGTCGACAACGCCAAGGCCGCGATGGACGTCGCGGACGCCAAGGTCGAGGTCAATCAAAAGGCGCTCGATCTCGCCATCGCCGGTCCGCGCGCCGAGGATATTGCCCAGGCCGAGGCCCAGCTCCGCGCCAACGCAGCGCAATTGGCGCTGGTGCGCCAGCAATTGGCGGATGCGGAGCTGAAGGCGCCGGTGGACGCCATCGTCCGCTCACGACTCATGGAGCCTGGCGACATGGCCTCACCGCAGCGCCCGGTCTTCTCGCTTGCCGTCATGGATCCGAAATGGGTCCGCGCCTACGTTTCGGAGCCGGATCTCGGCCACGTCCGTCCCGGCATGACAGCGTCCGTCACCGTGGACGGCTTCCCCAAGCGAAGTTTTGCAGGCTGGGTCGGCTTCATCTCGCCGGTTGCCGAGTTCACGCCAAAGACCGTGCAGACCGAGGAGTTGCGATCGAGTCTCGTCTACGAAATACGGGTCTTCGTCAAAGACCCTAGCGACGATTTGCGCCTCGGCATGCCGGCGACGGTCACGCTGCCGCTGACGCAAAGTGTGGCGCCGCCAGCAGGCTCCGCAATGGATGGACGGCCGTGACCCGCCAGCGGCACGGCGATCGGGCAGTCCTCGGGCGCGATCTGCGCAAGCAATTTCGCCGCGAGACCGGCGAAATCGTCCTGGCGCTTGACGGCGTATCGATCGAGGTGCCGCACGGCGCGCTCGCCGCTCTGGTTGGCCCCGACGGCGCCGGCAAGACGACATTGATCCGGCTGATCGCCGGCTTGATGTTGCCTGAGGCCGGTACATTGGTCGTCGACGGCGTGGACGTGACGCGCGAACCTCAGGAAGTTCAGGATCGCATTGCCTATATGCCGCAGCGGTTCGGGCTCTACGAAGACCTCAGCGTCCAGGAAAATCTCGACCTCTATGCCAGTCTGCACGGCATTACCCACCAAGAGCGTGCACGGCGTTATCCCGAGTTGCTGCAGATGACCGACCTTGCGCGGTTTACGCAGCGCCTTGCCGGCAATCTGTCCGGCGGCATGAAGCAGAAACTCGGGCTTGCCTGCACGCTGATCGGCTCGCCCGAGGTGTTGCTGCTCGACGAGCCGACCGTCGGCGTCGATCCGCTGTCGCGGCGCGAATTGTGGGAGATCATCGCGCGCCTGGTGCGCGAGCAAAACCTCACGGTATTGATGAGCACGTCCTATCTCGACGAGGCCGAGCGCTGCGACCGGGTCTTTGTGCTGCGCGAGGGCAAGCTGCTCGCGAGCGGGCGGCCCGAAGACGTCACCGCCATCGCCGAAGGACACAGCTTCGAGGCTGATCCGCCCGCGGGCGAGCCGGCGCGAAACCTGCAGTCGCAGCTGCTCGACAATCCCGCGATCATCGACGCGGTCCCCGAAGCCGGCCGTGTGCATTTCGTCGGCGCCGGCGCCGAGCCGGATCGGTTGCTGAACGGCTTGAATGTCGTGGCGGTACCGGCGCGTTTTGAGGACGGTTTCATGTCGCTGCTGCGCCAGCAAAGCGGCGCGACGCCGCGACCCTCCGCGTTGCCGTCGGGCGATCCCAGCGCGGCAACCGACGCCGGCGAAACCGTGATCGAGGTGCGCGACCTGGTCCGCAAATTCGGCGATTTCACTGCAGTCAATCATATCAACTTTGACGTCCATCGCGGCGAAATCTACGGCCTGCTCGGACCCAACGGCGCAGGCAAGACCACGACCTTCCGGATGTTGTGCGGGCTTCTGTCGGCGACTTCGGGGACGCTGCGCGTCGCCGGCTTCGACTTGCGGCGGGCGCGGGCGTCAGCGCGCCAGCGGATCGGTTATGTGGCGCAGAAGTTCTCGCTCTATGGGCAGCTCTCGGTGGCCGAGAATCTGGATTTCTTCGCCAGCGCCTACGGACTGCACGGCTCGCGCAAGCGCGAACGCATCTCCTGGGCCCTTGCCCAGTTCGAACTGGAACCGCTGATGCAGCTTCCGAGCGGCCAGTTGCCGGGCGGCTACAAGCAGCGCCTGGCGATGGCGACCGCGCTGCTGCATGCGCCGCAGATCCTGTTTCTCGACGAGCCGACGAGCGGTGCCGATCCGCTGGCGCGGCGCGAGTTCTGGCAGCGTATCACCCATCTTGCACAGCGGCAGGTCACCGTCATCGTCACGACGCATTTCATGGAAGAGGCCGAGTATTGCGACCGGATCGCGATCCTCGACGGCGGCCGCATGCTCGCGGAAGGCACGCCGGCGAGCGTGCGCCAGCAAGCAACGCACGACATGCATCGAGCGACGATGGAGGACGCCTTCATCGGCATCGTCGAGCAGGCGCGCGAGCACCGGCCGAGAGTCGAGTCATGATCGAACCCGCCGCGTCAAAGGCCTCATATCACGCCACCGCCGGAGCGCGGCTGCACCGGCTCGCCGCGCTGGTGCGCAAGGAGACCTACCAGCTGTTTCGCGACCCGAGCGCAATCGCGATCGGCGTTGTCATGCCGGCGCTCTTGATCTTCCTGTTCGGCTTCGGGCTGTCGCTTGACGTGAAAAATGTTCCGGTCGCGATCGTGCTCGAGGCACCCTCCCCGACCGCGACGGAACTGGCGGCTGGCTTTGCGCTTTCGCCCTATTTCGAAACCCACGAGACAACGTCACTGCCGCGCGCGGAACAGCTTCTGCTGCAGCAGAAGGTCGACGGCATCATTCGTATTCGGTCCGACTTTGCCCGCCAGCTCAACAGCGGCGACGGAGTGGTCCAACTGCTCGTCTACGGAACGGACGCCAATCGCGCCCGCATCATCGAGGGCTATGCCCAGGGCGCCATCGCCCAGTATCTCGCCCGCCGCACCGCCGAGGGGCATCCGCCGCCTGGTGGCGGGTCGGTGATGGTGCAAAGCAGGCTTTGGTTCAATGCGGCCAACGACAGCCATTATTTTCTCGTGCCGGGTCTCGTCGTCCTGATCATGACCTTGATCGGCGCATTCTTGACGACGCTGGTCATGGCGCGCGAATGGGAGCGCGGCACCTTGGAGGCGTTGTTCGTCACGCCGGTGCGGTCCGGCGAAATCGTCGTGTCCAAGATGATCCCCTATTTCGCGCTCGGCATGATCGGGCTGGGGTTATGCATTTTCGCGGCCAAATTCCTGTTCGACGTGCCGTTCCGCGGCTCGGTGCTGATCCTCACCGGCGTTTCCACACTTTATCTCCTGGTCTCGCTGGCGATCGGCTTGTCAATTTCGTCCATTACCAAGAGTCAGTTTGTTGCCAGCATGGCGACCATGATCATCACCTTCCTGCCGGCTCTGTTCCTGTCCGGTTTCCTGTTTGATCTGCGCAGCATGCCGGCCGCCATCCGCGTCATCAGCTACGCGCTGCCGGCGCGCTACTACGTGGACCTCCTGCAGACGCTGTTCCTCGCCGGCAATATCTGGGGCGTGGTGTTACCCAACGCCACGGTGCTGGCTGTCATGGCCATCGCGCTGCTGGCGGTGGCGCGTGCGGTCACAACGAAGCGGCTGGTATAAGGCGAACCATGGCAGAAGCGATGTTGCGTATTCTCGCGCTCATCCACAAGGAACTGCTGGCGATCCTCAAAGACCCGCGCAGCCGGGTCAGCCTGTTCCTGCCACCCGTGCTGCAATGCCTGATCTTCGGCTACGCGGCGACCTACGATTTGAGCAACGTGCCCTACGCCGTGCTGGACCAGGACCGCAGCGCCGCGTCCTACGACTTGCTGGCCTCGCTAGACGGATCGGGCGTGTTTCGTCGCGTTGCACAGCTTCACAATCAAGCGGAAATCAAGCCGATCATCGATCAGGAAACCGCGCTGCTTGTCATTGTCATCGGCCAGGATTTTCAGCGCCGCCTGACGGCTGGCCAGCCCGCCAACGTGCAGGTCATCGCCGACGGCCGCAACTCCAACACCGCGGGAACGGCGCTCGGCTATGTCGGCGCGATCGTCGACAGCTTCAATGCCAATTGGGCGGCGAGCCACGGCGCGGCGCCGCCGCCGCTGCAGGTCACGATGCGGGCCTGGTACAACGCCAACCTGGAAACGCGCTGGTACATGATACCGGCCCTGATCGGCACGCTGACATTCCTGCAAACGTTGCTGCTGACGGCAATGTCGGTCGCGCGAGAGCGCGAACAGGGCACGTTCGATCAGCTCCTGGTGACGCCGTTTCGCCCGTTCGAAATCATGGTCGGTAAGGCAGTGCCGTCGGTGCTGATCGGCCTGATCCAGGCGACGCTGATTCTCTTGGTCGCGCAGCTGTGGTTTCGCATTCCGTTCGTCGGTTCCTATGTGACGCTCTATGCCGGCCTGTTCTTGTTTTTGCTCGCCGCCGTCGGCATGGGACTGATGCTGTCGGCGGTCGTCGCCACCATGCAGCAGGCGATGCTCTATGCTTTTGTCATCATGATGCCGTTTGCGCTGCTGTCCGGGCTGACGACGCCGCTGAGCAACATGCCGGAGATATTCCAGGACTTCACGCTCCTCAATCCGCTGCGCTACGCGATCGATATTGCCCACCGGGTTTATCTGGAGGGCGCCGGTCTCGGCCAGCTTGTGCCCGATCTGTGGCCGATGGCGATCATCGCCACGGTGACGTTGTCGTCGGCCGCCTGGTTGTTCCGCGGCGGGCTGGAGTAATGAGTAGCGGCCGTTCGCCGCCGGGATAGTCACGCAGCCTAAAAGATGAGCAATAATAGGCTAGGCGGCCGATACCTGAGCCTCGCCTAGCCAGCCGGATGTGGCGCGAAGCTTGCTACGGAACCGGATGGGCGGCGGCGCAGTCCGGCCGCGCCGGGGCGCGCCATGTTCGACGAAATGCGGGGCATCGGGGACGGGGGCGGCGCGGTGCGTCCAGCCTATGCACCGCTGTCCGACTGGCTCCGAGAGATCAAGCCGGACGTGCTCGACTTCCGCCGGCGCGAAGCGGAACTGCTGTTCCGCCGCATCGGCATTACCTTTGCGGTCTATGGCGACCCGGAGGCCCAGGAGCGCCTCATTCCGTTCGACGTCATTCCGCGCATTCTCTCCGCGGCGGAATGGGAGATGCTGCGGCGCGGCCTTGAGCAGCGCGTCAAGGCCATCAACGCCTATATCAAAGATGCCTACAACCGCCGAGAAATCCTCCGCGCCGGTATCGTTCCCGAAGATCTGGTGTTTCAGAATCCGGTGTTTCGCCCGGAGATGAACGGCCAGAAGGTGCCATACGACATTTACGTGCACATCGCCGGCATCGATGTCGTGCGCGTCGACGCCGAAAGCTTCTACGTGCTCGAAGACAACGCGCGTACGCCGTCGGGCGTCTCCTACATGCTTGAGAACCGCGAGATCATGCTGCGGCTGTTTCCCGAGCTGTTCTCGCGCTATCGCATCGCGCCGGTCGAAAATTACCCGGACGAATTGTTGCAGACGCTGAAATCGGTGGCGCCGCCGACCGCCTCGTCCGACCCAACAGTCGTCCTGCTCACCCCGGGTGTGCACAATTCGGCCTATTACGAGCACTCGTTTCTGGCCGACAAGCTCGGCGTCGAACTCGTCGAAGGGCGCGATCTCGTCACGAAAGACGATACTGTCTACATGCGCACGACCGAAGGCCTCAAACGCGTCGACGTCATCTATCGCCGCCTCGACGACGATTTCCTCGATCCGCTCGTTTTCCGCCCTGACAGCACGCTCGGCGTTCCGGGCCTGATGTCGGCCTATCAGGCCGGCAATGTCACGCTCGCGAACGCGGTCGGCACCGGCATCGCCGACGACAAGGCGGTCTATAGCTACATGCCCGAGATCGTGAAATTCTATCTCGGCGAAGAGCCGCTTCTAAAAAATGTACCGACCTGGCGTTGCCGCGAGGCCGAGCATCTCGCCTACGTGCTCGACCACATCGAGGAACTCGTTGTCAAAGAGGTACACGGCTCGGGCGGCTACGGCATGCTGGTCGGCCCGAAGGCCGACAAGATGACAATCGCGGGCTTCCGCGCCAAGCTCAAATCCAATCCCAAGAACTTCATCGCCCAGCCGACGCTGGCGCTGTCGACCTGCCCGACTTGCGTCGACGAGGGCATCGCGCCGCGCCATGTCGATTTGCGGCCGTTCGTACTGACCGGCCGCGATCGCGTCCGCATCGTGCCGGGCGGTCTGACGCGCGTCGCACTGAAGAAAGGATCGCTCGTCGTCAACTCCAGCCAGGGCGGCGGCACCAAGGACACTTGGGTTCTCGATAGATGATGGGTTCTGGATAGGTGATGGGTTCTGGATAGGTGATGGGTTCTGGACAGATGATTGGGTTCTGGATCGCTGATGCTGTCGCGCACGGCCGATAATCTTTACTGGCTCGCCCGTTATGTCGAGCGCGCCGAGTATTTGGCCCGCATTCTCGACACCACGCTGCGGCTGAGCACACTGCCGATCGCGTATGTGGGCGCGAGCAACGAATGGGAATCTGCGGTCGCGACGGCCGGCTGCGCCGGCGCGTTCTTTGCCGTCCACAGCGAGGCCAGCGAGGAAACAGTCACCGACTTTCTTGCGTTTTCATCGAACAATCCCTCTTCGATCCGCAACTGCTTCGAAAACGCGCGCAACAACGCCCGTGCGGTGCGCACCGCGCTGACCATCGAAATGTGGGACACCATCAACGGCGCATGGCTCGAATTGCGAAAGTGGGGCAACGGACCGCCGTCGCGCGAGGAATTTGCGCGTTTTCTGCGCTGGGTACAGGAATCCTCGCTGCGCTTTGACGGCAGCGCCTATCGCACCATGCTGCGCAACGACGCCTACTGGTTCTCCCGGCTCGGCGTCCATATCGAGCGCGCCGACAACACCGCGCGCATCCTCGACGTGAAATATCATCTGCTGCTGCCGGCCGACGAACAGATCGGCGGTCCGCTCGATTATTTCCAATGGTCGGCGATCCTGCGCTCGGTCTCGGCGTTGACCGCCTATCACTGGGTCTACCGCGAGAACGTCAAGCCGTGGCTGGTTGCCGACCTGCTCATCCTGAAGGACGAGATGCCGCGGTCGCTGGCAAGCTGCTACGAGAATCTGGTGCAGAATCTTGACCGCATCGCCAACGCCTACGGCCGCCAGGGTCCGGCGCAGCGCCAGGCCCGCGCGGTGCGGGCGCGGCTCGAAAACAGCAAGATCGAAGAGATTTTCCAGCATGGTTTGCACGAGTTCATTGGCGGCTTTATCGAGGACAACAATCGTCTCGGCACCGCGGTCGCCCAGCAATATTTGATGTGATACAGGCGGGATGCGCGCGGCGCGCGATGCGAGACAGCCCCGTTCGCATGGCCTATGCTTCAGCCGCGGCCAGTAATCCGACGCCCCTTACTTGAATGCGCCTGCACATCGCCCATTCGACCGTCTACAACTACGATCCGCCGGCGTCGGGTGCGATCCAGCTCCTTCGGCTGACACCGCGCAACCATGACGGCCAGTATGTCGTGCGCTGGCGCATCGACGTGTCCCCGGATGCCAGGCTGTCGGCGCGCGAGGATGCGTTCGGCAATATGACGCACGTGTTCACTGCGACCGGACCGTTTCGCCAGTTGAGCGTCGCGGTCGACGGCGAAGTCGAAACGCACGGCACCGACGGCGTGGTGCGCGGCACGGTCGAGCGGTTTCCGCCAAGCCTGTTCCTGCGCGAGACCCCGCTGACGCAGGCCGACACCGCAATCGCGAATCTCGCCGAAGAGGTTCGCAGCGCCGGCGGCGGCGCGGCGCTTGCGAGCCTGCACGCGTTGATGCAACGGCTGCACGGCGAGATGGCTTACGACCTGACACTGACCAACACGCCGATGAACGCCACTGAAGCGTTTGCAGGCAAGCGCGGCGTCTGCCGCGACCTGACGCACATCTTCATCGCCGCAGCGCATTGTCTTGCCATCCCGGCGCGCTATGTCGCGGGCTACCTGCAACTCGCGGACGGCACCATCGATCAGGAGGCCGGCCATGCCTGGGCGGAAGCCTTTGTGCCCGACCTCGGCTGGGTCGGCTTCGATCCCGCCAACGGCATCAGCCCGACGGAGGCTTATGTGCGTGTCGCCATCGGCCTCGATTCGCTCGGCGCCGCTCCGGTGCGCGGGACCCGCTACGGCGCCGGTTCGGAAAGCCTCGAAGTCGCGATCCGCGTCGGCCAATAGCCGGCGTTGCCGCGGCGCGCGCGCTGCAGCTATAAGAAGTCCTGCAAGGCTCTTGGAGCAGACGGTGCGATGACCTATTGCGGCGGTATTCTCGTGCGCGAAGGCCTGGTGATGTTCGCGGACACGCGCACCAACGCGGGCGTCGACAACGTTTCGACCTTCCGCAAGCTGCACGTTTTCACCGACCCGAAGAAGCGCATCATGGCGATCGCGTCGTCGGGCAACCTGTCGATCAGCCAGTCGGTGCTCAGCATCCTGACCGAGGGCTACGATAATCCCGCGACCGGCGAACGCGAGACCTTGATGAACGCGCCGACCATGTTCCAGGCCGCGCAGCGGGTCGGCAATGTCATCCGCAGCATTCACGCCACTGAGGGCAAGGCGCTGGAAGCCGCCGACGTCAGCTTCGATGTCTCGTTTCTGTTCGGCGGCCAGATCATGGGCGAGCGGATGCGGCTGTTCATGATCTACTCGGCCGGCAATTTCATCGAGTGCACGACCGACACGCCCTATCTGCAGATCGGCGAGCACAAATACGGCAAGCCGGTGCTCGACCGCGCGGTCAGCTTCGAAATGGATCTATACGACGCCCTCAAAGTGGGACTCGTCTCCATCGACTCGACCATGCGTTCGAATCTGAGCGTCGGCATGCCGATCGACCTCTTGATCGTGCGGCGCGACACCTGCGAGGCCGAGTTGATCTACCGGATCGAGCCGGGGGAACCATATTTCACCGATCTGCGCGAGCGCTGGTCGGCGGCATTGCGCGCGGCCCATATCGGCATCCCGCGGCCGCCTTATGGCCGGCGCGCTTGAGCGCATATCGGCGGAAGGTGACGGCGGGCGTTTACGAAAAATTAAGCCTGCGACCGAAATGAGCGTCATTGGCCGAGACACACACGCTCTCGTTCCCGTTGCAAGCAAGCTCGCGGTTAATTTGCAAGCGATTTGCAACATTTTCTCCCTATGTTCGAAACGGCTCGCAATAAAAGGATCGCAGCGTGCCGCCTGCTCTGCAGCAGCGCATTGCCGGGGAGAGCAAAAGCTCACGTCAGTCGCGGTGGGACCGCGCCCGCGTCAGCCTCGTTCTGCCAATTGGCGTCATCGTTGCCGTAGCAATCGTCTGCGTGGTTGTTGCGGTTTTGACCTCGGCGCAACGCGCCGACGAGGTCTCGTTCAGCCGCGAGCAGCAGCTGATCCGGCAGGCGATTTCCGACAACGGCGTGCGGGTACTCCGCGAGCTCGACAGCGTCGCCGGCACGCCGCATGGCGCAGCCGCTATCCGCATCAACTACGATCCACAATGGGTCAAACACATCGGCGATTGGCTGCAGACCTATTTCAAGCTTGACGCCGTGGCAGTCGTCGACGGCGAGGACCAGATTAAATTCATCCAATCGCGCGTGGCGCCTGAGCCGACCGCGGCTGATTTGCGTCTCGACATCGCGACCAGCCTCAATCTGTTGCGCGGCCGCCTGGCCGCCTTGCCGGCCGGAACGCTCGACGTACTCGCGACGCAAGACCCGCGGCAGCCTGGGCCGACGACCGCGCTGATCCAGCATTTTCTCGGCCGTCCGGCGATCGTCGCAGCAGTCGCCGTCGGCAGCAGCGACGACGTGCGTTCCGGAAACGCGCAGGCCCCGATCGTGTTCGCCGTCAAATATATCGACGAAGCGATGATGCGCGAGATCGGCAACGATCTGCAGCTCTCGGACCTGCACCGGATCGGCACGCCGCCCGTTGCCGGTGACTATGTCACTGAAATCGCGGACGCCCGCGGCGACCCGATTGCGCGCTTTGCCTGGAAGCCGTCGACGCCCGGCCGCGAGGTCGTCCTGAGCGTGGCCCCGTTCATCGCCATTGCGCTCGCAGGCTTCGCGCTCCTGGTCGGTTTGGTGATGCGCTACATGCGCCGCACTGCCG
>Ga0335081_10003866_pt1 | contig 23596 bp, 24 predicted proteins | sample Lox_Sample_35_FD_206713 | JGI IMG/M metagenome (GOLD analysis project Ga0335081, IMG submission 206713) | Soil microbial communities from Loxahatchee National Wildlife Refuge, Florida, United States - Lox_Sample_3.5 | ecosystem: Environmental > Terrestrial > Soil > Wetlands | place: USA...
CCAGCCTAGTTTCCACGACAATCTCAATTGCGGTACCCACTGGCGAGGGTCCGGGCACGATGGTCGTTTCGATAAAGAACAACGGTAGTGATCCAATCGCTGCGATGGTCGTGACCTATCCGACGAAGGCCGGCTCGGCTCTCGTGGACGAACCGAACGCATACACATGCCTGGCCAACGCTGCCGGAGCCACCCCATGCAGTGTTGGATTCACATACGACGGCGACCCCATAGATGAAGCTAACCCGCTCCCAGTAGGCGCGGTGACCAGCGCTTCAATAGGCTTGGTGCCTCTTTCTGGCAGCACGCTTCAGGCAGGCACAACCTACAGTTTCTTGGTCATCATAACCTTCGCGAACGGCGGCACAAACGTCCAGATAGTCAGCTCGACCGCTCAGTTGTAGGCTGTATTCTATAACGCAGTCGTGTGCACAATCAAGATACGTGAGGATCGACAGAAACTCAAATCTCATGAAGACAACGGCATTCTCAAGGCGCCATGGCACCGATACAGGACGGGAAGCCGAATGCTCTTCCTCTACACGAGTCGTACAGTGTGCCATTGACGGGTTATGAACGTAGTCTGGGGCCGGCTTCGGGTCTAGCCGGTCGCGACCGAAAGGAGTATGCTCGCGCCGATGACGAAGAAGACGAAGACCGACACCAGCCTCAGGGTGCTGGCAGTGAGTACCCTTCCCAGCCTGTTGCCCAGGATGGTCTCCAGACCCGAAGCCAGTATCAGCGCGGCCACCGCGCCCCCGAAGACCAGAAGCAGATCCTTGAACTGGGCGACGAAGACCACCGTCAGCAGCTCGGTGGCATCGCCGGCCAGGTCCAACAGCATTAGCGAGAGTATGGCAAGGGCGAGCCAGGAGAGCTCGCCGCGGCGCTGGCCCAGCAGCTTCTTCTCCTCCCCTTCGGAGCTGCCGACCCCGCCGCGGGTGAACGTCCAGGCCGCGTAGCCCAGCATGATGACGCCGCCGGCCGCCTTTATCCAGGACACGGGGACCACCAGGACGAGCGCGGAGCCCACGGTGACGATCACCGCCGAGGTCAGGGTGAATGCGACCGACCCTGCGAGGAAGACGAGCCAGGGGTTCGACTTGGTCGCGAGTGTGAGCAGGAGCAGCGCGTCCTTGTCCGTGAGTTCGGCTATGAAGATGGCCAAGAAGACCGTGAAGAAGGCGCTCAGAGGGACAGCGGGATCCATTGCTCTCCTTCTCACCCGCGCCTAGCGTGGAGGGGCTCCCGGGAGCCCTGACGGCTCGAAGTCGCCAATGGCCCTGGCTTTCGCACGGCGATAATAAACAGAAACGGTCGGGCTTACTCTGACCCTTCTGCCGTCGGCTTGGGGCGGTTCCAGAGGAATATCACGAGGCCGGCGATCAGGAGTATGAACCCGATGCCTATGCCCACCAGGCTGTCTCTCTTCCCGACCTCGTAGATGGTCACCGGGACCAGGAGCATGACTACTATTCCGAGCAGCCTCCGTCTCCCGAAGTCGCCGCTGTTTAGGGGGATGACGATAAGGTAGCTGAGGAGGACGAGCAGAGCCGGGAAGACGAGAGAGTACCTCCCCACGATGAAGTCGAGCACGGTGTTGCTCGGGTTCGTCAGGTTGGCGTAGAGCGCGCAGAGCAGCGCGAGTATGAAGCTGGCGGCGGCTACCTTCTGGAGCGTGCCGCTGAGCACGGTCAGCCTCTTGGGCCTGTCCGCGACCGCCTGCGAACGGACGTCCACGTACACCGCCCCGAAGACCGCGAAGCTGCCGATGAGGAAGACGTAGGGGTCGCGGGTGACCGTCAGGTAGACGTCGGTCGGGAGCAGCGCCGAGAATCCCTTGCCCACCCAGAGGACTATGGCGTAGACCCCTGCGACCAGAAAGGGGACCAGGAAGAGTACGGTCGAGAGGTCCTCGTAGGCCTCGGCCCTATTCATCAAGGTGCCTGCGCCCCGGGACTGGCCTTAAAACTGTTGCCTCGCGCCCCGCCGCCCGGCCCAGACGCGCAACCTAGCCGGTGGATTCCACTATCTCAAGCCCGTTGTTGGAGCTGGAGATGTAGATCAGCCCCTTGCGGTCCACGAAGACGTCGCCCACGTCCACTCCCATGCCCACCTTGCCTCCCTCCGCGCCGTAGGGATGGTAGTAGGCCTTCGGCGTTCCGGGGACGTAGTAGCCGGTCTCCTTCACCCTGTAGGGGTCGGAGACGTCGAATATCCTGAGCCCGCCCGGGCCGGCGGTGGCGTAGATCGTGTCGTCGGACCGAAGCGCCTCCTCCGTCGGCGGGTTCTCGTGCAGGTTGTGGAGGCTCGGGCCGAACGTCCAGCCCACGCCCCTCTCCTGCAGGTCCTTCGGAGGCTTCGGGAACGCGTCGATCACCCTGGGGTACTTTTCGTTGCTGATGTCGAGCATGTAGGAGAAACGCCACTCGCTCACGAACGCCGCAAACTGCCTCTCCTTGAGCGGGAGGAACGTGTGGCTGGAGCCGCCCATGTCGTAGTTGAACTCGCATATCGGGGTCGGGTTTCTGATGTTCGAGATGTCGACGATCTGGCCCCCCAGGGCGAACCACGGCAGGTATGCCCTGTCGCCCTGCACGATTGCGTGGTGGAGCTGGCAGCCGGGCATCGTGTCCGGCCACCAGGGCCGCTCGCCCCCGGCGATCCACTGGCCCTTCCTCCAGAGCCTGGAGACCTCCTTGGGGTTCTTAGGGTCTGAGACGTCGACTATCAGCAGGATGCCGCCGTAGAATCCCGGCATGTCGACCGACAGATAGGCGTAGTGCCCGTCGAACCAGAAGCGGTGGCAGTAGTTGCCCCCTCCCTCCGGGCTCCACTGCCCGGTCTTGAAGAAAGACAGCAGCCTGGGCTCCGCGGGCTTCGAGATGTCGTAGATCTTGACCCCCGACTGGACCGGCTCCTTGGGGCCCCGCTGGTGTATGTTCGGCCTCTCGGTGTGCACCTGGTACTTCTCCGGCTCGAAGAACATCCAGTCGTTGGCGACCATGAGGATGTTTCCCATCACCCTGCACTTTATGCTCCAGGCGTGGGGGCTGTCCACCGGGACGAACTTCACGACCTCGGGCTTCGACGGGTCCTTGACGTCCACGACGCTGAATCCCCCGCTGGCCATGTGGCAGATGTAGACGTAGTGGCCCTGCTTCACGACCTGGGCGGTGTCGCCCCGGCCGTCTAGGTCCGTCTGCGAAAGCAGCTTCGTGTTTTTGAATAGCGGCGGGAATTCGTGGTGCACGTACTTGACGGGCCTGCCCCTCGGAGCGTCGCCTGCGCCGTAGTCCAGGCCGCGGGTGACGTCCCATCTCGACTTGTCGAAGAGAACTGGCTTGCTCAACTGCAACGAGGTGAGAGTCAGGTCTGGCGATATACGGCATCCCCCTAATCCGTCCGTGTCGCTCGGAGGGGTCGGTCCCTGAAACGTTTTAATGCAGAACGGCCGGCGGACTGTTCGTGAAATCCGCCAAGGGTATGAAGGTAATCGCGGAGTTCTCGATTCATCCAGTGGGCGAGGGCACGAGCCTGAGCGGGTTCGTGAAGACCGCGGTCGCCGAGCTGAGGGCGAGGAAGGGCCTCAGGGTCTCGGTCACGCCCATGGGGAGCGTCATCGAGGCCGACAGGCTGTCGGACGTGCTCTCGGCCGTCGAGGCGTGCAACGAGCGCCTCTTCAGGGAGGGGGCGAAGAGGGTGATCCTCACCCTCAGGGTGGACGACAGGCGCGACAAGCGGCGCGCCATGGAAGACAAGGTTGCGGCGGTAGGCTAGTCCGCGCGCCTTTCCCGGACGCCGCAAAGCGATCTGGGAATCCGTCGTTAGGGGGCAGCGTTAAATCCGAACCGGCACCGGTCAGAAAAGTCTGACCAGCGTGACTTCTAGCGAAACTGCGAGCGACATCGACCAGAAGAGCCGCGGCTATCGCTACTCCTGGGTCGTTCTCAGCGCATCTCTTCTCGCGTACTGCATCTACATGTTCCAGCGATCCGACATCTCGACCGCGACCCCGGGCCTCACGGCCGCCTACGGCTGGAGCGCCGTGACGATCGGCTGGATCAACTCGGCCATGGTCTGGTCCTACGCCGTGATGCAGATTCCGTTCGGATACGTCTGCGACCGGTGGCTGGGGCCCAGGGCCACTGTCTCGCTGGGCACGGCACTCCTGGTGATCGGAGCCGTGCTCTTCGGCCCGTTCCTCCCGGACGTCGGCGTCAGCATAGTCGTCAGGATACTCATCGGGACGGGTTCGGCGGCGATTCTGGTCCCGGCGAACTCGATGCTGGCCAACTGGTTCCCCTCGTCCAGGCGCGGCCTCCAGACCGCCATCCTGTTCGCGGGCGGCCAGGTGGCCATGGTCGTCGCCAGCCTCCTGATGCCCGTCCTCGTGGGAGGGACGACGAAGGTGCTGGGGCTGTCCGTCCCGCAGACCGCCTACTTCGTGGTCGGCCTGCCCATGATCGCAGCCATACCGCTGGTCTTCAGGTTCGCGCGAAACAGGCCCGAGGACGTCGGGCTGAAGTCGATCGTCGACGCACCCGCGCAGGAGAAGGCCGCCGGCGAGAGCAGGGAATCGATATCCCACGTGCTGAGACACTCTTCGACCCTGTACGTCCTGACGTTCGCCTACGTCGGGTTCGTGGGAGGTTCCAACATCAACGCCTGGCTCACGCTCTTCTTCGTCAACGTGTACGGCATGAGCAGGGTCAACGCGGCCCTGGTGTTCACACTGGTCTCGGTGCTACCGTGGGTGGTCGGGCAGCCCATCGCGGGTGCGCTGGGGGACCGGATCGGGCACAGGAGGCTGGTGATCTCCTCGCTTCTCGTCTCCACCATCACGGTGGGGCTTCTGACGGCCCTGGTGGCGGTCTACGGCACCGTATCGTACCAGGTGGCGGTCGTGCTGTTGGTCGTCTTCTGGTCCGCGACCTCGGCCATGGTGAACTCCTGGCCGCTCACCACCGAGTACTTCTCGCCCAAGGTCGCGGGCACGGTGGCGGGCGTGATGAACACGGGAGGCAACCTAGCAGGGGCGGCGACCACGCTGATACCGGGCTACTTCATTCTCGACACGGCGCACTCATCCTACCTGCCGGTCTTTGCCTTCGGGACCCTCGTGGTCGGCGTCGGCCTCGTGGCCTCTCTCTTCCTCCCGAAGAGGAAGCGCGGTGAGGAGCCGTCTGTTCTGACCACGGTCGGTCCGTCTAGGATCCCTGGCGGAGGGCGAACTTCTCCCTCCACTTCGGCAGAGCCTCCGGGTTGAGCAGAGACTTCGGCGCGTCGCCGCGTAGCATCCTGATGATGTTCTCTACGGCGTAGTCCGTCCCCTGTGTGAACAGGGCCTCCGACGCGCCGGCTATGTGCGGCGTTACGATGACGTTGGGCATCTTGAGGAGGGGATTGTCTGGCTCCACCGGCTCGACCTCGGTCACGTCGAGCCCCGCCCCGGCTATCGCGTGCGTTCTGAGGGCCTCGATGAGGGCCGCTTCGTCGATTATGTTCCCCCTCGAGGTGTTGACTATGAAGGCGTCCTTCTTCATCAGACCCAGCTCCCTGCGGCCTATCAGGTGCGTCGTGCCTTCGGATAGGAAGGTGTGGATCGAGACTATGTCCGACTCCCTAAGGAGCTCGTCGAGGCTGTCGACCATCTTCACTCCGAGCAGCTCCGCCCTCTCGTCTGAGACGTAGGGGTCGTAGGCCAGGACCCGCATGTCGAACTCGCGGAATACCTTCGCCACCCTCGAGCCTATCCTCCCGAACCCGACGACCCCCAGTGTCTTGCTCGAATCCAGGTAGATGGGCAGGGCGTCGGGCAGGGCGAAGAGCTCCCAGTTCGGCTCCCCTTTTCTCACGAAGTCCGAGTAGTAGCTGAACCGCTTCACCAGGGCCAGAGCGAGCGCGACCGCGTGCTGCACGACGTTGTTGTAGTTGCCCGGCACGGGCGAGTTCGCGACCAGGATGCCCGCCTCGGTCGCGGCTGGAATGTCTATGTTGTCCGCGCCGATCGACGCGGTCGTCACTCCCCGAAGCCGGCCGGTCGACTCCAGAACCCGCCGGGTGAGGTTGAGGCGCCTCCTCCCCCCGGAGCAGAAGGCAGCGTCCGCCCGCTTCAACAGCTCTGCGAGCTCGTCCTCGGGGACAACGTCGGTCGTGGGGGACGAGAAGAGCCAGAAGGACTTCCCCGTGATCACCTTCAGGCCCGCGGATTGGAGTGTGCCCGTGATCCTGTCGTAGGTCCTCTGCGAATAGGTGTTCAGCAGCGCGACCGTGTCGCCCGGCTTCATCCGAAGCATCGGGGCGGGCGAGTCCGCTGGGGCCTTAAGCTCTTTCCCTTACGAGTTGGTGGAGGAGGACGCGCTACATCGTCCTTACGTAGGCCCTGACCCCGACGAACTCCGCCGCAGCCACGACAGCCATCACGCCGAGCGCCTCGAAGTGCGCGCCCGTCGCGAAGTAGCTGGCGATGTACGCCACCACAGGGGCCCCCAGGAGCGCGGCGGCCACTATCAGCGCCTCGGCCATCCGGAACAGGTCTCCTCCGGACATCAGGCTGAAGCCTCGAGGCTGGAAGGAGCTCTTTCCGCGCCCCCCGCCCGAGGCTCTCTTGGCGTATCCCTTGATGAAGAACGTCAGCTGGGCCATCCCCGCCGAGGCGACCGCCAGGATCTCGACGAAGGGGAGGAGCGCCAGCGCCCCGGACGTAGCCCCCTTGGCGGCGATGAGGGCGGCTATGATTACGGGCACCGGGAGGAAGGACACCGTGGCCACCAGAGACTTCGCGTCGATGATCACCGAAGGGCCGAGCGGCAGGGTCATCGTGTAGTCGAGCCCGACGCCCTCCGTGCCGAGGAGCACCGAGCTCGAGAAGATGATGAAGAAGCAGCCCAGGACCGTCATGTACAGCACCGTCGTCGCGGTCATTATCGCGATGGAGGACGCGTTGAGCAGTATCACGACCATGACGAAGACCGGGAGCGCGAAGACGATCGCCGTCCCGGGCGTCTTCGACGCAACCCGCAGGTCCTTCAGCACGTAGGCCGCCATCTGGCGCCGCGGCTTGATCTGGAACTCCTTGGTCGCCTGCCGAATGATGTTCGCGCCCTGGCCGTGGGCAACCGCGAGTATCGACCCGAGGGTGTGGCGCCCGCCGAGCACCGCCAGGACGATGTAGATGCCCACAACCGAGAGCAGCAGGACCCCGCCGCCCAGGACGCCGCTGGTCTCCGAACCGAGGAAGTTCGGGTAGGTGACCCCGGCCGCGATGAGGCCGGGGGTGAACGGGTGGACGAAGGCCAGGACGAATCCGAGCGACGAGTGGGTCATGCCCCCCGCGAAGAGGTTCTCGATGGCGGGCAGCAGGTCGCCGATGAGGCTGAACATGAATCCCGTGCTCATGGCCGCGAGCCCCCAGGTCACCAGGAAGACCATCCTGGTCAGCGCCGCGCCCTTCGATCTTCCGCCCCGCGTTATGTTGCGGTAGAACATGCGGGAGAGCCACAGGGAGATGGTGATCGCGAAGGTGACGTTCACCAGCGCGGCGACGAGCACCACGAGCGCGGCGGCCGCCGATCCGGTCACCAGGGCCGTCCCCACCACCTGGGCGGCTACGGCCCCCACGAGCAGGTAGTCGAAGGTCCTCAGGAAGGAGAACATCGCCACCAGCGAGAAGTCCCTGTCGTTGAACGGCAGCGTGGAGAGCAGGGCGAAGGGGTCGGCGCTGGAGAAGGAGGGTAGGACCTGGAGCGAGTAAAGGATGATGTAGGCCAGGGTGATCGCCAGGCTGAAGGAGACCGACGCCGTCAGGTTGACCGGCGTCTTGTTGGCAAGGTACTCGACGAGAGGCACGGCCGCCCCAATGCTGATGAAGAATGCGAAGATGATCTTGCTCAGCCTGGAGCTCCTTATGGCGGAGGCGACCTGCTTCCGGGGGTCGGAGGCGAACGCCCCTCCCCGACTGTAGCTCCCTCTCGTCAGCTGCGTGGACCTGTAGGTTATCTCCACGTAGGGACGCTTGCTGACGCGCCAGGTCTCACGGACGTTCATTTCGCGGTCTCGGCCCCGGAGCCGCTGGAGGTGAAGAAGGCGTCGCGAAGAGTCTTCAGCGTTTCGGCGATCTCCTCCTCTTCGTGGGTGAGCTTCAGGAACACCTCCTCGAGGGTGGCCTTGCTGTCCTCTCCATGGGCGCTCGCCTCCCTCCTGAGGTCTTCCAGCGACCCCTCGGCGACCAGCTTCCCCTGGTAGATGATGCCGATGCGGGTGCAGAGGTTCTGGGCTATCTCCATGATGTGGGTCGAAAAGAGGACCGCGCCGTTGTTCCTCTCCGTGTGCAGGGATATGATGTCCTTGAGTATCCTGCTGCTCTTCGCGTCCAGGCCGTTCAGGGGCTCGTCGAGGAGGAGCACCTTCGGCTCGTGGAGCAGGGACCCGATGACTGAGACCTTCTGCTTCGTCCCCATCGACAGGGTCGCTATGGGCGAGTCGTAGAAGTCGCCTAGCCCGAAGGCAGCCGAAAGGCTCGCGACCCTCTCGTTGGCGACCCTCCGGTCGATGCCGCGGACGGACGCCACGAACTCGAAGAAGTCCCTGGGGCTGAGCGACTCGTAGAGCATCGAGGTCTCCGAGACGTAGCCTATGCTGGACTTCGCCTCCACCGGGTTCACCGAAGGGTCGTACCCCATAACGCGCACCGTCCCCGACGTCGGCTCGGTGAGGCCGTTGATGATCCTGATCATGGTGCTCTTGCCTGCGCCGTTGGGGCCTAGCAGCCCGTAGACCTCGCCAGGCTCCACCCTGAAGTCCAGTCCTGCCAGGGCTGTGACCGAGCCGTAGTTCTTGAACACGGCTTTCGCCTCGATGGAAGGCCCCGTCCAGGCCGCCTGCGATGCCAAGAGTCTCGTCCCGCCAGCGCAGGCGCGGGGTCAATTAACCTTGCGACGGGACGATCCCGCCGGACGGCATAGCAATCGCATATATTCTGACGAAGTCGGAGAGTGACCTCGTAATGTCATTCGACGAAGTCGTCAGGCTCGCTCAGCAGAAAGGCTTCTTCTTCAAGACCGCGGAGTCCTACCCCAACTCTCCCGCCGGATTCTGGGACTACGGCCCGCTGGGAGTCGCCCTGAAGAACAACTTCGTCGAGCTATGGAGGAGGCTCCTGGTCAGGAGGGACGGCATGGTAGAGATCGACGGGGCCACCATCCTCCCGAAGAACGTCTTCGAGGCGTCCGGCCACCTGGCGGGCTTCACCGACCCGTTCGTGAAGTGCTCGAACTGCGGGTCGGCGTTCAGGCCGGACAAGCTGATAGAAGAGAAGACTCACGCCCAGGTCCCGGAGAAGCTCTCCGACGCCGAGTACGACGCTCTGCTTGAGAAGAACAACGTAAGGTGCCAGAAGTGCGGGGCCAGGCTCTCGGGCACGAAGCGGTTCAACATGATGTTCAGGGTCGGCGTCGGCGCGGTCCAGGAGGAGGCGTACCTGCGCCCGGAGACCTGCCAGAGCATCTTCGTGGACTCCCCCCTGCTCTTCAAGACCCAGCGCATCAAGCTCCCGGTGGGGTTCGCCCAGGTGGGGAAGAGCTACAGGAACGAGATCGCGCCGCGGCAGGCGCTGGTGAGGATGAGGGAGCTGAACCAGGCCGAGATCGAGGTCTTCTTCAACCCGGCCAAGGCCGACCACCCGAGGTTCGAGAGGGCGGCCTCGTCGGAGCTGTCCTTCGCGCTCCCCGACCAGACCGACACGAAAGGCCCGGTCGCCGAGGCCATCGAGTCGGGGCTGGTCCCGAACAGGCTGATCGGATACTACCTGGCCCTCCTGCAGGAGTTCTACCTCGCGGCCGGGATTCCGGCGGAGCGGATGAGGTTCAGGAAGCTGTCGGACCAGGACAGGGCGTTCTACTCGACGGTGGCCTACGACCTCGAGGTCAAGGTCTCCACGGGGTGGCTCGAGCTTGTGGCCTGCAACTACAGGAACGACTACGACCTCGGGAGGCACGCCAAGGTCAGCGGAAGCGACTTCACCGTCAGCGACGAGGGCGAGAAGCTGATCCCCCACGTCTTCGAGATGTCCATGGGCGTCGACAGGAGCGTCTACGCCATCCTCGAGCTGGGCTTGAGGGTCGACGGGGAGAGGCGGTACTTCGCCGTCAAGCCCTACCTGGCCCCGCTCAAGGCCGGCGTCTTCCCCCTGGTCAACAAGGACGGCCTGCCGGAGCTAGCCGAGCAGATCTGCGAGAAGCTCTCCGACGACCTTGAGGCGTTCTACGACGACTCGGGCTCCATCGGAAGGAGGTACGCCAGGGCGGACGAGGTGGGGGTCCCCTACTGCCTGACCGTGGACTACGACAGCCTCAAGGACAGCGCCGTGACGGTGCGGGCCCGCGACGAGAGGACGCAGGAGAGGGTCCCGATCGACGATCTGGCCGTCAGGCTGAGGGGCCTGACGAGGTTCCCGGCGAAGAGGCTCTAGACGAGGGAGAGCCCTACCGCCAGGGCCAGGGCCCCGACGGCCCCGCCCAGGGTGGCGAGCAGGTTCACGACGTTGTTCTCAACGAAGGGGGCGCCGCCGGTCCGCACGGTCGGCTCCCCGCAGTGTTTGAGCGACTCGGTCCACCTGTGGCAGACGACGCAGTAACCCCTCCTCTGCACAACGGCGCCGAGCAGGCTGTCGAAGACGGCGCCCACGACTCCCCCGAACAGGCAGACGGCGAAGACCGGCACTGGGTTGGAGATTATGCCCAGCAGAACGGCCATCACGCCGATCACGCCCGAGGCCAGCATCGCGCCCCCGAAGCCGAGAAGGGTCACGCCGCCGGAGGTTCCGGGGGAGACGGTGGTCGAGGGACTGGTGATGAGCTTGGGCCGGCTACGGCTGAGTAGACCCAGCTCGGTGGCGACGGTGTCGGCTGCGGCCGTCGCGATGGCACCCAGGAACAGGACGGCGAAGACCGACCCGCCTATCGTGAACTCGGCGACGGCGAAGACGGACGCGAGCCCCCCGTTGGCCAGTATGTTGGGCCAGTTTCGGGCGCCGCCCTTCTCCTGGGCTCCGCCGATGCGTTTCTTGTACTCGTACTTGTACCAGGTGAAGCCCACCCCCAGGGCGAAGAAGACGGCCACTATCACGAACCAGCCGATCCCGCCGCCTACTATGATCGAGAAGCCCACGAGGAAGCTCGCGAGGAAGCCCCTGTTGTCCAGGGCCCGCAGCAGGATTGCGGCCATGGCGAAGGCGACTACCACCGCGAAGTCAAGCAGGGCTGTGTCAAACGTTACGGCCAAGAATAGGCCGCGCAGCCCGCGGGACTGGTAAAAAGGTTCGCTAGGGCGCGTGGAGGACGTCCAGCAGCTCCCTGAGGGAAGTCGTGGCCTCCTTCAGGGCCAGCTTCGCGTTCTCCTCGCTCTTCATCTTCACGGCGACCGTGACGACGTTCACCCTCCTCTGGAGCGCCTTCAGCCAGGGCGCGTGGGTCGGGTCCGAGGTCGCGGCCTTGCCGATCTCCTGGTTCAGCGAGAGAATCAGCCTCAGGCGCGCCGCCTGGAGCCCCGGACCCTCCTCCTCGTACAGGATGGAGTCTTCCAGCTCGGAGAAGGCGCGGAGGAGGGGTTTGGCGTCCAACCAGGGATGACGGCCCGCCGCCCCTCGTTAAATAACTGGCTCCTCAGCCGTCGGCAGTTGACCCTCGTGCTCTACGGCGTGAGCCCCATAGGCCTGGGGCACGCGTCTCGCGGGGTCGCGGTTGGCCAGGAGCTGGAGGCAGCGGGGGTCGAAGTGGTCTTCGCCAGCGGGGGGAATGCCGCGTCTCACCTCTCATCCTACGGGATGAACGTCCGCGACGTGATCAGGGAGCCGGTGCCGGCCGTGAGGGGAGGCGAAATGAAGAACGCCTCGCTCTGGTATCTGAGATACTGGTCGGGCTACAGGCGGAGCAAGGCCGCCATGGCGGCGCTGATGAAGTCCCTCGAGCCGGACCTGGTGGTGGGGGACGAGGAGTTCTCCGGCGTCTCGCTCGCCCTGGAGGCGAAGAGGCCTCACGCGCTCATCGCCGACGAGCTCCAGCTCGGGTTCGCCCGCTCCGCCCTGGCGCGGTACGTCGAGGTGAGGGTCGAGTCTTGGTACTCAAGGCTGCAGCAGGAGGTCGAGGCGCTGATCGTCCCCGACTTCGGGGCGGACGGCGGCAACCGGCACCACGTCGGCCCGATAGTAAGACCGGTCACCTCCGGCCGGGCCCAGCTCTCGGAAGAGTACTCCCTGCCCGCCGAGGGGTTCATGATCCTCCTGAGCATGAGCGGCTCGGGGATCGGGGACTATCTCCTCCGGCGGACCCTTGAAGCGTTCAGGAGGATGGCGGTGCCGGGCGCCTTCCTGGTGATAGCGGGGAACCGGGGTCGGACGGTCGCGGGGGACCGGGTCTTCGACCTGGGGACGGTGCGCGACGGCCAGAATCTGGTCGCCTCGGCGGACCTCGTCGTCTCGACCGCAGGCAAGAGCACCATCGACGAGGCGTCGAGCGCCGGGACGCCCCTGATCGCCATCCCGATAAAGAACCACCCGGAGCAGGAGCGCAACGCGGAGTCGGCCGGCTACGGGCCCGCGGACCTCTCGAGGCTGGAGGAGCTCATGGCAGAGCGCATGGGTCACCGGGAGGAGCCCAGAAACTACGCGGGGGCGGCGAGGACCGCCAGGCTCCTGATGAGCCTGCGGGCTAGCGGAGCGCTTCCATCGACGAGATGAGGCTCTCTTCGCTCAGGGAGCCGGAGAGCGCGAGCAGTATGCCTTCACGCTTGGCCAACTCCACGGCCAGAGGGTCCATCTCCGTCGGCCCGTGGATGACCACCATCCTGGGCTTCAACTGGGAGACGCGTATGGCCACGAGCGGGCTGCGCCCCATTCCCACCTTCGTGAAGATCAGGACCCTTTCGGTCGTTGCACCGAAGATCCTGTAGAAGTCGTAGCCCGACAGCGCGTAGATCGTCTTGATGCTGTCGACAACGGTGTAGCCGTAGATCCTGGCCGAATTCTCCTCTCCGGTGAGGACTTTTCCGTTGACGGCCTTTATCACCTGGGCGGCGGTGATCGGGGTCTGGAACTCTCCGATGGAGAGGATTGCCTGGTCCTTCTCGCTGGACACGAGCTTGGATATCACGCGGTCCTTTGAGTCGTCGAGCAGGACCAGCGCCTCGATGTACTTGCGGACGAACTGGACACCCGGCGAGGGTCTTCTGCCGCTCTCGTAGTCGCTGAGCACGGACGGCGAGACCTTCATCTCTCTCGCTAGCGCGACCTGCCTGATGCCGAGCTTCTCGCGCCAGGCCTTTAGCGCCTGCCCCGGATCAGCGCTTGCGACCACGCTGCCGGCGATCTTGGCGACGCCGTCGCTGCTGGCTGCTTGCAAACTAGTTGGGCGTTTGACTAAGTAAATTTAAACATTTGTCGTATATTGGAGGGCGGAAGACGCGGGTGCAAACAGGCCCCGCTCCGCGAGGTCGTGCCCGGCGGAAAGAGACATAAATATCACATATGTTATACCCGGAGTGTGGTCGACTTCGCCGAGACGGTCCTGCTATCGACCGTCATGGGATTCTCAATCTACTTCTCCCTCCCCGTCGTGCTGAACAGGAACTACCGCCGAGCCAAGACGAAGCTCTTCGACGCGGTGGCCATCGGCATCCTGATCTTCCTGATAGGCGACGTCTTCGTCGACGCCGCGAGCTCGCTGTACAACGGCTCGCTGTACGGCTACGGGTCGTCTCCCGCCTACGACGTGGTCTTCGCGGCCGCGCTCGCCGCGGGCTTCCTGCTTCTGCTGTTCGCGAGCCAGAAGAGGAAGCTCTCCCTCGGCCCCAACCAGCTGGCGCTGATCATTGCGCTGGGGATAGGATTCCAGAACCTGACCGAGGGGCTGCTCTTCGGAGCCCTGGGTGTCACGCTGGGGCTCACCGGCGCCACCCTCGTCGTCCTGCTGGGGTTCATGGTCCAGAACGTGACCGAGGGATTCCCCATAACCGCCCCGTTCCACGGGGACACAGACGGGAAGCTGTCGCTGATCGCGGGCGCCCTGCTGGTGGGCGGCGTCCCCACCATACTCGGCGGCGCGGTCGGATATCACTACAACTCGGCCCTCCTCGACATGGCGTTCTACGGGGTGGCCATAGGGGCGATGCTGTACGTGATACTTCCGATGCTGGGCGGCCTGCTCAGGGAGCCCGACCAGTCCAAGCTCAGCGTCGCCTACCTCGGCATCTTTCTGGGATTCTTCCTTGGATTCCTGGTCAACATGCTATAGCCGGGCCGACGGCGACCCTGCCCTTCGAATCGCCGGGAGCTAGACGGGCGCGCCGCAGTTGCCGCAGAACTTCTGCCCCGCGGGCACAGGCGCGCCGCACTTCGGGCATGGGGCCGCTGCCGGTTGCTGGAAGGGCGGGATACCGACCCGCCCGGCGGTCAGGGGCGACTGATAGCGGACCAGGTTCTCTCTGATTATTCCGTAGGCCTTCTCGGCCTCGCCGGTGGGGATGTCGTTCAGCGCCAGGGGGTCTCCTCCGAATCTGAGCGTGCACTTTATGCTCGACCTCAGAATGCCCTTGTCCAGCGTCACGTTCGAGATGTCCTGGTAGTTGTAGTCCGTGTAGTCCTGGCGCAGGCGGAGGGCGTGCGGGTGTCGCAGGATCACCCTCTCGTTGGTGATTGCGACCGAGTCGATGTTGACCTTGGGACCGTAGAACTTCTGCCGTATGTAGAGCTGGACCTGCTCGTTGGGGCCCAGGATCCGCTTCAGGTCGTCGGGGAAGGACTCCATCGTGGTCACGCCCGGGGCGCAGGATATCTAGTTTTCCGAGACCCGCGCGCCCGCCGGATCCTAGGTCCGCACCCGGGCCTCAAGCGGCTCTTCGAAGAACCGCCTGGTGACCCCCGTCTCCGGGGCGTCGAACGCGTCGACGTTCACCACGACGGGCAGGTTGTTGACCGCGTGCCCCAGCAGGAGGCACATCCGGGCGGGGAGGGTCCTGACGATCGCCTTCACGGTGTCGGTGTCGGCCATGGAGGCCTGGGAGATCAGCGAAAGGTCCGAGTCGTTGCTGAAGTTGTACAGGAAGATGTTGTCCACCTGACGGTATATCTTCTGGTCGATGGCGTCGGGCTGGTTGGTTATGAACACGGTGAAGACCCCGAAGTGCCTCATCCTCGTGATCAGGTCCTCCCAGTAGGTGTCCCTGAGGTAGAGGTGGGCCTCCTCGGCGAAGAGGAAGACCGGCGGTATCAGCCTGAGCTCCAGGAGCTCGACCAGCTTCGAGAGTATCAGCTCCACGGTCATCTTCCGGTTGAGCGGCGAGACCCCGCTCAGCGAGACCACGAGGGACCCGCCCTCCCGGCTGCCCGTGAAGAAGTCCAGCAGGTCGAACTGGCGCTCCTCGGAGTCGGTGAAGAGGCCGCAGGCCATGAGCGTGTGGTAGCGGGCGAAGAGCGCGTCCCGGACGAACTCGTTGCACCTCCACGCCTGGATGGCGTCTTCGAGGCTCGACATGGAGAGCTCCCCGCGCGACTCCAGGGCCTCCCAGATCTTGACGAACTCCCGCAGCGAAGTCCCCGGCATCTCGAGGGAGTGCGTCAGCAGCGACGTCACCGCGCGGAGCCCGACCGCCTTCAGCGAGAACTTCATGTCCCTGCCCGGCCGGAGCACGCGGACCCTTCCCGACCCGGGCAGCCTGCTCCCGTCCCGTCTTTGGGCGACGGACCCGTACTCGTCGTTCAGGTCGAACACTATGCTGTAGGCGTTGTACTCCAGGAGACCGCGGAGGAGCATCTTGGCCAGGTGGGACTTGCCAGACTCCTTCCGGCCGGTGATCACCGTTATCCTGCCGTCGAGGGCCTCGGCAGGGACCGAGAAGACCGAGGTTGAGTCGACTCTCCCGACCCGGATGCGCCTGCTCCCGAGCGCGGTCATGCCTGCGGTGAGCTCGCTGATCATCAGCCTCGAGACCCTGGAGGACGTCCGCGAGGGCATCCAGTCCGAGCGCGGCGTCAGGCGGCCTCCTGTCATGGTTCCCCTCGCCTTGCACTGCAGGATCTTCATGTCGCGGATCTGGGCGGAGATTGAAGCGAGCCCCGCGGGGTCCTCGGTAACGCCGGGGGTGGACCCGGAGAGCACCTCCTCCCTCGCTATCTCCTCCTCGATCCCCTCGATGTCCAGGTACCGCTCGTCGTAGATCTGCAGCACGAGGCTCTGCGACCCGTCCTGCACCACGAGGTAGTCGCCCACCCTCGCCTCCTCCCCCGCCGACGCCACGATGAGGATGTCGTCGCCCTCCTTCTTGAGGATCTTCGTCCCCTAGGCGCCTCCCTTGAAGCTCCCGAGGGCTATGGTCCGGAGTGAGAAGGTGGGCATCCGCCTCAGCCTGAATCGCTTCGTGACCAGCGCCTTCAGCCCCTGGTCCTCGGCTTTCGAGAAGACTGAAAGGTGGTGCGCGGCCTTCAGCGACTCCGGGTAGCCGGAGGCGAACGCGTCGTTCCAGAGCACGGAGCCGAGGACGTCCTCGACGGGCTCCCTGGCGCCTGCGAGGTCCAGCCTGAATATCAGGCCGTCGGTGGAGAACTTCGCCAGCACCGTCTTGACGACGCCGCCGTCCATCAGGTGGTAGGCCGGTCCCCGAGCCTTCGTCAGGGAGCTCATGGCGTCCTCTGAGAAGATCATGTTGCTCCACTTGGAGAACCCGACCAGGCATCCGGAGACGCTGCCGGCCCCTATCACGGAGCCAGAGAACTGCCCGAAGGGGTGCTTGAGCGAGCCGTCCGCCATCACGATCCCGCCGTCGCCGGATGAAAGCAGCGTCTCGATGACCCGCCTCTCGACCATGTTTCGGATCACACGCTCGGCGATCGCGTGGTCCGAGAGAAGCAGCGAGACCTCCGGAGACGAGAGCTCGGACCGCAGGCCGCTTATCCCCCTGCCGGAGATGTACACGAGTATCGGCCCGAGGCGGGAGAAGTTCCTCAGGGAGCCCTCCTCAGATACGCCCACCGCCGTCCTCGCCGCGTAGAGCGCGCCGTCGGAAGTCTCGCCGATGAGCACACACGTCGAGTCGACCGACGCGACCGGCCGCCCTTCTTTGATGGGAATTATGCACCCAGGGACCATGGTCGCGCCGGCATCCTCGAAGTATGGATACAGCTCCTTGCCGTACCGGCTGAAGATGAAGCTCCTGCCGCAGAGCTCCCTCTCGGCGTCGTCGGTAAGCTGCTCGAGGCCGTCCCTGAATTCAAGTGCGAGGGAATCCAGGACGCCGAGGTGCTGGCTGTCCGGTACTAGGCTTGTTGCCGTGGCCATGTTGCGCAACATGCGCTTGAGCAAGATAGGTATTAAAGCGTTACGCACGGACGGCTGCATCGAGCCGACGGTCCGGCGACTTCGTTCCCCGGCCTTGGTCTATGGGGGATGAGACCACCCCGACGTGCGTGCCGTTCTTATATGGGGCATGTTGCGCAATAGGGCGCAGCAAGAGTACGATTGTCAGAAGAACCCAGGACGGTGACGGTCAGGCTCAAGAGGGGGTCGTGGGAGATCGAGATCACCGCACCCGAAGCGAGGGTCCAGCAGGCCGTCGAAAGCGTCCTCGCGGGGATGAGCTCCAAGGAGCCGGCCCTTCTCGAGGTGCCCGAGCCCGAACCCAGCGGAGAGAGGTTCGAGACCTGCAGAGGGCTTCTGACCACCATGTGGAAGGAGGGCTGGTTTGCCACTCCGAGGATGCTATCAGAGGTCCACGACGAGATGAGCAGGCGGGGCTATCACTACGACAGGACCGCCGTAGCGCACTCCCTTGTTGACCTCGTCCGGGAAGGAACGCTGTTCAGGGACGGTGGAATGAGGAACTACAGGTACGTCCAGAAGTACCCTGTGAAGCCTCAGGCGGACGGTGCGGGCGCGGCGCCCTGAGCGCCCCTGAACTTCTTCGAGAGCTGCTCGCTCAGCCTGTGGATCCCCACGGTGGCGATCCGGTACTTTCCGCCTCCTTCAGCGTCGATTCTCTCTACCTGAGTCTGCTTCGTGAGCTCGCTCAGCCTGGATGATATGGTCTTTGGGTAGAGGCCGGTGGCGGCCTGTATCTCCGCGACGCTCATGGCGTCGGTCGCCGTCTTGCCCGAAAGGCTGGACGCCCTCGCGGCTATGAGCTGAAGTAGTATTACATCCCTGTCGCTCAGCTTCTTGTCCTGGGACCAGACCCTTGGCCCCTCCGGGGTGATCCGGATGTAGTCCTTGAAGAGCTGTATGAGGTCGTTGAGCGAGAAGTTCACGCTGATGGTCCGGGCCAGGTCGAGGTTTGGGACAACCTTGGAGACGAACTCGTGGAGAGATCGCATTACCACGTCGGGGGGGCCCGAGAACTGCACCTTGGTATCGCCGTAGCTGACCGAGACGGAAAGTTCGTGCTCCGAAGACATGTGGCCTGATAACTCCGTCGCAGGTGAAATTCCCACGGCTTAAATGAGTTCCGTTTTTCATGCACGCCGCAGGACGGACCGTGCGACCGACCTGCCTCTGAAATTCGCAGCATGGGATGCGTAATTCACCGAAGCATGAACACTTCTTTGCGGATTAGGGGCTACCCGTATACCGCACTCAGACGCTCAAACGGCCGCCATAGGTATTATTTGAAATGACTAGCACAGAAGGATCCAATACAGCAAGTCCAACGATTCCCAAGTCCGGCGGGTTCAGCAAGGTCGCCGCGGTCCTCGTCGTAGTAGTCATAGTCGTAGCCGCGTTCCTCGGTTACTACTACATGACGTCCCAGCAGCAGCTCACGTCCAAGGACAATACGATCAGCAGCCAGTCGTCCACCATCGCGCTGCAGGTTTCCTCCATGGCAGTCCAAAGTTCTCAAATCCAGGCGCAGTCGGCCACTATTCAGAACCAGAGCGCCAAGATCTCGAGCCTCACCAACGCGGTGCTGGCCGATGAGCACCAGATCGGGAGCCTTCAGGCCAACCTGACGACGACAACGAACGCGTTGAATCAGGACAAGGCCGAAGTCGTGACCTTGAACGGCCAGATCGCGGCCGACAACAGCCAGATCAGCGTCCTGACGACCGGCTACACGAAGGCCAACTCGACGATTTCTTCGCAGGCTTCTGAGATTACCCAGCTCCAGACCCAGGTCAGCTCGCTCCAGTCCCAGGTGACCGCCTTGAATTCGCAGGTGTCGTCTCTGCAGGGCCAGGTCACCGCCTTGAACACTCAGATTACGACGCTTCAGGCGCAGGTCAGGCAGATGACGGCGTCGCTTGATCTGAGCGACGCGACGGTCCTCACCTCAACCAAGACGTTCGCCGTACCCGCAGCCACATCGACGTCCATCGGCAACACGACCGTTTCGACGTTCAGCGCACCCTACAGCGGCTACATACTTGTCAACCTGACATCAACCAGCGACATCAACGACGTTGGAGTGATGGTGTTGATGGTGTACTCGAACGCGGTTCACTCTCCGATCTACTCCGGAGCGTACCTCACCTTCTTCTTCAGCACGGTGCCAGACGATTGGATAATCCCAGTAACGCCTGGAACCGTGACGCTCTTCGTCATCAACTTCAGTTCGGCCACCCAGAGCGAAACGATCTCAGCGACATTCTATTCGTAAGGCGCAGGTCTCTTCGACCGGGATCCGGTCAAACGACCTACTGCGATGGCCAGCGGAGGCGCTCTAGGGGAAGCCTAGCCAGAGCGGAGAGCGCCTTCGGAAGGCTGTGGGGCCTGGATGACCACAAAGGGGGCCGACGCCGTGTAGACGTACTCCCCGTCCTCGGCTTTGAAACGCCTAATCTTCGTGGCCTTCGCCAGTCTCAGCAGCGCCACCGCGACTGACTGTTTCGGATAATTCAACCCGTATGACTGGAGCGCGTCTCGCACGTCGGAGAGCTTCCTCCTGTCTCTCCCCCAGGGGTCGGAGAAGAACTTCCCGATGACATCGGCCAGGGAGTCGCTCTTGTCAAGCGAGACCGCGGGCAGATCTTCGGACCTGCTCCTGGGCTCTAGGTCGGAGGCAGCCCGGGCGAGCGGCTGGACGAGAGCGGCGGCGCTCGGCGCTTCGGGAGCGGGCAGCTTCTCGAGCACGTCCGGGATGAGCCCGATCGCCTCCTTCATGCGCTCCATTTCAGCTTCGACCTCCACCTCGGCCGTCCCCACCTTCACCCTGATCTTGGCCAAGCCGCTTTCTGCCCGGCCTGACTCGGACCCGTGATTTAAGCGTCTATATTGCCAGCCGGAAGTCTTCCTTGACCGTGGTCAGCACCACGTGGGAGTTGGTCCTCTCTACGAACGGCAGCGCGAGGAGGCCCTTCGTGAAGTGGCTGAGCTGCTCCCTCGACTTGAACTTGGCGACCACGATTCCGTCTATCTCGCCGGTCACGTCGTAGACGGCGCAGACGCCAGGCAGCTTCGCTATCTCCCTGTCCATTTCGAGGAGCCTCCCCTTCGAGACGGAGAACTCGGTGACGACCGTCAGCTCGAACCCCAGCCTCTGGAAGTCCACGAGGGCGGCGTAGCCACGGATGATCCGCTCCCTTTCCAACTTGGTCACCCGCGTCGCCACCGTCGTGGTCGAGAGCCTCAGATCGGCGGCCATCTTCCGAAACGAAGACCGTCCGTCCGACAGACAGAGCCTCAGTATCTTCAGGTCCACGGGGTCGATGGACGATTGTCCAGCCAAGGTACCGGCTTCGCCTCTATTTCCCGCAGGTTTGTCCAGATGTTCCCCACTTCTTTCCATGTTCGTCCAGATTCTGCTCGGGGAGCCTTATATTGGTTTGCTTGCTTGGGCTGACAATTGCCTTTCAGAGTGGCCGATGACGGAAGCTTCGTGAAGACGGCGATCTCGCCGCAGGACGTCATGGAGTCCTTGCGAACCCAGGGCGTGAAGTTCGTGGACCTGCAGTTCACGGACGTGCCCGGGCGCTTCAGGCACGTGACGCTCCCCTCGGAGATGCTCCGAGAGAGGATGTTCAAGGAAGGCGTGGACAAGCTCGACGGCTCTTCGATCAAGGGGTTCGTGGACATCCAGGAGTCGGACATGCTGCTCGTGCCGGACTCCTCTTCCTGGGGCATTGTCCCCTGGCTGGACGCCCCCGTGAAGACGGGGAGGCTGATCTGCGACGTCAACCGGGGATTCGGAGGCGGCTCGTTCAGCAGGGACCCCCGCGGCGTCGCGAGGAAGGCAGAGGAGGCCATCAGAAAGGCCGGGTTCACCGAGTCGCTCTGGGGTCCGGAGGTCGAGTTCTTCGTGTTCGACGGCGCGACCTGGGAGGCGAACAACCCGTTCGCGTCCGGGTTCAGAATCTCGTCGAAGGAGTCCGCCAACGAGGCGAGGGGGACCAACTTCCCCATCAGGTTCAAGGACGGATACTACCCGGCGCCGCCGGTCGATACGCTCAGCGACTACAGGGCCGCCTGCGTCACGGCGATGAGGGACGGGTTCGGGATCCTCTCCAACGCGCACCACCACGAGGTCGCCACCGCGGGACAGTGTGAGATAGACATCTACAGGGACGAGCTCGTGGCCATGGCAGACTCGGCCATGACCTACAAGTACGTTGTGAAGTCGGTGGCGAACAGGTCAGGCATGATCGCCACAACCATGCCGAAGCCCATCTTCGGCGACAACGCGTCGGGGATGCACGTGCACTCGAGCCTCTGGAAGGACGGCAAGAACGCGTTCTACGACCCCGACGACGCCTACGCGGAGGTCAGCCAGGCGGCCAGGTACTACATCGGGGGCATCATGGAGCACAGCAGGGCCCTCTGTGGGATCGTCTGCCCGACCACGAATTCGTACCACAGGCTGGTCCCCGGCTACGAGGCCCCGGTGTACATAGCCTGGAGCAAGTCCAACAGGTCGGCGAACGTCAGGATACCCGCCTATGACAAGGGGTCAGAAGGGAGCAAGAGGGTGGAGTTCCGGACGCCCGACCCGTCGTGCAACCCCTACCTCGCGTTCGCGGCCATCGCCGCTGCCGGGCTGGACGGCATGAGGAAGAAGACAGACCCCGGTGACCCGGTAAACGAAGACATCTACAAGCTGACGGCAGAGAAGAGGAGGGAGAGCGCCGTCGGTGAGCTTCCGGGAAGCCTTCTGGAGGCGGTGGAGAGCCTGAAGAGCGACTCGGCGTTCCTGGACGGCGTGTTCCCGAAAGACCTGGTCGAGGTGATGATGGAGCTCGAGCTGGAGAGCTACAGGGCGGTCTCGGCGCGGCCGCACCCCTACGAGTTCTACCTGTACTTCGATATCTAGGTTACATCTAGACCTTTTGGTCCAGATGTCCAAACGGGATGGGCCGAGGGTTCGAGCCCCTTCCGGCCCATTTCGAAATGACCCAGAATGAACTCCGTTTGACGAAAAAAAGGCTAGATTATGGCTAATTAGCATCTTGTCGTGTGCGTGGTGTTGTACAGAACAGAATGGAGCCGACGGGATTTCCGACCAGAAAGCGACCGACCAAAGGGCTTGCCAAGCCTTGAGCAGATCAGGAGATTGGGCTAGCCCTTGATCACCGTCTTTCCGTCATAGAGGCTACTGGACCAGCAGTTGGGACGAGAACTTGACGGCTCTCAACGAGTCCTTTACAGGGGACAAGTCTTCTGCTATCTTGGCCGCTGCCATGAGTTGTTCTCGCGGGGCCTTGCTCTTGACGTGGTACCTGGCTCGGATCGCTTGGAATCCAGGCTGGACTACTCCTGGTTCAGGCAATCCCAGGACGCCATGCAAGTCGATTTCCCCCTCGACCTCTACATTCAGAGAATCGAGAGGAATGCCCATGATGGCGCTTGCGTTGGCGAATCCGCCGGTGAGACAATGCCCAAGGGTCGCAAGCAGTAGTTCCCCGGCCGTTGCTCCCCTGTTGGTCCCTCCCCCGAGTTCGTAGGGATGGTCTTGAGGCACCACGAAGGGCCTCTTTCTGCTCGTTTCGTTCTTCGCTCCGCCCGCCACGAAATCCTTGACATAGGCCTCTGTGTAGAATCCCTCCCGCCACTCGACGTTCGCTGACAGCATTGCCTGGGCAAGGTTTGGGTGACCCTTGACCGCGTCTACCAGACCTTGGAGCTGTGACATGTCGAATCCGTTGTTAGTTTTCATCCCGGGAACACTTTCCTCCACAGGAGAGTGTTTCTTTGCCGCCAGATTGGTCTGAGCCATGGCGTACATACCCATTCTGGACAGGTAATCACTTATATGGGAAGAATATTTCCCAGATATCCTGTGGACACAACCCACTTCTTGATTCTCGGGAACGAATCCAAGGAAGCGCATATCGCCGGACTTCCGAGGATGAAGGCTGACAAAGTCGTGGTATTCTCCCCTGCGGGAACTCGGGAAGCCAACGCCATCGGTGGGATCCTGAAGGACTTGGGAATGCCAGTCAAGCTCGTTAGGGTTGGGTTGGATTACTTGGAGACCTACAAGAAGGTGAGTTATGAAGCGGCAAACGCGTTTGACAACGGAGCGGTCGTTGGAATCAACATGTCCACGGGTCCAGCGCTACTTCGCACGGCAATGGAAGATGCGGTCAGGATTCAGCTTTATCACTTCCTGCATCACACCTCCA
>Ga0335081_10003867_pt1 | contig 23595 bp, 20 predicted proteins | sample Lox_Sample_35_FD_206713 | JGI IMG/M metagenome (GOLD analysis project Ga0335081, IMG submission 206713) | Soil microbial communities from Loxahatchee National Wildlife Refuge, Florida, United States - Lox_Sample_3.5 | ecosystem: Environmental > Terrestrial > Soil > Wetlands | place: USA...
TATCAGCTGGCTGTTGATCGCATCCTCGGCTCCGAGACGGGGGCGGCAGAGGCCCTCGATCGGGCTTTGGCGCTGGACGGCAATCTCGCTCTGGCTCTGGCCGCACGCTACCTGCTTGCCAGAGACGCCAAGTCAGCGGACGCCGCTGTCTTCAAAGAGCGTGCCCTCATGGCGGCAGGAGCCGCACTGCCCTGGGAGCGTGCGCACATCCTCGCGCTCTTTGCCCTGCTTGAAGATCCTTATTCCAACCTTGCAGCGACCGAGGCCTACATCGCTGGCAATCCCAGTGATCTGCTGGTCATCTCGCAACTTTGTGGTTACCTGATCTTTTACGGCGGTGCGCGCAAGCTTGAGCGCGTTCTAAGTATCATGGAATCGGTCGATCCCAGTTTGCATGATGATTGGGCATGTCTCGCGCGCCTCGGATTTGCGGCCAGTGAGGCCGGCGATCGGAACCGCGGACGTGTACTTGTCGAGCGGGCACTGCGCCAGCGCCCGCAGGCGCCCTACGTTATCCACGGCTATGCTCATGTACTGCACGATCAGGGCAAGCCTGAAGAGTCGCTGGACTTGCTGGGTAACTGGCTGAACGAACACCGCCGGTCGGCAGAAGGCGGCGCAATGTATGGCCATGTTCAGTGGCATCTGGCGCTGGCGGAATGGCAGTTAGGATTGACCGAGCAGGCGTGGCAGCGCTACGAGCGTTACTCTGCACCCGAGACCACTCGCTGCGGTCCGGTGCTGACTCTGGCCGATTGCGGCGGCTTTCTATTGCGTGAATATCTGCGAACGGGAACCACCCGTCCGGTCTCGCCGGCAGTTTCTGCATTGTCCGAGCGCTTCAGCTCCATGCTTTCGCATCCGTTCATAGCGCTGCATCTTGCAGGTATTCAGGCATCAGCCGGCGATCTCGCCTCACTGGAGCAAAGCAGGGCGACAATTGCGACCAGGGAGCCCAACGACCAAACGCGCCTCTCACTCTGCCTGGTTGATGCCGTGGGTCAATTCGCCAGGGGGCAGTACGCCGACGCCGCCGAAATACTGAAATTGGTATCAGTAGATCAGCGCATTAGCGTGGGGGGGAGCCGTGTTGAGCGCGTGTTGATTGATCTGCTCGAGGCCAGAGCAGTTGAGCTGGCTGCGTAGCTTGCAACCGCGCGATCATCGTCAGGGCGGGGCCGCAGGTTTCGGCTCCCAGAGCTCGATCTTGTTGCCTTCCGGATCGAGAATCCAGGCGAAGCGGCCGTTCGCGTCGTCGTCGACGCGCTTGAGGATGGCGACGCCTTTCGCGCTCAGCCGCGCGAGGAACGCCTCCATGTCGTCGACCGCGTAGTTGATCATGAACTCGCCGGTCGACGGCGCGAAGTAGGTCGTCGAGGCAGGGAACGTACTCCAGATCAGCGCCGGAGGATGCTTGGGGGCATCGTAGCGCAGCGCCGCACCGCCCCAGGCTTCCAGCGGCAGGCCGAGCACGTCGCGATACCAGGCCGCCAGAGCCTTCGGATCCTTCGCCTTGAAGAACACGCCGCCCACGCCGGTGATGCGTCCGGCGGGCTCGTCTGGCGCAGACTCGCTTGCACTACCCATCATGAGAGCTCCCAGACACAGCACCACGATCGCTCGCACCGCCATCGCCGTGCTCCTTTGCAGAGTGAGCCTCAAGTGCTGCGATTGTATGCCGCATCGTCACCCGCTGCTCGCAACCCGCACGCGATGGGCGTGATAGGGCAGTACCTCGACCACCTCGCCCTCGCGCAGCCGCTGTTGCATGTCGCGCCAGAACTTGGCGGTCAGGATGTCACGATGCACCCGCAGCAGCGCCGCGCGCTCCTCTTCGCCGAAGGCGAGGAAGCGCATGAAAGTCTCGGGAAAGACATCGTTCTCGGCGACGTAGAACCACGCCTCGCCGCGCATCTCGTCCTCGGGATTCTGCGCCTCGGGCAGATCGCGGAAGTTGCAGTCGGTCACCCGGCAGAGCTCGTCGTAGTCATAGAAGATCACGCGTCCGTGGCGCGTGACGCCGAAGTTCTTGAGCAGCAGGTCGCCCGGAAAGATATTGGTGCAGGCGAGATCGCGGATGCACTGGCCGTAGTCGAGCGCGGCGAGCACCGCCGCCGCCGACGCGGCGTCGCGCAGGTACAGGTTGAGCGGCGTCATGCGCCGCTCGACGTACATGTGATCGAACACCAGATCGGCGCCATCCTCGTGTACCGTGAGCGCAGCCTCGCGCTCGAGCTCCTCGAGCAGCCCCGGCGCGAAGCGCGCGCGGGGAAAGCGCAGCCGGCGAAACTCCTGCGCGTCCACCAGCCGCCCGGCGCGATCGTGGATGAAGACCAGCTGGTACTTCGCCATCACCTCTTCGCGCAGCACCGTTTTCGGCGGGGGAAAGCGGTCGCGGATGACCTTGAAGACGACGTCGAAGGAGGGAAGGGTGAAGCACACCATGACCAGTCCGCGCTCGCCGGGTGCGTGGGTGAACAGGTCCTCGGTGCGCTCGAGGTGGCGCACCAGCTCCCGGTAGCGCTCGGTCTTGCCTTGCCGTGCGCGCCCGAGCACGGTGAACAGCTCGCTCACCGGCTTTTTCGGCATGATGGAGCGCAGGAACACCACCGCTTCGGCGACGCGCTCGAGGTCGACGTGGTAGTAGGAGCGGGTGTAGCTGAAGACGATGCTGACGTCGTCCTCGGCGAGCATCACGGCGTCGACCAGCATGCCGCTGTCGGTGTTCTTGAGAGCGATCACGAGCGGCACCAGCAGGCCGCGCCCGACGATGCGGCCGACGATGAAGGCGCGCGACACCTGGTAGAACACCGGACGGATGACCTCAACCTTCTCGACCGCGCGGCGCTCTGCATTCGAGTCGAGGTAGGCGCGCACCTCGGAGGCGACGTGGGCGATGCTCTTGTCGAGGTCGCGCCACGGCGAGCGGAAGCGCACATCCCCGAGCAGGTCCTCGAACAGCAGCGGCAGCGAGCCGTGATTCACGTAGGTGTTGGTGCCGACGCTCGTGTGGACGGCGGCGAGCGGATCGAGGTCGGTCGCGACGAACTCGATGTCGGGGGAGACTCCCACAGTGCCGAACAGGCGGCGGGTGACCGAGCTGAAGAAGGTCTTGGTGAATTCCGGGTCCGGGAGATCGGTGATGAGCGCGGCGAACTCGCGCCGGATCTGCCGCCACAGCTCGCGGTCGAGCGCCTGGCTGCCGAGCGCGTCACGCAGCTCGGCGATCGTCTGGTTCACGAAGCGGTCGTAGAGCTCGATGCGCTCGACGGCGTCGCGCTGGCTGCCTTTCCAGTCGCGGCTGTCGAAGCGCAGCGGGGCGCGGCGCGTGATGGCGCGGAACTCCGTGTTGTAGTTGGCGAAGGCCTCGACCAGGTGGCGCGCGCAATCCACGGCTCGAGCGGCTCTTCAGTCGAAATCGGTCGGCAGCGAGCGATCGAGCTCGTGCTGGTAGAGCCGCTCGATCTGCGAGGCCAGCACCCGCCCGGTCGAGAGCTCGGGGAGCGAGCGCACGGGGAAGAAGCCCACGGCATCGGTCTCGGCGCTGGTAGCGGGGCTGCCGCCGAGGAGCTCGCAGAGGAAAAAGAGCTTGTAGATGTGGTGTACCCCCGGAGGATGCGGATGGCGGTTCTTGTCGACGAGGGCCGCGAGCTTGACCGCGCGCGCCTGATACCCGGACTCCTCGAGGATCTCGCGCGCCACCGCGCTCGATGGCGCTTCGTTCACGTCGACCCAACCACCGGGGAGCGTCCAGCGGCCGTCGGTCCGCTCGCGTACCAGCAGCACCTCACCGCTCTTGAACACGCCGCCGCGTACGTCGACCTTGGGCGTCGCGTAACCATGCTCACCCTCCCAGAACGCGCGCACCGTGGCGAGCGGAACCTCGAGCTCCGTGGCCAGCATGGCCTCCGTGAGCTGCTCGAGCTCCTGGTAACGCACGCGATCGAACGGGTCGCGGCTGAAGGCGAGCCCATTCTGCGCGATCGCGTGCACCTTGCGCGCCCACTCGAGGATCGTCGCGAGGCGCTCGCGGGTCTTCACGGCCACCGGCCCGGGCACCGCGGCCGGTCGGCGCTCGCAGTGCCTGAGGACTTCTTCGGCCAGCTCACCCACAGTGTGGCATTGACGCGCCTGGCGGCGAGGCTCGCGCGCAGTGCGCGCTCGAGCTCAGCCCGGCGTGTCGCGAAGATGTGGATGAGGTTGGTGCCGGCGCTGATGCGCGACACTACCCGCACGCCCGCGGGAAGCGGGGCCACCTGCGCGTTATAGTTCGCCGGAGCGCCGCGCAGGCAGAGGCGGCAGCCCGCGCCGATGCCGAGCTTCTTCGCCAGCGGTGTGCCCGAGTAGCCGCTCGGGGCGGCGGCGGCCGGGTGGCGCGCACCTCGCATGCCGGTGCCGCGCAGGCTCAGAGGTTCTTGATCAGCGCATCCGCAAATGCGCTGGTGGCGACTTCCCTGGCCCCGTCCATGAGGCGCGCGAAGTCGTAGGTCACGATCTTCTGCCCGATGGTACGGTCCATCGCGGTGATGATCGCATCGGCCGCCTCGAGCCAGCCCATATAGCGGAACATCATCTCGCCGGAGAGGATCACCGACCCCGGGTTCACCTTGTCGAGGTTGGCGTACTTCGGCGCAGTGCCGTGGGTCGCCTCGAACACCGCGTGCCCGGTGAGGTAGTTGATGTTCCCTCCGGGGGCGATGCCGATGCCGCCGACCTGAGCGGCGAGCGCGTCCGAGAGGTAGTCGCCGTTGAGATTGAGCGTCGCGATGACGTCGAACTCCTCCGGGCGCGTCAACACCTGCTGCAGCGTGATGTCGGCGATCGCATCCTTGATGAGGACGCGGCCGCTCTTGCGGGCTGCGTCCATCTCGGCATTGGCGTCCTTCTCGCCCTTGGCCGCCTTGGTACGCTCCCATTGCTCCCAGGTGTAGGTCGCGGCGCCGAACTCGCGCTCGGCCAGCTGGTAGCCCCAGTTGCGGAACGCGCCTTCGGTGAACTTCTGGATGTTGCCCTTGTGCACCAGGGTGAGGCTCTTGCGCTTGTTGGCGATCGCGTACTCGATCGCGGCGCGGATCAGCCGCTCGGAGCCTTCCTTCGAGACCGGCTTGATGCCGACGCCGGAGGTTTCCGGAAAGCGGATCTTGGCGTAGGCCTTGGGGAAGGCCTGGCGGAACAGCTCGAGGAACTTCTGGTTCTCGGGCGTGCCCGACTCGAACTCGATGCCCGCGTAGATGTCCTCGGTGTTCTCGCGGAAGATCACCATGTCGACCTTCTCGGGATGCTTCACCGGCGAGGGTACGCCCTTGAACCAGCGCACCGGGCGCAGACAAACGTAAAGATCGAGCATCTGCCGCAGCGCCACGTTGAGGGAGCGGATGCCGCCGCCGACCGGGGTGGTGAGCGGCCCCTTGATCGACACCAGATACTCGCGGCAGGCCGCCACCGTCTCGTCCGGCAGCCAGGTGCTGAAGAGGCGGTTCGCCTTCTCGCCGGCGTACACCTCCATCCAGTGGATGCGGCGCTTGCCGCCGTATGCCTTGGCGACCGCGGCGTCCATGACGCGCACGCTGGCGCGCCAGATATCCGGTCCCGTGCCGTCGCCCTCGATGAAGGGGATGATCGGGTTGTCGGGGACGACGAGCTTGCCGTTACGGATCACGATCCTGGCCCCCTGGGCGGGAGGCGCGACCTTGGGGGTTGCGGCGGTGGACATGAGTTCTTTCTCCGCGGGAGGCCGACGGGGACAGGTCCCCTCGGGCGCGCCATGCTAGCACAGGCCTCAGGGGTGCCGACGGCGTGCCGCGCGAGGCGCGCGTGTGAGAGACTGACCGCGAGCGCTGCGCGGTCCAAGGGGGTCATGAAAGCGTATGTCGAGCGCCATTAATAAGAGTGAGGCCGGGACAGCCGCGCAACCCTCTCTGCTGCGGCAGATGCTGGCGGTGCGGCCGATCGACCCGGCGCCGCCCGGCAAGGACCGCCTCAAGCAGGTCTTGAGCCTGCCGGCGCTCATCGCCATCGGCCTCGGTGCCACCATCGGCTCGGGCATCTTCGTGCTCACGGGCACGGTCGCGGCGAACCACTCGGGACCGGCCATTACGCTCTCGCTTCTGGTCGCCGCCTTCGGCGGCGGGCTGGCGGCGCTTTGCTATTCGGAGTTCGCGGCCTTCCTGCCGGTGCCCGGCAGCGCCTACAGCTACACCTACGCGACCCTCGGCGAGGCGCTCGCGTGGTTCATCGGCTGGAACCTGCTGCTCGAATATGCGATCTCCGCCTCCGCCGTGGCGGTGAGCTGGTCGGCCTACGTCGTGAGCCTGCTCGCCGACGCTCACATCCATCTGCCGGCGGCACTCGTCAATGCGCCGCTCGGCCTCGACTCGAACGATCACGTGATCTCAACGCACGCGCTCATCAACCTCCCCGCGGTGCTCATCATCGCTGCGATGACCGTGCTGCTCTACATCGGTGTGCGCAGCTCCGCCCACGCCAACACCTTCATGGTGGCGCTCAAGGTCGGCATCATCGTGATCATCGTCATTGCGGGCCTGCACTACGTCGATCCTTCGAACTGGACCCCGTACGTGCCGGCCAACACCGGCACGCGCGGGCACTTCGGTTGGAGCGGCGTGCTGCAGGGCGCGGGGATCATCTTCTTCTCCTATGTCGGTTTCGATACCGCCTCGACCACCGCGCTCGAGGCGCGCAATCCGCAACGTGATCTGCCGCTCGGCATCATCGGCGCGCTGCTCATCTCGGCGGTGCTGTACGTCGCCATGTCGTCGGTGCTCACCGGCATGGTGCCGTTCCAGAAGCTCGACTCGGACGCGCCGGTGGCGGTGGCGCTCGATGCGCACCCGCAGCTCTCCTGGCTCTCCTGGCTCGTCAAGGCGGGCGTCATCGCCGGCATGACCTCGGTGATCCTCACCTCACTCCTCGGACAGCCGCGGATCCTGCTGTCGATGGCGGACGATGGGCTGTTGCCCGCCTACATGAGCCGCTGCCACCCGCGCTTCAAGACTCCGCACGTCGCGACCGTCATCACCGGCGTGTTCGCGGCAGCGATCGCGGCGGTGTTTCCGCTCGATCTGCTGGCGGACCTCATATCGATCGGGATCCTGCTGGCCTTCGCGGTCGTGTGCATCGGCGTGCTGATCCTGCGCAAGACCCGCCCCGATGCGTACCGGCCGTTTCGCGTTCCGTGGGCGCCCTTTACCTGCGTGCTCGGCGCGCTCACCTGCCTCGGCCTGACGCTCACGCTCTCGACTCCGACGTGGACGCGCCTCCTCATCTGGACCATCCTCGGCATGTCGATCTACGCCTTCTACGGATTCAAACACAGCCGCCTGCGCCGATGACGCGCACCCTGGCGAGCACTCCGGCCAGGGACGGCTTCGCGATGCCGGCCGAGTTCGCGCCCCATGCGGGCTGCTGGCTGCTGTGGCCGGAGCGGCCGGACAACTGGCGCGAAGCGGCGCGGCCCGCGCAGCTCGCCTTGGCGCAGGTCGCGGCCACGATCGCGCGCTTCGAGCCGGTCACGGTGGGCGTGTCGACGCCGCACTACGCCGCGGCACGCACGCTGCTTCCCGACACCGTGCGCCTCGTTGAGATGGCGCACGACGATGCCTGGATGCGCGATGTCGGGCCCACCTGTGTGGTGGACCGCCGCGGCACGGTGCGCGGGGTCGACTGGCGCTTCAACGCATGGGGTGGCCTGAACGGCGGCCTGTATTTTCCCTGGGATCAGGACGAGCAGGTGGCGGGCAAGGTGCTCGAGATCGAGCGCCTCGACCGCTATCGCGCACCGCTCATCATGGAAGGCGGTGCGCTGCACGTGGACGGCGCGGGCACCGCGCTGGTCACCGAAGAGTGTCTGCTGAATCCCAATCGCAATCCGCCGCTCGGGCGGGCCGGGATCGAGGCCCGGTTGCGCGATTACCTCGGCGTCCGCCAGGTCATCTGGCTCGGCAAGGGAGTGGTGAACGACGAGACCGGCGGCCACATCGACAATCTCGCCTGCTTCGTGCGGCCGGGCGTCGTGTGCCTCACCTGGCCGGATGACCGCCGCGACCTGCAGTACCCGATCTCACTCGATGCCTGGGAGCGGCTGCACGCCGCGCGCGATGCCCGCGGCCGGCGGCTCAAGGTGGTGCGCTTACCCAGCCCCCCGCCGCTCACGATGAGCGCGCGGGAAGCGGCTGGCGTGCTGCGGCACAAGGGCACCCACCCGCGCGTCGCGGGCGAGCGTCTGGCCGCGAGCTACGTGAACTTCTACATCGCCAACGGCGCCATCGTCATGCCGCTGCTCGATGAGCGCACCGACCGCCGCGCCGCGGTGGGCCTGAAGCGCCTGTTTCCGCGCCGGCGCGTGGTCGGCGTGCCGGCGCGCGAGATTCTCCTCGGCGGTGGCAACATCCACTGCATCACGCAGCAGATCCCCCGTGGCAAGGCGGCGCCATGAGCGTATCGACAGAGCCCGCAAGCTGGGCGGACTTCGAGCGAATCGGATTGCGTGCTGGCACGATCCGCCGCGTCGAGCCGTTTCCCGAAGCGAAGAAGCCCGCTTACAAGCTTTGGATCGACTTCGGGAGTTTTGGCACGAAACAGTCCAGTGCCCAACTTACCGCGCTTTACAGCGCCGAAGCGTTGCTTGGCCGGCAGGTCATCTGCGCCATCGGACTTGGCAGCAAACGTGTTGCGGGATTCAAGTCTGAAGTTCTGGTCACGGGGTTCACGCGTGACGACGGCGCCGTCGTTCTCGCAGCGCCGGACCGCCCGGTGAATGATGGCAGTCCGCTTGGCTGAAAGGAAGATCACTTTCTGCACGTCGGCGGCTCGCGGGCCACGACCCGACGGTGGACACACCGTACGGGGTTCTACATGCCCGACCGCTGCTCGGCGTACGATGGGGTGACCGAGCCCTGATCGTGCAGGAAGGCGGTCACTGCGGAGATGACCTCATCGTTGTGTCCCACCCACATGTGGCCACCGGTGTGGTAGCCGATGAAGCGGCAGCGTGGGATATGGCGGGCGAGATACACGGCGTTGGCGTAGGTCCGGTACAAGTCATCCTCGGCGCTGATCGTCAGCGTCGGTGCAGTTATCGATTCCAGGGGCTTCGAGAGTCCTTCGACAGTCAGTTGACCTTCGAGTGCCAATCCGACTTGCCGCTGACTGACCGGCAAGATGTCCTGCAATATCGCCGCTACGCGCGCCTGCTCGCTCGGGCTCGCTGCTGCGATCACTGCGGGCGGTGTACCGAGCACGGTACGATCAGCCATATCGGGCATGAACTTACTGAGTGCCCAGAAGAGAAAATCCGAACCCAGAAACCGGTTGACCAGATACGCTTCCGCCGGTCCCAGACGTGTGGTCGCATTTGACGTACTGCCGGGATACCACCAGCCCGGCATGAGCAGGACAAGGGCTGTGCATCGCGCCGGATACCTCAGTGCAAACTCCAGTGCCGACGGCGCGCCAGCGGACACGCTGATCACCGCAGCGCTTCGTACCCCGAGCGCATCGAGCAGACAAGCATGCGCGTCCGCCTGCAGAGCGATCGACGGATGTGGCGGGGCTGGCGTGCGCAGATACCCGAATCGGGACATCGTGATCACTCGATAGCCCTTCTTGGCGAAATGGGCACCGAACGTGAGTCCCTGATCAAATCCACCCCCTGCACCGTGGACGCCCAGGATCACCGGCCCGGTTCCCACCTCAGCGTATTCAATCGGTCCGCAGGGTGTGGAAATGATTCGGCTGCCGGTGGCTACGCGGTTGCGGGCGCGGCTGATGTCCCTGCGATAGTCGTAGCCGATCCACATCGATCCAGCTGCGAGTGCAAGTAGCAGAGCAATCGCGAGGATGGGCGAGTACGGGGATTTCGCCACTGCCTGGTTCCACCGCTAGAAGTCACGATGATTAGGATCTTGCTGCTCACCTTACAATTGGGGAAAACCACACCCCCAAATCGAGAGTGGTCTGCGTCGTCCTGGAAGGCACGACGAAGATGAGACGTCGCATACCAGACAACCCGAATCGTCCGCTCCGGGTTCGCCAGCCGCCGCAGCGTCTCGATTCGGCCGCCAGTAGCGGACATCGCAGCAATTGTTCAGTTCGCCGGATGGCGGTTCATCCGCAGCTACGGCTTGAAATCATCAATCGGGTGCGTCTCTGCCCCGACAATGACCCCGTAGGGATCGACCGCGATTCGCCATGAGGCGCTGCCCCGTTCGAATCGCGCCAGATACTTGTCCCAGCCGTCACCATCAACGCCGCGGAACTCCACCGCGCGCAGCGCGCCCCAAGGCTTCATCGTCGCCTGCAGGTCAGCGAGCATCGCCCGAGTGCCTCCGGCAAGTTGCGGACTCAATTCGGCGGCTTGATTCGGGTTGCCCGACTCGATCCCAGCGAGCAGTTGACGTAGCGCCTCCTCGCTTCCCGACGTCGGCGCTTGCGCACGTACGTGCTCGCTGATGGCCGCATCAATGGCCCGTACACGCTGAGCGTCGATGCGTGGCGCAATAGTGGTTTCGCCATTCTGCTCGAAGACTGCCCCGATCACCCGTCCTGCGGCATCGGTCGCAAACCGCACGTGGGCATTCAGTTTGGCGTCCCCCCACTGAAACAGTTGCCCGGATGCGTGCGTCAGCGGCAAGCCTAAGGCTGTCAGCTGACCGTCCTGCAGCCGGACTTGAGAGACAGTCACGGCCGAAAACTCGTAGTCGCCGACGTAGCGGCTGAGATCCGTCGGCTCCGCCGAGGATGCAGTGTCCGCGAACACCAGCGGGATCGCGGGCGGCGAGACCAGTACCGTCGTCGTTGCGATTCCGAGGGCTAGCAGTGCGCCCGCCGCGCTCGATGCGCGCCAACCGTGAACTCTCGGTACATTCATGAGCATGATCCTCCGCTCGATAGACGACCAGGATCTAGACGAAGCTGCGAGACTGCCAAGGAGTACAGGCCGGTGCGTACTCACGTTCACCAACGTCCTCGCGTAACGCCGTGCATCATGGCCGCCGCTCAGCACGCGACGGTCGCAATCCACTTCAATTGCGAGGCGCAGTCGACCGACTTGGCACCACAGGAACGGGTTCCACGGCGCGAGAATCACCACTGCCACTCCCACGCCCCACACGCTGGGGTCCCGCGCCTCGACATGACTCCGCTCGTGTGCGAGAACCAAACGAAGAGTCTCCGGCGGGCCGACGAGGAGCCAGTCGGGCACCACAATCTGTGGGTGAAGCAGGCCTACGGTTGCGGGTCCGGCGTCCTCGGCAACGAACAACTCCGTTCCCTCGACGAGTACTCGCCGCCAGCGCCCGCGACGTCGATGTCCGTAGCACCATCCGGCGAAGAGAACAGCGGCTGCGATCCCCGAGCTTCCAATCCAAACTCCTTCAACAAACGTGTTGAGTTGAGCCGCGTCGAGCCCGCCAACCTCAGTCGGTGCGTGAGCCGTCCGAGAGGGCCGCCCCGCGACTACGGGGTTCTGCGATGCCTCTTTCAGCGCAAACTGGGCCCTGACAACGGCTGCGGCCCGAGTCGCTGTCGATGACAGGAGGACCGGGAACAGCAGCGATCCGAAGAGGGCGCACACCCATATCCAGCGGGTTGCGAAGTGATATGGGCGGAACGCTCGCTCGAGAATGAGTCCCACCAGGGTCACTATCCCGGAGACGACCAGCAAATAAGCCGTCCACGCCAGCATCACAATCGCTCCTCGTCGGTCAGCTCTTGCAGCAGCTGCCGCAATCGCTTCGCCTGAGCGGGGGAGAGTCTCTGCTCGGAAACCAGATGAGTGAACAGCAGCTCGGAAGAGCCGCGGAAGAACTTTCGGACCAAATGGCGCACGGCGTTCTGTCGTGCGGCCTTCTCCCGGACAAGTGCGAAGTACCTATGGCCCCTGCCGTCAGCCTCACGACGCACGAATCCCTTCTCCTCCAGGATTCCGAGCATGGTCAGCACTGTGTTGTGGGCCAGCGGATCCCCGAGGTTTCGGCGCACATCGCTCACGCGACACGGCCCTCGGTCCCAGAGCACTTGCATGATGTCCGATTCGCGATCGGTCAGAGTTTTCGCCATGCGAGAGTACCTAAATGTTTAGGAGAGGGTACTCCTCGCCAGGATGCTGTCAACTAATCTCCTAGGAGGCGCCGCTGCGCGATCTCGAGGCGCATTTGATTATCGGCCGTGAAGACTCTGGGCCGCCTGACTCTGGCCGCCGCTTTCGGCCAACTTCGGTCGGTCAGTGGGTCAAACTGGCTTCTCCATACCGGACAGTCAGGCACAGACGGCGCTTCATGGAGGCAGCCGGACTGACAGCGAAGTGACAGGGTCCCGTCAGGATCCTGAGGGGCCTATCTATATCAAATGAATTGCTACGGAGCGAGGCAGTCGATCTGGCAACCCGGTCCACTGGCGGTTTAACGTGTTGAGATGAGGGGGACAACTCGCGCCCTCGGGCATGCCCTCAGGGCGTAATGAGCAGGATTGCGTCAGCGATGCGTTGCCGAGCCGTTCGAGCCTCGCCCGATGTCGCCCGTCCCGCGAGGAAGTGGCCGTCCATCTTCCAGTCGGCCCGAGCGCGGCTTGCGCTCGCTGCTCAAGGCTCCATGCGCTCGGGTCGGGCTTGGGCCGCGCGCGTGGCACAGCAGCGCGTGACTTGCAGTCAGCGCGTTGGGTAGTATTGGTCCCGTCATATCGCTCCGTTCAGGGAGGGGGAGCTATGGGACACAACTGCCATCGCGCTGCCGGCTCACAGGCGGCTGCACTTGGACCGGATCCGTGGCTGAGGTGCTAGCCGGCGCGCCGTCCCGACGCTCGTCCGGGCACCTCGCGGTTGCGGTCGCGCTCTGGAGTCCGCTGGCTGCCTTTGCACAGTCGACCTCGCCGCCGGTATCGGCGACGCTGCCAAAGGCCGTGCCGGCTGCAGCAAGCGGCGCAGGCAGCTTCCCGGTCACCCTTACCCTTAGGGGAACGCGATCGGGTATTCCGGCGCAGGCGGTACAGGGCGCCTGGGTATGCTCGGCGAGGGCGGTGCCGAAGGCGACGGCGGATGCCGAAATAAGCAAGATTGGCGCGCTGAGCGGCTTGGCAGCGCGTTCCGAGTTCGAGAGCTTCCTCGAGTACCAGGCTCACTACCTGGGCCAGCAGACCACGGTCGCCGTCTCGATCGTCGCCGGTACAATCGGCGACCCCGCCCCGATCACAATCATCGTGAAACGCGATGAGCTGGTGGACCCGGTCACCAAGCACCTGATCGAGCAGCCAACCGCCGTCATCGGCTGCTGGTTGCGCCTGAGCAATGCCGGGGGCCAAAGCGGTTTCGCCTACGAGGTCGCCAGGCCTGCTGCCGCCTCCTCGGACCTCAAGGCCCTCCTGCAAATGACCTCCCGACCCTACGTGCTCGGGAGCGCGGAGATCTCCAGTGATTGAAACGCCGATCGGCTCGGCAAGAGCGTGTCCAGCGACACCACGGGTGATGCCCGTTCTGCTCGTGCTCGCCGCTCTGGCGTCGGCTCCTCCAGCGTCGGCCCAAGTCAAAGCGACGGCGCAGCTCGGCGTCCTGCCGCAATCGACCTCGACTTCTCCCACGCTGCCGGTGCAGCTGCAGATCAACCTGAAGCTGAGTGCGTTGCACCCGGCGGTGACCCAGGGCGGGCTGCAGTGCGGCGCCGTGGCGCAGACGCGCTCCTGGGTGGATACCCATCGCGCCCTGCTGACCGACTACGATGCGGTCTCCCGCTGGGTCCTGGCGACAGCTCACTACGCCGGCCAGCAGGCGGCGCTCAGCTTTCCGATCACCAATCGCTCCTACGCGGGTACCCAGATCTTCAGCACCACTCTGACGCCGCAGGCGCAGACCGATCCTGCCACTCGCGCACGTTTCGCTCCGGATCCCACGGTGTTGGTAGCTTGCTGGCTCACTCTCGACGGCCGACCGGTCACATGGGATCAGGGCGGCGGACTTCAGGTCGTCAGCGCGACCAACTTCTCCAGCGTCGCGAGTAGTCCGCTGGTAGCGGCGACGGCAGACGCTGGCGCGAACGCATCGATCAATCTTTCGGCTCCACTGGTCGTACACGGTGCGTTCTTCTCGCCGGTGGCGGCAAATGTAACTGTCGACGTGACCTCACCAGCGCTCACCGGACACGGTGCCACTGCACGCCCCAGGGGAGTATCGCCAGCCGCTGCAACGCCAGTGCTCAACGCACCGGCGAGAAGCGCGCTCATCAACTCCACGCAGCCGCCCGCCACGTCGGGCACACCCCCCGCTGGGTTGGGGCAGGGGCAGACAAACGCGCAGCAGAACATCGAGTCTTCGGTCGACAGCCTGAACGAAACGGATGAGACGAAATCGCTGCGCGCGCAGATGGCGGCCGATCGGCAGGCGCAATTCCTTCAAATACTCTCGGACACACTAAAACAGATAGAAGACACCGATGCTGGCATAGCTCGCCACCTGTCACGAAAGCAGACCGCTTCCACTGAGGCTGGCACAGATCGTAACCCGGTGGGCTCCACGGCCGCAGCGTTCGACAGCGCCGCGGCCAGCGCTCTTGAATCGGAGCTGCAGCAAGCGCTGCTGCGGGTCGGCGTCGACCCGCAGAGTGCTGGGCAGCTCGGGCAGGCGCTGCTGCAGGATGGCGCCGCGGGAATGTCGCTGGCCCGGAGCATCGTTGCGACGGTTGCGCAGAGCCCCGCGGGCTCCCCGGGTCAGAACCGCGGAAGCGCGAATGCCACGGATACGATCGACGACATCCTCGGCAGCCTCTCGCAACCCCAGTACGCTTCCTTGCCGTATGTTCAGACGCTGCGATCGAAGCTCATCACGATCAGGGCCGCGAAAGCCACGCGGTGATGGCCGGGAGCCGATGCGCCCCTCAGGTGAACGGGTAACGCCCGCGCTCGCAGGCGGGTTGCGTCTCATCGACTGGCCGCAGCGACGGCGCGGCGCCTGACCCGAAGGCCGACTTTGCGCTGCCACGTCCGGCCAGCGAGGATGCCCTCGGGAGGCGCGTGGCGTCTGGTCGACCTACGAGCTCGAAATGGATCAGAGGCGAGGTCATTTGCTGCCGTTTGCTATAGCAGCCGCTGCGCCGCCTCGAGCCACTCGCGCTGTGCGCGGCGGTAGTGCCCGGGCGCGATGCGCGCCTGCTCGAGGAGCTCGCGTGCGATCCGTTGTGCCTCGGCGTGCTCACCCTGCGTCTCGAGCAGCTGCGCATAGCGCACCGCGGCCTCGGCGCCGGGATAGCCGGGCGCGAGCACCCGGTATTCCTCCAGCGCCTTAGTTATGTTGCCCTCCGCCGCGAGGGCGCGCGCATAGAGCAGGTGCCCGTCCGGCGAGCGGAAAGTCGGATTCTCCTCGATGAGCTCATCGAGGGTCTGGCGCGCCGCGCGCACGTCGCCCTTGCCGAACTGGGCCTGCGCGAGGCCGAGCATGAGATTCGGGTCGTGCTCGTAGAGCCCGGTGAGCGCCTGGCTGTACTGCTCGATCGCCTGGTCGTAACGCTGGTGGCGGACGAGCTCGGCGGCGTAGCGCTGCCTCGCCGCGACGTTGCCGGTGACGCGCGCCTCGTTCTCGTAGCGGCGCAGCTCCGCGCCGGGATCCATGGCGCGTTTGAAGCCGCGCGAGGCGCGTTGTGCCGTGCGGCTGCGGAACAGCTCCGGCAGCACCTCCACCGCCAGGTAGGCGAGTGCCCCGATTCCGAACGGCAGCAGCAGCAGCACCCAGACCCAGAGGAAATTCCGCCCGGTCTTGATGACGTGGATGATGAGCAGCGCCTGGATGCCGTACATCAGAATCAACAGCAGCATGCGTGGTCTCCGCTAGTGCGCCCGCGCCGCGCCCGGCGGCAGAGCGAAGGCTACGACGTAATCTCCGCGGGGCGTCCCGAGCGGCCCGTGGCCGCCGGCGCTGATGACGATGTACTGCCGCTCATCCTTCCCGGCCCGGTAGGTCATCGGGGTCGCCTGGCCGCCGGCCGGGAGCTTGTATTTCCACAGCTCGCGGCCGGTCTCGATGTCGAAGGCGCGGAAGTAGCTGTCCATCGCCGCGCCGATGAACACCAGGTCGCCGGCCGTGGCGATCGGTCCGCCCATGCCGGGCATGCCGAAGTCGCGTACCAGCGGCCAGGGCGTGAACCCTTCGGTCGACCCGAGGGGCACCTGCCAGACGATGCGGTTGGCGTGCAGATCGACGTCGACCAATGTGCCCCACGGCGGTGCCGTGCACGGCAGCCCCCACGGCGAGAGCAGCGGCTGGCGCCGCATCGCATAGGGGGTGCCGGCCTGGCGGCCGAATTCGGCGTGCGGGTAGAGCCCGGAGCGCTGCTGCGCCTCGAGATCGGCCGAGGGAATCAGCGTCACTTCCATCGCCATGTCGTTCACCGCGGCGATCACGCGTCCGCGCTGCTCGTCGAACACCACGCCGCCCCAGTTCACGCCTCCTGCGTAACCGGGAAACTCGAGCGTCCCGCGGGTGTCGGGCGGCGTGAAGATGCCCTCGTTGCGCAGCGCCGCGAGCTTCTCGCGGCACTTGCCACGGTCCCAGAAGGTGATGCCCCAGGCGTCGTCGGGCCGGACGCGCCATTGTGGGACGAGCGCCGGCAGCTCCGAGAACGGCTGGGTCGGCGAGGCCTGCTCGCCCGCCACGAAGCTACGCGGCACGGGACGCTCGGTCACCGGGAAGAGGGGCGTCCCGTTGGTGCGATCAAACACGTACAGCATTCCGGTCTTGGTGGCCTCGATCACCGCCGGCACCGGCACCCCCTGCACGTCGAGGTCGCCGAGCACCGGCTGCGCCGCCAGGTCGTAGTCCCACAGGTCGTGGTGCACCAGTTGTTGATGCCACACGAGCTTGCCGGTGCGCGCATCGAGGGCGAGCAGCGAGTCAGCGAAGCGGTTGGACCCCAAACGCATGCCGCCGTAGAAGTCGGGACTGGCGGAGCCGGTGGGCACCAGCACCAGCGCGTGCTCCTCGTCCACCGACATCACGCCCCAGGCGTTGGCGGCGCCCGTGCCGGCGGCCTGGGCGAGGTTCCATTCGGCGGCGGCGGGATGCGACGGCGAGTCGGGCAGCGGATCGAACGACCAGAGGAGAGCGCCGGTCACCGCGTCGAAGCCGCGGATGACGCCGCGCTCGACGTCCGTGGCGCGATTGTCACCGATCGCCGAGCCGACGATGACGACGTTGGCGTAGATCGCCGGTGGCGAGGTCACGAGGTAGGCCGGGCGGTCGCGGATGCGGATGCCGCGCGTCAGGTCGAGCTGCCCGCCACTGCCGAAATCCGCGCACGGCTTGCCCGTGTCGGCGTCGAGCGCCAGCAGGCGGGCATCGATCGTGCCGGTGAATATCCGCCGCAGGCACGACTTGGGTCCTGCGCGCGGGTCGGTGCTTGCCCAGACGCTCACGCCGCGCGAGCTGCTCTCGGAGTAACGGCGGGTACGATCGACATGGGGGTCGAAGCGCCACTGCTCGCGCCCGGTCACAGGGTCCAGCGCGATCACGACGTTGGTGCCGGTTTCGAGGTACAGCCGCCCGAAGGCGAGTATCGGGGTCGCCTCGAAGGTCAGGCGCCGCGCCTGCACGAAGCCCGCGCCGAGCTCACCGGTCCGGTAGGTCCAGGCTACGGCGAGGCGGCGGACGTTGGCGCGGTTGATCTGGTCGAGGCTCGAGTGGCGCTGGCCGAACATGTCGCCGCCGTAGTAACCCCAGTCGCTCGCCTCGGGCGATTGCGCGGGTGTCGCGGCGGCTGCGCCGAGAGCGAGCGCGGCGAGCCAGAGGCTGAGCGCGTGCGGGCCTCGTGGCTCGATGCGCGCGCGTGGGCGGCGGGCGTTGCGGGTCATGGCGGCATTATCCGCGAGGGTGGCGCAGCAGCGCGAGCCACAGCGTCGCTCGGCGCATGCTGGTATTCTTTCCCGCCGTGAGTTCACCACGGGCGGTCATGTCCCGTTTCGGGGCATTGAAGTTGCTTCTCGCGGTTCAGTGTCTCGCGTTTGCAGCAGCCGCCCACGCTCAGCCCGCCGGCGACCGGCCCGCCGAAGCGCAGCCGCCGGCCGCGCGCCCGCGGGTCGGCCTGGTGCTCTCCGGCGGCGGCGCCCGCGGCGCCGCGCACGTCGGCGTGCTCAAGGTTCTCGAGCAGCTGCACGTGCCGATCGATGCGATCGCCGGCACCAGCATGGGCGCGGTAGTGGGCGGGCTGTATGCGAGCGGCCTCTCGGCGCGCGACATCGAGAAGATCATGACCTCGCTCAACTGGCAGGCCGCGTTCCATGACCGGCCGCCGCGCGAGGATCTGACGCTGCGGCGCAAGCAGGAGGACGAGAACTTCCTGGTGAAGTTCCCGCTCGGCGTACGCGGCCACGGGATCGTGCTCCCCAAGGGGCTCATCGAGGGCCAGGGGCTTTCGCAGATGCTGCGGCGGCTGACGCTGCCGGTCGCGCGCATCACCAACTTCGACGAGCTTCCGACGCGCTTCCGGGCGGTGGCCACCGACCTCGAGAGCGGTGAGCCGGTGGTGCTCGCCTCCGGCGACCTGACGAGCGCGATGCGCGCCAGCATGTCCGCGCCCGGCATATTCGCGCCGGTCGAGCGCCAGGGACGGATACTGGTCGACGGCGGCATCGCCGACAACGTCCCGGTCGACGTGGCGCGCGCGATGGGGGTGGACCTCATGATCGTGGTCGACGTCGGCTCCCCGCTGCAGCAGCGCAGCAAGCTCACCGACGTCACCGCCATCTCCAACCAGATGCTGGCGATCCTGCTGCGGCGTAACGCCGAGCAGCAGCTCGCCACCCTCAAGCCGAAGGACATTCTCATCTCGCCACCGCTCGGGGATGCGTCGTCGTTCGACTTCGGCGCAGTGGCGCGCTACATCAGTGTCGGCGAGGCCGCGGCCCGCACCGCCGTCGAGCAGCTCGGGCCGCTCGCGGTCACCGACGAGCAGATGCAGCGCTATGAGGAGCGGCGTTCCGCGCAGCGGCTGCCGCCGCCCGTGATCCACTTCGTGCAGGCCGACAGCGGCTCGCAGCAGTATTCGGAGTCGCTCGACCGCCTGTTCAAGGACATGGCCGGCAAGCCCCTCGACCCGGGCGCGGTCGCACGGCGGGTGACGGCGCTCTACGGCCTCGGCGGCCTCGATACGCTCGACTATCGGGTGGTGGGACACGAGGACTACTACGGGCTCGCGCTCGATGCGCGTCCGAGCTCGCAGGGCCCGAACTACCTGCGCTTCGGCCTGAGTCTGCAGGATGATTTCGAGGGGCACGCGACTTACGACGCCGCCGTGCGCTTCGTCATGTCCGACATCACCCGCAACGCCGGCGAGTGGGTCACGGACCTGCAGGGCGGCACCACCTCGCTTGCCGCCACCGAGCTGTTCTTGCCGCTCGCGCAGTTCTCCGGCTGGTTCGTGATGCCGCACGTCTCGGACGTGGCCCGCGACCTTTACATCATCAGTGGACAGAACCTCGAGGCGGAGTATCGGCTGCACACGTTTCAGTACGGCTCGGACTTCGGCTATCAGATCAGCAACTGGGGCGAGGCGCGTGTCGGCGCGCAGCGCGAGCAGGGCCACTACGTGCTCGCGATCGGCGATGCCACCGACCCGAATCTGCCGGAGCAGAGCCTGACGTCGTTCAGTCTGGTGAATTACTTCGCGCGCTTCACCTACGACCGGCTCGATGACATCAACTTCCCGCACAGCGGCCAGCAGGCGACGCTGCAGTGGAGCGCCAATCGCGACGCGACCGCCGGACAATACTCGGACCAGGTGACCGCCAGTTACGTCGGCGCCTATTCCTTCGGCCGCGACACCTTCTCGTTTTCCGCCGCGGGCGGCACCACGCTCGAGGCGAACGTCACCGACCTCAATCTGCAGTTCCCGCTCGGGGGATTCCTCAATCTCTCGGGCCTGCGGGCCAACTCCCTGCTCGCACCCAACTTCGGCATTGCGCGCATCCTCTACTACCGGCAGATCGGCCGTGGCGGGCCGGGTTACTTCGACGTGCCGACCTATCTCGGCGCCTCGCTGGAAGCGGGCAATGCGTGGCAGACCCGCAGCGAAGCGAGCTTCGGCAACACGCAAAAGGACGCCAGCCTGTTTGTCGGCATGGATACGCTGCTCGGCCCGCTCTACATCGCCACCGGCTTCGACCAGCACGGCAACCAGGCCTTCTACCTGTTCCTCGGCCGGACGTTCTAGATAGCTGCCACTGCGCGCAGTCCGCCGCCGCTATGGGGCGAACGAGCGCCGCGCCCGGCTCCGCGGTCATGCGTCGCCGGTCGGGACGATTGCCGCCGTCTCAGCCATGAGAATCACGGTGCGCTCGGGCGCGCGTGTGCGGTGGACCACGCCCTTGGGCACCACGAAGCCCTCCTGCGGCTTGAGCTCGATCGACCGCTCTTCGAGGTCGATGATGAAACGCCCCTCCAGCACGAAGAAGAACTCGTCGTCCTGGTCGTGCTTGTGCCAGTGGTACTCGCCCGGCTGGAATACGCCGAGGCGAATGACCGAGTCGTTCACCTTGCAGAGCGTCTGGTTGTACCAGGGGTGCGCGACCTTCGCGACCAGGGTCGGCACGTCGACGACGCTCAGGGGAGCGAACTTGATGTCGAGGTGCGTCTCGTAGGGGTAGCTGGCCATGACCATTCTCCTTCGCCCCGGGCTGGCGCACAGCGGGACGGCGCCGCGCAATGTGCCCGCCGCCGGCGGCGAGCTTCAGATCACAGCCCGCGACTCTCGGCGAGCTTCTCGATCTTCTTGAATACCAGCGCGGGCTTGTCGCCGGCGCGCGAGTATTCGTGCCGCCGGCTCATCTCCGCCAGCGCGGCATCGCGCTCGGACGGCGTGGGGTACCAGTGCAGGCGCTGCCACTCGGGACCCAGGAGCTTTCGGAACGGATCCCCCGGCGGCAGGCTCACGCGGATCCCGTAGGGGCGCAGCTTCTCGATCGGCGGCGTGGTCAGATTCTGTGGCTGGCTGATGCCCATGGTCCAAAAGCTTAGCATGGGCGCGTGTGGGGCTTGAGTCACCGCGTCGATGTCCCCAAACTGGATGGCAGTAGCTATAAGGAGGTTGCCCATGGCCCTGGCCCGCAAGAGATCGGACATGCCCGCAGAGGGCGACGCCCTGCCCGGACGCACCACGCCGATGAAGGTGCGCGAAGTCCATTTCGTCAACGGCCACCGCACCGTTCCGCCGTTTCCCGCGGGTCTGAGCGAGGCGATGTTCGCACTCGGCTGCTTCTGGGGTGCGGAGCGGCTCTTCTGGGAGCTCCCCGGCGTCTACTCGACCCAGGTCGGTTACGCGGGCGGCTTCACCCCCAACCCGACCTACGAGGAGGTGTGTACCGGCGAGACCGGGCACGCCGAGGTCGTCCGCGTCATCTACGATCCGAAGAAGATCAGCTACGAGGACCTTTTGAAGGCATTCTGGGAATCGCACGACCCCACCCAGGGAATGCGGCAGGGTAACGACATCGGCACTCAGTACCGCTCGGGGATCTATGCCTGCGATGCCGGGCAGCGTGCGGCGGCTGAGGAGTCACGCCGCATCTACCAGCGCGACCTGAGCCAGGCCGGGCGCGGAGCGATCACCACCGAGGTTCGCGACGCGCCGGAGTTCTACTACGCCGAGGACTATCACCAGCAGTATCTGGCGAAGAACCCCGACGGCTACTGCGGGATTGGAGGGTGTGGAGTGCCCTTCAAATCTGCGGAGTTACAGGTGGGGGAGAAGGCGTAGGCGGAGCTACACCGAGGCTTCCACCAGGAAGTCAGGCGGTAAGCGGCGTCCTCAGCCGTGACCCTGCGCGTTTCTGCAGGAAAATCCAGCCGGTGATCGGCGCTGACGTCTACCGGAATTCTACCGTCGACCGCGGTTCAGGATAATCCGCGGTGAAGCATGGATGCGGTTTGAACCGGCCGGTTGCGACCCAAGCGGTCAGTCGCTTGTCCGGGCTGCGACCACGACTCACTCGGGTGTAGTCTCACCGCACCGGGGCCATGGAGCTCTCGTGCGCGGCCTGCAGGAGGATCTTATGCCACGAGTTCGAGCCGGCAACATCACCCTGAATTATGAGCAGCAGGGCAGTGGCGAGCCGCTGGTACTCATCCCATACCTGGCGGCGGATTGCGCTTGTTACGCGTTTCAAGTCGCCGATTACTCGAAGCATTTCACCTGCATTTCGATTGATCTACGCGGGACCGGACTGTCGGATAAACCTGGTGGTGTTTACTCCACCGAAATGTTTGCCGACGACGTCGCAGCGCTCATGCAGGCGATCGGCGTGCCGATGGCGCACATCACCGGGCTTTCGTTGGGCGCGGCGGTTGGCATTTGGCTGGCCGCAAAATACCCGGAGCGAGTCAAATCGCTTTCCCTGCACAGCGGGTGGCCCAAGAGTGATCCGTATATCAAGGCGGTCGTAAGTGGGTGGCAGGTGATGGCGAGGGCGATGAACAACGTGCCACAGATGGTCATTCAGGGCATCTTCCCATGGTGTTTCACGCCGGAGCTGTACGCCGCGAAACCGGACTACATCCAGGCTCTTTGCGATTTCGTGCGCGGTCGCCCGGAGCAGCCGGTCGACGCATTCATCCAGGAATCCGATGCGGTCATGACCCATGACGTCGATGCGCAACTCGGCAAAATCCGGGCTCCGACACTAATCACTTTCGGACGCCACGACACGGTCACATCTACGCGGTTTGCCCCGAGGTTGAACAGCGGAATCAAGAATTCCGAGCTCTACATTTTTGACGACTGCTCGCACGCGCCACTGTACGAGAACGTGCCGGCGTTCAACGAGAGAACACTCGCGTTCCTGCGCAAACATGCGACTTGACCGGAACGATCTGAATGGCCGCTTCATGGCCGGTACCAGCCAGTTCTCGGAAGGATGCGACGTCGGAGCGCGCTAGGTCTACCGCCGGATCGACGTAAGCGTCTACCGGAAGTCGACCGATAGACGGCCGGCGATGACGCAACGGCGGGATTCACTGGGATTTCCAGCTTCCGGGGCTACTATCACCAGCAGTATCTGGCGAAGAATCCGGATGGGTATTGCGGGATCGGAGGGTGTGGAGTGCCCTTTAAAGTCGCGGAGTTACATGGGGAGAAGGCGTAGTCGGCAGTACGCCGAGGGTTCTCGCGCGGAACCCAGAGAGTTAGCAGCAGAGCGCGTCGAAGATCCACGAATTTCGGCAGAAAAATGCCGACTGATTTCGGCGTCGACGTCTACCGGAATTCTACCGGTGATCTGGTCGTAGGAAGAACGCCGTAGTACTTCGCATTGCATGAAATCGCGTTGAGTTTTGGTCGCCGAAGCGCTCGGAATTTCGGTCTAGACGGTCTCGGCGCTGTACAGGCCCGCCAGAAAGACGGTGCATGCGGCGCAGACCCCATACGCCAGGGAGAGCGTGGTGAATTTGACCAGCGTGCGCGACCTGCTCTCCGCGTATACGCGTGCTAACGATCGGTAAAGATAGTAAGTGAGGCAGCAGATCGCGACACCGGTCAGCAAAGCGGTCACTAATCCGGAGTGAATCCAGAGCAGTGTCGTCAGCAATGCCGACATCAGCAGGAAGGCAAAAGC